>Ga0155522_1312_pt1 | contig 33529 bp, 46 predicted proteins | sample RifCSPhighO2_12_FD_107179 | JGI IMG/M metagenome (GOLD analysis project Ga0155522, IMG submission 107179) | Burkholderiales bacterium RIFCSPHIGHO2_12_FULL_67_38
GCCGCGAAGCTGCCAGGAAATGAACTCAACTCTGATCGCGGCGGATTCAGCGTGGCCCCACAGTGCGGGCCAAAACCGAGTTTTTCAACAGAATTAGAGTAGACCTGTCGCCAGACAAGAAACCTGCCGCAGACTCCTCTGGGTCGCAAGCAGGCAGTTGCTTCCAGCTTCCAAGCGCCTTTGTCGCAACCCCGACGCAGACCGCCTCCCCGACACCCCGCCTGTCCCCTTTCCTACAAACGACAAAACCGTCAGATCGTTGATCTGAAACGGTTTTTTCCGTGGCACGGATTTCGCTGATGACCCTCCGAGCGGCCACATGTCGGCCGCAGGAAGGGTCTTCATGTCGACAAGCACCGCTGCGGGTTCCATGCCCGCCAAGACGTACGTTTCCATCGGCCAGATCAAGCCCCTGGGCGCCTCGCTCGACGTGCCCGCGGCCGGCGGCGGCTGTGGCACTTCGGGGGGCGAGGGTAAGGCCAGTTGTGGGTCGTCCGACGGCCCCGACGACATGCCCCAGGCGATCTGGGACAAGGTCAAGAACCACCCCTGCTATTCCGAAGAGGCTCACCACCACTACGCGCGCATGCACGTGGCCGTGGCGCCGGCCTGCAACATCCAGTGCAACTACTGCAACCGCAAATACGACTGCTCCAATGAAAGCCGCCCCGGCGTCGTGAGCCAGAAGCTCACGCCCGAGCAGGCGGTGAAGAAGGTGGTGGCGGTGGCGAGCGAGATCCCGCAGATGACGGTGCTGGGCATCGCCGGCCCGGGCGATGCGCTGGCCAACCCGAAGAAGACCTTCGAGACCTTCCGCATGCTGCAGGAGCAGGCGCCCGACATCAAGCTCTGCCTGTCCACCAACGGCCTGGCGCTGCCGGATTACGTGGACGAGATCTGCAAATACAACGTGGACCACGTGACCATCACCATCAACATGGTGGACCCGGCCGTGGGCGAAAAGATCTACCCCTGGATCTTCTGGAACCACAAGCGCGTGACCGGCTACGAGGCCGCCAAGATCCTGCACGAGCGCCAGATGCTCGGCCTGGAAATGCTCACCGCGCGCGGCGTGCTCACCAAGATCAACTCGGTGCTGATTCCCGGCATCAACGACGAGCACCTGTACGAGGTGAACCGCGAGGTGAAGAAGCGCGGTGCCTTCCTGCACAACATCATGCCGCTCATCAGCGAAGCGGAGCACGGCACGGTGTTCGGCCTCACCGGTCAGCGCGGCCCGACCGCTTCGGAGCTGAAGGCGGTGCAGGACGCCTGCATGGGTGGCGCCAACCTGATGCGCCACTGCCGCCAATGCCGCGCCGACGCGGTGGGTCTGCTGGGCGAAGACCGCTCTGAAGAGTTCACGCTCGACAAGCTGGAGCAGATGGAAGTGGTCTACGACCTGGACAAGCGCAAGAGCTACCAGGACAAGGTCGAGGTCGAGCGCCAGGCCCAGCAGGCGGCGAAGCAGGAAGCCCTGGCCGCGGCCGCCAACGCCGTGGGTGTGGCCGACGACATGAAGGTGCTGGTCGCCGTGGCCACCAAGGGTGGTGGTCGCGTGAACGAACACTTCGGCCACGTCACCGAATTCCAGGTGTTTGAAGTCTCGGCCACGCAGGCCCTGTTCGTCGGCCACCGCCGGGTGGACCTGTATTGCCAGGGCGGCTTTGGCGACGACGAGCAGCTGCCCTCGGTGGTCAAGGCCATTAACGACTGCCACGCCGTGCTGGTCGCCAAGATCGGCGCCTGCCCGCGCGACGAGTTGCTGGCCGCCGGTGTGGAGCCGGTGGACCAATACGTCGGCGAGTTCATCGAAAAGGCCGCGCTGGACTGGTTCAACGACTACCGCGGCCGCATCGCCAGCGGCGCCATCACGCACCAGCCGCGCGGCGACGCGCAGATCCGCCAGGGTGCTTTCACCGGCGGCCTGGCCGAAGCCGCCTGACCCTCATTTCCCCACGACGTTTCCCTAGAGAAGGAGAGCCACCATGCCCATGAAGATCATCGCGTCCACCTGCACCGCCTGCTCGGCCTGCGAACCCGAGTGCCCGAACGTCGCGATCCGCGAAAAAGGCGGCACCTACGTCATCGACCCCAAGAAGTGCACCGACTGCGTGGGCCACTTCGACGAGCCGCAGTGCGTGGCCGTGTGCCCGGTCGACGGCTGCATCGTGAAGGCGTGACCCCCATCCCCATCGAGACCACCACCATGCTGCCCAACATCGTTCTCAAGCCCGCCGCGGTCAGGTTCATTTCGCGCATCGTGCGCTTCTCCGGTCTGCCGGCGGGCGCGGGGTTTCGTCTGGCGGTCACGCCGGGTGGTTGCTCGGGCTACAGCTCGGAATTCAGCGCCGAGGCCGCGCCCGGCCCGGGTGAGCAGGTGCTGGAGATCGAAGGCCTGCGCCTCTTCCTGGGGGCCGAGAGCCGGCTGTTGCTCGAAGGCGTGATCGTCGATTTCGCCGACACGCCGACGCAGTCGGGCCTGACCTTCACCAACCCGAACCAGGCCGCCTGCGGCTGCAGCAGCGCCGAGTCCGCCGCGCCGCCCGGCGTGACCAAGATCGAGATCGGCGCCATCGGCCGCGGCCGGCCCGCCACGCTGGCGTCCTGAGCCCAGCGCCCACCACGGGAACCGGGCCATGGACGACGCCGCCAACCTGGGCTTTGACGACGCGGCAGCGGCGTTCGGCCTGGGCGCGATCGGCGCTGCGCTCAGCCCCGAGGTGGCCGCGTTGATCGCCCAGGCCGGCCTGCTGCGCGACCAGCCCGCGCAGGCCCTGGCCTTGCTGGAGCAGGCCCGCGCGGCCGCGCCGCGCCACCCCGCGCCGCTGATCGCGCTTTACCGGTTTCATTTCTACGGCCACAACCTCGCCGCCGCGCGCGACGCGGGCGAAGACGCGCTGGCCATCGCCCGCACCGCGCTGGGGCCGGACTTCGGCGACGTGCCCCCCAGCGACGACGCCGCGCGCCACGACGCGGCGGTGCGCTTCTACCTGTTCGCGCTCAAGGGCCTGGCCTACCTGCACATGCGCCTGGGCGCGATGGACGAGGCGCGCGCCCTGCTGACCGAGCTGCGCCGTCTGGACCCGGCCGACCACGTGGGCGGCGCCCTGTTGGCGCACGTGCTGGCGCGCCACGAGCGGGGCGGCGAGGCGGGCGCGGGTGAGTCCCCAGCCGCGTACCCGGTGCGCGGCTGGAGCGGGGTCGGCCCATGAACACGCCGCTGGCCCACCGCGCGCCCACGGGCGACATCCCGCCGCAGCACTGGCAGGGCGGGGCCATCGACTGCACCGCCTGCACTTGTGCCTACTTGCGCGCGCTGCCCGGCGAGCAGGGCTGCGAGCCGGGCCACGCCTGCCTGCAAGACGTGTACGCCCGCCGCATCGACCGCTTCTTCCGCTGGCACCCCACGTTGTCCGACCAGCAGCTCAGCCACCCGTATTTCGAGGTGCGGGCCATCGCCGCGCGCCGCGCCAGCGTGTTCCGCCTGCGCGCCCTGATCGACGACCCCGACGAAACCGTGCGGCTGCAGATCGCGCTGCGCCTGCCGCTGGAGCAACTGCCCCGGCTGGCCCGCGACCCGCACCGCGAGGTGCGCATTCGCGTGGCGCAGCGGCTCGCGCCCGCGGCGCTGGCGGCCCTGCGCGACGACCCCGACTACGGCGTGCGCGAACTCGTCGCGCTGCGCCTGCCGCTGGCCCTGCTGCCCACCCTGGCGCGCGATGCGGACCGCGCCGTGCGCCTGCGGGTGGCGCAGCGGCTGGAGATGCCGGCGTTGCTGCAGCTGCTGGACGACACCGCGCCCGAGGTGCGCCGCGTGGTGGCCGAGCGCCTGCCGGTGGCGCTGCTGCCACGCCTGGCGCACGACCCCGACTGGCGCGTGCGCTGGGAGGTCGCCCAGCGCGCCGACCCGGCCACGCTGGCGGCGCTGTGCGACGACGAAGACCCCGAGGTGCGCCGCAGCGCGCGCGAGCGCCGCGCCGCCGCACCCGGCCCGCGAACCCTGCCCGCGCGGGCACCCACGGGAGTGGCCCATGGCTGACATCAACCGCGACGACAACGAGATCGAACTGGCCGGCCCGCCGCGCTTCCAGTACGGCGAGCGGGTGGTGGCGCGCTCGGTGATCCGCAACGACGGCACCTACAACGGCCGGGACATCGGCGAGGTGCTGGTGCACAAGGGCGAGATCGGCTACGTGATCAACATCAACACCTTCCTGCAGCAGTTCTACATCTACGCGGTGGACTTCGTCGAATCCGGCCACCGCGTTGGGATGCGGGCCAAGGAGCTGTGCACGCTGGACAACCTGCCCGACGAGGTGCTGGCGCAGCTGGGCGAGAAGGCCCAGGCGCTGGGCACGCTCGGCTCGGCCCGGCCCGCCGCCGCCACCCACACCCCCTCGTCTTCGCTCACACCCACGGAGGCCCCATGAACGGCATCGAACCCCGACCCCCGCTCTACGCCTGGGGCCAGCACGTGGTGGCGCTGGACGACCTGCTCAACGACGGCAGCCACCCCGAGCGCGCGGTCGACGCGCTGCTGGCGCCGCGCGGCGCGGTGGGCATGGTGGTGAACGTGGGCCACGCGACCGAGGCGAACGAGCCGGTCTACCTGGTCGATTTCGACGGCTGCGTGGTCGGTTGCCTGGAACTCGAAATCGTGGCCACGCCCCAGGGCTGGCGGCCCGAGACGGACGATCCCGCATGAAACCCGAGCCCTGCGCCAGCGCGGAGCCGGCCGCCAGGGCCGGGGGCCGGGTGCGCGACCTGGTACAGCACCGGCTGGAGCGCGCGCTGCGCCAGCGCGTGCGCTACCGCTACGTGCGCCCGCGCGTGCTGCGCGAGGGCCAGGGCTTTCGCATCGAGAGCCCCTGCTGCTCGCGCAACGTGGACCCCGGAGGCGGCACCATCGACATCGCCTGGCTGGAACCCTGCGAGGCGCCGGCCGGGGCCGCCGCCGACGCGGCGCCGGGCTGGCGGCTGTGCCAGCGCGACCACGCCAATGGGCGCTGGGTCGCGTGTGTCGAGCACGCGTCGCTGGACGCGCTGATCGACCTGCTGTGCCTCGATCCAGAACGCAAATTCTGGCCATGATCACGATGACCCCCCGCAGCGCTTCGCGCTACCCCCCAGGGGGCGGCACTGGCCGTCCGGCAAAGCCGGCCCGGCGGTGCCCTGGGCTGGACCACTTCACGCCCCGTCTGAAAGCCCGCCGTGATCTACTTTGATCACAACGCCACCACACCCCCTGCGCCCGCCGTGGTCGCGGCGATGCTGCCGGTGTTCGAGCAGCTCTGGGCCAACCCGTCTTCGCAACACGGGCCGGGGCAGGGCGCCAAGCGGGCCTTGAGTGCCGCCCGCGCCAGCACCGCCCGGGTGCTGGGCTGCAAGGCGCAGGAGGTGGTGTTCACCAGCGGTGCCACCGAGGCCAACCACATGGCCGTGCGCGGCCTGCTCGCCGCGGCGGGGCCCGGGCGGCGGCGCGTGTTGTTCAGCGCGGTTGAACACGCGGGCCACTTGCGGCTGGCGCGCGCGCTGGCCGAGGCCGGCGTGCCGGTGGGCTTCCTGCCCGTGCGGGGCGACGGCACGCTGGACGCCAACGCCGCGGCCAGCCTGATCGGGCCCGACGTGGCCCTGGTCTCGCTCATGGCCGCCAACAACGAAACCGGGGTGTTGATGCCGGTGGCCGAGGTCGCCGCGCTGGCGCAGGCCGCTGGCGCCGCGCTGCACGTGGACGCGACCCAGTTCATCGGCAAGCTGCCGTTTGACTTCGCCCGCTTCGGGGCCGACGCGGTATCGCTCTCGGCCCACAAATTCAACGGGCCCAAAGGCGTGGGCGCCTTGCTGCTGCGCCAGGGCCAGCCCTTCGTGCCGCAGACGCTGGGCAGCCAGGAGCGCGGCCGGCGCGGGGGCACCGAGAACCTGCCCGGCATCGTGGGCATGGCCGCCGCGCTGGAGCTGCTGGGCCATGGGGACAGTCTGGCCGCCGAGGCCGCGCGCCAGGCGGCGCTGCGCGATGCGCTGGAGCGCGGCCTGTGCGCCATGCCCGGCGTGCACGTCTGGGGCCAGGGCGCGCTGCGCCTGCCCGGCACCTGCTATGTGCGCTTTGGCCGCGTGTCCGCCGACGTGGTGCTCAACCGCCTGGAGCGCCTGGGCGTGGCCGCCTCGTCGGGCGCGGCCTGTTCGTCCGGCGGCTCCGAACCCTCGCACGTGCTCGGCGCCATGGGCGTGCCGCGCGACGAGGCGCTGGCCGCGGTGCGCCTCTCGCTCGGTCGCACGAGCGGCCCTGACGACGTGGCCCACCTGCTGAGCGCCTTGCCCCCGTTGCTGGAGCCCCTGCTGCGCGACGAACACGCCGCGCTGGCCGCCGCATGACCGCCTGTTTTCCCACCCTGTGTTTTCCTGACTGGAGCGCCCCATGAAAGTGATGATCCGCAAAGACGCCAAAGGCGTGTTGAGCGCCTACGTGCCCAAGAAAGATCTGGAGGAGCCCATCGTCGCCATGGTCGAACCCGGCATGTGGGGCGGGCTGGTCACGCTGGCCAACGGCTGGCAGCTCGACCTGCCGGCGATGCCCGAAGGCACGACCCTGCCCATCACCGTCGAAGCCCGGCGCCTGCTGTCGTCGGTGTCGGAGGACTGAGCATGTCCATCCCAACGGACACCCTGCGAGCGGCCAGCGAGGTGATCGGCGCGGCCCCCTCGCTGCGCGACGCAGCCTCGATCTGGCGCGCCCGCCACCCCGACATGCGGGTGCTGCTGGTCGACGCGATGGACATGCGCGAAGAAACCCCGGCCCTCACGCTGGGTGCGCGCCGCGTCTACCTGGCCACCTCCAACGGCCATTGCTGGAGCGTCACCCAGCGGCCCGAAGAAGCCACCGCACTGATCCTCACCCAAGACTGAAGCCAGAGGAACCCCATGGAAATCGATGCCATCTCCCTCTACGAACCCGAGTGCGGCGAGCGCGAGCTGCAGCTCGTCAACGCGGTGCTGCAGTCCACCCGCTGGGGCGACGGCCCGATGCTCGAATCCTTCGAGCACGCCTTCGCCGGCTGGGTCGGGCGGCGCCACGCCGTGGCCGTGGGCAGCGGCACGCTGGGCACCTGGATCGCCCTGCGCGCGCTGGGCATCGGCCCGGGCGACGAGGTGGTCTGCGCCACCCACAGCTGGCACCAGGTGGCGCAGGCCATCACGCTCGCGGGGGCCACGCCGGTGTTCGCCGACATCGACTACTGGACCGGCAGCCTGAGCCCCGAGAAGGCCGCGCTCAAGATCACGCCCCAGACCCGCGCCATCCTCGCGGGCAACACCAACGGCCACCCCGCCGACTGGCGCGCCCTGCGCGCGCTCGCGAAAGAGCACGGCGTCCACCTGATCGAAGACAGCAGCGAGGCCCTGGGCTCGCGCTACCTGGGTCAGACCGTCGGCACGTTTGGCGACGTGTCGGTGTTCGACTTTTCGCAACCCTCGGCCCTGTGCACCGGCGAGGGCGGCATGCTCGTGACCGACGACGACGCGCTGGTGCACGAGCTGCGCTACCTGCGCCAGCGCCGCCTGAGCGACCGCCATTCGGTGTCGGTTGGCTCGCGGGTGCCGCTGCAGGCCGGCATGAGCGAGCTCACCGCCGCGCTCGGCCTGGCCCAGCTCGCCGGGCTTGACGAGCGGCTGGCCGCGCGCAAGCAGGTCGAGGTCTGGTACCACCAGCAGATGCAGAGTTTCGAGGGCGTGAAGCCGCCGTACCTGGCCGAAAACGTGGACGAGGTGCACTGGATGCTCTACGTGGTGCACCTGGGCAAACGCTTCACGGCCAGCGCGCGCGCCCAGATGATCGACGACCTGCGCGCCTGCGGCATCGAAGCCGCCGCCTACAGCCACCCGTTGCACCAGCAGCACCACTACATGGAAGCCAGCGGCGCCATCGGCCACCAGCGCGGCCTGCTGCGCGACACCGACCGCATCGGCGACCGCGCGCTCGCGCTGCCGCTGCACACCCAGCTGGATGCCACGCAGGTGCAGTACATCGTGACGACGTTGAAGGACACCGCCACCAACGTCGGCGCCGGGGCCGCCATTTATTTGTGACCGCCACCGCCGCTTGCCATTGACCGAACCAAGGACCTTCCATGAACGACCTGATCCACGACATCGCCCGCCAGCTCGACGCGGGGGCCGTCATTCCCTACCTGGGGCCCGACATGTTGTCGCTGTGCGGTGATGTGCAGGTGCCGGCCACGTCGCTGGCGCTGGCCGAGATCATGACCAGCAAGGTCAGCGTGCCGCACAAGATCCGCAAGCGCCTGACGCAGGCGGCGCAGTTCATCGAGAACTTCAAGCACCGCAAGTCGGTGGTGCAGCTGATGAATGAGGCCTTTGCCAGCGTGCCCGCGCCGTCCGCGCTGCACCTGGCGCTGGCCCGCAGCGGCGCGGGGCTGTGGGTGGACACCTGGTACGACGACACCCTGGCCGCCGCGCTGCGCCAGGCCCGCCCGGCCGGTGGCTGGGTGCAGGTGCAGGGCCTGTCGCAGTCCGAACACTTCGGTCAGTGGACCGGCGCCTACGACGCGGCCGGCGCGCCGCTGCCCGAGCCGCCCCCGCAGGCCGGGCCCCTGCTCTACAAGCCCATCGGCAGCCACGACCCGGCGGGCAACTACCTCGTCTCCGACAGCGACTACGTCGAGGTGCTCACCGAGATCGACATCCAGACCCCCATCCCCGCGGCGGTGCAGCGCTGGCGCATCGGGCGCCACTTCCTGTTTCTGGGCTGCCGCTTCGATGACCAGCTCACCCGCAGCTTCGCGCGCCAGATCATGAAGCGCTCCAGCGACCACCACTGGGCCGTGTTGCCCGAAGAGCCCACGCGCATGGAAGCGCGCTTCCTCGAAGAGCAGGGCATCACCCGCATCCCCATGGCGCTGGCCGATTTTTCGGCCTCCCTGATCGAAGCCCTGCAGCCCGCGCTGGCCGCGTGAACCCGCTTCCGTTCCCCTGGTTTTTCCCGTTCGCTTTTCCTTTCCACCCACAGCCTTGAGGCACTAAAAAATGACCACACTCACCGTTCTCCCATCCGGCAAAACCTACGAAGTCGCCGCCGGCACCACCCTGCTCAAAGCCCTGCTCACCGTGGGGGAGCCGGTGGTGAGCAAATGCGGTGGAAATGCCAAATGCGAGAGCTGCCACGTCTTCGTCACCAGCGGACGCAAGAGCCTTTCGCGCATCCAGCCGGTGGAAAACCAGAAGCTCGACGGCATGGTGGGCGTGGCCTCCGCCTCGCGCCTGGCCTGCCAGGCCGTGCTCGGCGAAGAGCCGGTCACGGTGGAGCTGTTGTTGACGGCATGACGCGCCTCCTGCGCTAGAAGGCCCGCTCGGCGATCTGGCTGGCGATCGCCTCGGCCTCCGCGTTGTCCACGCCCGCGCGTTTCGCGAACCCTTGCCATTGACCGACCGCCTGCTGCACCTTGTCGATGACGTCGGTCACATCCGAGAGCAGACCGAAGCGATCAGCCACCTCACGCACGTCGAGGCGCGTGATCTGATGGAAGCGGCCATTGACCGACATCAGGTGCTGCTTGACCCACTCGTTGTCCGGGTTGAACGCGTGGGTGATGTCGTAGGCGGGGGCCAGCGCCCAGCTGGCGCCTTCTCGCAACAGGAAGGAGAAATTTTTGGTGTGGTCGTCGTTGTTGACGGCCAGCACATTGAAGACCATGCGACGCAGGATCTCCACCAGTGCACCACGGCCCAGCTGGAGCTGATTCGCCGTCTGGAACAGCTGGTTGTAGCTGTGGGTGGCCACCTGCTTGTAGTCCAGGTGCGCCATGGCACACAGCGTCTGCAGGTGGTGGCGCTGGTTGCCCTCGCGGTCGAATCGCCGGGTCATGAAGTGCGCACGCCCGTTCTCTGCCAGCAGCCGACACGGCGACATGTCGATGCCCGCCTCGGTGGCCATGAGGTGGTAGGCGTACTCGATGCGGCCGTACCCCTTGGACGGACCGAGCGCGTTGTCCCTGCCCATGCCGTCGAACTTCAGCAACCAGGCTTCGAACCCGTCCGGGATGTCGAACTGGCCGGTGCGCACCTCCTCGGTGTCGGGGTTCCAGGCGATGGTGGCCTTGGCGCGCGCCCCGCCTGCGGAGGTCCCTACCTGGATGATCTGCTTGAGCGCCGCATGGGCGTGGTTTTCCCCGTCGAAATCGCCCATCACGGCCAGGCGTGCGGCTTCGACCAGCTGGCCCAGATGGATGGCGGTTGGCTTGCTCGGACTGGGCCCGCGCAGAGGGCTGAAGGTGAGGGCACCCATGCCGCGCTTGCCCATGTAGGCCAGGCGGTCCAGTGAGGTGATGGCGGTCTTGGTGATGCCTTGGTCGGCCATCCAGGCATCGATCAGCGCGTTGCCGAAGTCGTCGGGCAGGGCGTCGGCTAGGAGCGCTGGCAGGCGCTTGTAGGTCGGCTCCGGCAGGTCCGTGAAGATGAAGGGCTCGCTGGCCTGCGCCAGGGGCATGGTGATCGGGGCCAGCTCGATGCCGGTCTTCACCCACGCGGGATCGTATTGGAAGGCGTAGTAGTTCTTGGTCGGCTCGCGCGCGACGGCGCCCACCCGCTTGCCCCAGGCACTCACCTCCACGGCGTCGACGCTCCGGTACGGCGAGGTTCTTGTTTTCTTTGCGGTTGCCATGGCTCAGCCTCTCAGTTCGGGTTCTGCTTGCGGGGCTTGTAGGCGCGCTGGCGTGGCGCGCGCTTCTTGAGCATGTTCAGCGGGTTGATCGTCACGGGCGGCTGCAGCGTGGAAAGCCACTCATCGCGGCGCAGGACCCGCAGCACCGTCACGAACGAGGCCAGCGTCGAGCCTTCCCCGCTCTCCAGCCGGCGCACGACGTTGATGGACAGGCCCGCGTGCTTGGCCACCTCTTCGAACGTGAGGTTCAAGCGCAGCCGCTGGGCGCGCAGCTGCTCCCCCAGCTCCGCCAGAAGTTCGTTCGTCGTGTGTCCTTCGTTCATAAATGTCCGATTTCGGATATTTATTTGCAAAATTCATCATAAATATCCGAAATCGAATGATAGATCAATATCGGTATCGCTGACAGCGTGCCTCGTTTCAGCGCCTCACTTTTCCCTTTCGCAGGCTGGCCCACGACTTGCACACCAGGCCCTCAAGCCACGCTGGAGCGGGCGTTGTGTCGCAAAGCACACCACGCCGTTGCCAGACCCCCGCGTTGTGTGGTGATCGAGACAAGGACCCTTCATGAAAGTCGCCATCGCCACCCACAAGGCCTGGAGCCAGGTCAGCGGCCACGCGGGCCAGGCCCGTGAATGGCTGCTGTTCGATTGCCAGAGCGGCCAGCCGCTGCCCGAGCCGCAGCGCGTCACGCTCAGCAAGGAGCAGTTGCCCCACCACTTCAAGGACGTCGGACCGCACCCCCTGCACGGCGTGGCGCTGCTGATCGCGGGCAGCGCGGGTGACGGCTTTCTGCGCCACATGTCGGGCTGGGGGGCGCAGGTGCTGCTGACCGGCAAGACCGATCCGCTGACGGCGCTGAACAAGGTGCTGGCCGGCGAGGCGCTACCCGATACGCGCTTCGACGTCACCACCACGCTGTGCAAGCTGCGCGACCTGTTTTCGCGGCATTGAGTCGTCCCCGCTTTTCAACATCCGGAAGGTCAAGAACGTGCCCACTGCGCCCTCACCATGGGACTGACCGACAGCGAGCTGCAAGCCATCTGGCTGACCGTGCGGCTGGCCGGCATCGTGACCCTGATCCTGCTGCTGGTGGGCACGCCCATCGCGTGGTGGCTGGCGCGCAGCAAGGCCTGGTGGAAAGGCCCGGTGGGCGCGGTGGTGGCCTTGCCGCTGGTGTTGCCGCCCTCGGTGCTGGGCTTCTACCTGCTGCTGGCCATGGGGCCGCACGGGCCGGTGGGCCAGCTCACGCAGGCGCTGGGCATCGGTGCGCCCCTGCAGACCGCCTTTGAAGCGGTCGGTGACCGGCCGCTGGAAGTCGCCGCCACCTTGCGGGCCTCGCCCATGGACGCCTTCTTCACCGTGGCCGTGCCGCTGGCGTTGCCCGGCTTCCTGACCGCGTCGATCCTCACCTTCGCGCACACCGTGGGCGAGTTCGGTGTGGTGCTCATGATCGGCGGCAACCTGCCCGGCGTGACCCGCGTCGCCTCGGTGCAGATCTACGACCACGTGGAAGCCATGGAGTACCTGCAGGCGCACCGCCTGTCCGCCGTCATGCTGGTGTTCTCGTTCATCGTGCTGCTGGCCTTGTACGCCTGGCGGCCGAAGCCCAAGGAAGGGCACTGACATGCCCGGCATCCAGACCCGCTTTCAACTCGACTGGCCGGGGTTTTCGCTCGACGTGGACCTGGCCTTGCCCGCGCGCGGCGTGACCGCCTTGTTCGGGCACTCCGGCTCCGGCAAGACCACGCTGCTGCGCTGCATCGCCGGCCTGGAGCGCGCGCCGCAAGGGCGGCTGGTCGTCCATGGCGACGTCTGGCAAGACAGCGGGGTCTGGCTGCCCACGCACCAGCGACCGCTGGGCTACGTGTTCCAGGAAGCCAGCCTGTTCCCCCACCTCACCGTCATGGGCAACCTGCGCTATGGCCTGCGGCGCCTGCCCGGCGCGGGCAAACGGGGGCTGGATCAGGCCATTGAGCTGTTGGGCATCGGGCACCTGCTGGACCGCAAGCCGGCCCGCTTGTCTGGCGGCGAGCGCAGCCGCATCGGCATCGCGCGGGCGCTGGCCCTGGGCCCACGGCTCTTGCTCATGGACGAGCCCCTGGCCGCGCTTGACCTGGCGCGCAAACAGGAAATCCTGCCCTACCTGGAGCGCCTGCACCGCGAGTTGGACATCCCCGTGATCTACGTGAGCCACGCGCCCGACGAGGTGGCGCGCCTGGCCGACCACATCGTCGCCATGGAAGCGGGCAGGGCGCTGGCCTCGGGCCCGCTGGCCGAGGTGTTGTCACGCGTGGACCTGCCGATCCATCTGGGCGAAGACGCGGGCGTGGTGCTGGAGGGTGTGGTGGTCGAACGCGACGCGGCCTGGAGCCTGGCCCGGGTGGCCTTCCCCGGCGGCTGCCTCTGGGTGCGCGACGGCGGGCAAACCCAGGGCGCCACGGTGCGTATCCGCATCCTGGCGCGCGACGTGAGCCTGGCGCTCTCGCCCGCGACCGACACCAGCCTGCTCAACAGCCTGCCGGTGGTGGTGGACCAACTGGCGGACGACAACCACCCGGCGCTGGCGCTGTGTCGTTTGCAGGTGGGGACTTCGTCGTCGCTGCTGGCGCGGTTGACGCGGCGCTCGGCGGCGGCACTGGGGCTGGCGCCGGGTCAGGCGGTTTGGGCGCAGATCAAGGCGGTGGCTTTGATCGGGTAGCGGTCTGATCGACAGCTGTTCCGAACGCCCTGCACTGAAACCGGCCATCACCAGGTGTTTCTTTCCCCCACCGGCCCCACATTCATGCGCGCGGCAATCGCCACCGGAATGGCCATGCCGTTCCATGGCGATCCGGCGTTCTGGTGTTTGGTGGAGTCGTAGTCGTCCACATAGATGATGTTGATCTGGGGATCTGCTGCCGCGTTGTAGCAAACACCGGTCCAGCCGCGATTGGCCCCACAGAACAGGTTCAGCAGCAAGGGGTTGGCGATTTGTTGCGCGGCCTCCAGTGGGTCCCAGGTGCCGGTGAGGGTCAATGAGAACTGCGGCGTCAGCGTCCACGACAACAGGTGCAATGTGCCGGCCACACCGCCCACCGCATTGGCCGTCCAGTTGCCGGGGTTGAAGGGCTGGGTGGTGTAGGCGAAGTTTTGCCGGTTGCGCAGTTTGTTGAGCTGGTCGGTGCGTATGCCAGAGAGCACATAGCCATCGTCGACCCGACCGAGGTTGGAATACTGGTCGAACAGTTCAATCGGGTTGGCGGGTGCTGTGTACTTGGGCGCCAAGACGAAAAAGCCGGGGATGCCATTGGGCGGTGCGGTAAAGGGCAGGTTCGTCACATAGGCCTCCTGCGGGGTGTCGAGCGCGCCGTCGTACAGGATCAGCACACGCGACTTCAGAACGGCTCCGCCGATGGCGCCTGGAGGGGGCCCGTTGGCAATGGTCGGCGTGGACAGGAGTTGCCAATAGGGGCAGTTGCACAGGTCGATGTTGTTCTGGGTGTACTCGACCAGATACGGCCCCAAGGTGGCCTGAATGGCCGCGACGAGGTTGGCATGCAGCAGGTTGGTGAACTTGTAGAAGTGCGACACGTTCAGGATCACCAGCTCGCGGTCGGTCGGGGCCAGACTGTCAAAGTAGTCTTTGATCTGTTGCAGGATCCCGTCGGCGCCGGTCAACTCGCCGCCCCAATAGAACTGGCCGTGGTAGGTCCAGAACTCGGTGCCCCGTGCGCAGGGCCGGAGGTCGAAATAGCGCACCCCGCCGGCGAGCTGCTGGAAGATGTCCTGGGTCTGCGTGGCCGAGTAGACGTTGGAAATCCGCTGGTCCCGGTAGCAGCCGGAGTCGTGGGTTCCGGGCAGTGTGATCTGGTGCAGCGGCCGATCCTGGAAGGCGCCCCGTGGAGCCCCAGCCAGCGCAGGGTCGTAAAAGAGGTCGGTCATCCAGGGCATGGTTCAGTCCTTCGTGGGTTCAGCTATTCGCTTGGGGCCGGGCTTTCCTGGCTATCGGACCGTGAGCGCCTGGAGTTGGCTTGGGTTTCCATTGAAGCGGTTCAGGTCCACCGGGCCAGGTACACCGGCCACTTTGCCGCTCTGGCTGTGCTGCCAGAAGGTCCAGCGCGTCCAGCCCTTGGGCAGCTGCGGGCTGGCTTCGCCGCTGTACTCGGCCAGCCAGAGGGGGTAGGCGTCAAAGACGGACAGGTACTCGTTGGCAAAGTACTCGCCCGAATAGAGGATGGGTTTGACGCCGACCTGTTGTTCGAGCAGGCCAAGGAACTGCTGCAACGCCGGCGCCAGGGCTTTGGCATCGCCCTTGCTCAGCCGCTCGATGTCCACCACCGGGGGCAGATCGCCCGGCTTCAGGCTCAGCTGCGCGGCGAAGTTGCGGAACTGGGCCTGCGGCGTGTCGTCACTCTCGTAGAAGTGGTAGCTGCCCACCGCCAGGCCCGCGGCGCGGGCCCGCTGCACGTTGCGGGCGTGGTCGGGGTCGACGACGGTGGCGCCTTCGCTCGACTTGACGAACACGAAGTGCTTGCCGGCCTGTTTGATCTGCACAAAGTTCACCTCACCGCCTTGCCAGTTGGACAGGTCCACCCCCTCGACGGCTTCGGTCGCGCTGACGGGCACTGGCGCGGAAGCCGCTGACAGCGGCGCGGGGGCCGCGGGGGCGCTGACCGGCTCGGCCGCTGGGGGCGTGCGCGGCTCGCAGGCGCTGATGGCCGCCAGCAGCAAGAGGGTGCTCAGCCTGTGCCGTGTGGCGTGGCGCTGTGGGCCTGGGGTGTGCGGGTTCATCGGGATCAGGCCCTGGGAAAGAGCCGGTTCAGCATGTTGAACTGCTTGGACAGCGCATTGCGGATGCAGAAGTCCTTGATGGCTGCCGCGGCGACTTTGTGTTGTTCGGTCATGTCCACCACAGACGCCAGATTGGCCGAGGGCATCAGCGGATCGGGCACGAACGGCGCCTGCGAGGCGATGGCGGTGGTCAGCGTGATGCAGGCGACAGCCCGGTCGTCGCAAAAGACCACCAGGGTTTGTTCACGGCTCGTGCCAGGCTGGCGCAGCGTGGTGTGCTCGCGCAGCTCCACCCGGATCGCCTTGCCGAAAAACGTCTGCGTGATCCACTGGTTGAGCGGCGTGAGCGGGGGAACGTTCGCCTGCGTCGCCCGGTTGAAGAGCCAGCGGGGCAGGTTGTCGCGCAGCAGGTGCGCGGTGTCTTCCAGCTTGCTGGCGTCACGGACGCGTAACCACGCCGCCATGTCGATGCCGGAACCGGGAAACGGGTCGGTCGAGATGTAGCCATTGCGCACGATGGTGGAATAGAGCGCCAGGTCGTCGCTGGCCCCGACATCGCTGATGGTCAGGGGCGGCAGCAGTCCGCCGATCATCAGCGCCATCGTCTGCCGACCTGCTTGCGACTGCTCGCCGTCGTACGGCAACTGCCGGTTGGCGATCAGGTACATCATGTTGACCGCCATGTATTGCGGCGTGCCCGGGGCGGCGGCCAGGTCGGCACCCGCACCGTTGTTGGTGAGCAGCGTATTGATGGTCCCCACGACGGGCGGGCGCGTGGGCAGTTGCGCCACCGGGATGCCGGCGCTGGCCGCCATCCGCGCCTGGTAGTCCGCCTGCTGCAGCGGCGAGCCGGCGTTGTAGATCGCCGTCAGGCGGGCAAAGCGTCTGGCCACCTTGTCCACGCTCTTGGACACGCCCGCCGCCACCTCGGACAACATGAGCACCTGCTCGTCGAAGTGGTAGACCAGCGAGGGCAGCGGCAGGGTCTGCGTGATCGTCGTCCCCTGGTACTGGAGGGAGACGCCGATGGGGTCGATCTGCATGTGGCCCGACTGCAGGTCTTCCCACACTTCCACCGCCTCCACCGTGTTCAGGCGCGGCAAGGTCACGTCGATCAGTTCCATCAGCAACGGGCGCTCGATTTGCGGCCCCGTGGCCTGACCCGGGAGCAAGGGCGCGGGCCAATCTTTCGGCTCCGCATGCCAGGTGTAGCCGAGCCGGAAGAGCTGAAACGGTTCGATGCCGTCGTTGAAGACCATGCCTGGAAACTCCGCGTTGGGCATGGATCTGTCGACGAGTTTGCGTTGGGTGTTCAGCCACAGACCCGTTCGGTTGTGGTCGAACACCTGGCGAATGGTCTGCGGATCGTCCCGAGTGACCTCGTACAGGTACAGCAGCGCCGACTGCTGGCTCCGGAGCTGATCCGGCGACGTGATCTGCGGGTTCCAGCGGGCGATTTCGACGGCGCAGTTGCGCAGTTCATCGAGGATCAGGTCCTCGATCACCGCGTAGATGTGGTTCTGTATCGGGATCGGTGCCCAGGGATCGACCACGATCTGGGTGTCCCAGTCGGACTTTCCGCCCCCTTGCTGCATCACCGCCGGACCGGCCGGGTTGATGACGCAGTCAAAGGCGTTGCCACCCTTCATATAAAAGTAGAACAGGGGCTGTTCCGGGTTCAGGCCGAGGTCTTGGTAGAGCGCGTCCTTCAACGAGAGCAGCCGCGCCCAGAGCGTCGACAAGGACTGCAGCACGGTGATGCGGACCGCGGGGTAGATGGTGGCATCGTTGATGGCGCCCGTGAGTTGGCGGCTCAAATCACGGCGGATGGATCGAGCCAGTGTGGATTCTTGCATCGTGCGTCCCTGGTCTGGGCGATCAACTGCCTGCGGCGGGTGGTGTGGTCGGTGCGGGCGCGTTGCTGGCCAGCGAGGCGCTGGCCGCCGCCATGGCCGCTTGCACCTGCGCCTGGGCCTGGGCGACCGCCTGGGTTTGCGCCTGTATGGCTTGCTGCATGGCCTGTTGCACGGCCGATACGTTGGATTGCAGCGCGCTCTCGGCCTGGGCGACCGCTTGCGCTGCGGCCTGCGAGCCGGCGACGTTGGCGGTGGCGGCCACGGCCGCCTGGGCGGCTGCGGCGGCGCTGGCCACGGCGGCGTCGATCTGGGCTTGCGCGGCCTTCAACGCGGCGCTCGCCGGGTCGATGGCGGCCGCGTCGGGCTTGTCGTTGGCTGCCGGGGGCTGCGCCGGGGCCGGAGCCTGCGCAACGGCCGGCGCCGTGGCCGCGGGTGACGCTGGCGACGCGGGCAGCGGTGCCGCGGTGGCTGTTTTGGCGGCTGGTGCGGATACTGCAACTGGTGCGGCTGCTGCGGCTTTGGTGGGGGCCGCTGCGGCTGGAGCGGGTTTGGGCGACGGGGCTGGCGCGGGGCGGGCCTTGGCGGGGGTGGGGATGGGCTTGTTGAGCTTGGCCATGGGGGTTACTCCGGTGTCGAGGTGGGTGGGGAACTGGGCAGGCCGGAGGCCGCATCGGGCGCCACCCAGGAGCCAAACTTGCGCAACGACAGCAGCCGGTCCGCGCTGACGTGCAGCACCGCCTGTTGCGTGGCGTTCTGCAGCGTGAAGGTCAGGCTGGCGCCGTCTTGTCCCAGGCGGCTTTCCTTCAAACGGTTGCCGCTCAAGAACGCCTGCGCGGTGCTGAGGTACAGGTCAAACAGGCGGCGCGCCTCCGCGCCGGTTTCGGTGGTGAAGATGGTTTGCGTGACCATCTGCAGCACGGCCTGCGACAGGCGCGAAAAGCCCAGCTTGTGCCCCCGGGCCAGCCAGTTGCGCAGGCACTGCTCGACTTCGTCGGGCGAGGGCAGGCGGTCGGGCAGTTGCGGGCAGTCCATCGCGCCGAAGGCCAGCGGCAGCAGGGTCTGCACGGCCTGGCTGCACAGTTGGCCGCGCGTCGCCGCGGTGCCGCCCAGCGCATTCATCTTTTTGGAATGCGCCAGGTAGACCTGGTAGTAGTCGCAGAACTCGGGCACGGTGCGGGCCTGCTGTACCGCGAAGGCCGCCGCCTCCTGGCGCAGCGCGGCCGGGTTGTCGCCGTCCTGCCCCAGCGCCACCGCGGCCAGCGCGTGCAAGGCCACGCGGTCGTTGAAATCCAGCGCCTGAAACACGGGCGCCGCTGCGACACCCAGGTCCTGCAGGAACTCGCTGGCGCTGCGCAGTTGCTGGGCGTCCACCAGGTTGTAGTCGGCCATGATGCGTTGCGTCTGCTGCACCACGGCGGCGCTTGTGTCGCCGGTTTCGGCCTGGCCGAGCGTGCGCAGGTTGGCGCTGCCCAGCGACATGAGTTTGACCGGGCTGACCCACAGGCCCAGCCCCGGCAGCAAGGCCATGGGCGAGGCGTGCAGCCCCTGCTGCACCTCGGCCAGCAGCGTGGTCTCGTCCGCCACCTCGTAGCACACCATGGGGTTGGGCAGGGCCCAGGCCAGCCACTGGGGGCCGCCGTCGATGTAGGTCAAGGTCTGGCGCGCGAGCTCAGACAGGCTTTCGCTCTTTTGGATCAGCTTGCCGGCAACGATGACAGTCATGGCGTGGGTTCTTTCACCTATCTGTGGTGCGCTTCGCTACTAGCGCGGGTCAGCCCGCCGGGTAACCCTTGATGACCGAGGCGGCCGTGGCACCGACCTGGCCGAACTCGACGTTGGCCTGCGTCATCACCTGCTGCGCCGCCGTGATCACCTCGACGTATTTCGTGTCCTTGGTCGCCAGGAGCTGGGCCATGGCCACACCGATGGCCGTGGTGGCGATGGTGGAGAGGTTGCGCAACGCATCGGCTGAATCCTGCACCGCGATGGCGGTTGACTGCGCCACCGACTGGTAGGCCTTGCCGGCCCCGCTGGTCATGACCACCTGCGGGGCCATGGTGGCCATTTGAATCTGATTGACGGTGTCGATGACCTGGGCGTTGGTGTTGTCCATGGCGAATCCTTAAGCTCTGAGATGGTCGGCGTGGGCGTGTTTACGGGGCGGGCGGTGCCGGTTGTGGCGCTGGCGTGGGCGCAGGCGCCGGCGCGGGCGAGGGCGAGGGCGAGGGTGCCGGAGTCGGCGCAGGTGCCGGTGCCGGTGCCGGTGTTGCGCTGGCCTGCTGTGCCAGGCTCTTCAGGTCGGCCTGGGCCTCTTGCGCGACGGTGCTGGTGGCTTCGGCCACGCCCTGCAGCGTGGTGATGGCCGCGGTGCCCTGGCTGAAGGCGGTCTGCACCACCACCTCGTTCGATGGGGCTGGCGTGGGGCCCGGCAGGGGGTTGATCACCGGTGGCGTCGGCGCGGGTGGCACCGGCGGTGGCGTGTAGGGCGGGTAGGCGTTGAGCATGCGGGCGCAGGCGGCGGTCACGGAAGCCGAGCTCACCATGCCGGCGTTTTGCTGGCGGTTGACCGCGTTGTACATGGCCATGCCCAGCGTCTCGACCATCACCGTGTCCAGCATGGCAAAGGCATGCGCGGGTGACTGTCCAGAGATCAGCGTGGTGACGCTGTTCACGCTGTCCACCACCTGATCGTTTACGGTACCGGCGTCGTTCATTTGGGATTTGCTCCTAGTTTGATGATCAAGACGAGGGTCTGGGTGACGGCGGCTGCCGCCGTCACCTGCCCGCGTTGCTGGTTGGACACCGCGTTCTGCATGGCCAGGCTGATGCTGTCCGCCATGGCCAGATAGGTCATGCCCATCGCCATGGCGGGCGCCTGCGCCAGACTCAGGGGGGCACTACGCGCCACGCTGCAGGAACCCGGTGTCGCCCATCACCGCGCCTGGGCGTTGCGGCCCCATGGCGTTCAGTGCAGGCCCAGCACCTTGCCCGTCGACACGCCGGTGCTGGCCGTGTCCACCGACAGCATGGTGGCCACGCTCTGGGTGGTGGAGGCCTGCATGGTGACGTAGGACTGCTGCTGGTTGTTGGTGGCGTTGTGTGCGGCGTTGGACAAGGCCTGGCCGGTGGCCACGAACAGGTTGCCCATGGCCACGGCCGGGGCATCGCCCAGCACCTTGGTGTTGGCCTGGGAAACAGAGTCGGTGATCTGACTGTTGACTGCGGTAGGGAAAGCCATGTGAACTACTCCTTAAAAGTTGACAAGGTACGAAGACGAATCAAAAAAACGCACAGCGCGTGCTCAGGCGCTGAGGATGGCCTTGGTCGCCATGCCATCGGCGGCCGTGTCCAACGAGTACAGCAAGGACACGCCCATGGTGGTGGCGGCCTGCGCCGTCACGTACATCTGCTGCTGCGCATTGGTGGCGTTGTGCGCTGCGTTGGCCAAGGCTTGCGCCGTGGCCTGGTACAGGTTGCCCATCGCGACGGCAGGCGCGGTGCCCAGGACCTGAAGGTTGCTTTGCGTCACCGAATCGGTGATCTGGCTGTTGACAGCGGTAGGAAAGGCCATGTTCTTTACTCCTGTTGGCTTGTGGCGCGGTGGCTCGGTGAATCAAGGCGCCAAAGACGGTCGGCAACGATCAGCTGCTCAGAATGGTCTTGGTGGCCACGCCCGTGCTGGCGGTGTCCACCGAGTACAGGGTGGCCACACCCATGGTGGTGGCGGCCTGCGCCGTCACGTAGCTTTGCTGCTGCGCGTTGGTGGCGTTGTGCGCGGCATTGGCCAGGGCCTGGGCGGTCGCCTGGAACAGGTTGCCCATGGCAATGGCCGGGGCGTCACCCAGCACCTTGGTGTTGGCCTGGGTGACGGAATCGGTGATCTGGTCGTTGACTGCGGTTGGAAAAGCCATGAAATCCTCCGTTGGAAATTAGATGAGAAAGGTTTGAAACACAGCGCCGTCAAGATGCTGGAAACTGACGGAAAGAGAACGGTGAGAAAAACGGGAAAGGCGATCAGGTGCCCAGGCCTCTGACGCCGGAGCTGGGGGTCAGAATCGTTTTGGTGGCCATGCCGGTGCTGGCGGTGTCCAGCGAGTACAGGGTGGCCACGCCCATGGTCGTGGCGGACTGCGAGGTCACGTAGCTTTGCTGCTGCGCATTGGTGGCGTTGTGTGCCGCATTGGCCAGGGCCTGCGCCGTGGCCTGGTACAGGTTGCCCATCGCAATGGCGGGCGCGTCACCCAACACCTTGGTGTTGGCCTGGGTGACGGAATCGGTGATTTGATCGTTGACGGCGGTCGGAAAGGCCATGGTACGTTCCTCGTAGGTTGGACCAGATGCTGGTCGGGTTGGCGGTTGGAAAACTGCGGTTCAACAATCTGGTTTGCCTTGAGCCGCAGGCAAATAGTAGTGACACGCACCCCTGCCCGAAGTGGGGCAGACGACGGAAAAACTGGGCCAGACGATGGTGTTGGCCGTGCGCGCTTTTTCCCCCGTTTGCGGAGGCCGCATCCCATTGGAGAATCGCCCGCATGGGATGCAACCCCTGGGTGGAGGTTGCCTTCGGGTCCGCGAGTCTTAAGAATCCGTGTCGATCGGTGGCCGCATGGCCACTGGTATGGGCCGATAAAAAAATGACGGCCAAAAAAGGGAGAAGTACTGTGATCCAAGCGCGATATGCCGTTAGCCCCGCCGTGCACCGGGGCACCCTGCGCCTGCCGAGGGCGCCATTTCGAAGCTATTCCACGGCGCTGCCGTGACGCAGTAAAACCCTGCCTCGCAGGCCCCCCTTGATCCGTACGGAAGCCGCGGACAGCGAGCCCAGCCGGGCGCCGCATCGCTCGGTCGCGTCCTACTTGAATGAGGTCGCCGAAATTCGGCGGCTGCTGGAACGCAGCGCCTGCCGCCATTGGTGGGAAGTGGCCAGCCTGGAGCTTTTTGGGCAGCAGCCCCTGCTGGTCGACGGCGCCGCGGGCGGCAGCGCTGAGTTCAAGCGCGACCGCAGCCGCATGGCCCATGTGCGTCCGCCAGGCCCTGAGCATGCCCATGCCCCGAGCGACCGTGCCACGCCATTGCACGGTCCACGCAGCGTGGAGCTGGCGCTGGAGTTTTCCCGCCGACCACTCGGCGCACTGCGACTGCGGTTGTTTCCCCACCTGGCCATGGGGCCAGGGTACGAGTCGGCGCTGACGGAGCTGGCCTTTCAGTGCGCCGGCACCGTCCAGCGCCTGGCCAGCCAGCGCTGGGTGGTGCAGGCGCAGCTGGGGGCGCCGTGCCTGATCGGCTCCAGCCCGGCCATGTTGGCCCTGGATCGCCACATTGAAGAGAGCTGTGTCGACACCCGCCCGGTCGCGCTGCTGGGCACGAGCGGCAACGAAGCCTTGCAAACAGCGGCGGCCATCCACCACGGCGGCGGCGGGGCCGGGCTGGCTTTCGTCAAGGTGGATTGCGCGACCACCTTGGAGCCGCCCTGGCGCTGGGTGGATCGCGCGCGCGGTGGCACCCTGTTCCTGTGCAACCCGGACAGCGGCACCCGCGCCGACCAGGAACACCTGTGGCTGCAACTGGAGCAGGCCATCGGCCACGCCACGCAGATGGACTGCCACCGGGCCTGCCGGCTGGTGATTGCGCTGAAGGAGCAGCACCTGCCAGATCCCAACAGCAGCCCCATTCCTTACGGTGCCTGGAGCCGGTGCAACTGGAAGGTGATCCCCCTGCCGCCGCTCTCACAACACCCTGAAGACATTCCGGTGTTGGCGTGTGCCGTGCTGGACTACCACGGCCACAGCGCCGAGCACCGCATGACCGACGCCCTTCAACACTGGTGCACCAACTACACATGGCCCGGCAATGCCACGCAACTGGAATGGACCGTGGCCCGCATGGCGGTGCTGACCGCCAACACGCCCATCGGCGCCAGCGACATCAGCCTGCTGTCCCCCCGCTTGCTGGGGGACGCCGGCACGGCGTACACCCTAACGGAGCCGCCAGGCCCCCGCTATGAAAACCACGACACCGCTCCGCCACCGGACAGCCACCCCTGCGTGTTGGCGCGGCCCGTCGAACACTGGGTGCGCTGCGTGCTGGAGCACGACACACAAGCGTTCGCGCAGCTGCATGTGGGGCTGGCCCGCGCTCTGCAGTACTTGTGCCGGCAATTCCATGAATCGATCTCGGCCGAACAGCTGGCCGACCAGGCCCATGTGAGCGTCTCGCATCTGCGCTTTCTGTTTCGCGACAGCCTGGGCCTGCCGTTCAAGCTGTTTTTGCAGCATGTGCGCATTGCACACGCCAAGCGCCTGTTGCTGGCATCACCGCAACGCCGCATCACCGATGTGGCGCTCAGCGTGGGGTTCAGCGACTTCAGCCATTTCCAGAAATGCTTTCGCCTGATCACCGGTCAAACGCCCGGCGACCTGCGCCGCGCCTGGGCCTCGCAGGGAAGCCGGCCAGCCTCCCGTGACACCAGCGACATACCGGAATTGCAGGTCCGGAAACAGCGAGACCTCGTCGCCCAACTGGCGCTTAATGCCGTCTTCCAGCGCGACTGCCGCGCATCAACCGGAGGAGATGGATGAAGATGCTGATCAAGGGAATTCCCAGTGGGTATGTCGACGCGATACGCAGCGGCGACCCAGACGCCAACGGGCAAGCGGCAGTCGTTCGCGCGGCGGAAGGTGCGGCGAACCCGTGCCGGCACTGCCTGGAACTCATTGCCCCAGGAGAAGAAAAACTCGTGTTGGCCTACCGACCGTTTGACGACCCGCAACCGTATGCGGAGGTGGGCCCGATCTTTCTGCACAAGCGTGCCTGCACGCGGTACGTGGCCGACGCCTTGCCCATGTGGTTCAACCACCTGCAACCGGCCATTGTTCGCGGCTACGGGCATGACAACTGGATCCGGTACGAAACGGGCCAGGTCGTCAAAGGCGAAGAACTCACCAGCAAATGCAGAGAAATTCTGACGGACCCCGAAGTGGCTTACGTCCACATCCGGTCCAAGTTCAACTGCTTCCAATGCCGCGTAGACCGGGGGTGAGAAGCGATTCCCATCAGTCCATGTTCCCGTCAAGTCCACCGGTTGGTTCCTGAGGAACAAATCGGCTGTCCGGGCGAGGACCGGGCGCGCGCTGGCTGAGCAGGAAAAGGTGGCATCCCAAAGCTCCGATCAGTGGCAACAGCCAGACCATCAAAACCTGCAGCCACCGTTGTGGGGTGTCGTACTCATCCGCCCGAAAAAGGATGGCGGATACGTAGAGTTGATAGAAAACCACCGCACCAACGATCGCAAAAACCATGAGTTCCGGCATATCACCGTCCTTTATGTGGGAAGCCTGAATACCTGCGCCCTGCCTTCTGAACCCGATGTGCGAAAGCATTCGCGATGGGCACTATAGCCCGCCCACCGGGAGTGCCTACGCCAGGGCGGGCCCGCCCATCTCAGCGCGCCACCGCATCAAACCCGGTCGCCCAACCCGGGCAGCCCTTGTGGCAAGCGATGGGGGGATGTCCTTTGGACTGAATGGTCATGTTGCCGTCGAAGTTGCCCCAGGCCTGAAACATCGCGGGCACCGGGCGCTGGGCCCTACAGGGCGTGCTCGGCTCCCGGCAGAACCAGGCCAGGCAGCTCGGGCTTTCCGCTGAAGACTGCGCGGAGCTGAAAGGCTGTTTTAGGTTTGATACTCAGCAGCGTCTGCACAATTTTTACTGCGCAGTAAATATTGCATTTCTCGGTCGCCAAGTTTGAGCTGGGCGAGGGCGATGAGGCCGCGCAGCGCGAAGCCAGGGCCTTGCGGCAGCGACAAGCCAGCGATCTGATCACGCGGTTTCTCGACTTGATACGGGCACCGGCATAACGCCATGGGGCGTGGGCCATGGGAAAAGCTCCCTTGAACCCTCCATGGCCTTTGCAATCTGTTTTCGGATATTTAAAGGGCAATGCGCCTTTTGCGATTTGTAAGCGGATATTTGTGAGTCAGGCGAACACCACCGAACGCCGTCACCGCGCTCAAGCCGTCCCACAGCTCCAACCAGCAGCTGCAGGCCGCCCAGGCGCAGAAGCTCGTGCGCCGCGCTCGCGCAAATCACCCACGCCTACCGGCCCGACAGCGAATGGGTGCGCGAGCACCAGATGTCCGTCAACGGTCGGTTTGACGGCATCACCCGCGCGCCGACGCTCGCGTGGTCGCCGAGCGCTTTGGCCTGCTGGTCGATCTGCCCAAGGCCATTGAAGCGGTGACCTGTGCGGTGCAGCGCTGGAGCGAGTTCGCCCGCGAGACGGGCGTGGTTGCCGACGAGATTGACGCTATCGGCGGGCACATGGCCGAGAGGGAGCGGGTGTTCAGCGGGTAGGGGGTACTGCGCGCAGCAGACCCAGCCGCTCGGCGCTGCTGTGGGAGAGACGGCAGGTGGTCAATGTTGGCTGGCTGTATGGAACAGGACCTGGAGCTGCGGCTTTGTGGCAGTGTGCGTTGCTGCTATTTCGGCATCTGGCCAGGCTGCACGTAGCCAACCCGCCCATTCGGCAGTGCACAAGGTACCAGAAGACTCTCCGGTAAGGTGTTGAGGTCCCGAATCCGTTGCGAAAAGGTGTGCTCTCGCTCGACGCCGAGCTCCCTTTCGACAAACAACGAAGCAAGCTCCTGTACGAGCGGGAGATCGGCACTAAGTCGCCGTGTATCACCGTAGTCATCAGGATTGACGGTGGTCGCGTTCGCATGAGCCACAGCACACCTTCCCTGTCCATAGAGGTACGCGCCAATAGCGCTTTGTCCAGCCGCTCGCAACTCGTCGAGTCGACGCTTTCCGCGTGACCAATTCGGGATGGCATCGACGTTTGTGTCTATCCAGTTGATCTGCTCTGGACCGCCAGCGTGGACAATGTTCAACACCTTCATGAAGCTCAAAAGCGAGAACGGGGGTGAGTCGAGTGCGAGGCCTAGGCCCTGCCTGTACAGACCGAGCCCCAGATGTGCGCGAGCATCGGGCACTGCTGGCAGGTACAGACTCCGCCAAGGGTCCGTCCCCGTCCAAACAGCGGTGAATTTTGTGCTCCTGCCGAGGCGACCTGGAGAAGCAGGGTTGTTCGAGCCGGAGATGAATAAGTCAATCAGTGCCGCTTCATGTGACCATGCGAGTTGGCTCAGGAATCGGCTGATTCGCGATCCCCCTTCGTCGAAGCTTGTGCCCTGCTCGTCGTAGAGCGACACTGCTTGAGAGTGATCCTCGCCCCCAGGTTGAAGGACCATCGTTTTCCCTTCGAAGGGAATTTCCACGAGAACGTTCGGCCAAGAGAACCCCGGGCGCACCGCCATATTCGCCCAAAGCATTGCATCGGGTCGAGTCTTGCGAACTTCTGTGAGTGGATGGGGAAGCATTGGCGTGAATTGTCGAACACAATTTGGCGCTTGTCTCCAGAAGGCGCTCACGGCCCCTCTCAAACTCATGCCTCATACATTTCCTGAGAGCGGAGATTGGTCGGAAATCTCGCTGGCGTTTGTATGACCACGGGCAGCCAAGGCCGTGTACTGCGGCGGGCGGTGATCATCGACCGCAGCAGATGTGCCTCTGTCACAGCATACTGAACAGAGACCGCCCGCAAACTGGTGGTCTCAGCCATTGAGTTCCGTCAGACTCGCCTCAGCGCGGTACCTCATCAAACCCCGCCGCCATGGCCTCGCGCTGCTCCAAATCCACCGCCGCCGCAGCCAGCGGGTCACCGCCTTCGAACCAGGCGGCGTGTGCGTCCGGCGCGTCCAGCGCCAGCACCAGGGCGTGGTTGAACTCATAGGCGCCCCAGGCCAGGCCCTGTTGGCGCAGCGCGGCCTGCAGCGCGGCCTGCACGAGCACGCGCACCACGCGGTGCGGCCCGGAGAACGGCACCTCGTCCACCCGGCCGGCTGCGGCGTCGGCGCAGGCGCGGCGGTCGTGCGAGGCGTGGCCGCGGCAGGCGAGCGGGCGCACGCGGTGGATCAGGCACACGCCCTGTTCGATGAAGGCGCAGCGCCGCCGCAGGGCCACGCGCTGTTCTTCGCTCAGCCCGCGGGTGGCGGCGTCGGTGTCGCGCAGGCGGCCGATCAGGTCGATGCCGTGGCCGCGCAGCGCGGGCGCGGTGGCGCGCAGGTAGGCGGCCACCATGAACACCTCGGGCGCGAGCGCGGTCACGCGCAGGGTGCAGCAGCTCGGGCAGCCTTTGCGGCAGGCGATGGGGGGCTGGCCTTCGGACTGGATCGCCACGTTGCCGTCAAAGCTGTCCCAGGCCTGGAGCATCACGGCCTGGCAACGGTCGGCGCCGGTCGCGCCGGGCCCGCCCAGGGTGTGTTCAAAGGCCCCGCGCAGGTCGCGGAAGAAGGCTTCGGCGCCGTGGTCGTCGGAGGTGGTCTGCTCTGGCATGGGCCTGGCCTACACGCTCTTGCCTTTGAGCAGCCGCGCCTGTTCGGACGCGCTGTAGTGGTTGAAGTGGCCCTGCGCGGCGGCCAGGCGGCGGTTGGACAGGCGGATGGCTTCGATCTTGCCGGCCGGGGCGATGCGCGAGACGCACTTTTCCAGATCGGTGCTGGCGCAGTGCGGGCAGGTGGGCACGGTGCTGGATCGCACCAGCAGCTCGAACCCGGCCTGGCAGGCCTTGCAGCGGTAGTCAAACATGGGCATGGGGGGCTCCTGGGTGGGCGGGTGGAGTGGGGCAGCGCTGGCGGGTGGATGCGCAGCCTTCCAGCGTGGCCGGGCTGGCGGCGTGGGTGGCTTCCAGGCCCACCCAGGCGTGGACTTCGGCGGTGTCAAAGCCGAGGTGGTGGCTGCCGTCGTCGCTGCGCTGCATGAGCGGGCGGCGGATCAGCAAGGGATCGGCCAGCAGCAGCGCCAGCGCGGCGTCGGCGTCCAGCGTTTCGGGCTTGACTTCACCGCTCTTGATGCGCGACGCCGCGGTGTTGAACCAGCGGGCCACCGGGTGGCCCGCCAGGAAGGGTCGCAGGCGCTCGGCGCTCCAGTGCGCGGTGAGCAGGTTGCGCCGCTCCAGCGTGTGGCCAGCGGCTTCGAGCGCGGCGCGCTGGCGGGCGTTGCCGCCGCAGCCGGGTTTTTCAAAGAAGACGATGTGGGTCATGAGGGGGTTTCTCGGGTGTGGGGCTTGTTGAGGGTTTCGGCGGGCAGCTCGGTCGGGGTGAGTCGGCGAAACGGGCGTTGGCCTTTCATGGGTGGGCCTCCAGGCACGAGGCCAGCGCCAGCAGGCCGCTGGTCTGGTCGGTGATGGCCTGCACGGTGGTGGGCTGCAGCCGGTGCAGCCAGCGCTGCGGCAGTCGCCCGGCGCCGCAGCGCGCGCCCGCGAGCATGCCGACCAGGGCGCCGGTGGTGTCGGCGTCGTCGCCCTGGTTCACGGTGGCCACCAGCGCGGCCTCGAAATCGTCGTGCCGTGTCAGGAAATGCAGCACGGTCTGCACCGTGTCGACCACGTAGGCGGTGGCGCGGCCGCGGTAGGGGGTGAAGCCGAAGGCGGGGTGTTCGGTGGTCCAGGTCTCGGCCCAGCGCTGGCACTCGGCCTGGCCCGCGCCGCGCAGCAGCAGGCGCAGCAGGCGGCCCAGGCCGAGGGTGGCGGCGTCGGACAGCGGGTGGTGGTGGGTCAGGTGGGCCTGGGCCAGCGACAGGCGCTCGAAGGCGGCTTCGTCGTGCAGGGTGGCCAGCACCACCGGCAGGTTGCGCATCAGCGCGCCGTTGCCGGCGTCGCCCGGGTTGTACGGGCCGGCCAGCGAGCCGTCGAGCAGGAAACGCTGGATGCCGCGCCGGCAGGTGTTGCCGCAGTCCACCGGCCGGGCCTGCAGCCATTGCACGAAGGCCTGGCCGATGCCGCGCATGAGCGTGGTGTCGGGCTGGGTGGCGGCGAAGCCCTGCAGCGCGGTGGCGCCGCCCTGCAGCAGGGCCGAGCCCAGGGCCAGGCTCAGGGTGGTGTCGTCGGTGACCTGGCCGCGCGCCAGCTTGAGCCAGCCGCCGCCCACGATCTCGGTGTGCACGCCGTAGCGGGCTTCGATCTCGCGCGGGCGCATGAATTCCACCGTGGCGCCCAGCGCGTCGCCGATGGCCAGCCCGAGGTAGGCGCCGAGCACCTTGTCGAACAGCTCACGCATAGCGGGCCACCACCTCGTAGTCGCCACCGAGCGCGAGCACCTCCTGTTCGCCGCGCAGCACATGGCCGGGCAACAGGCCGGGGAACAGCAGCACCTTGCAGGCCGGTACCAGCGCCTCGAACACCCAGTCGCCGAAGCAGGCGGCGTCTTCGGGCGAGAGGCTGAACGACACGATGTTGTTCAGGCGCACGGTGCAGCGGCGCATTTGAAGGCTTCCGTTGATCAGCTGCTCTTCGCAGCGGTTGCTGCCGCGCCAGAGCTGCAGGTGTTCGCTGGGTGCGGCGCCGCCGGGCAGCGGGAAGCGCTGCAGGGCCCATTGGCAGAACTCGTAGAGCAGGTCGAGCTGCTGCAGGATGTTGTTGCTGTGGTGGCGGCTGGCCGCTTTCTCTTCAAGGTAACCCACCCAGGCCGGCGAGGGAAAGCGCTCCAGCGGCGCCTTGTGGAAGCTGGGCACGAGGCCGAAGCGGCTTTCCACCCAGCCCTTGAGCACGGCGCCGGCCGGGCAGTTGGCGTCCATGCCCCAGCCCTGCAGCAGGGTGCGCCAGCTGCTGCGCCAGCGCCGCTGCTCGGCGGGGCCCATGGCCGCGAGCGCCTGGGGCTCGGGTTTGCGCAGGCCGAAGGCGGTGGCCAGGTAGTGCACAAACATGTCGCCCGCCTCGTTCAGGTCGCGGCTGCGCTCCAGCAGCGCGAACAGCCCGGCCTGGGTCTGCCGCACGCCGGCGATCGACAGGCGCGTGGGGTGGGCGTTGAAGCCGGTGCTGGCGAGCACCGGCGCCGGCACGCCGACGAGGTTGGTGCTGTACCAGCGGTGGGGCTGATCCGGTCCATCGTCCATGGCCTGGTGGGTGGGGGCAGATACCGGCACAGCGCCGGAAGATCGGCCTCAGACCGGGCGGTTTTCGTTCGGGTTTCGCACCGGGCCCATGAGCGCCAGACCCTCGTCGTAGGTGATGGTGTCGAAGGTCACGTCGAACTTGAGCGCGGCGTCGGCGATGGCGTCGAGCTTGCTGGCCGTGTCCTTCTTCTTCAGGTCGCCCTTTTCCAGATAGAACAGGTCGAGCAGTTCGTTGTAGACCGTGGCCTCGTCGATCGGCAACACATAGAACATCGCGCCCTTGTAGGGCACCTGGTACTTCTTCGAGAGGTCGATGTTGTTGCAGAACAGGAAGTACTTGCCACCCGCGCTGAGCGTGTCGCCCAGCACCTCGGCCACGTCCTTGAGGTGTTCGAAGCTCAGCAGGTAGCCGGCGAAAAAGGGCAGGTGCTTGTCGCCCACCTTGGCCACGGCCATGGCCTGCGTGCACAGCAGCTCGGGCGGGCGGGCCTCGTCGGCCAGCTTGGGCGCGAAGCGCAGCGCCAGCTCGCCGCGAAAGCCCACGCGACCGAACTGGTTGGTGGGCGCCTTGAGCAGGGGGTTGAGCAGGCGCCCCTCACTCTCCAGGCGGGCAAACGCGGTGTCGTCGATCTCTTTGCGTTCCAGGGTGGCGGTCATGAAGCTTCCTTCGGTTGGGTCTACAGGGTGGGAGACGGGGTGTTCGTCACCGTGCTGTATCAGCAATGACCGTACCAGGCGCCCAGCGTGTGTGTGGCCCTGCAAACCCGACACAAACCCGACCCGGCCCGCCCGCGCGCTGGATTTTTTGCGACGCGATTCGCCGTTTTGTCGGGAAGTGGACAAACCCCGGAAACCCGCTCGCAAGGCCCCGAAAAACGCTGTTTTCCCTATGGAGACAGGGCCTTGGCGCACGGTGGCCAGGGCATGGCACGGAAGCTGCAATGAGAGGCCTGCGCGGACAGCAGTCCGGCCAGGCGTGAACCCAAGAAGAAGAGCAATAGGCACGAAAGGCTGACCCAGTCGCGGCTACGCAAGCTTAGGTTTTTCAACCCTTCCTGAATGGAGTACTGCAATGGCCAAACTTCGGCAAATCGCCTTCTACGGCAAAGGTGGCATCGGTAAATCGACCACGTCTCAAAACACACTGGCTGCTCTGTCCGACCTCGGCCAGAAAATCCTTATCGTCGGCTGCGACCCCAAGGCCGACTCGACCCGCCTGATCCTGCACGCCAAGGCCCAGGACACCATCCTCTCGCTGGCCGCCGAAGCCGGTTCGGTGGAGGACCTGGAGCTCGAAGACGTGATGAAGATCGGCTACAAGGACATCCGCTGCGTTGAATCCGGCGGCCCTGAGCCAGGCGTCGGCTGCGCTGGTCGCGGCGTCATCACCTCGATCAACTTCCTGGAAGAAAACGGCGCCTACGACGGTGTGGACTACGTGTCCTACGACGTGCTGGGTGACGTGGTGTGCGGCGGCTTCGCCATGCCCATCCGCGAAAACAAGGCGCAGGAAATCTACATCGTGATGTCGGGCGAGATGATGGCCATGTACGCGGCCAACAACATCTCCAAGGGCATTCTGAAGTACGCCAACTCGGGTGGTGTGCGCCTGGGCGGCCTGGTCTGCAACGAGCGCCAGACCGACAAGGAACTGGAGCTGGCCGAAGCGCTGGCCGGCATGCTGGGCAGCAAGCTCATCCACTTCGTGCCGCGCGACAACATCGTGCAACACGCCGAGCTGCGCCGCATGACCGTGATCGAGTACGCGCCCGACTCCAAGCAGGCCGCCGAGTACCGCACCCTGGCTTCGAAGATCCACAACAACGCCGGCAACGGCACCATCCCCACCCCCATCACCATGGACCAGCTCGAGGACATGCTGATGGAGTTCGGGATCATGCAAGCGATCGACGAGTCCGAAGTCGGCAAGGCCGCTGCGGCCGCCGCCGCCCTGGCTGCCGCGTAAACGGTCCATCGGTCGGCCGATCCGTCGGCCCACAAGCCCGACCCGCCTGGCCCGTGCCGGTGGGTCGGCCTTGATCACCCAAGCAAAACCAAATATCCATTGGAGTTACCCCATGACTGCCACAGTTGAAGACCGCAAGGCCACGAACAAAGCCTTGATTGATGAAGTGCTGAAGGCCTATCCGGAAAAGATGGCCAAGCGCAGGGCGAAGCACCTGGGCACGTTCGAAGAAGGCAAGCCGGACTGCGGCGTCAAGTCCAACATCAAGTCCCTGCCGGGCGTCATGACCATCCGCGGTTGTGCCTACGCCGGCTCCAAGGGCGTGGTGTGGGGGCCCATCAAGGACATGGTCCACATCAGCCACGGCCCGGTGGGCTGCGGCCAGTACAGCTGGGCCGCGCGCCGCAACTACTACATCGGCACCACCGGTATCGATACCTTCGTGACGATGCAGTTCACCAGCGATTTCCAGGAAAAGGACATCGTCTTCGGTGGTGACAAAAAGCTCGACAAGATCATCGACGAGATCCAGGAGCTGTTCCCGCTCAACAAGGGCATCTCGATCCAGAGCGAATGCCCGATCGGCCTGATCGGCGACGACATCGAAGCCGTGTCGAAGAAGAAGAGCAAAGAGTACGAAGGCAAGACCATCGTGCCCGTGCGCTGCGAAGGTTTCCGTGGCGTGAGCCAGTCGCTCGGCCACCACCTGGCCAACGACGCGATCCGCGACTGGGTGTTCGACCGCACCGACCCCAACAAGCACCCCGAGTTCGTCTCCACGCCCTACGACGTGGCCATCATCGGCGACTACAACATCGGTGGCGACGCCTGGTCCAGCCGCATCCTGCTCGAAGAAATGGGGCTGCGCGTGATCTCCCAGTGGTCCGGCGACGGCACCATCGCCGAGATCGAGAACACGCCCAAGGCCAAGCTCAACGTGCTGCACTGCTACCGCTCGATGAACTACATCAGCCGGCACATGGAAGAGAAGTACGGCATTCCATGGGTGGAATACAACTTCTTCGGCCCGACCATGATCGAGAAGAGCCTGCGCGAAATCGCCAGCCACTTCGACGACAGCATCAAGGCCAAGGCCGAAGAGGTCATCGCCAAGTACAAGCCGCTGATGCAGGCCGTGATCGACAAGTTCAAGCCGCGTCTGCAGGGCAAGAAGGTCATGCTGTTCGTGGGCGGTCTGCGTCCGCGCCACGTGATCGGCGCCTACGAAGACCTGGGCATGGACGTGGTCGGCACCGGCTACGAATTCGGCCACGGCGACGACTACCAGCGCACCACGCACTACGTGAAAGA
>Ga0155522_1143_pt1 | contig 32896 bp, 27 predicted proteins | sample RifCSPhighO2_12_FD_107179 | JGI IMG/M metagenome (GOLD analysis project Ga0155522, IMG submission 107179) | Burkholderiales bacterium RIFCSPHIGHO2_12_FULL_67_38
AAGAACGGCCTCACACCCAGGGCCCGCATCGTCGGCATGGCCACGGCCGGTGTGGCCCCGCGCATCATGGGCATGGGCCCGGCCCCGGCCACGCAGAAAGTGCTGGCCCTCACCGGCCTCACGCTGGACCAGCTCGACGTGATCGAACTCAACGAAGCCTTCGCCGCCCAAGGACTGGCCGTGCTCAGAACGCTGGGTCTGAACGACGACGATGAACGCGTCAACGCCTGGGGCGGCGCCATCGCGCTGGGCCACCCGCTGGGCGCCAGCGGCGCACGCCTGGCCACCACGGCGGTGAACCGGCTGCACGCCACCGGAGGCCGCTACGCGCTGTGCACCATGTGCATCGGGGTGGGGCAGGGCATTGCGCTGGTCATCGAGCGGGTCTGAAGTCCAGGGGCGGGCACGCGCAGCAGCGCAGGGGGGTGTCCAGTCAATCCCGCCCGCCGCGCAGCCACAGCAGCGCGGCCAGGGCGCTCAGGCCCAGACCGCTGGAGACCCACAGCGCGCCCGAGCCCCAGCGTTCGATGCACATGCCAAAGAGCAGTGGCGCAAAGGCCTGCGCCACCCGCGAGGGCGCCATGATCAGGCCCTGGCGCTGGCCGTAGCCCTGTGGGCCGAAGTACACCAGCGGCAGGGTGCCCTTGGCGATGGTGAGGATGCCGTTGCCCGCGCCATGCAGCACGGCAAACACCGGGCCGGCGACCGGGCCCAGCAGCATCCACAGGCCCGCGCCGACGGGGTGGGCGAGCGCCGCCCAGCGGGCCGACAACAAGGGGTGCAGGTGGCGCAGCAGCCCGAATTCCAGCAGGCGGCCGGCCACCTGGGCCGGGCCGACCAGGGCGCCGATCGCCACCGCGCCGGCCAGCGTGGCCCCACTGGCCACCAGCAGTTGCGGCAGGTGGGCGGCCATGGCGGTGCTGATGAACCAGGTGGCCGCAAACACATAGGCCAGCACCCACGCGGTATAGGCGGGTGGCGGGGGTGTTTGATGGGCCGCCGGCGGGGCCGTGGCCGACAGCGAGGCCGCTGGATGCGGGGGCGTGGCTGCCGGGCCGGGCAGGGCCGCGGCGCGAGGCAGCGCCAGGTTGAGCGGCAGCCCCACCAGTAGGTGCAGCCCGGCCCAGGCCAGGCAGGCGCCGCGCCAGCCGACCTGGGCTTCGAGCAGACCGCTCAAGGGCCAGCCCACGGTGCTGGCGAAGCCGGCCAGCAGCGTGATGCCGGTGATGGATGCCCGCGCCTGGGTGCCCTGCAGCCGCACCAGGGCGGCAAACGCCGCTTCGTAGAGCCCGCCCCCCATGGCGATGCCCAGCACCAGCCAGGCCAGCATCAGGCCCGCCGTGCCCTGCACCTGGGACAGGCCCGCCAGCCCGGCGGCGAACAGCAGGCTGCTGCCGGTGAGCACCGGGCGGCCGCCCCAGCGGTCGATGGCGCGGCCGGCGAAGGGGCCGAGCGCGGCCGAGGCCAGCAGCGCCAGCGTGAAGGCGCTCCAGACGTGGGAGACCGGCAGGCCCAGCCCGCTGGCCATGGGGCGGGCGAGCAGGGCGGGCAGGTAGTACGACGAGGCCCAGGCCAGGGTCTGGGCGGTGCCCAGGCGCAGCACGATGGGCCAGTTGCGCTGCGGGGCCGTCATGCCTGCGGGGCGCGGTCGGTCAGGCCCATCGGTGCGAACGCCATGGGCTCAGCCGCTGCGCTCAGGCGATGTCGAAGGCGTGAAAGCCGAAGCGGCCCGCGCGCCGGTCGGCGAAGTAGTGTTCCAGCGTTTCCTTGACGGTGCGAAACGCGATCTCGTCCCAGGGAATCTGGTCTTCGGTGAACAGCCGGGCTTCGATGGTTTCGGTGCCGGGGTTGAACTGTGTGCTGAGCAGGCGCGCGCGGTAGTACATGTGGACCTGGCCCACGCGCGCGACGTTCATGAGGGTGAAGATCTCGCCCATCTCGAACTGCGCGCCGGCTTCTTCGTCGGTCTCGCGGGCCGCGCCTTGCGCGGTGGTTTCGCCCAGCTCCATGAAGCCGGCGGGCAGCGTCCACTTGCCCCGGCGGGGTTCGATGTTGCGCAGGCAGAGCAGCACGTATTCGCCGGTCTCGCCCCACACGGGCACGGTGCCGACCACGTTGAGCGGGTTTTCGTAGTGGATGGTGTGGCAGGCGGGGCAGACCGCGCGGGGCTTGGTGTCGCCGTCGTCGGGGACGCGGTAGCTGACGGCGGCGCCGCATTGTCTGCAGTGCTGGATGGGGCTGCGGTGCATGCCGCAAAGTGTAGGGGGAAATGAAAAAGGGCCCCTTGCGGAGCCCTTCAAGACGCGTGGGGCGCGGGCCCCCGGCGCGGGTGGCGCTCAGCCCTTGGTGGTCTTGCCGTGTTTCTCGATCAGGGCCTTGGCGGTGTCGAGCAACTGCTTGCCGTTGAAGCCGCGCTTGTCCATGTCCTGCACCCACTCCACCTCCACCAGGCGGGCCTTGCGCTTGAATTCCTGCGCCTCGGCCGCGGGGATGGTGTGGATCGTGTTGCCGAGCTTCACGGCGGACTCGCGGCCCGGCTTGTCGCCGCTTTGCTGCACCTTGCCCAGCCAGGCCGAGGTTTCCAGGCCCGAGTTCTTGTCGATGATGGCCTTGAGGTCGGGCGGCAGCGAGAAGTACTTGGCCTTGTTCATCGCCAGGATGAAGGTGGTGGTGTAGAGCGCGCCGCCCGAGGGGTCGAACTCGCTGTGGAACTTGGCCAGTTCCTGGACCTTCACCGCGGGCACCACTTCCCAGGGGATCACGCAGCCGTCGATCACGCCCTTGGAGAGCGCGTCGGGGATCTGCGGCAGCGGCATGCCCACGGGCGTGGCGCCCAGGTAGCCGAGCATCTTGGTGATCTGGCGGGTCGGGCCGCGCACCTTGGAGCCCTTGAGGTCTTCGGCGGTCTTGACCTGCTTGTTGCGCATGTGGAACATGCCCGGGCCATGCACCTGCAGGGCGATCGGCTGCACTTCCTTGAACTCGTCCTTGGCGACGGTCTGCACGTATTCCCAGTAGGCCTTGGAGGTGGCTTCGGCGTTGTTCATCATGAACGGCAGCTCGAACACCTCGATGCGCGGGAAGCGACCCGGGGTGTTGCCCGGCAGGGTCCAGACGATGTCCACCACGCCGTCCTTGGCCTGGTCGTAGAGCTGCACCGGCGAGCCACCCAGCTGCATGGCGGGATAGGCCTCGAACTTGATGCGGCCCCCCGAGTCCTTGGTGACCTTGTCCATCCAGGCCTTGTGCATGTTGAGCCACACGTTGGACTGCGGCGACATGAAGGTGTGGAACTTGAGGGTGACGGTCTGCTGGGCAAAGCCGACGAGGGCAGGCGCGCCAAAGGCCACGGCGGCACCGGATTGAAGCAGGGTTCTGCGCTGGATCATGGGGAGGTCTCCTGGGGTCGGTCGAAAAATGGGGAAAGGCAAGACCCGACAACGGTAAGGGTTTCGCACCGCGTCGGGCAGGGGTCAAACCCGCAAACGGGATCGCGGGTGTGGTTTGCGTGATTTATTTTTGTAAAACCAATTCACCCCTGCAGAATTATAGGAAGGAGCCCCCGGGGGTAAACCCGGGGCCGGCGGGCCGGGTTCAGGCCACCTGGACGGTGATGCCGCTCAATCCGTCGATGCCGCCGGTCATGGTGTCGCCGCGCACCACCGCGCCTACGCCCGCGGGGGTGCCGGTGTAGATCAGGTCGCCGGCCTGCAGCTCCCAGGCGTTGGAGAGGTGCTCGATGGTTTCGGCGACGTTCCAGATGAGTTGGCCGACCGCGCTGCGCTGGCGGTCGCTGCCGTTGACCTGCAGCCAGATGGCCGCGTGGTGGATGTCGCCCGCGTCCGCCGCGGGGGTGATCGGGCCGATGGGGGCCGACTGGTCGTAGCCCTTGCCGATGCACCAGGGCCGGCCCTGTTTCTTCATCTCGGTCTGCAGGTCGCGGCGCGTCATGTCCAGGCCGACCGCGTAGCCGTAGATGTGGCCAGCGGCGTCTTCGGCCTTGATGCCGCGCCCGCCCCGGCCGATGGCCACGACCAGTTCAATCTCGTGGTGCAGGTTGGCCGTGAGGCTGGGGTAGGGAGTGGTGGCCACCTGGCCCGGCTCGGCGACCACGATCGCGTCGGCCGGCTTGAGAAAGAAGAACGGCGGCTCGCGGCCGGTGAAACCCATCTCTTTGGCGTGTTCTTCGTAGTTGCGCCCCACACAGTAGATGCGGTGGACCGGAAAGCGCTCGGCACGGCCGACCACGGGCACGGACACGACGGGGGGCGGGGTGAAGGTGTAGGAGGTCATAGAGGGGCGTGGTTAAGAAAAATGGGAAGAGGAACAGGACTGAGCAGCACAGTGTGCCTCCGGCGCACGTGCCCGCGCCCAGGATGCCGCGGAACTGGCTCCGCCAGGCCGCAGGCATCGCCCCCTGGGGGGCTGAGGACCGCGGCTCCGCGCCTGCCTGCGCAGGCGTGGACGGGACGAAGAGTCATCGGCTCCGACGATGACGCGGCCTGCAAGGCGCGCGAAGCGCCGCGGGGGGAGCTCAATGCTGCGCCGCAGGCAACCGCACCACCAGGCCGTCGAGCTCGGGCGTGAGCACGATCTGGCAGCTCAGGCGGCTGTCGGCCTGGGCCGGGCAGGCGGCGAAGTCCAGCATGTCGCCCTCGTCGGCCACCGGGGGCGGCAACTGGTGAATCCAGGGCGCGTTGACCATGACGTGGCAGGTGGCGCAGGTCAGGGTGCCGCCGCAGTCGGCTTCGATGCCGCGCACGTTGGCGTCCACGGCGGCTTTCATGAGGCTCTGGCCGGGTTCGGCCTGGATGTCTTGCACCGACTGGTCGGCGGCAATGAATCGGATGTGGATCATGGTGGTGAAAAGGTTCAGATGCGGCTGAAGTATTCGCGCCGTTCGAAATCGGCCTTGTCTTCGGCCTGGGCGTGTCGGTGAATTTCGCTGTGCTTGATGCGGCAGAAATAGCGCACGACATCGGGGCCCAGGCCCTGGCTGAGCGCGGCGTCGTCGCGCAGGGCGTCCAGCGCATCGCCCAGTGTGCCGGGGATTTTCTCGAAACCGTCGGCGTAGGGGGTTTCGCAGGCGGGCGGGGGCGTGAGGCCGCGCTCCAGGCCGTCGAGCCCGGCGTGGATCTGCGCGGCGATGTAGAGGTAGGGGTTGGCCGCTGGTTCGCCCACGCGGTTTTCGATGCGGGTGGCGGCGTCGCCGGCCGCTCCCACCACGCGCAGCATGGCGCCGCGGTTGTCCTGGCCCCAGATCACGCTCTGGGGTGCCAGCGCGTTGGGGCGGAAGCGGGCAAAGCCGTTGATGGTGGGCGTGCACAGCGCCGTCATGCCGGGGGCGTGGGCCAGCAGGCCGGCGAGCCAGTGGGCACCGGCGTCCGACAGCGTGTGGCGCGCGTCGGCGCGGCTGCTGCCCGCTGCGGGCGCTTCGCGCATGCAGGCGTTGCCCCCGGTTGCCAGGTCCACCAGCGACTGGTGCAGGTGCCAGCCGCTGGACATGATGTTCGGAAACGGCGGGCGGCACATGAAGGTGGCGTGGTAGCCCGCGCGGCGCAGCGCCTGGCGCACGCCGTTGCGAAACAGCACCATCTGGTCGGCCGCGGTGAGCGCGTCGGTGGCGTCGAACACCGCTTCCACCTGGCTCGGGCCGAGCTCGATTTCCAGCGACTGCAGCGGCAGGCCCAGTGCCTGCGCGGTGCGCATGACGATGGCCAGCGGCTCGTCGGCCAGGTCGATCAGGGCCTCGGACTGCAGGTTGTAGCCGGGGTGGATCATCTCCACCTGCGGCGGCAGGCCCGGCCAGGCGGCGAGCTCGGGGTCAAGCTGGGGCGCGGTGTCGGTGATGCGGTAGATGTGGAATTCCACCTCGAGCCCGGTCTTGAGGCCATAGCCCGCCTGGGCCAGCCGCGCCAGCGCCCGCTGCAGCACGCGCCGCGTGTCCAGCGCCACGGGCGTGCCGTCGGCAAACCAGGGCTGGCAGCGCAGCCAGCCGGTGTGGGCCTGCCAGGGCAGGGGGGTGAAGCTGGCCGGGTCGGGCAGCAGCATCAGGTTGGCCGCGCCGGCAAACCCGGGCAGGTCGTCTGCGCCACCGGCCTCGAACACCTTCCACGCCGTGCGGTCGGCGGTGTCCTTGAGCATCAGCGTGCCGACCATGCCCACGCCGTCGCGCAAAGCCTTGATCGCGGCGTGCGCCATCAGCGTCTTGCCGCGCAGCATGCCGTGCGCGTCGCACCAGCCCAGGCGCACGCGCTGAACGCCGCTGGCGTCGATGAGCTGGGCGGTCTGCAGGCAGGCGGCTTCGCGGGCCGCGTCGTGCAGGCCGCAGCGTTGGGCGAAGTGGCTCATTTCGCGCTGGCCGTTTCGGTGGCGGGTTGCGCGGCGGCGTTCTGCCAGGGCGCGCCTGCGCGCTTGGCGCGCACGGCGTCTTGCCACCAGGCCTGCCAACCCTCGGCGGGGGCGATGCCGTCCACCGTGTCGGGGCCGTGGATGCTGGCGTGTTGTGCCGGGTCGGCGATGCCGGGCGGTGTGCCCCCGGCGGCCACGGTATCCATGGCCTGCAACAGCATGCGCCGGTTCGCCATGATCACTTTGTCGGTGGTGCCCAGGTGTTCGCGCGTGCGGTCCTGAACGGCGCCCATGCTCTCGCAGGCCCACTGGTCGTGCACGTTGATGTCGTCTTCGCCCATGCCGAGGTAGGTGCGGCTCCGCTGCTCTTCGGCGTTGAAACCCCAGTGGTTGTGGCGGCCGGACTTCGGGATGTAGTCGGGCAGGGTGACGGCGTCCAGGCGCTGGTTGCGCATGGTGTCCTTGTCCACGGGATCGGCGAAGCTGGTGAAGAAGGCGAACCAGTAGTTGTGTGTGTCGTCCACCGGCACGTGCATCTGCGTGATCGTCATGGTCTCCGACAGCGGGATCACGAAGGTCTGCGGGAACACCGCGTTGGTGATGCGCACGTGGGTGAGCGCCTCGGTCATGGGGCGCAGGGCGGTCAGCTGGATGCCGTAAGGCTGCTGCGTGAAACTGATCTGGGGTTGGCCGAATTCGCGCATCACCTTGGTCATGGGCCAGCGCTCGCCGCCCACCTCGCCCACGCTGGCGCCGCGGAACTGTTTGCCGTAGCTGCCTTCGAGCGAGGCGTCGTTGAAGAAGCGGTGCAGGTAGGAGGCGTGCGCCGGGTCGATGCCGACCTCGAAGGCCTGCAGCCAGTTGCAGTGCCACAGGCCCTTGAAAACAAAGCTGTGCGTGGCCGGCGCTTCAAAACAGTCCAGCGCCGGGAAGGGCGGCGGCGTGCTGCCCTCGGGGCCGAACCAGCCGAAGAGCGCACCGGCCTTTTCCACCAGTGGGTAGCTGCGCTGCCGGATGCGGGTGCACAAGGTGCTGCCGGCGGGCTCGGCCGGGGTCTCGGTGCATTGGCCGCTCACGTCGAACTTCCAGCCGTGGAAGGGGCAGCGCAGGCCGTCGCCCTCGTTGCGGCCGTAGGCCAGGTCGGCGCCGCGGTGCGGGCAGTCGCGGTCGAGCAGGCCGAACGCGCCCTCAGCGTTCCTGAACAGCACGAAGTCCTGCCCCAGCATCCGCACCGCCTTCACCGGGCGCACGCCCATGGCCGGGTCCAGCGCGGGGTTGAACTCGTCGAGCAGCGCCACCGGCTGCCAGTAACGGCGCAGCAGTTCGCCGCCCGGTGTGCCGGGCCCGACCTGGGTGATGCGCTGGTTCAGTTCGGCTTTCATGCGGGGGCTCCTGTGGGCTGGTCGGCGGGTGTTGATCAAACGGTATCCCGTTTTGTCGATTCAGTGTACAGTTTGCGGCATGAGCCTGCAAGAAACCGTTTTGATGCAACTGCGCGACCTGATCCTGAGCGGCGAGTTCGCGCCCGGCCAGCGGCTGGCCGAGCAGCAACTGGCCGAGCGGCTGGGGGCCTCGCGCACGCCGGTGCGCGCCGCGCTGGTCACGCTGGAGCAGGAGGGGCTGGTCGAGGCCAACGACACCGGCAAATACCTGGTGCGCCAGTTCACCGCCCAGGAGGTGACCGACGCGATCGCGGTGCGCGGCCATCTGGAAGGCATGGCGGCGCGGCTGGTGGCCGAACACGGCGTGTCGCGCCAGCTCCAGGGTGGTCTGCGGGCCTGTCTGGACGAGGGCGACCGCCTGCTCCAGGCCCAGCCGCTGACGATGGAGAGCTACGCCGCGTACGCGGCCATGAACGACCGCTTCCACGCGCTGATCCTGGAGGCCTGCGGCAACCGGGCGCTGCAGCGCGCTGTGGCGCTCAACGACAAGCTGCCGTTCGCCCCCGCCTCGGCCATGTTGCCCATGCAGGGCACGGTGGCGCTGGATCGCGACTGGATGCTCTACGCCCACCGGCAGCACCACATGCTGTGCGACGCGCTGCAGCGCGGAGAGGGCGCGCGCGCGCAGGCCCTCGCGGTGGAACACACCGAGGTGGCGCAGATGAACATGCGGCTGGCGCTGGAGCGGCGCGCCGAGTCCGAGCGCTTCATGCCCGGGATGCGGCTGGTCGTGGGCTGAGGACGGGGCCCCCCCGCGCCGGCCCTGCGGGCCGTCACCCCCCAGGGGGCGATGCGAGTGGCCCGGCGAAGCCGGTTCCACCGCATCCTGGGTGGAAGACATGCCGCGCCGGAGAGGGGGTGGTCCCAGGGCACGTTTCCTGCCTCGGGGTGGCGCTGCGGAGCTGTGAAAAACCGAAGCCCAGGTCTTTCGGCGGTGTATCGTGCCGACATGAGCGCCCAACCGGAACAAGACACTCCCTGCCGTGGCAGCCTCGTGCTGCGCCGCGTGGCCATCGACACCTACCACGAGAACGTGGCCTACCTGCACCGCGACTGCGCGGTCTACCGGGCCGAGGGTTTCCAGGCCCTGTCCAAGGTGGAGGTGCGTGCCAACGGCAAACGCATCCTGGCCACGCTCAACGTGGTGGACGACGCCAGCATCGTCGGGCGCCACCAACTGGGCGTTTCGGAAGACGCCTTCAGGCAGCTCGAAGTGCTCGACGGCCACCCGGCTTCGGTCTCGCAGGCCGAGCCGCCCGAGTCCATTCCCGCGCTGTTTCGCAAGATCAACGGCGAACGCCTGGGCCGAGACGACTTTCACGCCATCGTGCGCGACATCGCCGAGCTGCGCTACTCCAAGATCGAACTGACCGCCTTCGTGGTCGCCAGCAACCGCAGCGAGCTCGACCGCGAGGAGGTGTACTTCCTCTCCGAAGCCATGGTGGCCGCGGGCCGCCGGCTCGACTGGCACGAGCCGCTGGTGGTGGACAAGCACTGCATCGGCGGCATCCCGGGCAACCGCACCTCCATGCTGGTGGTGCCCATCGTCGCGGCCTACGGCCTGGTGTTCCCCAAGACCTCGTCGCGCGCCATCACCTCGCCCGCGGGCACGGCCGACACCATGGAAGTGCTGGCCAACGTGCAGCTGCCGTTCGACCGCCTCACCGAGATCGTGCGCGCGCACAAAGGCTGCCTGGCCTGGGGCGGCACGGCCCACCTCTCGCCGGCCGACGACGTGCTGATCTCGGTCGAGCGGCCGCTGTCCATCGACTCGCCGGGGCAGATGGTGGCCTCCATCCTGTCGAAGAAGATCGCCGCCGGTGCCACCCACCTGGTGCTCGACATTCCCATCGGCCCCACGGCCAAGGTGCGCTCCATGCCCGAGGCACAGCGCCTGCGCCGCCTGTTCGAGTACGTGGCGCAGCGCCTGCACCTCTCGCTGGACGTTGTGATCACCGACGGCCGGCAGCCCGTGGGCCGTGGCGTGGGGCCGGTGCTGGAGGCGCGCGACGTGATGATGGTGCTGGAGAACGACCCGCAAGCGCCCGACGACCTGCGGCAGAAGTCGCTGCGGCTGGCCGGCCGCATCATCGAATGCAGCCCGGACGTGCGCGGTGGCGACGGCTTTCGCATCGCGCGCGACATCCTCGACTCCGGCCGCGCGCTGGCGCAGATGCGCGCCATCATCGAGGCCCAGGGCTCGCACGGGTTCGATCACCACCACCCCCCGCTGGGGGTGCTCACGCTGGACGTGGTGGCGCCCGAGTCGGGCCTGGTGGCGGGCATCGACAACCTGCAGATCGCGCTCATCGCACGGCTGGCCGGCGCGCCCAAGGTGCAGGGCGCGGGCGTGGACCTGCTGCGCAAGCTGGGCGAGCCGGTGGCCGCGGGCGAGGTGCTCTACCGTGTGTACGCCAACTACGCCGCCGACCTCGAATTCGCGCGCCAGGCCAGCGCGCGCGCCAGCGGCTACAGCATCGGCAGCGCGGAGCAACTGCCCCACGTGTTTGTGGAGTTCTGATGAGCACACCCCTGAACGATCTGGCCGGCTGCCTGCTGTGTTTTGAAAACGAGCGGCTCATCGCGGCCAGCGCTGCCCACGCGGCCGGGCTGAAGCTTGCCGTGATCGCGCGCCACCGTTTCCCCGATGGCGAGCTGCGCCTGCGCCTGCCCGAGGCCCTGCCGGCCCGCGTGGTGCTCTGGCGCGGCCTGCACCAGCCAAACGAGAAGCTGGTGGAGCTGTTGCTGGTCGCGCAGACGGCGCGCCAGCTCGGCGCGCAGCACCTCACGCTGGTGGCGCCCTACCTGGCCTACATGCGCCAGGACATCGCCTTCAACCCCGGCGAGGTGGTCAGCCAGCGCGTGATCGGCGGTTTTCTCGCCAGCCTGTTCGACGCGGTCATCACCGTGGACCCGCACCTGCACCGTGTGTCCATGCTGAGCGAGGCCGTGCCGGTGCGCGACGCCATCGTGCTCAGCGGCGCGCCGCTGCTGGCCGACCACATCGCGCGCAACCGGGTGCGGCCGGTGCTGATCGGGCCCGACGAGGAGTCGCTGCAATGGGTGTCCGGCGCCGCGCAGCGCTTTGGCTGGGACCATGCGGTGTGTCGCAAGACCCGCCACGGCGACCACGAGGTGGAGATCGAGCTGCCCGCCATGCCCGTGGCCGGGCGCCAGGTGGTGCTGATGGACGACGTGGCCAGCTCGGGCCACACGGTGGCGCAGGCCACGCGGCTGCTGTGCGCGGCGGGCGCGGCCTCGGTGGACGTGGCCGTGACGCACGCGCTGTTCGCCGCCGACGCGGTGCGGCTCATCCGCGAAGCGGGCGCGGGCCAGATCTGGAGCACCGACTGCATCCCCCACCCGAGCAACACGGTGAGCATCGTGCCGGTCGTGGCCGAGGTGTTGCGTGAGCTGGTCGCGGTCGGCCGCTCTGCCGCCTGAACGCCTCGCGCCCCGGTCGATCGGTGACGCCGCCACCCCGGTGGCGATGATCAGATCCGCCATGCCGGCGCCTCCCCGGCAGCGGGACGGCTTGCGCGATACCCCCCAGACTCTTACAGTGGGCTCATGGTTCTTCCTGCAGGAGGTGCGATGCGGTTCGATCGGGTCGTGCATGCCGCGGCGTCTGGCGGGCGAGCCTTCGGCGCTGCGGGACGCTGTGCGCTGCTGGCGCTGCTGCTGGGCCTGGCGGGGTTCGCCGCGCGCGCCGCCGTTCCGGCCACCGTGCTCACCGTGCACGACGCCATCGGGCCGGCCAGCGCCGACTACATCGTTCGCGGCCTGCAGCGCGCCCAGCGGCAGGGCGCCCCCCTGGTGGTGCTGGAACTCGATACCCCGGGCGGGCTGGACAGCTCCATGCGCCAGATCATCCAGGCCGTGCTGGCTTCGCCGGTGCCCGTGGTCACCTATGTGAGCCCGCCGGGCTCGCGTGCGGCCAGCGCCGGCACCTACATCCTCTACGCCAGCCACGTCGCCGCCATGGCGCCGGCCACCACACTGGGTGCGGCCACGCCGGTGGCCATCGGCATGCCCGGCGCGCCGCAGCCCCCCAGGGAGCGGCCCGAGGCCGACCCGGCTCCCAAAGGTGGGGCCGGCAAACCCGGCACCCCCGCCCCCGCGTCGCCCGCGGACGCCATGACTGCCAAGCAGGTCAACGACGCGGCCGCCTTCATCCGCGGCCTGGCCATCCGGCACGGGCGCAACGTGGCGTGGGCCGAGCGCGCGGTGCGTGAAGCGGTGAGCCTGAGCGCGACCGAGGCCCTGCGCGAGAAGGTGGTCGACGTGGTGGCCAGCGACATCCCGGACCTGCTGCGCCAGATCGACGGGCGCACAGTGCGCATGGCCAGTGGCGAACTGCGCCTGCAGACCCGTGGCCTGGGCACCGTGGCCCAGCCCCCCGACTGGCGCCACCGCCTGCTGGGCGTGATCGCCAATCCCAGCCTGGCGCTGATCCTGCTGATGATCGGGGTCTACGGCCTCATGTTCGAGTTTTCCTCGCCCGGCTTCGGCCTGGCCGGCACGGTGGGCGCGGTCTGCCTGCTGCTCGCGATGTTCGCGCTGCAGTTGCTGCCCGTGAACTACGCGGCACTGGCCCTGATCCTGCTCGGTTTTGCGCTGCTCGCCGCCGAGCTGCTGTCACCGTCGTTTGGCGTGCTGGGCGTGGGCGGTGTCGTGGCCTTCATCGCCGGCGGCCTGCTGCTGTTCGACCGCGACGTGCCCGGCATGGGCGTGCCGCTGCCGCTGATCTTCGGCATCGCCATCACGGCCGCGGCTGCGGTGCTGCTGGGTGGTGGCATGGCGCTGCGGGCGCGCCGCGCACCCGTGGTCAGCGGTGGCGAAGGCATGGTCGGCGCCCTGGGCGAGGTGGTCCAGGTGCAGGATGGCCGGACCTGGGCCGAGGTCCGTGGCGAGCGCTGGCAGGTGCGCTCTGACACGGCGCTGCGGCCCGGGCAGCGCGTGCGCGTGGAGGCCCTGCACGACCTGTTGCTGCAGGTGCGGCCCGAGGCCGCTGCGCCGTCCCCATCTCCCAACCCATCGCAAGGAGGCACCCACGATGTTTGATTTCAACCTGGGGCTGGGCACGATCCTCGTGCCCGTCGTGCTGATCCTGCTGGCGTCGTCGTTTCGCATCCTGCGCGAGTACGAGCGCGGCGTGGTGTTCCAGCTGGGCCGGTTCTGGAAGATCAAGGGCCCGGGCCTGGTGATCGTGATTCCCGGCCTGCAGCAGATGGTGCGGGTCGATCTGCGCGTGGTGACCATGGATGTGGAGCCGCAGGACGTGATCTCGCGCGACAACGTGTCGGTCAAGGTCAACGCGGTGGTGTTCTTCCGCGTGGTGGCGCCCGACAAGGCCATCATCCAGGTGGAAAATTACCTCATGGCCACCAGCCAGCTCGCGCAGACCACGCTGCGCGTGGTGCTGGGCAAACACGAGCTCGACGAAATGCTGGCCGAGCGCGAGCGGCTCAACCTCGACGTGCAGCAGATCCTGGACGCGCAGACCGATGCCTGGGGCATCAAGGTGACCAACGTCGAGATCAAGCACATCGACCTGAACGAATCCATGATCCGCGCCATCGCGCGCCAGGCCGAGGCAGAACGCGAGCGGCGCGCCAAGGTGATCCACGCCGAAGGCGAAAAACAGGCGGCGGTGTCCCTGCTCGAAGCCGCGCAGATGCTGGCGCAGCAGCCCGAGGCCATGCAGCTGCGCTACCTGCAGACCATGACCCAGGTGGCCGGCGACCGCGCCTCGACCATCGTGTTCCCGCTCCCGATGGACCTGCTGGGGCGTATGCTGCAGACACCCCAACCGACGTCGCCGCCGGCCCAACGCGAGTGAACCCAGGAGACCGTCCATGGCGCATGCACCCATTCACAAGCCCGAGGTTCATGCGTCACCGCCCAACCTGAGCGACTACGACGCCACGGTCGCCCGGTTCAGCTGGCCGGAGGCACTGGGGCAGCTTGATGGTCTGCCCGGTGGTGCTGGCCTGAACATCGCCCACGAGGCGGTGGACCGCCATGTGCTGCAGGGCAGGGGCCACAAGACCGCGATCCGCTGGCTGGGCAAGAACGGCGAGCGGCGCGAGTTCAGTTACGCGGATCTGGCGCGGGCCACCAACCAGTTCGCCAATGCGCTCGAACACCTGGGGGTGCAGCCCGGCGAGCGCGTGTTCATCCTGATGGGGCGCCTGCCCGAGTTGTACGTGGCGCTGCTGGGCGCGCTCAAGGCGCGCTGTGTCGTGACGCCGCTGTTTTCGGCGTTCGGGCCCGAGCCCATCGCCACGCGGGCCGAATTGGGCGACGCGCGCGTGCTGGTCACGACGCCGGAGCTGTACCAGCGCAAGGTGCAGGATCTGCGCGAGCGCCTGCCCGGCCTGCGGCACGTGATCGTGGTCGGCGCGGTGCCGTCGGACGAGGGTGGGGTGCACCCGTGGGGAGCGCTGGTGTCACCCGCCTCCACCGCCTACACCATCGCCCCGACCGATCCGGAGTCCATGGCCCTGCTGCATTTCACCAGCGGCACCACCGGCCGGCCCAAAGGGGCGGTGCACGTGCACGCCGCCGTGCTGGCGCACATGGTCACCGGCCGCTACGCGCTCGATCTGCACGACGACGACGTGTTCTGGTGCACGGCGGACCCGGGCTGGGTCACGGGAACGAGTTACGGCGTCATCGCGCCGCTGGTCTGCGGTGTGACCAATGTGGTGGTTGAGGCCGAGTTCGATGCCCAGACCTGGTACGGCGTGCTTGAGCGCGAGCGCGTGAGCGTCTGGTACACCGCGCCGACCGCCATCCGCATGATGATGAAGCTCGGCGCCGAGTCATTGAAGGGCTTCGACCTGTCGGCGTTGCGCTTCATGGCCAGTGTGGGTGAGCCGCTGAATCCGGAGGCCGTGGTCTGGGGGCAGGAGGCGTTTGGCCTGCCGTTTCACGACAACTGGTGGCAGACCGAAACGGGCGGCATCATGGTGTCGAACTACGCGGCGATGGACATTCGCCCCGGTTCCATGGGCAAGCCCTTGCCGGGCATCGTCGCCGCGGTCGTGCGCCGGACCGAGGGCGGTCATGTGGAACCGATCACGACGCCCGATGTGGACGGCGAACTGGCGCTGCGAACGCCCTGGCCGTCCATGATGCGCGGCTACCTGCATGAGGACGAGCGCTACCGCAAGTGCTTCGTGGACGGCTGGTACCTCACAGGCGATCTGGTGCGCCGGGACGCCGATGGCTACTACTGGTTCGTCGGCCGTGCCGACGACGTGATCAAGTCGTCCGGCCACCTGATCGGGCCCTTCGAGGTGGAGAGCGCCTTGATGGAGCATCCGGCCGTGGCCGAGGCCGGCGTCATCGGCATTCCCGACCCGATGGCGGGCGAGGTGGTGAAGGCCTTCGTGGCGCTCAAGCCGGGTCACGAGGCGAGCGAAGCGCTGCGGCGCGAGCTGCTGGGCCATGCCCGCAAGCGCCTGGGCGCGGCGGTGGCGCCCAAGCTGATCGACTTCCGCGACAACCTGCCCAAGACGCGCAGCGGCAAGATCATGCGCCGCCTGCTCAAGGCGCGCGAGCTCGGTCTGCCCGAGGGCGATCTGTCCACGCTGGAAAGCGACGAAAAGAAATGAGAGCCCCCACGCTCCGCCGCTCCGCGGGTCGCTGCCCCCCCGGGGGGCTGGTCCTGCCTTGGGGCGGCCCGGCGGCAGGCCCGCTGATGACTGAGGCCACGACATGACCGACAAGCTCCATCTGGACCGCGCGCACCTGCACCACCTGTACCGGGAGATGTTGCGCATCCGCCGCTTCGAGGCCAAGTGCGTCGAGCTCTACCAGGCGCAGAAGATCCGGGGTTTCCTGCACCTGTACGACGGCGAGGAGCCGGTGGCCGTGGGCGTGATGGCCGCGCTGGAGGCGCGCGACGCGGTGGTGGCCACCTACCGTGAACACGGCCAGGCGCTGGCGCGCGGCGTGCCCATGCGGGCGCTGATGGCCGAAATGCTGGGCAAGCTTGAAGGCTGTTGCCGCGGGCGTGGTGGCTCCATGCACATCTTCGACCGCGAACGGCGGTTCTTCGGCGGCAACGCCATCGTGGGTGGCAGCCTGCCGCTGGCCGTGGGCATCGCCATGGCCGACAAGCAGCTGCGCCCCGGCGCGCTCACCGCCTGCTTCTTCGGCGAAGGGGCGGTGGCCGAGGGGGCGTTTCACGAAAGCATGAACCTGGCCGCCCTCTGGCAACTGCCGGTGCTGTTCGTCTGCGAAAACAACCTGTACGCCATGGGCGTGCCCCTGAAGGACGCGGAGTCGCAGACCGACGTGTACCGCAAGGCCGAGGCCTACCGCATGGCCAGCGCGCAGGTCGACGCCATGGAACCGGTGCAGATGGCCGCGGCTGCCCGCCGGGCGGTGGATCACGTCCGCGCCGGCCTGGGGCCTTTCTTTCTGGAATGCCGCACCTACCGTTACCGCGCTCACTCGATGTTCGATACCCAGGCCTATCGCACGCGCGAGGAGGTTGAGGGCTGGAAACGCCGCGACCCGATCGAGCGCCTGCGCCGCTGGATGGAGGACAACCACTTGCTGAGCCCCGACGAGGCGGCCGCGATCGACGCAGGCATCGCCGCCGAGATCGGTGACGCCGTGGCTTTTGCCGAGGCGGGCACGCTGGAGCCGGTGGCCGAACTCGAACGCTTCGTCCTGATGGACAGCGTCGTGCAGGAGCAGGTGGCATGAGCGCCGCGCCGGGCCGTTCCCAAGCAAGCTCGCACCGCAGCCCGCAGGGCGAAGGTACTCCAGTGAACACGACCACCACGAAGATGACCTACCGCGAAGCCTGCCGGCAGGCCATCCGCGAGGCGCTGTTGTCGGACCCCCGCTGTTTCGTGATGGGCGAGGACGTGGGCAAGTACGGCGGGTGTTATGCGGTGACCAAGGGCCTGCTGGAGGAGTTCGGCCCCGACCGCATTCGCGACACGCCCCTGGCGGAGAACGGCTTCGTGGGCGCGGGCATCGGCGCGGCGCTCACCGGTCTGCGGCCCATCGTGGAAATCATGACCTGCAATTTCAGCATGCTCGCGCTGGACCAGATCATGAACAACGCGGCCACCCTGTCGCACATGTCGGGCGGGCAGTTTGCCGTGCCCGTGGTCATCCGCATGGCCACGGGCGGCGGCCGGCAGCTGGCGGCCCAGCACTCGCACAGCCTGGAGGGCTGGTATGCGCACATACCGGGGCTCAAGGTGCTGGCGCCCGCCACGGTGGAAGACGCCCGCCACATGCTGGCGGCGGCGCTGGCCGACCCCAACCCGGTGCTGCTGTTCGAGCACGTGGTGCTCTACAACGCCGAAGACGAGATCGATCCGGCCGTGACGGCGGTGGACATCGCGCACTCCAGACGGCGGCGCTTCGGTTCGGACGTGAGTCTGATCACCTACGGCAACAGCTTGCCGAAGTGCCTGGCCGCGGCCGACGCGCTGGCGGGCGAGGGCATCAGCGCCGACGTGATCGACCTGCGCGTGCTGCGTCCGCTGGACATTGCCACGGTCATCGAGTCCGTGGCCCGCACCCACCGCTGCGTGATCGTGGACGAGGGCTGGAAGAGCGGCTCGATCTCGGCGGAGATCTCCGCCCGACTGGCCGAAGACGCGCTGCACGAGCTCGATGCTCCGGTGCGCCGCGTTTGTGGCCGCGAGGTGCCGGTGCCCTATGCGGCACAGATGGAAGAGGCCTCGCTGCCCCAGGTGGGCGACATCGTGGCGGCCGCGCGCGGTCTGGTGAACCCGGGGTAGCACAGCGTGGCCGATTTCGTCATGCCCTCGCTGGGCGCCGACATGGAAACGGGCAAGGTGGTCCAGTGGCTGGTGAAGCCGGGCGACCGCGTGAAACCGGGCGACGTGGTGGCCGTGGTGGAAACCCACAAGGGCGCGATCGACGTGGAAATCTTTCTCGATGGCGTCATCGATCAACTGGCGGCGCTGGATCAGGACATGCCGGTGGGCGCGGTGCTGGCGCAGGTGCTTCCACAGGGTGCGCCACAGGCTCCCGCGCCGGTCGACAGGCTTGTGACGCAGCGGCCTGGACCCACGTCACCCACGGCCGACGCGGGCGGGCGGGATGCCGCTGTGGCGCCACCGGCGTTCGCGGCGCCACCGCCACCGCCGGTCGGGCCCACGGGGCGCGCGCGGGTCAGCCCGGCGGCGCGGCAGCGTGCGCGGGCGCTGGGCCTGAACCCCGATGCCTTGCCGGGCAGTGGGGTGGGCGGCATGGCCACGCTGGCCGACGTGGCCCAGGCAGCGGCCAAGGCGCCGTCTGCGCCCGATCAGGCGCCCGGCGCGGCTGCACCACACACGCGTGCCAGCGGTTTCGACGCCGTCCAGATGCGCCAGGCCATCGCGGCCGCCATGAGCCGTTCCAAGCGCGAGATTCCGCATTACTACCTCAGCGACAACATCGACTTCATGGCCGCCTCGGACTGGCTGGAAGCCTGGAACCGCGAGCGCCCGCCCGAGCAGCGCCTGCTCGGCGCGGTGCTGCTGCTCAAGGCCACGGCGCGGGCGCTGCGCGAGGTGCCCCAGCTCAACGGCTTCTACGAAAACGGTGCCTTCCGGGCCGCTACGGGCATTCACGTCGGCTGGGCGATTGCCCTGCGCGGCGGGGGGCTGGTGGCCCCCGCCATCCACGACGCCGACCGGGCCTCCCTGACCGAGCTGATGGCGGCCCTGAGCGACCTGGTGCAGCGCGCCCGTAGCGGTCGCCTGCGCAGCTCCGAGCTGACCGACCCCACCATCACCGTCACCAGCCTGGGCGAGCGTGGCGCGCAGAGTGTGCTGGGCGTGATCTACCCGCCGCAGGTCGCCATCGTCGGTTTCGGCCGCGTGGTGCCGTGCCCCTGGGTGGTGGACGGCCAGGTGCAGGTGCGCCCGGTGGTGAACGTCACGCTCGCCGCGGACCACCGCGCCAGCGATGGGCACCTGGGGGGCCGGTTGCTCGCGGCCATTGAGCGGGCCCTGCAATCTCCCCAAGACCTTTGAAACCGCATGGGAGCCTCGATGAACGCCTCCGACATTCGAACACTTGCCGCCGACGTGCTGGCCGGCATCGCACCCGAAGCCGACCTGTCCGGCGTGGGGGACAGCGAAGACCTGCGCGAGGCGCTGGACCTCGATTCGATGGACGTCCTCAACTTCATCATTGGCCTGAGCCAGGGCAGTGGCGTCGCCATACCGGAGGCCGACTACCCCCGGCTCTTCACCCTGCGGGGGCTGGTGGCCTACCTGGCGAAGTAGGCCCTGCGCGCGTGGGGCTGGCTGCGCGCAAAGCAGGGGGGATGGTTCTTGGGCGGAGGGGCTATGCGCGCCAGCGTACCGACTGCACCGCGTTGTCTGCCTAAGCTGGTTTGAGACGGATGCGCGGGCTTACACGCCGCACTTCCGCTCAAACCGTGCGATGGCCTGATCTGCCGAAGCTCAACCTCCGTGCCAGAAGCTGATCAACTCTGCAGGGCCTCTCTTCATGTGGGGGCGGTCCTTGTAAGCGACCAAGGAACCATCATGCATTCCATCAAACTCATCGCCGTTGCCGCGACCACGCTGGCGTTGACGGCCTGCTTCTCGCTGCCCGCGGGCCCGACCGGCGCCACCGGAGCGACCGGCGCCACCGGCGCAACGGGTTATACCGGCGCCACAGGCGACACGGGTGGCACTGGCGCCACCGGTGCCAAGGGAACCACCGGCTACACCGGCGCCACGGGCGGCGCGGGTGCCACCGGTGCCACAGGCGACACGGGTGCGACCGGTTATACCGGCGCCACGGGCGACACCGGGGCGACCGGCTATACCGGTGCAACGGGCGCCACCGGCAGCACGGGTACCACCGGTGCCCGGGGCGCGACCACGCAGGGCGACACGCTGGTCATCGTTCCGGCACGCTGAGTCCCGGGAAGAACACCAACCCGCTCTGAAAAAGGGTGGGTTGGTGTGTCGGGACAGGGCACGCCAACCGGTTTATCCTTGGCGGGCATGAAGCTCTACAACTACTTCCGATCCTCGGCCTCGTTCCGTGTGCGCATCGCGCTCGCGCTCAAAGGGCTGGCCTACGAATACGTGCCGGTGCACCTGGCCAAGGGCGAGCACAAGCAGCCTGCGTTCGGCGACATCGCCGTCGAAGGCCTGGTGCCGGTGCTGGAGCTGGACGACGGCACGCGCCTGTCGCAGTCGATGGCGATCATCGAATACCTCGACGAGGTGCATCCCGTGCCCGCGCTGGTGCCGGCGGACCCGCTGGCCCGGGCCCGCGTGCGCGCGCTGGCGCAGGTGATCGCCTGCGAGATCCATCCCGTGAACAACCTGCGGGTGCTCAAGTACCTCAGCCGTGAGCTCAAGGTGGACGAGCAGGCCAAGAACACCTGGTACCGGCACTGGGTGCGCACCGGGCTGGAGGCTTTCGAGCGACAGCTGGCGCTGGGGCCGACGTCCACGTTCTGTTTTGGCGACACGCCCACGCTGGCCGACTGCTGCCTGGTGCCGCAGATCTTCAACGCCCGGCGCTTCGACACACCGCTCGACGGCCTGCCCCGCACCATGGCCGCGTTTGACGCCTGCATGGCCTTGCCCGCGTTCCAGCAGGCGCAGCCCTCGGCCTGCCCGGACAACGAAGCCTGATGCCCTTGCGCGCAGAAGACGGGATCGTCCCCGACTGGCCCGCGCCGCCGGGGGTGCGGGCTTTGTTCACCACCCGCTCGGGTGGCGTGTCCGCACCACCGTTTGACAGCTTCAACCTCGGCGACCATGTGCGCGACGCGCCCGAATGCGTGGCGACCAACCGCGCTCGGCTGGGCGAGCGCATCGCGGCACGGCCCGTGTTTCTCCAGCAGGTGCACGGTACCACCGTGGCGGTGCTCGACGCGCAGACGCCCGACGGCACGGTGGCCGATGCCTGCCTGAGCACCCGCAGCGGCGTGGCCTGCACCATCATGGTCGCAGACTGCCTGCCGGTGCTGTTCACGAACAGCGCGGGCACGGTGGTGGCGGCGGCCCATGCGGGCTGGCGCGGCCTGGCCGGTGTGGATGCACAACCCGCGGGGCAGGGCGTGCTGGAGACCACGGTTGCCGCCTTTGTGCGGGCGGTTCAGCAGATGGATCCGTCGGCCGATCGGGACCGAATCGCTGCCGACATGCTGGTCTGGCTGGGGCCATGCATCGGGCCCCAGGCGTTCGAGGTGGGGCCGGAGGTGCGTGCCGCGTTCGTGCAGAGCGATCCGGCGGCCGAGCGCGCTTTCGTGGCGCAGCCGGCGGGTGGCGGCAAGTTCCTGGCGGACCTGTCGGCGCTGGCCCGGTTGCGGCTGCAGGCCATGGGCATCACCCGCATCCACGGCAACGACGGCACCGAGGCCTGGTGCACCGCGACACAGTCCTTACGTTTCTTTTCGCATCGTCGGGACGCTGCCCGCCTGGGCAGCACCGGGCGCATGGCCGCCTGCATCTGGAGACGATGAGGGCCCCCACGCTCCGCCGCTGCGCGGGTCGCTGCCCCCCGAGGGGGCTGATTCGCCTTGGGGCGGCCCGGCGGCGAAACCTGGCCTCCACGCTCCGCCGCTGCGCGGGTCGCTGCCCCCCAAGGGGGCTGATTCGCCTTGGGGCGGCCCGGCGGCGAATCGGTCTGCTTGCTCGGCAGAGCCGGTTTGCTGGTGGAGGTCGTTTTCGGCTGCTTCACGCGCCTTCAGTTCCTTGCGGCGTTGCGGGGTGCGCATCAGGTAAACCACCAATGCCACCGGCAGCAAACCGTAAAGAAAGAAGGTCACAATGGCTCCGAGGACGGTGCCCGTCGTGTTGGATGCTTCGGCCACCGCCATCATGAGCACCACGTAAATCCAACCAATGACCACCAGATACACAACACGCCTTGCAGCCCGGGAGGGTTTGTCAAGCTGCACAAAGCAGTCCGACAAAACCTAGGGAAAACCCGGAAATCTCCCCCAGAGAATTCGATAATAAACCGCTGCCAAAAACCATTGGACCATTGGAGACCTGCATGACATCTGGGAATAACGCCCAACCACCCTGGCTGGAGGCTGCGCAGCAGTTTCAGCAAAACCTCATTTCCCAATGGACGCAGGTGGCTCAGGCCTTTCCTGGCGCGGCCACACAGCAGGCACCTGAGGCCGCCGCCGACCCGTTTGCCGCTTTCAAGGCCTTCATGCCGCAAAGTGGCGCGGCCAACCCCTTTGGCATGGCCATGCCGGGCGTGGGTGGCGGGCTCCCGGGCATGAACGACCTGTTCAACCAGGCCGCCGGTCAGAAGGTCTGCTTCGAACCGGCCAAGCTGATGGAGATCCAGGCCAGCTACCTCAAGGACGTGGCCGGTTTGTGGAACCAGGGCCTGGATGCCAAGCCGGTGGGTGACCGCCGTTTTGCTTCCGAGGCCTGGAGCAGCAACCCCGTGGCCGCCTTCTCGGCCGCCGCCTATCTGCTCAACGCCCGCACCCTGATGGCCCTGGCCGACGCGGTGCAAGGTGATGCCAAGACCCGCACGCGCGTGCGTTTCGCGGTGCAGCAGTGGATCGATGCCAGCGCGCCGAGCAACTTCCTGGCCTTCAACGCCGAAGCGCAGAAGAAAGCGCTCGACACCCAGGGCGAGAGCATCGCCAAGGGCATGGCCAACCTGCTGCACGACATGAAGCAGGGCCATGTGTCCATGACGGACGAAAGCGTGTTCGAGGTGGGCAAGAACGTGGCCACCACCGAAGGCGCGGTGGTGTTCGAGAACGAGCTGTTCCAGCTGATCGAATACAAACCCCTCACGGCCAAGGTGTACGAGCGGCCGTTCCTGCTGGTGCCGCCCTGCATCAACAAGTTCTACATCCTCGACCTGCAGCCCGAGAACTCGCTGATCCGCTACTGCGTGGAGCAGGGCCACCGCACCTTCGTGGTGAGCTGGCGCAATCCGGACGAGTCGCTTTCGCACAAGACCTGGGACGACTACATCGAAGACGCGGTGATCAAGGCCATTGGCGTCACGCAGGACATCACCGGCGCCGAGACCATCAACGCGCTGGGTTTCTGCGTCGGCGGCACCATGCTGGGCACGGCGCTGGCCGTGCTGGCCGCGCGCGGTGAAGAGCCGGTGAACTGCGCCACCTTCCTCACCACGCTGATCGACTTCACCGACACCGGCATCCTCGACGTGTTCATCGACGAGCCCTTCGTGAAGATGCGCGAGATGCAGTTTGCCCAGGGTGGCCTCATGCCCGGGCGCGACCTGGCCACCACCTTCAGCTTCCTGCGGCCGAACGATCTGGTGTGGAACTACGTGGTGGGCAACTACCTCAAGGGCGAGACGCCGCCGCCGTTCGACCTGCTGTACTGGAACTCCGACAGCACGAACCTGCCCGGCCCGTACTACGCCTGGTACCTGCGCCAGATGTACCTGGAAAACAACCTGGTCAAACCCGGCAAGGCCACGGTCTGTGGCGAGAAGATCGACCTGGGCCAGGTCAAGCTGCCGGTCTACATCTATGGCTCGCGCGAGGATCACATCGTGCCCATCGGCGGCGCCTATGCCAGCACGCAGGTGTTCCCCGGCAAGAAGCGCTTCGTGATGGGGGCCTCGGGCCACATCGCCGGCGTGATCAACCCGGCGAGCAAGAACAAGCGCAGCCACTGGACCGGCCCGGCGGGCAAGTTCCCGGCCGACGTCAACGACTGGATCGCCAGCGCCACCGAGCACACCGGCAGCTGGTGGGGCGACTGGGCCGCCTGGCTCAAGCCACAGGCTGGCAAGCAAATTGCTGCGCCAAAGACCTATGGCCGGGGCAAGACCTATGCCGCCATCGAACCCGCGCCGGGCCGTTACGTCAAAAAGAAAGCGTGATCACCCCCGCAGCGCTGCGCGCTACCCCCTCCAGGGGGCGGCACCAGAGGCCCGGCGAAGCCGGTTCCCCGGTGCCTCTGGACGGAAACCCGCTCGGCGAAGCGCCCTGTTATTGATTCAACCCATCAAGGAGAAAACACATGGAAGACATCGTCATCGTTTCAGCTGCTCGCACCGCCGTGGGCAAGTTCGGCGGTTCGCTCGCCAAGACACCCGCCACCGAGCTGGGCAGCATCGTCATCAAGGAGCTGCTGGCACGCACCGGCCTGCCGGTGGACGCGGTGGGTGAAGTGATCATGGGCCAGGTGCTGGCCGCTGGTTGTGGCCAGAACCCGGCCCGCCAGGCCATGATGAAGGCCGGTGTGGCCAAGGAAACGCCGGCGCTGACCATCAACGCCGTGTGCGGCTCGGGCCTCAAGGCCGTGATGCTGGCCGCGCAGGCCGTGGCCTGGGGCGACAGCGAGATCGTGATCGCCGGTGGCCAGGAGAACATGAGCGCCAGCCCGCACGTGCTCAATGGCAGCCGCGATGGCCAGCGCATGGGCGACTGGAAAATGACCGACACCATGATCGTGGACGGCCTGTGGGACGTCTACAACCAGTACCACATGGGCATCACGGCCGAGAACGTGGCCAAGGCCCACGGCATCACCCGCGAGATGCAGGACGCCCTGGCCGCCGGCAGCCAGCAGAAAGCCGCCGCCGCCCAGGCCGCCGGCAAGTTCAAGGACGAGATCGTCGGCGTGAGCATTCCGCAGCGCAAGGGCGACCCTGTCGTGTTCAACAGCGACGAGTTCATCAACGCCAAGACCACGGCCGAAGTGCTGGCCGGTCTGCGCCCCGCCTTTGACAAGGCCGGCACCGTCACGGCCGGCAACGCCTCGGGCATCAACGACGGCGCCGCCGCCGTGATGGTGATGACGGCCAAGAAGGCCGCCGCCCTGGGCCTCACGCCGTTGGCGCGCATCGCCGCCTTTGGCACCAGCGGGCTGGACCCGGCCACCATGGGCATGGGCCCGGTGCCCGCCTCGCAGAAGGCCCTGGCCCGCGCGGGCTGGAAAGCGTCCGACGTGGACGTTTTCGAACTCAACGAAGCCTTTGCCGCCCAGGCCTGCGCCGTCAACCTGGCGCTGGACATCGATCCGGCCAAGGTCAACGTCAACGGCGGCGCGATCGCCATCGGCCACCCCATTGGTGCGTCGGGTTGCCGCATCCTGGTGACGCTGCTGCACGAAATGCAGCGCAGCGGCGCCAAGAAGGGGCTGGCCGCGCTGTGCATTGGCGGCGGCATGGGCGTCTCGCTGGCGGTGGAGAGGTAAGTACCCCCCGCGCCGCCTGCGGCGTCACCCCCTCAAGGGGGCGCCAGCAGCGGCCCGGCAAAGCCGGTTCCGCGCTGGCCTGAGCTGGCGCCTCCCTTGTTCGATATGGCTTGGGTTTCAATCGTTTTTTAATGCCATAACGGCAACACCTAGAGGAGCAGACAAAATGAGTCAAAAAGTAGCGTACGTCACCGGCGGCATGGGCGGCATTGGTACCGCCATCTGCCAACGCTTGCACAAGGAGGGCTTCAAGGTCATCGCTGGTTGCGGCCCCACGCGCGACTTCACCAAATGGCTGGACGAACAGAAAGCCCTGGGCTACACCTTCTACGCATCGGTGGGCAACGTGGGTGACTGGGACTCCACGGTGGAGGCCTTCACCAAGACCAAGGCCGAGCACGGCAGCATCGACGTGCTGGTCAACAACGCCGGCATCACCAAGGACCGCATGTTCCTGAAGATGTCGCGCGAAGACTGGTCGGCCGTGATCGAAACCAACCTGAACTCCATGTTCAACGTGACCAAGCAAGTCGTGCCCGACATGGTGGAAAAGGGCTGGGGCCGCATCATCAACATCTCGTCGGTCAACGGTGAAAAAGGCCAGGCCGGCCAGACCAACTACTCGGCCGCCAAGGCCGGCATGCACGGTTTTTCGATGGCGCTGGCGCAGGAACTGGCCACCAAGGGCGTGACGGTCAACACCGTGAGCCCGGGTTACATCGGTACCGACATGGTCAACGCCATCCGTCCGGACGTGCTGGAGAAAATCGTGGCCACGGTGCCGGTCAAGCGCCTGGGCAAGCCCAGCGAGATCGCTTCCATCATCGCCTGGCTGGCCAGCGAAGAGGGCGGCTACGCCACGGGGGCGGACTTCTCGGTCAACGGTGGTTTGCACATGGGGTAGAGGTGGTCCCCCCTGCGCCGGGCTTCGCCCGTCACCCCCCAGGGGGCGGCACTGGCGGACCGGCGGAGCCGGATCCGCTGTGCCCTGAGCAAGGCACCTCGCGCATCGACCCCGCTTCGGCGGGGTTTTTTATGGGCGCTGGGATAATTGGCGCATGTCTGTTTCTTCCCTCGCTCCCTCGCCTTGGCGTTTGTCCGTCGCCCCCATGATGGGCTGGACGGATCGCCATTGCCGCTTTTTTCACCGACTGCTGACCCGCAACACCTTGCTTTACACCGAGATGGTGACGACCGGCGCGCTGATCCACGGCAACGCGGCGCAGCATCTGGATTTCAATGAGGAAGAGCACCCGGTGGCGCTGCAGCTGGGCGGCAGCGAGCCGGCCGACCTGGCGCGGTGCGCGAAGCTGGGAGAGGAGCGCGGTTACGATGAGATCAACCTCAACTGCGGATGCCCCAGCGAGCGTGTGTTGCGCGGTGCCTTTGGCGCCTGCCTGATGGCCGACGCGGCGCTGGTGGCCGACGGCGTCAAAGCCATGGTGGACGCGGTGGACATTCCCGTGACGGTGAAGCACCGCATCGGCATCGACCGGATCGAAAGCTACGACTTCGTTCGTGATTTTGTGGGCACGGTGGCCGAAGCGGGTTGCCGTGTTTTCATCGTGCACGCGCGCAACGCCTGGCTCCAGGGCCTGTCGCCCAAAGAGAACCGCGAGATCCCACCGCTGCGCTACGAGCTGGTGGTTCAGCTCAAGCGTGACTTTCCGCACATGACCATCGCGGTCAACGGTGGCATTACCACCAACGAACAGATCGCCAGCCACCTGACACAGCTCGACGGCGTGATGATCGGCCGTGAGGCTTATCACAACCCCTGGGTGATGACGGAATGGGATGCCCGCTTCTACGGCCAGGCATCCAGCGGACCGGCCTTGACGCGTGAAGCGGTGGAGCTGGCCATGGTGGACTACATGGAACGCGCTGCGGCGCACGACGGCGCGCCCTGGTATTCGATCGCCAGCCACATGTTGGGCTTGCGCCACGGCCTGCACGGTGCCCGCAAGTGGCGTCAGGTGTGGAGCGATCACCGCCTCAAACCCTTGCCCGCGCGCGATGTCTGGGCGATGGCGCAGGCCCATGTGGTGAAAGAGATCACCCCCGCGCACATGGTTGCGTGATTACGCGCGTGACGCCTGAACTTTTGAGCGCTACTATCGTCACAAGCACAGGGTCTGCCCAGCGCACCAGTTTCGGACGGAGCAGACCCCGGGTCGGGCGGATAAAAATTCCGACTGGCGCCGACGTCGGTGGGGAGCGGGCCTTGACGTTGGTGACGCATCGATAGCGACCGCTTCAATAGGAGGTCGTATGGATGTTGTCCGTCATTTCCTGTCACGCTACGAACAGACGCGTGAAGACGAGCTGTCGATCGAGGAGTACCTCGATGCCTGCAAGAAAGATCCGCTCGTTTACGCCACGGCGGCCGAGCGCATGCTCGTGGCCATCGGCGAGCCGGAGTTGCTGGACACCCGGCACGACCAGCGCCTCTCGCGCATCTTCGGCAACAAGGTCATCAAGATCTACCCGGCCTTCCGGGACTTCTATGGCCTGGAGGAACCGATCGAACAGGTGGTGTCCTACTTCCGCCATGCCGCGCAGGGCCTGGAGGAAAAGAAACAGATTCTTTACCTGCTGGGGCCGGTGGGCGGGGGCAAGTCCTCCATCGCCGAGCGCCTCAAGCAGCTCATGCAGCAGGTGCCGTTCTATGCGTTGAAGGACTCCCCGGTCAACGAGTCTCCGCTGGGCTTGTTCAACGCGACCGAAGACGGGCAGGTGCTCGAATCGCAGTACGGCATTGCACCGCGTTATCTGGAGCGCGTCATGTCGCCCTGGGCCGTCAAGCGGCTCGAAGAGTACGGGGGGGACATCCGGCGCTTCCGTGTGGTCCGGCGTTTTCCTTCGGTGCTCAAACAGTGCGCTATCGCCAAGACCGAACCCGGCGACGAAAACAACCAGGACATTTCTTCGCTGGTGGGCAAGATCGACATCCGCAAGCTCGAGACCTTTGCCCAGGACGACCCGGACGCCTACAGCTACTCGGGCGGGCTGTGTCTGGCCAACCAGGGCCTGCTGGAGTTCGTGGAAATGTTCAAGGCGCCGATCAAGGTGCTGCACCCGCTGCTCACCGCCACCCAGGAAAGCAACTTCAAGGGCACCGAAGGCTTCGGCGCCATACCGTTCGACGGCATCGTGATGGCGCACTCCAACGAGAGCGAGTGGAAGGCGTTTCGCAACAACAAGAACAACGAAGCCTTCCTGGACCGCATCTACATCGTGAAGGTGCCGTATTGCCTGCGCGTGTCGGAAGAGATCAAGATCTACGAAAAGTTGATCCGCAACTCGTCGCTGGCCACGGCCGTGTGCGCGCCCGGCACGCTCAAGATGCTGGCGCAGTTCGCTGTTTACACGAGGCTGAAGGAGCCGGAGAACTCCAGCATCTTCAGCAAGCTGCTGGTGTACGACGGCGAGAACCTCAAGGACACCGACCCCAAGGCCAAGAGCTACCAGGAGTACCGCGACTATGCCGGGGTGGACGAAGGCATGAGCGGCATTTCCACGCGATTTGCGTTCAAGATCCTGTCGCGGGTGTTCAACTTCGACAGCACCGAGGTGGCGGCCAACCCGGTGCACCTGATGTACGTGCTGGAGCAGCAGATCGAGCGCGAGCAGTTCCCCGCCGAGACCGAACAGAAGTACCTGGCCTTCATCAAGGAAACGCTGGCGGTGCGCTACGCCGAGTTCATCGGCAAGGAAATCCAGACCGCCTACCTGGAGTCGTATTCCGAATACGGCCAGAACATCTTCGACCGCTACGTGACCTACGCCGACTTCTGGATCCAGGACCAGGAGTACCGCGACACCGACACCGGCGAAATCTTCGACCGCTCTTCGCTCAACGCCGAGCTGGAGAAGATCGAGAAGCCCGCCGGCATCAGCAACCCCAAGGACTTCCGCAACGAAATCGTCAACTTCGTGCTGCGCGCGCGCGCCAACAACGCGGGCAAGAACCCGCTGTGGACGAGCTACGAGAAGCTGCGCGCGGTGATCGAGAAGAAGATGTTCTCGAACACCGAGGACCTGCTGCCGGTGATCTCCTTCAACGCCAAGGCCAGCGTGGACGAGCAGAAGAAGCACGAAGACTTCGTCAACCGCATGGTCGATAAGGGCTACACCACGCGCCAGGTGCGCCTGCTTTGCGATTGGTACCTGCGCGTGCGCAAGAGTTCTTGAGCACGGCAGGCTTCTTGGCCCATGAACCGCTGAAAGCAGGTCACCATGCTGCAGCAAATCGTAGACCGCCGGCTCGCGGGCAAGAACAAGTCCATCGGCAACCGCGAGCGCTTCCTGCGTCGCTACCGCGAGCAGATTCGCGATGCGGTGCGCAAGGCCGTCTCGGGCCGCAGCATCCGCGACATCGAGCAGGGCGAAGACGTCACATTGCCGCGCCGCGATGTCTCCGAGCCGGTGTTTGGCCATGGGCAAGGGGGTATGCGCGAGTCGGTTCACCCGGGCAACCGCGACTATGTGCGCGGCGACCACATCGGCCGCCCGCCCAGTGGGGGCGGCGGCGGCCGGGGCAACCAGGGCAGCGAAGACGGGATGGGTGAAGACGATTTCGTGTTCCGCCTCACGCGCGAAGAGTTCATGCAGGTGTTTTTCGACGACCTGGCCTTGCCGCGCCTGGTGCGCACGCAGCTCCTGCCCGACGCGCCGGAATGGAAGTCGCAGCGCGCGGGTTTCGTCTCGGCGGGCAACCCCGCCAGCCTGCATGTGGTGCGTTCGATGCGCACCGCGCTGGGCCGGCGCATCGCCATGGGGGCCGAGCTGCGGCGTCTGCTGCGCGAGCTCGAGGCCGAGCTGGCGCTGGCCGAACGCAGCGAGGCGAACACGCCGGCGGGCAGCCTGCGCGTGCTCAAGGAACGGGTCGAAGTGCTGCGGCGCCGGGTGCGCCAGATCCCGTTCCTCGACCCGCTGGACCTGCGCTTTCGCAACCGGGTGCGCATCCCACAGCCCACCGCCAAGGCCGTGATGTTCTGTCTGATGGACGTGTCCGGTTCGATGGACGAAGAGCGCAAGGACATCGCCAAGCGCTTCTTCATCCTGCTCTACCTGTTTCTCATGCGGCACTACGAGCGGACCGACGTGGTCTTCATCCGCCACCACACGCAGGCGGCCGAGGTGAGCGAGCCCGAGTTTTTCCAGGCCACGGAGAGCGGCGGCACGGTGGTGTCCAGCGCCCTCACGCTGATGCACGAGATCATCCTGGCGCGCTACCCGCCGGGCGACTGGAACATCTACGGCGCCCAGGCCTCCGACGGCGAGAACTGGTACAAGGATTCGGCCCGCTGCAGCGAGCTGCTGCAGCAGAAGCTGCTTCCTTTGTCGCGCTACTTCGCCTATGTGCAGGTGGCCGGGGACGAGCAGAACCTCTGGGAGGAATACGCGCGGGTGCGGGAGACCGAGCCGAACTTCGCGATGCGCAAGATCACCGACGCGGCCGACATCTACCCGGTGTTCCGGGAGCTGTTCAGGAAGGCAGGTACTTCATGACACACGACACCGATGTTGAGCCGCCCCGGGAGGACGCGCCCCCCGCGTTGGTGGGCCCGCCGCGCAAGCGCGAGCCCCTGCCTTGCCCGTCGGACTGGACCTTCGAGCTGATCGAGCTCTACCACGCGCAGATCGCCCGCGTGGCGGGTGAATATGGCCTGGACACCTACCCGGTGCAACTGGAGGTGATCACCGCCGAGCAGATGATCGATGCCTACGCCTCGATCGGCATGCCGGTGAACTACCGGCACTGGTCGTTTGGCAAGCAGTTCATCGCGACCGAGAAAAACTACCGGCGCGGCCAGATGGGGCTGGCCTACGAGATCGTGATCAACTCCGATCCCTGCATCGCCTACCTCATGGAAGAGAACACCCTGACCATGCAGGCGCTGGTGATGGCGCACGCCTGTTATGGGCACAACTCGTTCTTCAAGGGCAACTACCTGTTCCGCATGTGGACCGACGCCTCGTCCATCGTCGACTACCTGGTCTACGCGCGCAACTACATCAACGAATGCGAGGAACTGCACGGCGTGGATGCGGTGGAGCAGCTGCTCGACGCCTGCCACGCGCTGATGAGCCAGGGGGTGGACCGCTACCGGCGTTCGCAAAAACCTTCGCTGGCCGAGGAGGAAGCGCGCCGCAAGGACCGCGAAGCCTATCTGCAGCAGCAGGTGAACGACCTCTGGCGCACCTTGCCCCGGGCCGCCGACAAGCGGGAGGAAAAGTCCAGCCGGCGCTTCCCCGTCGAGCCCGAAGAGAACCTGCTGTACTTCATCGAAAAACACGCGCCGCTGCTGGAGCCCTGGCAGCGCGAGGTCGTGCGCATCGTGCGCAAGGTGGCGCAGTATTTCTATCCGCAGCGCCAGACCCAGGTCATGAACGAGGGCTGGGCCACGTTCTGGCACTACACCTTGCTCAACACCTTGTACGACGAGGGTTTGCTGTGCGACGGTTTCATGATCGAATTTTTGCGCTCGCACACCAATGTGATTCATCAGTGGCCGGTGGGGCACCCGGCCTACAGCGGCATCAATCCGTATGCGCTGGGCTTTGCCATGTTCAGCGATCTGCGGCGCATCTGCGAGAACCCGACCGACGAGGACCGGCAGTGGTTTCCCGACATCGCGGGTTCGGACTGGAAGGCCACGCTGGACCACGCCATGCGGCACTACCGCGACGAGAGTTTCATCGGGCAGTTCCTTTCGCCCCGGCTGATGCGCGAGATGCGCTTGTTCTCCATCGTTGACGATGCCCTGCAGCCCGAGCTGGAGGTGGCCGCGATCCACGACGAGGCGGGCTACCGGCGCGTGCGCGAGGCCCTGGCGCGCCAGCACGACCTGAACGAACGCGAGCCCAACATCCAGGTCTGGAACGTCAATATCCGCGGAGACCGCTCCCTGACCCTGCGGCACACGCGCCAGCACGACCGACCGCTCAGCGACGATGCGCTGGAGGTGCTCAAGCACGTGGGGCGCCTGTGGGGCTTCACGGTGCGTCTCGAAAGCGTGGACCGCCATGGCAAGGTGGTGCAGCACTGGGAGGTGGAGCCCGCTCGCCAGTGACGCGGCCGCCGGCCCGCGGCGGGCCGGCAAGGTGGGCGGATCACTGCCCCTGTTTGCCCTTGAGCTTGGTGATGCCGATGAAGTCCATGATGAGCTTTTCGTAGATGGGCTCGGACGTGCCCTTCTGCATCTTGCGCATGAAATACTTCTCGAACGCCACCTTGGCCAGGTGGACCCACTTGCCTTCGCTGAACCAGCTCACGTTGCGCGGCGGGATCTGCGGCAGGGCCACGAAGGCCGCGCCGGTGTCGCCGAAGTCGGCCAGGCAGACCGTGTTCCAGGTGGCCTTGTGCGTGGGCTCCTTGCCGTCGAGCAGTTCGCGGATGTTGTGCGCCGTGGCCGTGACCATGGACTCGATCATGTAGCCGGTCTTGGGCGTGCCGCAGGGAATGGGCGTCACTTCCACCGGCGGGATCGCCACGCACACGCCGATGCTGAAGATGTTCTTGAACTTGGCGTTGCGCTGGTGCTCGTCGATGGTGATGAAGCCGCGCGGGTTGGTCAGGCCTTCGATGCCGAACACCGCGTCCACGCCCTTGAAGGCGGGCAGCATCATGCTGTGCTTGAAGGGCAGCACGTGGTCCTTGATGGGCCGGCCCTGGTCGTCGTGCTCGGTGACGTGCATCTGGCCCGCTTCCACCTTGGTGGTCTTGGCGTTGCAGATCCACTTGATGTGGCGCTGGCGCATGGCCGATTCGAGCATGCCCTTGGAGTCGCCCACACCGCCCAGGCCCAGGTGGCCGATGTAGGGCTCGGAGGTCACGAAGGTCATGGGCACCTTGTCGCGGATCTTGCGCTTGCGCAGGTCGGTGTCCATGATCATCGCGAACTCGTAGGCCGGGCCGAA
>Ga0155522_1124_pt1 | contig 29684 bp, 26 predicted proteins | sample RifCSPhighO2_12_FD_107179 | JGI IMG/M metagenome (GOLD analysis project Ga0155522, IMG submission 107179) | Burkholderiales bacterium RIFCSPHIGHO2_12_FULL_67_38
CGCTCGTCAATGTCCGCCGCCGTGGCGTTGTGCACCGGCACCTGATCGGCCTGCAGCAGCCCGGCGCGCTGGAACATGCGCTGCATTTCTTCGCGGGCCGTCACATGCCGCTTGTCGGCCCCGCTCTTCACCCACACCCGGCCCTGCAGGTCCATGTAGGGCTTGTTCAGCCCGTCGGGCACATTGACGACCATCACCAGCCCCTGGGCGGTCAACACGTTGTGGCTCACCGGGCTCAGCGGCGGGCGCACATGCTGGCTGGCGGCGTTGCTGAGCAGCTGGTTCAGCCGCCGCACGGCTGCGGCATCCAGCCCTGAGACCGTGCCGTCGTCCGCCACACCCAGCAGCAAGCAACCGCCCCCGCTGTTGGCCAGCGCCGCCAGTTCGGCGGCCAGGCTGTCGGCGTTGGTCGCGTCGCGCTTGAACTGGTGGCGGCTGTCTTCGCCACGGGCTAGCAGTTGAAGGAGTTCGGCTTCGGTCATGGCACGGTTCTATACGTCTGTCCGGGCGGTCCTCTCGAGGTGCTCAGTCCGCTTCTCGTTTGGAGTTCGCCTCAAACAGCGTGTCAGTGATTGGCCCCCGAAACAGCTCCTCGTTCAAGAACTGCAAAAGCTTCTTGGCTGCGGCCTTGGCCTCTGGGAAGACGATTTGTTCTTTCACGATCTGAATTTCCAAGCCATACCCTTTGGACCGTGCCTGTATCTGCTTGGCGGAAAACTTGTCGAGCACCCCTGAATCTCTCAGCAAGGCAAAGCGCTTGCGAAACCACTGATTGGTGTCGGTGGCCAGTGCATCTACGTTCTCCGCAGCCAGTTTTTCGTGAGCCAGTACCTCCCTGATCTGCTGCTCCGTTGCCTCTTCGTAGTAGTCGGACAGAGGAAGAAATGTATTGACCGTGCGAAAGTTCCGGAACAATAACTTTTTGCTTCCGGGGTAATACACGGCACTCAGTTTGTTGTCGAGCGCGAGCCCGGGCTTCTCTGTTGTCTCGTAGGTATCGTTTTGGAGAAAAAGAAACTGCCCGGGTTGAATGACGTGCGAGCGGCTGAAATTCTGGAACAGCATTAGGTCGGCGCCGCCTTGATCGCGTGCCACGCCCATGATCCCTCTTACGGCGGAGATCAGAGTGTCGTTTTGATGTATGGGCGCCAAACTCGCCACGCTCGTATTGGTTGCGGAAGCGAGCCACTGTGGCGGAACAAAATCAGCCAACGCGAAGCACTCATGCTCTTCCGGGGTGTAGCCGGCGTTGAATTCAATTTCTTGTGTACCGCTTAAGAATCGGTCAAGTTGGGCTTGCCAGTCCGTTGCCAACTTCTGTTGCAGCGTTTGGTGAAGTGGAACCCTCAACACCTGGACCGTCGCACCCTTGCCTGCGATTGCAGCAAGCTGAAAACTCTTAAGCATGAGCACTCCCGATATGCAAGTAGATGTTGGTAGCCAGTCGGACGGTTTGCACTTCCAAATTTGGACGGTGCAACTCTGTCTTGCTGATCAACAAGTGAGAGACACCTTGTGTGTCCTTGACGGCATAGAAGTGATATCCCAACAATCCCATCACTGGGTTGAAGTGGAAAGCACCAGCGTGCGCGATGACAAGAAAAATGATCAGCAGCACGTAGGCGCTGGTCAGCCATTCACCACCGAAACCCATCTTCTCGGTCGACAGAAACGGCAGAAGATAAGTCACAAGGAAAGCGAGCACTTCTTTGTCGTTGCGTTCGAACTCCCGAATGGGGAACGCCTGCGTCTGGACATTCTTGGCCGCGTACGTGAGTAGCGCCCAACACAGAAACACCAAGAGCATCGCTACCACTAGCCATGGGAGCCATCGGTCCACCGTTTCTCCACGGGCGAACTGGTTCACGGCCACAGCACCCAGCAAAGGTGACAAGGACGTAGACACCAGAAGGAATTTTGCGAAGGTGTTCAACATGTCATCGTTGAGCGTTGGTTGGCGCCAGTAAACGTGTTCTCCCGGTCAGCAGCTCTTGCATCATGCCCTGCTTGATGGCCCGGGTTTTGGTCAGGCGGGCTTCGAGGGCAGACAGTTCGGCGTCTATGTCGGAGAGGACGGTGGCGATGGCGGTTTGTTCTGCTGTCGGAGGAAGAAGAATTTCAAAGTCCTGAACGATTCCCTTGTTCAAGTTGGACTGAGTTCCCTGTTGACCCAGCGTCTTGACAAATTCTCTGCGACTTGTCAGGACATAGTAGAGAAAGTCGCGAACTAGGCCTGTGCGAGGCCGAATTCCCAGAATGGCTTGGCTTGTGCACAGTTCCATGCACGCAATGCTGCATTCACCCAGAGACGCATACATCGCGTAGAGCACGGTACCGGCTGGAAATAGCTGCGCAGCCGAATTTGCAAGACCTGAATCGCTGAGGCTTCGCTCCGTACGTTCAAGGAATCTCCCCGCTTGCGTCATGTCAGAGATTGCAACCCAGGGAATGGTGCCACCGTAGTAGCCGGGATTGCCTGCCGGAGGGGTTCCGCCACTACCCATCTCGGCAAGCTCACCAAGCCGTCTGCGACTCCAATCCCCATTGAACCCCGGCAGGCGGGCTTGGCCGGTGAGGAGTTGCTGCATCGCGGCCTGTTTGATGTCGCGCTTCTTGGCGATCAGCCGCTCCAGCCCGGCGATCAGGGCATCGACATCGGAGAGGGCGGTGGCGATGGCGCGTTGTTCCTCCACGCATCGCGGTATTGACACAACCTCCGCGTGCAAGTCATTGCGATTGACACCTGGAACACCACTCTTTCCACTGAACGCCCCAAAGTCGAAGCTGTGAAGTAGGTAGTAAACAAATTTTGGATCATTGCCTTGAAAGTCTCGGACATAGAGAGTGGTGTTTAGAGGCCAGAAACTTTCCTCAAGATAGAACAGTTGTCCAATTGTTCCGTATCGACCTGTCACAACGCCCGGGGCGAGGACATTTGCTACGTCATGAAAGTCTGTTGTGCCTGCTGAACTAACAATAGGAATCGGACCTTTCCGCCGGATGCGATGTGGCAAGTCAAAGCCACGCTGAAACGTCAAAACGTGTCCTAGAGGTAGGTTCTGCCAACCAGTATCTGTACGCTGAGAGCCTTCCGTCACCAAATACTTGGCTGATGGCTCGTGGACTTCCAAGGTCATGCCAAGACCCCCATGCGCTGCAATTGCGCCCCCGCCTTGGCCGACAGCGCCTCCACCTCATCCACCAGGTCTGGCAACGGCACCGCATACCGCTCCGCCAATTCTCGAATCCGCCGCGTCAGCGCCTGGCTCACCCGATCCAGCTCGGCTTGCAGGTCTTGCCCCAGCCGGGCCAGCCATTTGTCGTGGATCACCAGGGCCTGGATCTCGGCCACGCTGAGCTTGGCGTATTGCTCAAAGGCTTGCTGGTCCAGCTGTGCGTCCAGCTCTTTCACGGCCTTCTTCAACGCGGCCTCTTCGGTGCTGAGCTTGAGCCAGGCTTTCAGCACCTGCAGCTCGTCCGCGCCGTCCGGGTCGGTGCCCAGTTCCTTGATGCGCTCTTTCACGCTGGCGGCGTTCACTTTGTCGAGGCTGGCAAACGCGGCATCGTCGCCGCTGTGTTCTTCTTCCAGTTCGGTGAGCTGGCTGCTCACGGCTTCCAGCGCGGCCTGTTGGGCGTCCAGTGCGGTCTGCTCGGCGGCAAAGTAGCGCGCCACCACGTAGGGCTTGGGCAGCAGGTCGCAGGCCCAGCCTTTGTCTTTCTGTTTGCCCTTCTTGTCGGTTTCCACCACGCGCTGGGGCTTGGCGACCCAGCCGTCCAGGGCGATCAGGTAGGCGTCGTCCTGCATGGCCTCGGCCCAGTAGTCCATGAGCTGCTGGTACACGGCGTATTCGTCCACCAGCGGCGCGGCCTTGAAGCTGGCCAGCAGGTCTTCGGCAAGGGCTTCCACCAAGGCCTTGGGGTGGTCGCCTTTCTGCAAGGCCATGAGGCGCGGGGTGTGGCGGGCGCGCCAGTCGTCAAACAAGGCTGTGGCCGTGGTGTGGAAGGCGGTGAACTCCGCGTGGCCGAGGATGGCGGCCTTGACCTCGGCAATGGGCTGCTGCAGCTGGCTGTAGCCGGGGCGCAGTGGGGAAAAGAGCGTGGCGCGCAGGCTGGGCATGACTTGCCAGTAGGCGCCCAGTGCGTCCAGGTCGCGGTGGGGGATGCCGCCTTGCAGGTGGGCCGTCAGGTCCTGGATGTCTTCGGGCTCGCTGCTGTCGATGTAGCGCGGCAGGTTGAGGTTGAAGTCGTTTTTGTCGCTGGCCATCTCGGCCAGCGGCACCAGGCGGGCGTAGCCGGTCACTTCTTCGCCCTTGCGGAAGGCGTCCACCATGCGGTGGATGTCTTGCTCGCGCAGGCGGTTCTTGTTGCCGTCTTTGATGAAGCCTTTGCTGGCGTCGATCATCATCACGCCCTTGCGTGCGGCGGCGTTTTCCTTGTCCAGCACCAGAATGCAGGCGGGGATGCCGGTGCCATAAAACAGGTTGGCCGGCAGGCCGATGATGCCTTTCAAGATGCCGCTGCTCACCAGTTGCTTGCGGATGACGGCCTCGGCATTGCCACGGAACAGCACGCCGTGCGGCAGGATGCACGCGGCCTTGCCGCTGGCCTTCATGCTGCGCACGATGTGCAGCAGGTAGGCGTAGTCGCCCTGCTTGGTGGGCGGCTCGCCCCAGGTGAAGCGCTGGTAGGGGTCGTTGGCCGGTGTGAGGCCTGTGCTCCAGGCCTTGTCTGAAAACGGCGGGTTGGCCACCACATAGTCGTAGGTGCGCAGTTGCTGACAGTCCAGAAACTTTGGTGCTGCCAGGGTGTTGCCGCTCAGGATGTTGGCGGTGGGGAAGTCGTGCAGGATCATGTTCATCCGCGCGAGGCCGGCGGTGGTCACGTCCTTTTCTTGCCCTTCCAGCGTGATCTTGTTGCCGGCCTCGGCGGCCACCTTGAGCAGCAGCGAGCCCGAGCCGCAAGTGGGGTCGTAGGCGGTGGTGCTGGCCTTGGTGTTGTGCGGGGCGATGCCGATCACCTTGGCGATCACGCGGCTGACTTCGCTGGGTGTGTAGAACTGGCCCTTGCTCTTGCCGCTCTCGGTGGCGAAGTGGCGCATCAGGTATTCGTACGCGTCGCCCAATATGTCGTCGTGCTCGGCGCGGTTGTCTGAAAAGTCGAGCTCGGGCTTCTGGAAGATGGCCACCAGGTTGGTGAGCCGGTCCACCATTTCTTTGCCCTGGCCGAGCTTGTTGGGGTCGTTGAAATCGGGGAAGTCGCTCCGGGCGAGGCGGGCGTTGGCGTCAATCAGCGGCTGGATGATCTGGGTGTTGATCTTGTCGCCGATGTCGCCCTTGCCTTTGAGGGCCACCATGTCCTGGAAGCTAGCGCCCTTGGGGATGATGACCGGCGGTGCGAAGTCGTTGGAGTTGGCGTATTTGTCGCTGATGTATTTGATGAACAGCATGAACAGGACGTAGTCCTTGTACTGGCTGGCATCCATGCCGCCGCGCAGTTCGTCGCAGCTGGCCCAGAGGGAGGAATAGAGATCGGACTTCTTGATGGCCATCGGAAAGGCTGGGTTTGTAAGGCGTGAACAGGGTAAATCCCTGGCTGGTTCTTGACCATATCAGAGTGACAGGTGTGCGAATCGGCGCCGCCCATCCCCGGGTAAACCCCCCATTGACACCACCCCGCGCTCCCCCGACACGCCGGTGCACGGGCAGGCGGCGGCGCACCACCTGCGCTGAAATCCCCGCGGATGTGCTGGTCAGCCCCTCCGGCTCACCAACACAATCCCCGCCGCCACCCCCAGCAGCGCCAGCACCAGCTGCAGCGTCAGCGGCTCACCCAGCAGCACCACGCCGAACACCAGCGCGAACACGGGGGTGAGGAAGGTGAAGGTGGACATCTGCGTCGCGGGGTAGTGGCGCAGCATCCACATCCACGTCAGGTAGCTGGCGAAGGCGCCCACGGCGGTCTGCAGGAACACCGAGCCCCAGGCCAGGGCCGAGTAACCGAAACTCCAGGTCTCCCCCAGCGCGAGCGAGAGCAGCGGGGCCACCGCGGCGGTCACGCCGAGTTGGTAGAACAGCGATTTTTCGGCCGCCACCGTGGCCACTCGGGTGGTGCGGATCGCCAGCGTGGTCAGGCCCCAGAGCATGCCGGCGGCCAGGCCCATGGCGTCGCCGATCCATTGACCGGGCGCCGAAGCGTGCAGGAAGGCTTCGCTGAAGGCCACAGCCACGGCGGCAAAGGCCAGCGTCAGGCCGATCCACTGGATGCGCCGCAGCCGTTCGCTTTTCACGAAGCGCGGCAGCAGCAGCGCCACCCAGAACGGGCTGGTGTAGAGGAACACGGTGAGGCGCGAAGCGCTGGTGTGGGTGAGCCCGATGTAGATGAAACAGAACTCGCCCGCGAACAGCAGGCCCACCAGCAGCCCGCCCCACAAGGAGCCGTCGCGCTTGAACAGCGGCACGCCGCGCAGTTGGCACCACAGCCAGAGCAGGGCGGTGGCGCCCCACATGCGCACCGAGGCCTGCCACAGCGGCGGGATCTCGCGCGAGGCGAACTTGATCAGGATCTGCTGGAAACCCCAGAAGGCGCAGCAGACCACGAGCAGGGTGATGGCGAGGGTGTCGAGGTGGTCTTTGCGCTGGACGGGGGTCATGGATCGGGAGGGTTGGGGCGCACGCCGCGCTCGCGCTGGCGCTGTCGCACGGGCAAGGGGCGTTCAGCGCCCTTCGGCCAGGCGCTGCAGATGTCTTTTGAGGGCCTCGGCTTCGCCGGGCGACCAGCGCGAGAGCAGGGTGGTTTCCTGTTGGCGGGCCTGTTCGATCAGCGCGGCGGCGATGCGGCGGCCGTTGGCGGTCGTGGCCACCAGGGTGCGGCGCTGGTCGGCCGGATCGGCCAGCAGCTCGACCAGCCCGTCTTCGGCCATGCGCTGGACCAGCTTGGTGACGGTGGGTTGTTTGGCGAGCACGTCGTGCGCGAGCTGGCCCAGGGGCAGGCTGCCCTGCAGGCCGGCGGCACCGGGCGCGAGCGCCGCGTCGTGCAGCACGGCCAGCACGCGCCAGGCGATGTGGGTCAGGCCCTGCGCGGCAATCGCGTTTTCGAAGTCGCGGTACACGGCGTGGCTGGCCTGGCCGAGCAGGTAGCCCAGATAGCTGCCGACGAAACGGCCGTCGGTGGGCTGCGGCGCGCTGGGGTCGGCCTGCAGCGGGTGCTCGGTGTAGAAGCGCCCGCCGTGGTAGAGCAGGGGTGAGGCGGAGGCGCGGCGCGTGCAGCGCTCGACCTCGCCGACGAAGATCACGTGGTCGCCCTCGGTGTACTGGCTGCGGTTGAAGCACTCGAAGGTGGCGACGCAGCCGGTGAGCAGCGGCGCGCCGCTGACGCCTTCGACGAAATCCACGCCTTGCCAGCGGTCCACGTCGCGCGCGGCGAAGCGCTCGGCCAGCGCCTGCTGGTCGGCCGCGAGCACGTTGATGGCGTAGTGCTGGCCGTTGGCAAACACCGCCATCGAGCCGGCCGCACGCCCCAGGCTCCAGAGCACCAGCGGCGGGTCCAGCGAGACCGAGTTGAACGAGCTGGCGGTCAGCCCCGCGAGTTCACCGGACGCGGTGCGCGCGGTCACGATGGTCACGCCCGTGGCGAACATGCCCAGCGCCGTGCGGAAGTCGCGCGGGGAAAAGTCGGGAGGCCGTGCCTGGTGGCCGGCGGAGCGGGCAGGGGACATACGTGGAATTTATATGAAAATTCATGAATAATGCGCTTCGGACCTGTCTCAACCTTAAGAGCTCAGGGTTGATCAAACCATTTTTCAGCGCACGTGCCTTCGTCAAGGATGCCGTGGAACCGGCTCCGCCGGGCCACAGGCATCGCCCCCCGGGGGGTGACGCCGAAGGCGGCGCGGGGGAGACCTCATGCTTCAGGAGCGGACCGAACCCGCCTGGATCGACGCTTTCGAAACCGTGTTGCGGCGCTGCGCGCTGCAAGCCGGTGACACGGTGGCCATTCTCGGCGAAACCCAAAGCCGCCCGGTGCTGCTGGAATTGGCGCGGCTGGCGGCGGCCCGCATCGGTGCCGATGCCTTCACGCTCACCCTGCCGTCGGTGTTCACCCGCGGCGAGCCGGTGGCCCGCTCCACCGGCGCCACACCCGCCATCCAGCAGCTGGGGCCGGTGATCGCGGCGCTGCAGGCCTGCACCCTGGTGGTGGACTGCACCGTCGAAGGCCTGATGCACGCGCCCGAGCTGCCCGCCATCCTGCGGGGCAACGGCAGCACCCAGCCGCGCATCGTCTACGTGAGCAACGAGCACCCCGAGGCGCTGGCGCGCCTGTTGCCCGACGACGCGACCGAAGCGCGGGTGAAAGACCACGTCAAGCGCCTGCGGGGCGCGAAGGCCATGCGCGTGACCTCGCCCGCAGGCACCGATCTCGCCATCTCGCTGCAAGGCGCGGTGGCCGGCGGCAACTGGGGCAGCACCACCCGCCCCGGCACGCTGACCCACTGGCCCGGCGGCCTGGTGCTGGCCTTCCCCGCCGCGGGCAGCGTCAACGGCACGCTGGTGCTGGCCGAGGGCGACGTGAACCTGACCTTCAAGCGCTACATCGAGCGGCCGATCACGCTGACCATTGAAAACGACCACGTGACGCGCATCGAGGGCACGGGGGTCGATGCCGAGCTGCTGCGGTCGTACTTTGCCGCATGGGGCGAGGCGGATGGTTTTGCCGCCGGGCCGCCCCAAGGCGAAACGCGCCCCCTCGGGGGGCAGCGACCCGCGCAGCGGCGGAGCGTGGGGGCCCCCGGTCCTGCGTATGCGGTGAGCCACGTCGGCTACGGCCTGAACGACGCCGCTCGCTGGGACAGCATGGCGCTTTACGACAAACGCGACTTCAACGGCACCGAACTGCGCGCTTTCGCCGGCAACTTCCTCTACAGCACGGGGGCCAACGAAACCGCCGGGCGCTACACGCGAGGCCATTTCGACTGGCCCATGCGGAACTGCAGCGTGGCGCTGGACGGCACCGTGGTGGTCGACGCCGGAAAGGTCGTGGCGTGAACAGCATTCCCCGATTCACCACCCTGGGCGACGGCGCCACCACCGTGCTCATGCTGCACGGCATCGGCGGCGGGCACCTGGCGTTTGCGCCGCAGGTCGAGACCCTGGGCGAGGTCGGCTATCGCGCCGTGGCCTGGGACATGCCGGGCTACGGCCACAGCGCGCCCATCGAGCCCTACACCTTCAAGGGCCTCGCTGAGGCGTGCATCAGGCTGATCGATGCGCTGGTGGGCGAGCGGGACGATCCGGCGCAGGGCCGCCCCAAGCCGGATCAGCCCCCTCGGGGGGCAGCGACCCGCGCAGCGGCGGAGCGTGGGGGCTCCGTGGTGCTCGTCGGCCACAGCATGGGCGGCATGGTGGCGCAGGAGGTGATCGCGCGGCGACCCGATCGCATCAGTAAGCTGGTGCTCTGCGGCACCTCGGCGGCCTTTGGCAAACGGAACGACGGCCGCGACGCCGAGGCCTGGGCGCGGCAGTTCATCGGCCAGCGCACCGCGCCGCTGGACGCCGGCCAGTCCATGGCCGACATGGCTTTGAGGCTGGTGCCGCAGATGGTCGGCCCGGGTTCACTGCCCGAAGGCGTGCGCCTGGCCGAGCAGTGCATGGCGCGCGTGCCGGCCGCCACCTACCGGCGCGCGCTGGAGTGTCTCGTCACCTTCGACCGGCAGGCCGCGCTGGCCCACATCGGCGTGCCCACGCTGCTGATCGGCGGCGAGTTCGACCGCGTGGCCGCACCGTCGGTGATGAAGCGGATGGCACAGCAGATTCCGAACGCGCGCTACGTGGAGATGGCCGGCATCGGCCACCTGATGAACCTCGAAGCCCCCGACGAGTTCGACCGCATCCTGCTGGACTTCCTGCGCGAGCGGCCGCCGAAGTCGCGGCCCGATCTGCACTGAACACGACCCACCCGAAGAGGAGACAAGACCCATGAACAATCCCGTCAACCCCCACACCGGCCTGGACTTCACCCCCGCCGTGGGCGACATGGCCTTCACGCCGCTGCAGCGCGAGCTGCTGGCCAAGGCCCACGCGCTGGGCCGCGACAAGTTCGCCGCGCGCGCCCCGCAGTGGGACACCGAAGCCAGCTTCCCGTTCGCCAACTACGACGACCTGCGCGAGGCGGGTTTCCTCAAGCTCTGCGTGCCCACGTCGCACGGCGGCCTGGGCGCGGACTACACCACCTACATGATGGTGGCGGCCGAGATCGGCCGCTTCTGCGGCGCCACCGCGCTCACCTGGAACATGCACATCTGCTCGACCATGTGGACCGGCGTGCTGGCCGACGGCATTCCCATGACCGACGATCAACGCCGCGAACACGCGGCCCGGCGCGAGCTGCACTTCGGCCGCATCGTCAACCAGGGCGCGCTCTACGCCCAGCCCTTCAGCGAAGGCACGGCCGCCGCCGCCGGCCGCGCGCCCTTCGGCACCACGGCGAAGAAGGTCGAGGGCGGCTGGCTCATCAACGGCAAAAAGATCTGGGCCAGCCTCTCCGGCGCGGCCGACTACTACGGCGTGCTCTGCACCGAAGACAAGGGCGACCACCACCCCGACGCGCGCGACACGCTCTACATCAGCGTGCCGGCCACGTCCGAGGGCTTCAGCATCAGCGGCGACTGGGACCCGCTCGGCATGCGCGGCACGGTCAGCCGCAACCTGGCGTTCAAGGACGTGTTCGTGAGCGACGCCGAACAGCTCATGCCGCGCGGCATCTACTTCAAGGGCGCGCAGACCTGGCCCGCCATGTTCTTCACGCTCTCGCCCACCTACCTGGGCGTGGCCAACGCGGCCTACGACTTCACGGTGATGTACCTGCGCGGCGAGGTGCCGGGCGAGCCGCCGGTCAAGCGCCGCCAGTTCCCCACCAAGCAGATCGCGGTGGCGCAGATGCGCATCCAGCTGGAGAACATGAAGAGCATCTTCGCCCGCGCCATTGCCGAAGCCAAACCCAACCCCAGCAAGGACGAGAAGATGCGCCTGTACGCCGCGCACTACAGCGTGATGGAAGGCGCCAACGACATCGCGCGCCTCGCCATCCGCACCTGCGGCGGCCAGAGCATGCTCAAGCACCTGCCGCTGGAGCGCCTGTACCGCGACAGCCGCTGCGGCGCGCTCATGCTGCCCTGGACGGCCGAACTCATCCTCGACCGCATGGGCCGCGAGACGCTGTACGAAGCCGGCGAAAAGGACGAGTGAAAAGAACCCGTGAAAAGGGCGGGTGAGCCCGGGGCCATTGCCCCGCGCCACCCGGCCGCGCGGGAGCGCTCCCTAGAATGCCCGGATGCGATTTCCCCTCCCGCCCCGACCCCCGCGTGGCCTGCCTTGGCGGGGCCTGGCCCTGAGCCTGTTGTGGCTGCCGGCCGTTGCCATGGCCGCGGCCGGTGCCCGCGGCGGCCCCGGGCAGCCACCGGCTGCGAGCACCGGCGGCCACGACCCCTGCACCGAGTTCGTGGCCCGGCTGCCCAACGTCAAGGCGCCGCTGTGCGCGGCCGCCCAGCTCAAGCCCACGGTGGGGCGGTCCTTCCAGGGCCGCACCCTGTACGCGCGCGACGTGGTCGCGCCCGAGGCGCGCATCCGCGTGCTGGTGATCGGGGCCATGCACGGCGACGAACTCTCGTCCGCCTCGGTGGCGCTGCACTGGATCCAGCGCGCGCTGGAGACGCCGTCCAACGCCCACTGGCGCTTCATCCCGGCGCTCAACCCCGACGGCCTGATGGTCCGGCCCGCGACCCGCATGAACGCGCGCGGCGTCGACCTGAACCGCAACTTTCCCACGCCGAACTGGGCGCGCGACGCCAAGGTCTACTGGGAAAAACGCACCCGCAAAGACCCGCGCCGCTGGCCCGGGCCCAGCCCCTTGTCGGAGCCCGAGTCGCGCTACCTGCACGACGAGATGGAGCGCTTCCAGCCCGATCTGATCGTCAGCATCCACGCGCCCTACGGCGTGCTCGATTTCGACGGCCCGGGCGTGCCCCCGCCCCAGCTCGGACGGCTCTACCTGGACCAGGTCGGCATCTTCCCCGGCAGCCTGGGCAACTACGGCGGTGTGCACAAAGGCATGCCGGTCGTCACCATCGAGCTGCCCAGCGCGTTGCGCACCCCGCTGGACGCGGAAGTCCGCCAGATGTGGCTGGACCTGCTGCGTTGGATGAGCGAGCGCATCGTGCCCGGAGAGTCGGCCGGCCAGGCGGTGCCGGTGAAGGCGAAGAAGACCGGCTGAGGGGCCGGGCGCTTTCGCACGCAAAAAAGCCCGCGACGCGGGCTTTTCCTTGGGTGAGGGGCAGCCACCGGGCGGAACCGGTTTCCCCTCAGGCCTGGCTGGTCAGGGCGGCGGGGGCGCTGGTGGCCTGGACCGGGGCGCTGCGCGGCGCCATGCCATAGAAGCCGAAGTTCATCGCCGGCACTTCGCCGCTGATGAGTTCGGCCAGGGCCTTGCCCGAGCCAGCGCCGTGCGTCCAGCCCAGGGTGCCGTGGCCGGCGTTGACCCAGAGCTTGCCCACCTTGGTGCGGCCGATCAGCGGGATGTTGGTCGGGGTGGCCGGGCGCAGGCCGCACCAGAACTGCGGGTCGCCGCCTTCTTCGGGCGTGCGGGTGTCGGCCACGCCGGGGAACACCTGCTCGATGCGTTTGACCAGCATCTGCGCGCGGGTGCGCGCCAGCGGCGTGTCCAGCGAGAGGTCGAAGCCGCCGAGCTCGATGGTGCCGGCCACGCGCAGCTGGTTGCCCAGGCGCGAGATGGCGATCTTGAGCTGGTCGTCCAGCAGGCTGACCTGCGACGCCGCTTCCGGCTTGAGCAGTTTGAGCGTGGCGCTGTAGCCCTTGCCGGGGTAGATCGGCACGCGCACACCCACCTGTTGCAGCAGCGCGGTGGAGTAGGAGCCGGCGGCGACCACGAAGGCGTCGGCCTTGAGCTCCCGCGTCTGGCCGGTGGCGCGGTCGCGCACGCTCACCGCGTCCACCTCGTTGCCGCGCGACTGGATGCGCAGGATGTCGTGGCCCATCAGGGACTGCATGCCCTTGTCGCGGCACAGCTGGGCGAGCTTCTGGGTGAAGAGCAGGCAGTCGCCGGACTCGTCGCTCTCGGTGTAGGTGCCGCCGACGATGCGGTCGGCAAAACCGCGCAGCGCGGGTTCGATCTTCAGCAGCTCGTCCTTGCTGACCACCTTGCGGTTCACGCCGTGGCGGCGCATCAGCTCGGCGGCGCTGCCCGCCTCGTCAAACGACTTCTGGCTGGTGTAGTAGTGGGCGATGCCCTTGGTCAGGCGGTTGTACTGCAGGCCGGTGGTGGCCACCACGTCTTTCAGCGCCGCGTGGCTGTAGCTGCCCAGCGCCACCAGCTGCGCCACGTTGCGTTCGAAGGCGGCGTCGTTGCACTGGCCCAGGAATTGCATGCCCCAGAGCCACTGCGCCGGGTCCAGCTGCGGGCGAAATTTGAGCGGGCCTTCGGGGTCGAACAGCCACTTCAGCGCCTTCAGGGGCGCTTCGCGGTTGGCCCAGGGCTCGCAATAGCTCACCGAAATCTGTGCCGCGTTGCCAAAGCTGGTTTCCAGCGCGGCATCGGCCTGGCGATCCACCAGTGTGACCGCGTGGCCCCGCTGCAGCAGATGCCACGCGGTGCTCACACCAATGATGCCTGCACCCAAGACGACGACTTGCATGATCCGCTCCAGAAAAATAATGGGACAACTGGACGCGAGTATGGGAAAAACCCCGACGCAAGTGAAGCGAAATTAACCTAAAATTTTTGTCATCAGATCTGCTAATGAAGACCGATCGCCTCCACACCCCTTTCACCGCATGAGCACTTTTGATCCCGACGCCCTGGAATGCCTGGCCGCCATCATTGAAGAAGGGGGGTTCGAGCGCGCCGCGCAGCGCCTGTCCATCACCCAGTCGGCGGTCTCGCAGCGGCTGCGCGCGCTCGAAGCGCAGGTGGGCACGGTGCTGATCGTGCGCAGCCGGCCCCTGAAGCCCACTTCGGCCGGGCAGCTCATGCTCAAGCACGCCAAGATGATGCGGCTGCTGCGCGCCGACCTGGAAAAAGACCTCAAGGAGCTCGCACCGAGCTCCACCGGCAACGGGCGCGAGGAAGAGCGCATCTCGGTCGCCATCAACGCCGACAGCATCGCCACCTGGGCGTTGCCCGCGCTGGACGCCCTGGCCCAGGGCGGCCTGCCGATCGAGATCATCACCGACGACCAGGAGTTCACCCACGAGTGGTTGCGCGAAGGCCAGGTGCTGGGCTGCGTCACCTCGCTGGGCCAGGCGCTGCGCGGCTGCAAGATGGAGCCGCTGGGCGCGATGGACTATGTGGTGGTGGCGCGGGCCGACTACGCCGCGAGCCACTGCCCCAAGGGGCTGAACGCCCACAACTTCCACAAGGTGCCGTTCGTGGCCTTCAACCGCAAGGACCACCTGCAGCACGAGTTCGTGACCCAGTCCTTCGGACTGCCGCGCGTCATGCTCAAGCAGCTGTTCGTGCCGTCCAGCGAAGGCCAGGTGCGAGCGGTGCAGGCCGGCTGGGGCGTGAGCGTGTTGCCCGAGCTGCGGGTGCGTGAGCTCATCGCCAGCGGTGAGCTGGTCAATCTGGCCCCGCGCCACCGGCTGGGCGTGGGGCTGTACTGGCACTGCTGGAACCTGAGTTCGGACGTGCTGGACGCCCTGAGCAGCGCCCTGCGGCAGGCGGCGGCCCACAGCCTGCGGGTCGGCAAAGCCTGATTCATCGGGTATCGAAATAGACCCGTTCGGCTGCAAAGGTACTTCCTGGTCGGATAATCGACCTCACCGTCGAGTCGGGGGGCTCTGAATCCCCGCTCCATCCAGAGGACCCCCATGGCCAGCGCCGTCCCCACTCCCCGCCCCGGCACCCCGCCCAAACGCAGTTTCCGCGAGCAGATGCACATCGCGCGCGAAGACGCCATCGTTTCGGCCGTGAACCGGCTGCTGGCCGAAAAGGGGTTCGATGCCATGACGGTGGACGAGGTGGCGGTCGAGGTTGGCATCGCCAAGGCCAGCCTCTACAAACATTTCCCGAGCAAGGAAGACCTGGCCGCCGCGGCCATGGCGCGCGTGATGGAGCGGGCCCGTGCGTTTCTGGAAGGGCTCGATGCCTCGCGTGCGCCGCTGGCGCTGCTGCGCGACGCGGCGCGCTGGACCATGGAGGTGCAGCTCGCCGGCGAAATGCCGTCCCTGCCAAGCGAAAACTCCAGCCTGCGCGCGACCCTGACCACCCACAAGGGCTACGTGGACGGGCTGATGGAGGTGAGCGAACGGCTGGGCGCCTGGATCAGCGCGGCCCAGGCCGATGGCAGCCTCAACCCGGCGCTGCCACCGATCGCGGTGCTCTACACCCTGTACGCCCGCGCCTGCGACCCGGTGCTCGGCTTCCTCAAAGGGTCCGGGCTGTACAGCCACGAGCAGATCATCGAGATGGTGCTGAGCACTTGTTTCGACGGATTACGGACGCGATAGCCCCCCTGCGCCGCTGACGCGGCTTCCCCCCGGAGGGGGGACGGCGCGTGGCGGCCCGGCAAAGCCGGTTCCGCGGCGCCCTGGGATGAACTCCCCCTCGGCGCATACAGGGTCTCTCCGGCGCGCGTGCCCCGACCCAGGATGCGGTGGAACCGGCTCCGCCGGGCCACTCGCATCGCCCCCTGGGGGGTGACGCGAAGCGGCGCGGGGGGCTCCTTATCTCACCAGAAGAACCGGCACCTGGCAGTGGGCCAGCACCTGGGTGGTGACCGAGCCCATGACGAGGTTGCCCAGGGCGCTGTGGCCGTGTGAGCCCATCACCACCATGTCGAACTTGCCGGCGGTGGCGGTCTTGGCGATCAGCTCGCCCGCCGAGCCCACCTTGTGCACCACCTTGGGTTCGATGCCGTGCCGCTGCAGGAACTTGACCACCGGGGCCGTGACCTTGGTGGCCTCGTCGGCGTAATAGCTGTTGGCGATCTCGGCCCCCACGGCGGCGCGTGCGCGCGGTGGCAGCGCCGCTTGCACGGTCAGGAGGGTGAACTCGTTTTTGGCGCTGAACACCTCGTCGTGCGTGGTCAGGTAGGCCAGCATTTTTTTGGTGTAGAGGCTGCCATCCACCGCGAGCAGGACTTTCATCGGGGTCTCCTTGTCAGTTGAACTGGGTCGAGTGTAGGGTCATGGGGCCGGGCCGGCGTAGGTACTTTCCGACGGTGCCGCATCGGACGACGCGGCACCGGGCACCTGGATCAGACCCGTGGGCTGGAAGCCGTCCTGCTCGTTCTTGTGCGCATAGCCCAGCGGGTTGGCCACGATGCGGCAGCGGCCCACCTGTTGGTCCATCGCGTGGTGCAGGTGGCCGTGCAGCCAGACGTCGGCCAGCGGCAGGAGCTCGTCGAGCGCGTTGCAGAAACCCGCCGTGCCCGGGCTCAGGCCGTAGCGCGGGTCCACGCTGTGCAGCGTGGGCGCGAAGTGCGTCACCGCCACGGTGGGGCCGTCAAACGGCTGGGCCAGGGCCTCGCGCAGCCAGCGCTGGCATTCCAGCCCGAGTTCGCGCATGGCCTGGGCGTCAAACAGCCGGCCATGGCGCTGGCCGGCCATCTTGCTGAGGTAGAAGTTGGCGGCGCGAAACGCCTTCTCGCGCTGCTCCAGAACCCCGTTGGCGGAGGGTGTCACCGTTTTGGCCAGCGCGTCGTAGTCGCTCCAGAGCGTGGTGCCGACGAAACGGATGCCGTCCAGCACCAGGGTCTCGCGCTCCAGCCAGACCATGCCCAGCCGCTCGCAGCTGCGGCGCAGTTCGCGGTGCGCGTCGTCCACGTCGAGCGCGTCGTATTCGTGGTTACCGGGCAGGAACAGCACCGGCACCGGCCAGCCCGCGTACTGGGGCAGCGGGGAAAAGCGCTGCAGCCCCCAGTCGGGTTCGGCCATCACGCTGCCGTCGCGGCGCGTCTGGTACGAACCGACGTCGCCCGCGAGCACCAGCAGGTCGGCGCCGGGCGCCGGGGTGGCGACGAAGTCCGGGTTGGCTTCGAGGTGCAGGTCGCTCAGCAGCTGGATGTTCATGGGCCCATTGTCGGATAGGTGGGCGGATGATCGGCACGGAACCCCAGGATCGACGCCCGCTCCACGGTCTGCCGCAGCCAGCGGTGGGCGCTGCTGTGCGAGGCCTGGCGGTGCCAGAGCGCGTCCACGTGCACCGCCGGCACCGGCAGCGGCAGCTCGCGCAGGGCCAGTTCGTGCTCCATGCCGGTGGCGCCCACGAAATGGCGCGGCAGCACGGTGAGCAGGTCGGTGGTGGCCACGACCCGGCCCGCGGTAAAGAACTGGTTGACCGTGAGCACCACGCGCCGCTGGCGCGACAGCCCGGCCAGGGCCTCGTCCACGAAGCCGAACGGCCGGCCGGAGAAGCTCACCAGCAGGTGGCGCGCCTGGCAGTAGTCGTCCAGGCTCAGCGGCCCCTGGGACAGGGGGTGGTCGCGGCGCATCACGACCACGTACTCGCCGTCGTACAGGCGCTGGTGCAGAAAGCGCGGGCTGTTCTCCTGCAGGTGCAGCGCCCCGAGTTCGGCCAGCACCCCGGGGAAATGGCCGATGGCCAGGTCGGCCGAACCGGACTCCAGCAGGTCGCGTGGGTCGCGCGTGGTCAGGGGCAGTATGCGCAGGTTCACCCCCGGGGCCTCGTTTTCCAGGATGTCGACCAGCCCCGGCACGAGCTTGGCGGCGGTGGCGTCGGCCATGGCCAGCACGAAGGCGTTGTGCGCGGTGACCGGGTCGAAGGTGCCCGGGGCGAGGACCTCGCGCAGCTGTTGCAGGGCGTCGCGCACCGTGGGCCACAGGGCCGTGGCCAGCGGTGTGGGCTCCACGCCGTAGCCCGAGCGCCGCACCAGTTCGTCGCCCAGCGTCTCGCGCAGCCGCTTGAGTGCGTTGCTCACGGCCGGCTGCGTCATGGCCAGGTTGTGGGCGGCCCGGGTGAGGTTGCGCTCGGTCATCACCTCGTCGAAGACGCGCAGCAGGTTCAGGTCCAGGGTGCGGAAGTTTCGCTCATTCATCATGAATGTGAATGTAATACATCACAAAAATAAATTGGCGTGACATGAGGGTTTACCCTAAATTCTCCCTGTCCACAAGACACTTTCCTTTCCAAGGAGTCTTCCATGAGCAGCATTGCAACCTCTTCTTCTGTTTCCCCCCTGGGTCGGCCCTCATCCGGTGCCGGCACCAACACGGGCACCTACCAGGTCCGTCGCAACTTCGACGGTTCGCGCGGTCTCGCCGCCCTCTTGCTCGCCGCCGCCGTGGCGGCGATGGTGGTGTTGGCCGACCGGCTGATCAGCACCTGGGCCGACGGCCACCTGTTGCTGGCCTGGGTGTTCCTGTGGGTGGTGGTCTTTGCCGGGCTGGCCCTGTTCGCCGGCGCCGCACGCAACTTGGCGCGCAGCGCCCTGCGTTCGCTCGACGGCTGGTCCCAGGCGCTGGCCGAAGCCCGCGCCGAGGCCCGCATGTGGGAAATCGCCCGCCAGGACCCGCGCGTGATGAACGATCTGCTGTGCGCCCGCATGCGTGCCGAAGAAGCCAGCACCGAGGTGGTGGCCGAACCCGCCGGCTTCAGCGAAGCCCTGGCGCCGCTGGGCATGGAGGCCAACGCCGCACCCGCCGCCCCGCAAGGCGGGGTCTGGGACCGCTTCGTGAGCCGCCTGATCGAGCAGCGCAGCCGCAACATCCATCTGTATTACGTCTGACGCTCCAGCCGGCGAGCCGCCGGCCCGGGCACCGACCCGCAACAAAAAAGCCACCGGTTTCCGGTGGCTTTTTTGTTGCCTGTGGCCTGTGTGCCGGGACGATGGGGCTGAGGCCGATCGGTGGCAACACGCCCAGCGCGCCCTGCAACGCATGAGACGGCCCAGCCCGGGACGCCCTTCGACAAGCTCAGGACGGCCGGCCGGTGTCGCCCCCCTTGCCGATAGCGCGAAGCGCTGCGGGCGGGGGCGTGATCAGGCGAGCGAAGCCAGGCGCTTCTGCAGCTCCGCCTTGGTGTCCACCAGCGCCTGGGGCAGGTGGTAGGCCAGTTGCTCGAAGTGCGCGTCGTGCAGTTTGAGCTCTTCCACCCAGGCGGCTTTGTCGATGCTGGTCACGGTCTTGAACTGTTCGGCGCTGAAGTCCAGGCCGGTCCAGTTCAGTTCGGTGTAGTTCGGGGCAATGCCGAACATGGTGTCCGTGCCCTGGGCCTGGCCTTCGAGGCGGTCGATCATCCACTTGAGCACGCGCATGTTGTCGCCGTAACCCGGCCAGACGAACTTGCCTTCGGCGTTCTTGCGGAACCAGTTCACGCAGAAGATCTTGGGCAGGGTGTGGCCCGATTCCTCCAGCTTGTGCTCCATGTCGAGCCAATGCTGGAAGTAGTCGCTCATGTTGTAGCCGCAGAAGGGCAGCATGGCGAACGGGTCGCGGCGCACCACGCCCTGGGCGCCGAAGGCGGCGGCGGTGGTTTCGCTGCCCATGGTGGCGGCCATGTACACGCCTTCCATCCAGTTGCGGGCCTCGGTCACCAGCGGCACGGTGGTGGAGCGGCGCCCGCCGAAGATGAAGGCGTCGATGGCCACGCCGTTGGCATCGTCCCACTGCGGGTCCAGGGCCGGGTTGTTGGTGGCGGCCACGGTGAAGCGCGAGTTGGGGTGCGCGGCCTTGGCGCCGGTTGCCTTGGCGATGGCCGGCGTCCAGTCCTTGCCCTGCCAGTCGATCAGGTGGTCGGGCAGCGTGCCGGTGTCTTTTTCCATGCCTTCCCACCACACGTCGCCGTCGTCGGTCAGCGCCACGTTGGTGAAGATCACGTCCTTGTCCAGCGAGCGCATGCAGTTCGGGTTGGTGTGCATGTTGGTGCCGGGGGCGACGCCGAAATAACCCGCTTCGGGGTTGATGGCGTACATCTTGCCGTCGGCGTGGGGCTTGATCCAGGCGATGTCGTCGCCGATGGTGGTGACCTTCCAGCCGGCGAAACCGGCCTCGGGCGGCACCAGCATGGAGAAGTTGGTCTTGCCGCAGGCGCTGGGGAAGGCGGCGGCCACGTGGTACTTCTTGCCTTCGGGGTTGGTCACGCCCAGGATCAGCATGTGTTCGGCCAGCCAGCCTTGGTCGCGGCCCATGTTGGAAGCGATGCGCAGGGCCAGGCACTTCTTGCCCAGCAGGGCGTTGCCGCCGTAGCCCGAGCCATACGACCAGATTTCGCGGGTTTCGGGGTAGTGGACGATGTATTTGACGGTGGGGTTGCAAGGCCAACTGGTGGTGTCCTTCTGGCCTTCGGCCAGCGGCGCGCCCACGGTGTGCATGCACGGCACGAACTCGCCGTCGGTGCCGAGCACGTCGTACACGGCGCGGCCCATGCGGGTCATGAGCTTCTGGTTCACCGCCACGTAGGCGCTGTCGGTCAGTTCCACGCCGATGTGGGCGATGTGCGAGCCCAGCGGGCCCATGCTGAACGGCACCACGTACATGGTGCGGCCCTTCATGCAGCCGTCAAACAGCGGCTGCAGCGTCTGGCGCATCTCGGCCGGGGCCATCCAGTTGTTGGTCGGGCCGGCGTCCTCCTTCTTCTCGGCGCAGATGTAGGTGCGGTCTTCCACGCGGGCCACGTCCGAGGGGTCGGAGCAGGCCAGGAAGCTGTTGGGGCGCTTGGCAGGGTTGAGTTTCTTGAAGGTACCGGCGTCCACCAGTTGCTGGCACAGGCGGTTGTATTCGGCTTCGCTGCCGTCGCACCAGTGGATGGTGTCGGGCTTGCACAGGGCGGCCATGTCGGCGACCCAGGCGACCAGGCGGGCGTTCTTGACGTAGGTGGGTTGGTTGAGGTTGAGGCCCTGCATCGCGGGAGAGTTCATGGGAATGGCTCCAGAGGTTTGTCAATCGGCAGGCACGAGAGACGGCAACAGCCGCGGGCCACAGCAAAGTAGGCGGGCGGCTGTAGAGAAGGTCTCTCGTGCGAGAAGGGCGGTCGGCGCTCGGGGCTGCGTGCGGATTGCGGGTGCAGCGCGAAGGGCAAAAAGGGGGTCTGTGGACCCGGTGTTTGTTCCGCGTGTCGGCCTGTGCCTCAATTTTATGAAAGCACCCGGTCAGTTACCGGCAAGTTACATGCAAAACCCGCATAACCTGATGCATGGATTGACGTGCCATGGCGGCACATCCGGGGCCTTTTTCCTGGCCGAGCGGCCAAGAAAAAGGCCGAAGGCCCCGGGGGCGTTCGGCCTGATGGGCTGGCCAGGGGCTCAGGCCATGAAGACGGCAATGAAAGCCAGCAGGAAAATCAACACGGCGCCGGCCACAGGCAGCACGAGCGGCATCATGGGGACGATGGACTCGACCACATCCTGCGGCTGGTCGGTGGGGCTGGTGTGATCGGGGTGCGACATGGAATCTCCGGAAGGTTTGATCTAGATCAACGCCGATTTTATAGGCAGATGCCGGCGAGCGGCGGCTTTCAAGGCGTTTTCAGGGGGATCCGGGGGACTACAGCAGGGCATAGGTGGTGCTGGCGCGGCACACGCTGCGGCCGTCGTTGGCGCCGCTGATGTCGATCTCGCCGAACACCAGGCTCTTGCCCGCGCGGATCACGCGCGCCGTGACCCGCGCGTCCTGCCCCGACAGAGGCTTGAGAAAGCTGGTGTTCTGCTGCACCGTGGTCATGGGGCGCTGGTCCCCCAGCTGGGTGACGATGGCCAGCACCATGGCGGTGTCGGCGGCCGACATCATGGCCTGCCCGCACAACATGCCGCCCACGCGGCTGAGCTGGTCGTTCTGCGGCAGGCGAAGCGTCACCTCCCCGTCGGCGAACGACTCCACCCGCAGGCCCAGCGCCTGGACCCAGGGCGCGAACCAGTCCGACAGGCGTTGCTGCAGGGCCTCGGTGGTGAGCGCGGGGGCGTGGGGTTCGGTCATGCCCTCATTCTCCCCGCCGGAAGCGGGCCAGCCAGTGCTCCATCAGCTTGCCGGCGGCCTCGCGCCCGCCCAGGCCGAAGGAGAGCGCCACCGCCACCGCCACCGCGCCGAGCGTGAGGCCGAAGGCCAGGTTCACGATGTCGTCGGCGATGCCCATGGCGCGCAGCCCCATGGCGATCACCAGCGCCAGGATGGCGAAGCGGCCGACGCGGGCCAGACCCTGGGTGCCGGGGCCGCTGGCGCGGTCGATCGCGTCGTGGGCCAGATTGGCCAGCCAGAAGCCGATGACCAGCACGGCCGAGCCCAGCAACACATCGCCACCGAAACGGATGAAGGTGGACACGATGTCGCTGACCTGCGCGAAGCCGAGTTGCGCGGCCGCCTCGACGGTGGCGAACAGCATGGCGAAAAACAGCGCGACACGGCCCACGGCGGTGGAGGCGCTGGTGTTCACGAAGGCGTGCGCCAGGCCGACGCGCGCGGGCAGGGTGTCAAAACCCAGCGTGGCCAGCAGGCTGGCGAGCAGCTTGCTGGCGAAGGACGCCACCAGCCAGGTGACGACCAGGATCAGGCCGGCCGCGATGATGTGCGGCACCGCGTCCATGATCAGCCCCAGCATATTGGTGGCGGGCCGGGAGATGGCCTCGATCTTGAGGGCGTCCAGCGCCGCGATCAGCGAGGGCAGGAACACCGCCACGAACACCAGCAGACCGATCACGCTGGAGAGCCGCACGGTGTCGGCCAGTCCGGCCCGGCCGCCCAGCTTGTCCACCCCGGCGGTGCGCGAGAGGTTGGTGGTGAGGTTGCGCAGCACCGTGGCCACGATCCAGCCCACGCCGCCGATGACGAAGGCGGCCACGGCGTTGGGCAGCATGTCCAGCGTCTTGCTCACCATGGCGCGCAGCGGGTCGAGCAGGCCCTCCATCTGCAGCGCGCCCAGGATGGCGGGCACGAACAGCAGGATCACCAGCCAGAACAGCGCGCCCGCCAGGCTCTCGCTCATGGGCGACATGTCGGCGTGTTCGGACAGCGCTTCGTCCAGCGAGGTCTTGTCGAGCAGCTTCTGCGTCACGGCGCGCACCACGCTCGCCACCAGCCAGCCCACCAGGGCCAGCACCAGGCCGCCGAGCATGCGCGGCGCGTATTCGAAGAGCTGGGTGGTGAAGGCCGAGAAGGGGCCGGAGACGATCGCCAGGTTCAGCGAATTGAACACCGCCACCAGCGTGAGCAGGATCACGATCCAGAACAGACCCAGCGCGACCGCGCCCTCGATGTCCACCCCGGTGCCGGTGAGCTTGCCAAAGCGGTGGTTCACACCGACGAAGCCCAGGCTCTTGCGCACCGCCGCGCGCACCACCACCGCGATCAGCCAGCCCAGAATGAAGATGGCCAGCGCGCCCAGCAATTGCGGGATGTGGGTCCCGAGCGTGCTCTGCAGCGAATCCCACAAGGCATTCATGTTCATGAAACTCCTCCGTTGGTTGACCCCGATCGGGGCGCCCATGATGCAAGTGAGCCAGGCCCAGCGTCAACCTCTGGAGGGCGGCTCCACATCTCGTTACACGGTCGTTGCGGATGTGTTGTCGATGGGCCGTGGCGTGTGTTGGATGTCACGACCCGCGTCCAAGATGCGCGCAGATCAGCGATGGGCATGGGGGGCGGAACGGCCGCCCCAGATGGCCCAGGGCGTCTTGCAGCGCGCCTGACGACCGCCCGCCCGTTGGGGGGGCGTCAACCTCAGATCACCGCGTCAGACCAGCGCCGCTTCGAAGCCGTGCGCCTGCAGCTGCCGGATCACTTCGGCGATGTGCTCGCGCCCGCGGGTCTGCAGCACCAGCTCGACCGCCACGTTCTGCGCCGCCAGCAGGGTGAAGGCGCGCTGGTGGTGCACCTCGTCGATGTTGGCGCCGGCCTCGGCCACGATGGCGGTGATGCGCGCCAGGTTGCCCGGCACGTCGCGTGCGTTGACCTGGATGCGCGCGAGCCGGCCGGCGCGCACCATGCCGCGCTCGATGATGGAGGCCAGCAGCAGCGGGTCGATGTTGCCGCCGCTGAGCACCAGGCCCACCTTCTTGCCCGCGAAACGTTGCGGGTGTTTGATGAGCGCGGCCAGCCCGGCCGAACCCGCGCCCTCGACCAGGGTCTTTTCAATTTCGAGCAGCATCACGATCGCCTGCTCGATGTCGCCCTCGTCGACCAGCAGCAGGTCGTCCACCAGGCCCCGCACGATGGTCTGCGTGATCTGGCCGGGCGATGCCACGGCGATGCCCTCGGCAATGGTGCTCACGCCCATGGGCAGGTGCGTGCCCTTGATGGCGTTGTACATGGAAGGGAAACGCTCGGTCTGCACACCGATGACCTCGATGCCGGGCCGGATCGCCTTGGCGGCCGTGGCCATGCCAGCGATCAAGCCGCCGCCGCCGATGGCGACCACCAGGCAGTCCAGGTCGGGCTGGGCGCGCAGCATCTCCAGCGCCACCGTGCCCTGGCCGGCGATGATGGCCTCGTCGTCGTAGGGGTGCACGAACACCAGGCCTTCGTTGGCGGAGAGCTCCCGGGCGTGGGCGCGGGCTTCGTCGAGCGTGTCGCCGTGCAGCACCACCTCGGCGCCGAAGCCGCGCGTGCGCTCGACCTTCACGCCGGGCGTGAAACGCGGCATGACGATGACCGCGCGCAGGCCCAGGCGCTGCGCGTGGTAGGCCACGCCCTGGGCGTGGTTGCCCGCGCTCATGGCCACCACGCCACGCGCGCGCTCCTCGGCGCTGAGTTGCACGAGCTTGTTGCAGGCGCCGCGTTCCTTGAACGAGGCGGTGTACTGCAGGTTCTCGAATTTCAGAAACACCTGGCAGCCGGTGAGCTGCGAAAGGGTGCGCGATTCGACGCAGGGGGTGTCCAGCACCTGCCCGGTCAGCCGTTGCGCGGCGGCTTCGATATCGTGTCGTTCCAGCATGCTGCGATTGTGGCCTGTCGGTGGCGCGAAATGGGTTTGGGGAAAGCCCGATAAATTGCACGGACGCGCTCCATCACGCTCTTCCATGATTGATCAAGCTGGGTTATGGTCCGCTTGAATGCCGGGGGGCCCCGGCGTCGCATCGCGGGAATGGAACGCCGTCTGGAGGTGACCGGATGAACAAACGCACGGGGGAGCACGCCGCGTCGCTGGTGCGCGGCCTGTCCGATGCCCGCGAGGGGCGCGTGTTTGTGCCGCATGGCCTGCGCCAGGCGCCGGTGCTCGACCTCATGTGTTCGCATTTCGTGCTCACCCTGGCCGCGCGCCAGGGGCCGCGCTTCAACGTGCGCCGCGACCTCAACACCCTGCTGTCGCTGGCGGGGCGGCACCTGGTCTGGCCACTGACCGTGCTCACGCGCTTGCGCGAATTCCTGGAGCGCCGCTGCAAGGACAACGAGCTCTGGAGCGGACACGACCACCTGACCATGGGCGCCTTCATGGAGCGCTACGGCGTCTGGCGCGGCCCCTACGAAGAAGGCACGCTGTTCTTCTACCTCGACGAATACGCCAAGGAGTCGCCCAAGGACCTGCTTGCGGTGCTGGCGGTCACGGGCGAGTGGCTGAGCCACGCGCTGAAGAAGCAGTCCACCCTGGTGGAAAAGAACATCGATGCCCTGGCCGGCCTGCTGCAGCTCAACCGCGCCGAGCGCGCCCTGCTGCTGTACGGCACGCTGGCGCGCTACCAGCGCGACCTGCGCTCCATCCTGGTCGAGTTCAAGGTGAACAACGCGCCCGAGGCCTACGCGGCGATCGCCGACGTGGCCGGCGTGAAGGCCAGCGAGGTCGGCGAGGCGTTGCGCGCGGGCTCGCGGCTGGAGCGCATCGGCATGGTGGAGAACCTGATCTCCGAGCACAACATCACCGACCTGGCCGACCTCATGAAGGTCAGCGAAAAACTGCCCCCGGTGCTGATGCGCGAGTACCGCACGCAAAGCGAGCTCATGGCGGTGTTCACCCGGCCGGCCGCGCGCTCGGCGCTGAGCGAGAAAGACTTCGAGTTCGTCGGCGAAGACGTGCGCCTGCTCTCGGGCCTGCTGCGCGAGGCCGTGGCGCGCAAGGAGCCGGGCGTCAACATCCTGCTCTACGGGCCGCCCGGCACCGGCAAGACCGAGCTGGCGCGCGTGGTGGCGCAGGCCGCGGGGCTGGAGCTGTTCGAGGTGGAGTACGCCGACCGCGACGGCAACGCGCTCTCGGGTCGCGACCGCTACCGCTCGCTGCAGATCGCCCAGGTGTTCCTCAAGGGCACGGCGCATTCGGCGCTGCTGTTCGACGAGGTGGAAGACGTGTTCCCGCCGATCTCCAGCGAGGCGGCGCAGATCATGGCGCGGGCCGAACACGTGAGCGCGCCGCACACCGGCAGCGTCAGCGGCAAGGCCTGGGTCAACCAGATCCTGGAGACCAACGCCGTGCCCACCCTGTGGGTCACCAACCGCATCGAGCAGATCGACCCGGCGTTCCGCCGCCGCTTCGCCTACCACCTCGAACTCAAGAGCCCACCACCCGGCGCACGCGAGCAGCTGGTGCGCAAGACGCTGGAAGACGTACCGGTGTCCGACGCGCTGGTGGCGCGGCTGGCCGAGCGCAAGGGCCTCACGCCCGCGCAGATCCGCACCGCGGTGCGTTTCGCCCAGCTGGCGGCGCACCCGGCCAAGGCGGCGGCCCGGCGTTCGGCCAAGGCCCCGGCGCGGGGCGCGGGCCCGGCCCTGCTCGACGACCTGATCGAGCGCCAGCTCAAGAACGCCGACCTCGCGCTGGGCCGCGCGCCCGACACGGTGCAGCGCCCCAGCGTGACGCAGTACAGCCTGGACATGCTCAACGTCGAGTCGCGCTACGAGCCCGCGCGCATCATCGGCGCGCTCAAGGCGCGGGGCCATGGTTGCCTGTGTTTCCACGGCGCGCCCGGCACCGGCAAGACCGCTCTGGCCGAGTACATCGCCCAGCAGCTGGAGCGCCCGCTCATGATCCGCCGCGCCAGCGATCTGGTGAGCAAGTTCGTGGGCGAGACCGAGCAGCAGATGGCCGGCATGTTCCGCGAGGCCGAGGCCGAAAAAGCCGTGCTGCTGCTCGACGAGGCCGACAGCTTCCTGCAGGACCGCCGCGGCGCCCAGCGCACCTATGAAGTGACCGAGGTCAACGAGATGCTGCAGGGCATGGAGCGCTTCGCGGGTGTTTTCATCTGCACCACCAACCTGATGGACAGCATCGACCAGGCGGCGCTGCGGCGCTTCACCTTCAAGATCCGCTTCAAGCCGCTCACGGCGGCGCAGCGCGAGACCATGTTCGTGGTCGAAGCGCTGGGCAGCGATGCGTCGCGGCTGGACGCGGCGTTGGCCACGCGGCTGGCCCGGCTCGACCAGCTCTGCCCGGGCGATTTCGCGGCCGTCAAACGCCAGATGGAGATCCTGGCGGCCGAGCTTGCCCCGGACGAATTCATGGCCCAGCTCGAAGCCGAGCACCGCATCAAACCCGAGGTGCGGGAGGCACGGGGCATCGGCTTCCTCGACAGCTGATACGGGTTTGCCATCCAAGCGATAACTGCGTTGCAAGGCCTTGCCGTGCTAAAGCACTGTCTGCGGCCTTGCGCCTTGTTCTCACTTGGATGGCAAACCCGTATGCACACCACGCGCCCGCCGGGCGCCGCGCGGCGCGGGTTTATAGTCCGCCGACCCGTCTCGACCCCCCGCTGCCACCATGAATGCCAGAACACCCACCGAGGTCATCGAGCTCTTCAACGAGCCCGGTCACCTGATGCGCCGCGCGCACCAGATCGCGGTGTCCACCTTTCACGAAACGCACGGGCGCCAGATCACGCCGGTGCAGTACGCCATCCTGCGCGCCCTGCAGGACGAGCCGGGCATCGACCAGGTCACGCTGGCGCAGCGCGTGGCCCTGGACACCTCCACCACCGCCGACATCGCCGCGCGCCTCGAAGGCAAGGGCTGGATCGTGCGCGAGCTCATGGCGCGGCGCCAGCGGCGCCTGCTGCTCACGCCCGAAGGCCAGGCGGTGCTCGACGCCATGCTGCCCAAGGTCAACCCCATGTACAGCCAATTGCTGGGCTCGCTCACGCCCGGTGAACAGGTTGAATTCCTGCGCCTGCTGCGCAAGTTCGTGCATCTCAACGACCCGACGGACGGCGGCCCGGATCAGGGTTAACCCGGGACCTGGCCGCTTGTTTTTGCGGTGCATCATTCAGTACAATGAATCACATTCAGCATACTGAACAAGGAGACACCATCATGTTCCCGAAAAACACCTGGTACGTGGCCTGCACGCCCGACGAGATCGACGTGAAACCGCTGGGCCGAACCATCTGCAACGAGCGCATCGCGTTCTACCGCGTGGCCGCCAACGAGGTCGCGGCGGTGGAAGACTTCTGCCCGCACCGCGGCGCGCCGCTCTCGTTGGGCTACGTCAGCGAAGGCAAGCTGGTCTGCGGCTACCACGGCCTGGAAATGGGCTGCAACGGCAAGACGGTGGCCATGCCCGGCCAGCGGGTGGGCGGCTTCCCGGCCATCAAGAGCTACCCGGTGCAGGAGCGCTACGGCTTCATCTGGGTCTGGCCCGGCGACGCCGCGCTCGCCGACCCGGCCCTGATTCCCCACATGGCCTGGTACGACAACCCCGAGTGGGCCTACGGCGGGGGTCTGTACCACGTCAAGGCCGACTACCGGCTCATGATCGACAACCTGATGGACCTGACGCACGAGACCTATGTGCACTCCACCAGCATCGGCCAGAAAGAGATCGACGAGACGCCGTGCAAGACCGTGGTCGAGGGCGACACCGTGATCACCAGCCGCTACATGGAAAACATCATCGCGCCGCCGTTCTGGAAGATGGCCCTGCGCGCCAACCACCTGGCCGACGACGTGCCGGTGGACCGCTGGCAGATCTGCCGCTTCACGCCGCCGAGCCACGTGATCATCGAGGTGGGTGTGGCCCACGCCGGCCACGGCGGCTACAACGCACCCAAGGAGCACAAGGTCTACAGCCAGGTGATCGACTTCATCACGCCCGAGACCGACACCTCGATGCACTACTTCTGGGGCATGGCGCGCCAGTTCAACCCGCAGGACAAGGCGCTCACCGCGCAGATCCGCGAGGGGCAGGGCAAGATCTTCGCGGAAGACCTGGAGATGCTGGAGCGCCAGCAGGCCAACCTGCTGACCTGGCCGCAGCGCGGGCTGCTCAAGCTCAACATCGACACCGGTGGTGTGCAGTCGCGCCGCGTGATCGACCGGGTGATCGCGGCCGAAAGCCAGGTATCCCCATGACCACCGCCGGCGACACGCTCACGGTGCGCGTGGCGCGCAAGCGCCAGGAAGCCCAGGACATCTGCAGCCTCGAACTGGAGCACCCCCAGGGTCAACCCCTGCCGACGTTCACCGCGGGCGCGCACCTCGACGTGCACCTGCCCGGCGGCCTGGTGCGCCAGTACTCGCTGTGCAACACGCCGGGCGACACGCGGCGCTACCAGATCGCGGTGCTGCGCGACGCCCAGTCGCGTGGCGGCTCGCAGGCCGTGCACGAGGCCGTGCACGAGGGCGACGTGTTGAGCATCAGCGCGCCCAAGAACCACTTCCCGCTGGCCGCCCAGGCGCAACGGCATCTGCTGCTGGCCGGTGGCATCGGCGTCACCCCCATGCTGGCCATGGCCGAGGCGCTGAGCGCGCAGGGCGCGGCGTTCGAGCTGCACTACTGCACCCGCTCGCGCGAGCGCACCGCGTTCGTCG
>Ga0155522_1367_pt1 | contig 26707 bp, 29 predicted proteins | sample RifCSPhighO2_12_FD_107179 | JGI IMG/M metagenome (GOLD analysis project Ga0155522, IMG submission 107179) | Burkholderiales bacterium RIFCSPHIGHO2_12_FULL_67_38
TGGCCGGCATGCCGCGCCGCTACGCCGACTACCCGATGCAGTTCGCCGACTTCAACGCCATCGCCTCGGTGGGTGGTTTTGCTTTCGGTCTTGCCCAGGTCTATTTCTTCTTTGCGGTTGCGCTGCCCGCCATGCGTGGCAAGGGAGCCGCGGCGCCGCAGAAGCCCTGGGAAGGTGCCGAGGGCCTGGAATGGGAAGTGCCGTCGCCGGCCCCGTTCCACACCTTCGAGAACCCGCCCAAGCTGGATGCCAGCGCCACCAAGGTGATCGGCTGAACCCGCCACCGCAACGGTTGAAACATGACGCCTGACCAAAAAAAGAGCAACCTGCGCCTGGGCCTGATCCTGGGTTCGGTGGCGCTCGTCTTTTTCCTCGGCTTCGTGGGCAAGCTGGTGCTGTTCGGCGGCTGATGCCCGCCGACACGCCCGCACTTCCGAACCGGACACGCCCCATGGGACTTCGTCGCGAAAACCTCAAGATGGTGGGCAAGCTCGGCGTGATCACGCTGGGCATGTTCGGGTTCGGCTACGCCCTGGTCCCGGTCTACAACGCCATCTGCGAGATGACCGGCATCAATGTGCTGGCGCTGGCCGAGCGCGAGGTACCGGGTGCCCGGCCCACCCTGCCGGCGAACACTCAGGTGGACCGCACGCGCAGCATCACGGTGGAGTTCGACGCGAATGCCCGCGGACCCTGGCAGTTCAAGCCCGGGGTGCGTTCGCTTCAGGTGCATCCGGGCGAACTCACCACGGTGATGTACGAGTTCCAGAACGTCCAGAACCGCACCATGGCGGCGCAGGCGATCCCGAGTTACGCCCCCAAGCAGTCGGCGGCGCACTTCAACAAGCTGGAGTGTTTCTGTTTCAACCAGTACACGCTGGCGGCGGGCGAGAAAAAGGCCTGGCCGGTGGCGTTCGTGATCGATCCGAAGCTGCCCAAGGACGTGACCACCATCACGTTGTCCTACACCTTCTTCGAGGTGGGCGGCAAGGTGCCGGCGGCGCCCGAGGGCCATCTGCCTCAGGCCAGCGCCGTGCCGGCCGCCTCGTTGCCGGGGGCCGTATGACCCAGCCTGTGCACCAGCGCAAAGGTTCGCTCGTGGGCACGGTCAAGGCCGTGCTCTGGGGTTTCCTCGGTGTGCGGCGCAATGCCGACTACCAGGACGACATCGCCAAGCTCAACCCGATCCACATTCTGGTGGTGGGGGTGGTCATGGCCCTGCTGTTCGTGCTGGGCCTGATCCTGCTGGTGAACTGGATCGTCGCCTGAGGCGGCGCCGTCGACAGCACAAGGTTTTTTTCTTTCAGACATTCATACAAGCGCTTAGCAATTAGGAGTGAGCATGTCAGCAGCAACACACGGCACGACGCCTTATTACTTCGTCCCCGGGCCTTCGCGGCACCCGGTGATGGCGGCCATCGGGCTGTTTTTCGTCATCCTGGGCGCGGGCCAGTGGGTCAATGGCGCGGGCTGGGGCGCGTATTCGCTGGCCTTTGGTCTGGCCTTCTGGCTGATCGTGCTGTTCCAGTGGTTCAGCCAGTCGGTGGGTGAGAGCGAAAGCGGCCTGTACGGCCGCAAGATCGACCTGTCCTTCCGCTGGAGCATGAGCTGGTTCATCTTCTCGGAGGTGATGTTCTTCGGCGCCTTCTTCACGGCCCTGTGGTGGGCCCGTGTGCACTCGGTGCCCGCGCTGGGCAACATCGAGAACGCGCTGATCTGGCCCGACTTCACCGCGGTGTGGCCGAGTCTGCAGGCCGGCGCCACCGCCTCGCCGGCCGGCATCGTCGAGCCGTTCCAGACCATGGGCCCGTTCTGGTTGCCCACCATCAACACCGCGCTGCTGCTGTCCTCGGGCGTGACGCTGACCATCGCCCACCACGCCCTGCAGTCCGGCGAACGTGCCAAGACCATCGCGTTCATGTGGGTCACGGTGCTGCTCGGCATCACCTTCCTGTGCGTGCAGGGCTATGAATACGCCCACGCCTACAGCGAGCTGAACCTCAAGCTGTCTTCGGGTGTGTTTGGTTCGACCTTCTTCCTGCTCACGGGCTTCCACGGCTTCCACGTGCTGGTGGGCATGTTGATGCTGCTCTTCATCACCCTGCGCCTGCAGAAGGGCCACTTCACGGCACAGCGCCACTTCGGTTTCGAAGGCGCGGCCTGGTACTGGCACTTCGTGGACGTGGTGTGGCTGGGCCTGTACATCCTCGTGTACTGGATGTGATCGGCCGCCTGGGGTGGTGCGTCACCCATCCCCGCCAGCAGCAAAAAAGCGCCCGCAGGCGCTTTTTTGTTGGTGGGCGATGGGATGGTGAGCCGGATCAGCGCTGCAATGGCAGCCCGGTGGGCTGGATCCAGCCCATCAGGTAGCTGACCAGCACCACCACGAACAGCAGGATGGAAAAACCGACGCGAAACGCCAGTGCCCGTGCCATGTGGTTCTTGCGCGGCTTGTCGCTGCCGTCGGGCGATCCCTCGTCACTCCCCCGCATCATGAAGACCAGCGCGGCCGCCAGGCTGCCAATGATGGCGACGAAGGCCGCGATGACGAGTGTTTTCATGCGTGCGATTATCGGTTTCTTTTTCCCCCACCCGGGTGTTCCCGCATGAGTTCCCGCCACCTGCGTTTCTGGCTCGTCACGGCAGCCACCGTCTTCACCATGGCGACGACGGCGGCCCTGGGCGTGTGGCAGCTCGGACGCGCGGCGCAGAAGCAGGCGCTGCACGATCTGATCGACCAGCGCGGCCAACTGGCGGCTTGGCGCGGGCCGGAGCTGCTGCGGGCGCCCGACCCGCAGGCGAGCCTGCACCGCCCGGTGACCCTGAGCGGGCGGTGGGTGCCCGAGGCCAGTGTGTTTCTGGACAACCGGCAGATGGGCGGTCGCACCGGCTTTTTCCTGGTCACACCGCTGCGCATCGCGGGCAGCGAGCAGACGGTGCTGGTGCAGCGCGGCTGGGTGCCACGCGATTTCAACGACCGCAGCCGCCTGCCGGTCATCGACACCCCCACGGGCGAGGTCCGCGTCGAAGGGCGTTTGGCCCCGCCGCCGGGCCAGCTATATCAGCTGGGCGAGGCGGGCACGGGGACGATCCGGCAAAATGTCGAACTCGCAGCGTTTGCGCAGGAGACCGGGCTGTCCCTGCTGAACGTTTCCGTCCTGCAGACCGGCGACACCGCCGACGGTCTGCAACGCGACTGGCCCCGCACCGGAGCCGACGTCTCCAGACACCACGGTTATGCATTCCAGTGGTTTGGCCTGTGTGCCCTTGCGGGTTTCCTGTATGTCTGGTTCCAATTCATTTCCCCCCGCCGATCGCGCAAACCCCATGGCACAGACCCCCGATGAACCGCTGACCCTGACCGTGCACAGCCTGCCGCAGCTCGACCAGGCCAGCGCGCGCGACGCAGCGAGCACGCGCGCCGGGCGCTGGAAGATGCTGGCGCTGTTGCTGGTGAGCGCCGCACCGGTGATCGCCTCGTATTTCACCTACTACGTGATCCGGCCCGAGGGGCGGCGCAACTACGGTGAACTGATCGACCCGCAGCGCCCGCTGCCCGCGTTCAGTGGCCGGGACGCGCAGGGTCAGCCCGTGCCCCTCACCGCGCTGAAAGACCAATGGCTGCTCATCAGCGTGGCCGACAGCGCCTGCGGCGAGGCCTGCCAGCAGCACCTGTACCTGCAGCGCCAGTTGCGGGAAACCCTGGGCAAGGAAAAAGACCGGCTGGACTGGGTGTGGCTGCGCACCGGCGATGCCGCGCTGCCCGAGCCGCTGCGCCAGGCCACGTCGGCGGCCCGGGTGCTGCAGGTGGACGCAGAGCAACTCGCGACCTGGCTGGTGCCCGCGCCGGGCCATCGCATCGAAGACCACCTGTACCTGGTGGACCCGCTGGGCAACTGGATGATGCGATTCCCCGCCCCGCTCGACCCCAAGCAGGCCAAGCGCGACCTGGACCGCCTGATGCGCGCCGCCGCGTTCTGGGACCATCCGGGCCGGCCGAACGACGCCGCGCCGGCGCCAACCCGCTGACCCTGGCCATGCAGACCCAGACCCTGTACGACCTTGCGCCCATCGCCCGCATCATGCTGCTGGGCGTGGTGATCGCGCTCGGGCCGCTGGCCTGGGTGTGGCTGCGCAACCGCCGCGCCGAACCCACGCAACGCCTGCGGGTGCTGACACTGGTCACCCTGTTCCTCACCTTCGACCTGGTGCTGTTTGGCGCCTTCACCCGCCTGACCGACTCGGGCCTGGGTTGCCCGGACTGGCCGGGCTGCTACGGCAGCGTGAGCCCGGTGGGAGCGGGGGCCTCCATCGCCGCGGCGCAGGAGGCCATGCCCGGCGGCCCGGTCACCTTCTCCAAGGCCTGGGTCGAAATGATCCATCGCTACCTGGCCACGGCCGTGGGCGTGCTGATCCTGGTGCTGGTCATCGTGAGCTGGGTCGAGCGGCGGCGTCTGGCCGTGTCCTTCGCCTGGCCATTGCTGACCCTGTTCTGGGTCTGCCTGCAGGGCGCCTTTGGCGCGCTGACGGTGACCATGAAGCTGTTCCCCGCCATCGTGACCCTGCACCTGCTGGGTGGGCTGGTGTTGCTCGCCTTGTTGCGTGCCCAGGCCGCGGGTTATGCCCATGCCGGCCCGGGCGCCGCCGCTCCGGTGCCGCTGAGCGCGGGCCTGCGCGCCGCCCTGGGTCTGGTGTTTGCGCTGCTGTGGCTGCAGATCGCGCTGGGCGGCTGGGTCAGCACCAACTACGCCGTGCTCGCCTGCAGCGAGTTCCCCACCTGCCAGGGCAGTTGGTGGCCGCAGATGGATTTCCAGCGCGGCTTCGCACTGTGGCGTGCGCTGGGTCTGGACACGTTGGGTGAGGCGATCCCTTTTGCCGCGCTCACCGCCATCCACTACGTGCACCGGCTCAGCGCCTATGGGGTGCTGGCGGCCCTGTTCTGGCTCGCCTGGCGGCTGTGGCCGGTGGCGGGCATGCGCGCCACGGCGCGGCTGCTGATCGCCCTGGCCCTGTGGCAGTTCGCCAGCGGTCTGACCAACGTGGTGCTCGACTGGCCCCTGCTCGCGGCCGTGGGCCACACCGGTGGCGCGGCGGCGCTGGTCATCGTCCTGACGGGCGCGCTCTGCGGCACCCGAACCAACGCCGACACCGTGCGTTCCGTCCCATTCAACACCTCCCAGGCGATCCGATGAGCTCCGCGTCCTCCACCCCCGCCGCCGTTGCCCTGCCGCCCACCTGGCGGCAGTTCTATGCGCTGACCAAGCCGCGCGTGATCCAGCTCATCGTGTTCTGCGCGCTCATCGGCATGGTGCTGGCCGTGCCCGGCGTGCCCACCTGGGCCGAGCTGCGGCTGGCCGCCATCGCGTCGCTGGGCATCTGGCTGGTGGCCGGCGCGGCCGCCGCGTTCAACTGCGTGGTGGAACAGCAGATCGACGCCAAGATGAAACGCACCGCCTGGCGACCGACCGCCAAAGGCCAGCTCACCAACGCCAGGACGCTCAGCTTCTCCGCCGTGTTGTGCGGCGCCGGTTCGGCCGTGCTGTACTTCTGGGTGAATCCGCTCACCATGTGGCTGACCTTTGCCACCTTCGTCGGCTACGCGGTGGTCTACACCGTCATCCTCAAACCGCTCACGCCGCAGAACATCGTGATCGGCGGCGCATCGGGCGCGATGCCGCCGGTGCTGGGCTGGGCCGCCATGACTGGCGTGGTCTCGCCCGAGGCGCTGATCCTGTTCCTCATCATCTTCCTCTGGACCCCGCCGCACTTCTGGGCATTGGCGTTGTACCGCGTGGAGGACTACCGCAAGTCGGGCCTGCCCATGCTGCCCGTGACGCACGGCTCCGAGTTCACGCGGCTGCAGATCTTCCTCTACACCCTGGTGCTGTTCGCCGCCTGCCTCATGCCCTTCATCATGCGCATGAGCGGCTGGTTCTACCTGGTGGTCGCGGTGGCCCTGAGCATCGGCTTCTGTGGCTACGCGTTCGTGCTCTGGCGCCACTACTCCGATGCGTTTGCCCGCAAGACCTTCCGTTTTTCGCTGATCCACCTCTCGCTGCTGTTTGCGGCGCTGCTCATCGATCATTATTTATGAGTCACCCCGCCGCGCTTCGCGCGACCCCTCGAGGGGCAATGCCTGTGGCCCGGCGAAGCCGGTTCCACGGCCTTTCTGGCCTGAGGCACTTCGCTTCGGAGAGTATGTGAGCACGCGGCCCTGAAACCGCACGAACCGAGACCTTGAGATGAACGCATTCCTCCTGACGATGGGTCGCCGTTGGCTGCTGATGGCTGCCGCTGCCCTGGCTTTGACGGCCTGTTCCGACAAACCCGCCGACGCCACGGCCTCGGGCTTTTCCAGCATCGACATCACCGGCGCCGACTACGCCACCGGCTTCTCGCTGACCGATCACGACGGCAAGCCGCGCACCCTGGCCGACTTCCAGGGCAAGGTCGTGGTGATTTTCTTCGGCTACACCCAGTGCCCCGACGTGTGCCCAACCTCGATGAGCGAGCTGGCCGAGGCCAAGCGCCTGCTGGGCCCCGATGGCGAGCGCTTGCAAGGCCTGTTCGTGAGCGTGGACCCGGAGCGCGACACGCCCGAGGTGATGAAGGCCTACATGGCCAGCTTCGATCCCGGCTTTCTGGCGCTGTATGCCGCGCCCGACGCGCTGCCCGCGCTGACCAAAAGCTTCCGGATCTACTACAAGAAGGTCGAGGGCAAGACCCCCACCAGCTACACCATGGACCACTCCGCGGGCAGCTACGTCTACGACACGCAGGGCCGCGTCCGCCTGTACACCCGCTACGGCAGCGGCGCGCAGGCGCTGGCCAGCGACGTGAAGAAACTGCTGGACGAAGCGCGCTGAACCGCCATGACCTGGCGCCGTCCCGGTCCCCCGGTGGCGGCGTTGGCACCGGCGCGGGCCGGCCCCGTTGCCCGGCCCAGTCTCGGTCTCAGTCTCAGTCTCAGTCGACCTTCGCGCCGCTGAGTTGGACCATGCGCTGGTACTTGGCGCGCTCGCGGTTCATGAATTCGCCGAAAGCCTCGGGCGTGCTGGGGGCGGGCTCGGCCATCAGGTTGGCGAAGCGGGTTTTCACCTCGGGCGACTTCAAGGCTTCGCCGAAGGCCGTGTTGAGCTTGCGCACCATCTCGGCCGGCGTGCCGGCGGGCACGACCAGGCCCCACCAGGTGTCGATCTCGAAACCCTTCAGCGTCTCTGCCACGGTGGGGACGTCGGGCATCACCGCGCTGCGCTGACCGGTGGTCACGGCCAGGGCCTTGAGCTTGCCCGAGCGGATGTTGGCCGCGGCGGTGGCGAGGTTGTCGAAGTTGAAATCGACCTGGCCCGAGAGCAGGCCCAGTTGTGCGGGGTTGCCGCCGTTGTAGGGGATGTGCACGGCGAACACGCCGGCCTGGTTCTTGAACAGCTCGCCCGCGAGGTGGCCGGCGCTGCCGTTGCCGCCCGAGCCGTAGTTGAGCTTGCCCGGGTTGGCCTTGCCGTAGGCGATCAGATCGGCCAGGCTGTGGATGCGCAGGCGCGCCGCGGCTTCGGCGTTCATCACCAGCACGTTGGGCACGCGCAGCATCTGCGTGACGGGCGCGAAGTCCTTGGCCGGGTCGTAGGGCAGCTTGCTGAACAGCCAGGGGTTGATGCCGTGCGAGGCGGTGGTCGCGATGCCCAGCGTGAGGCCATCGGGCGCGGCCTTGGCCACGGCGCTCACACCGATGTTGCCGCCCGCACCTGGCTTGTTTTCCACGATCACGGTGCCCAGCGATCCCTTGACCGCATCGGCCAGGATGCGCGCCGTCACGTCGATCGGGCCGCCGGGGGCGAAGGGCACGATGATGCGCGTGGTGCCGCCGGCTTGGGCTTGAGCCAGCGTGGGCAAGGCCAGCGCCGAGGTGGCCAGGGCCATGGAGGTGATGAGGTGGCGGCGGTTCAGCATGGCGTGGTCTCCAGTGGGTGTGAGGGGATGGGTGGTCACACCTTGTCCGCGGCGCTGGTGAACGCGTCGGCGAAGAAGGCTTCTTCGGGCAGTCCGGCCCGCGCCACGTAGTCGCGCTTGGCCGACTCCACCACGATGGGCGCGCCGCAGGCGTAGACCTGGTGGCCCGAGAGATCGGGGAAGTCCTGCAGCACGGCCTGGTGCACGAAGCCGGTGCGCCCGCTCCAGCCGTCTTCGGGCAGGGCGTCGGAGACCACCGGCACGTAGCGCAGGTTCGGCATGCTGGGCAGCTGCGCCTCGATCCAGGCGCTCTGGTACAGATCGGCCGGGCGGCGGCCGCCCCAATACAGCGTCGCCGGGCGCGTGATGCCCTTGAATTGCATGTGCTCGATGATGGCCTTGATGGGGGCGAAACCGGTGCCCGAGGCCAGCAGGATCAGCGGCAGCTCGCTGTCTTCGCGCAGGAAGAAGCCGCCGTAGGGGCCCTCGATGCGCAGGATGTCCTTTTCCTTCATGGCGCTGAACACGTGGTCGGTGAATTTGCCGCCCGGCATGTGGCGCAGGTGCAGTTCGAGGCCGGGCTGCGTGGCCTGGGTGTGGGGCGCGTTGGCCATGGAATAGCTGCGGCGCTCGCCGTCGCGCAGCAGGAATTCCACGTACTGGCCCGCGTGGTACTGGAAGGTGTCGCTGGCGGGCAGCTGCAGGCGCATCACGATCACATCGGGCGAGACGCGCTCCAGCGCGTTCACGCGCACCGGCATCTTCTTGATGGGGAAGGCACCGGCTTCGGTCACCTGGCGCGATTCAAGCACCACGTCGTTCTGCGCCACGCCGCAGCAGGTCAGCACGTAGCCGGCGGCCTCTTCCTCGGCGCTCAGGGCCTTGGCCTGGTGCGCGCCATGGACCACCTTGCCGCTGACCAGCTTGCATTTGCAGGAGCCGCAGGCGCCGTCCTTGCAGCCGTAGGGCAGGCCGATGCCCTGACGGATGCCGGCGGCGAGGATGGTTTCTTCGGGGAGGGATTCGAACGCGCGTCCACTGGGCTGGACGGTGATGGTGAATGTCATACTGGCGGATCTGGGTGAGGTGGCGCACAAGCGGGCGCCACAGCGCGCCAGCAAACAAAGATTGTCGCAAATTCGGAACTCGCATGAGCCTCATCGGCGCTTTGCCCGCACGCTTCCGGCGTGAACGGGTCTTGATCATTGGCTGCGGCGACGTGGGGCTGCGCGCGGCGCGTGCGCTGGGCGGCGGTCGGCGTGTGCGCCTGCTTGCCCTGAGCTCCACGCCCGGGCGCCAGGCGGCGTTGCGGGCGCAGGGCATCACGCCCTTGTCGGGCGATCTGGACGACGCGCGCAGTCTGCGCCGTCTGGCCGGGCTGGGCACGCGGGTGCTGCACCTGGCCCCGCCGCCCTCGGGCGAGCTGGCCGACTGGCGGCTGGACCCGCGCACCCGTGCGCTGGTGCGGGCGCTGGCGCAACGCTCCTTGCCCGCCGCGCTGGTGTACGGCTCCACCAGCGGGGTCTATGGCGACCGGCAGGGCCACTGGGTGAACGAAGCCACCCCCGCCCAGCCGCTCACGCCGCGCGCCTGGCGCCGGGTGGACGCCGAAGCCGCGGTGCACTGGCTCGGCCGTGCCACCGGCGTGCGCACCACGGCGCTGCGCATCCCCGGCATCTACGCGCCCGACCGCGAAGGCGGCACGCCGCGCGAGCGCCTGCTGCGCGGCACGCCGGTGCTGCGGGCCGAGGACGACGTGCACACCAACCACATCCACGCCGACGACCTGGCGCGCGCCTGTGTGCTGGCGCTCTGGCGCGGGCGGCCGCAGCGCAACGTCAACGTCTGCGACGACACCGAACTGAAGATGGGCGACTACTTCGATCTCGCGGCCGATCTCTACGGCCTGCCTCGGCCGCCCCGCGTGGCGCGGGACGCGGCGGGCGACCAGCTGCCGCTGGTGCTGCTGAGCTTCATGAGCGAGTCGCGCCGCCTGCACAACCAGCGCATGAAGACCGAGCTGGGTCTGCGCCTGCGGTATCCCACGGTGACCGAGGGGCTGCGCGGCTGAAGCGGCACAGCTTCACGCGGACTGGGCCATGCTGCGCAGCAGCCATGCGGTGTAGCCGATGTAGACCGCGACCAACAGGGCACCCTCGGCCCGGTTGATCCGGCCGGGACCGCGAAAACCCCAGCCCAGCGCGAACAGCAGCACCGTCAGCCCAGCCATCACCGGCAGGTCGCGGGTCAGCAGAGCGGCGTCGATGTCCATGGGCGCGATCACCCCTGCCACGCCAACAACCGCCAGCGAATTGAAGAAGACTGAACCCAGCACGTTCCCCAGCGCGATGTCGTCCTGTCCCTTGCGGGCCGCCGTCACGCAGGAGGCCAGTTCGGGCAGCGACGTGCCAATGGCGACCAGCGTCAGGCCAATCACCACATCGCTGACCCCCAGGGTCTGCGCAATCGACACAGCGCCCCAGACCATCAGGCGCGAGCCCCCCACCAGGACCAAGGCCCCTCCGATCAGTTTCCCGATGGCGTGAGGCAAGGTGTGTGCGTCCGATCGAAGCTCCGCCGCCGTCTCGACGGCGAGCGTGTCACGATGGCGGTTCTGTGCCTGCGTGATGGTCCATGTCACCAGGGTGGCAAACACCAGCAGCAGCACACCCGCATCCGGGCGCGACAGCCGCCCGTCGTAGACCAGAAGGATCGTCAATGCAGCGACAGCCATCAGAACAGGCAACTCCTTGCGCAAGATGGATGACTGCACCGCGAGAGGCATGATCAGGGCCGTCACGCCCAGGATCAGCGCCATGTTGAGTATGTTGGCTCCCCAGGCATTGCCCAGTGAGAGTCCCGGATTGCCTTGTGATGCCGACAGGATCGCCACCGTGAGTTCCGGCGCCGAGGTGCCAAAACCCACGATCAGCATGCCCACCAGCAGCGGCGGCATGCCCAAGTGCTGCGCCACCGCCGAGGCGCCCTCGACAAAATGCTCCGCGCTCCAGACCAGCAAGATCAGACCAGCGAGGATGGCGAGCGAAGGCAACAGCATGGCGGATCGTGGACGGTGGGCTTGTTGGACAATGGCCCATTGTGTCAGTATCGCCAGGCCTCCCAGCCGCCGTGGACCGGGGGTGTGTTGCTGACAACGGGCCCCGCCGCACCCTTCATGTCGGATTCTTCTCCTTCACGCCAACCACCCCCTGTACACCCAGCGGGGCCCCGCCGCTTCTGGGACTCGCCCCTGCATTCCCGCCTGGTGCTCACAGCCTCGGCCGTGGCACTCATGCTGTTGTTGCTGTGGTGGTGGCGTCCCCTGCTGCTGATTCCCGGCACGCAGCCGCTGGTCATGTCCGGTGGCGACCCCTACCTGCGTGCCCTGATGCGCACCATCTCCGCGAGCGAGTCCAACGTGCTGCGGCCCTACCACGTGCTGCACGGAAACGATTACGTGTGGACGCTGGATGTGCACCCCAACCGCTGCGAATCCATCGGCCGAGGCCCCAACCGCGGCAACTGCTCCACCGCGGCCGGCCGCTACCAGTTGCTCTACAGCACCTGGCTGGAACTGGCGGCCCGCCACCACCCGCAGCGCACCGACGACCCGATGGACGCGACTGGCCTGAGCTTTGCACCCGTGTACCAGGACGCGGTGGTGCACGCCTGGCTGTCCGACCCGCGCTGGGGCAACCTGTCGGCGCAACTGCGCGCGGGTCGGGTGCAGCCGGTGCTGCGTCGTCTCTCGGGCACCTGGACCAGCCTCGGCTACGGCATCGAGAACAACAGCATGAGCCGCGAACTGCCGCGCATCTACCGGCAGTTGCTCAAGGAAGAACTGGCACAGGCCGCGGAAGACGAAGAGGCACCCGCGCCGAAAAACAAAAAGGCCGCACAGCGTTGACTGTGCGGCCTTGTTCGTGGTGCCCGGGGCCGGAATCGAACCGGCACGCCATCTCTGGCGGGGGATTTTGAGTCCCCTGCGTCTACCAATTTCACCACCCGGGCTGGAATCTGGGAGACGGAAATTATGGCACAGTGCGGCGTATGAACTACCCAACGATCGAAGACGCCATCGGCAAAACGCCGCTGGTGGCGCTGCAGCGGATTGGCGCGACGGAGAATCAGGCCCGGGGCAATGTGGTGCTGGGCAAGCTCGAAGGCAACAACCCGGCCGGCTCCGTGAAGGACCGGCCCGCGGTGTCCATGATCCGGCGCGCCGAGGAGCGCGGTGAAATCAAACCCGGCGACACCCTGATCGAGGCCACCTCGGGCAACACCGGCATCGCGCTGGCCATGGCCGCGGCCATCAAGGGCTACCGCATGGTGCTGATCATGCCGGAGGACCTGTCGATCGAGCGCGCCCAGACCATGAAGGCGTTTGGCGCCGAGCTGCTGCTCACGCCCAAGAGCGGCGGCATGGAGTACGCGCGCGACCTGGCCGACAAGATGGAGAAAGAGGGCAAGGGCCGGGTGCTCGACCAGTTCGCCAACGCCGACAACCCGCGCGTCCACTACGAGACCACCGGCCCCGAGCTGTGGGAGCAGACCGGCGGGCGCATCACGCACTTCGTCAGCGCCATGGGCACCACCGGCACCATCACCGGCGTCTCGCGTTTCCTGAAGGAAAAGAACCCCGCCATCCGCATCGTGGGCGCGCAGCCCAGCGAGGGTTCGCGCATCCCCGGCATCCGCAAATGGCCGACCGAATACCTGCCCAAGATCTACGACCCGAGCGCGGTGGACGAGCTGGTCTACGTGAGCCAGTCCGATGCCGAAGAAATGTGCCGCCGCCTGGCGCGCGAAGAGGGCATCTTCGGTGGCATTTCAGCCGCCGGCGCCTGCTGGGTGGCCCAGCAGATCGCGCAGCAGGTGGAGCACGCCACCATCGTTTTCGTGGTCTGTGACCGGGGCGACCGCTACCTGTCCACCGGCGTGTTCCCCGCATAGGATGAGATACCCCCGCAGCGCTTCGCGCTACCCCCAAGGGGGCGACACCTGCCGTCCGGCAAAGCCGGCCCGTCGGTGTCCTTGGCTGGCGTGTTCGCTGGCAAACGTGGATTGAAGTGATGGACGCTGCGTACCGTTTCTGCCCCCGCTGCGCCACGCCGCTGGCGCTGATCGGCAGCGAAGAAGACGGCGGTTTCAAGGAGCGGCTGCGTTGCCCCGCCTGCGACTTCACGCACTGGAACAACCCCACGCCGGTGCTGGCGGCCATCGTTGAGCTGCAGGGCCGTGTCCTGCTGGCGCGCAACGCCGCCTGGCAACACCGCATGTTTGGCCTGATCACCGGGTTCATGGAAGCCGGCGAGACGCCCGAGGAAGGGATACGGCGCGAGATCGCCGAAGAAACCAGCCTGGACGTGACCGAGCTGCGGCTGGTGGGGGTGCACGATTTCCAGCGCATGAACCAGATCATCATCACCTACCACGCCGTGGCCCAGGGCGAGGTCCGGCTTTCGCCCGAGCTGGTGGAGTACCGGCTGCTGGCCCCCGAGCAGGTCAAATGCTGGCACGCCGGTACCGGCCTGGCGCTGGCCGACTGGCTGCGCAGCCGGGGCATCGAGCCAGCGTTCATGGATTGGCCACCGCCCGACACCACCGCCGCGCCGGTCGATCGGGCCGACTGAAACACCGCGGGCCACGCGCGCCCGCGCCGTCCCGGCGGGCCGTGGCGCGGCTTAGAATCAGCGATCCAGAGGAACCCCCCCATGCACGCCGACAAAGAACTTGATGCCCGTGGCCTGAATTGCCCGTTGCCCATTCTGAAGGCCAAGAAGGCCCTGGCCGACATGCACAGCGGTCAGGTGCTGCGCGTGATTTCCACCGACGCTGGATCGGTGCGCGATTTCCAGGCCTTCGCCAAGCAGACCGGCAACGAGTTGCTGGAGCAGCAGACGGTGGGTGGCGATCACTTCACCCTGATCAAACGCCGCTGAGCCGCCCGCGGCTCCCCCGGACCGCACCCCACGCACCGCCCTGCGCCATGGACGTCCTGCTGGTTGATCCCCTGATCCCCGAAGCGCTGACCTGGCTGCAGGAGCGCCACGACGTCAGCTACCGGCCCGATCTGGGCGACGACCCGATCAAGCTGCGCACGCACACCTACAAGACGCGTGCCATCGTGCTGCCGCCGCACGTGGTGGTGTCCCGCGAATTCCTCGATTTTTCGCCCAAGCTGCTGCTGATCGCGCGCATGCAGATTTCCAGCGACAACACCGACCTCGAAGCCTGCGCCCGACGCCAGGTGCGGGTGGTCCAGGCGCGCAGCGCCACGGTGCGCTCCAACGCCGAATACCTGCTCTACGGCCTGCTCATGCTCTACCGCCGCGGCATGATCAGCGCGCTGCTGGGCCGCCAGCTCGCGCAGGTGCGCATGGGTCGCGAGCTCGCCGGCAGCACGGTGGGCCTGCTGGGGCTGGCGCCGGTGGCGCACGTCCTGGCGCCCATGCTCAAGGCGATGGGCGTGCGCCTGCTGGGCTACGACCCGGCCGTGCACCACGCCGCGCCGATCTGGGACAAGATCGGCGTGGAGCCGGTCACCCTGCCCGAGCTGTTGTCGCGCTCGGACGCGGTGTCCTTGCAGGTGGTGTACGCCGTGCGCTTTCGGGGCTGGCTCAACGACCATGTGCTGAACCATTGCAAGCCCGGCCAGCTCTGGGTGGGCGTGAGCCGCAGTTCCCTGTTCGACCCCGCGGCGCTGGCCCACGCCCTGACCGATGGCCGCATCGATGCCTGCCTGCTCGATGGGGCGAACCCGAACTTCGCCGCCGAAGGCTCACCGCTGTTCGGCATTCCCAACCTGCACCTGACGCCGCGCCTGGGCTCACACACACGCGAGGCCAAGCTGCGCTCCAGCTGGTACGTGGCCCACCGCGTGCATGAAACGCTCACGCCTTCGACCACCCGTGGCGACCCCGGCATCCGGGCCAGCGACTTCGGCCTGCTGGACAGCCTGGACATCGCGGGAAACGACGATCCCCATTCGGTCTCGCCCTCGCAGTGGGGCTCGCTCGAACCGCCCCGGCGATGAAGCCGCGCCGCCGGGCGGCGGCGCACACTCTCCCGTTTTTCAGGCCCCGAGCCGCGCCAGTTGCTCGCGCACCTTGGCCAACGTGGCGCCGAAGTCGGCCACGCGCTTCTTCTCCTGATCCAGCACCGCGGCCGGCGCCTTGGCCACGAAGGCTTCGTTGGCGAGCTTGGCCGTCGCCTTCGCGATCTCGCCTTCCAGCCGGGTGGCTTCCTTGGTCAGACGGGCCTTCTCGGCGGCCACGTCGATCTCCATGAACAGACACAGACGCGCCTCGCCCACCACGGCCACGGGTGCGGCCTGAGCCGCCGCGGCCCAGGCGGCCTCGTCGGTGAAGACCTTGACTTCGCTCAGCTTGGCCAGGCCCTGCAGCACCGCGGCGTTGGCCTGCATGAAGGCGGTGTCGCCCAGCACGTACAGGGGCAGGCGCTTTCCCTCCGGCACCTGCAGTTCGCCACGCAAAGCACGGCAGGCGTCCACCAGGCCCTTGAGCTTGGCCACGGCCGCTTCGGCGGTTTGATCGATGCGCTCGGGCTGGCTCACCGGGTAGGCCGCCACGCTCACCGACTCGCCGGCGCGGCCCGCCACGGGCGCGACCTTCTGCCACAGCTCTTCGGTGATGAACGGAATGACCGGGTGCGCCAGGCGCAGGATGGTCTCCAGCGTGCGGATCAGGGTGCGGCGCGTGGCGCGTTGCTGCGCCTCGTTGCCGGTGTTGATCTGCACCTTGGCGATTTCCAGATACCAGTCGCAGAACTCGTTCCAGACGAAGTCGTAGACCGTGTTGGCCACGTTGTCCAGCCGGTACTCGGCGAAGCCCTGGGCCACCTCGGCCTCCACGCGCTGCAGCTTGGAGACGATCCAGCGGTCGGCGGGGCTGAAGCTCAGGTAGCCGTGTGCCTTGCCGCCCACCTCGCAGTCGGCCTGGGTGTGCTCCAGCAGGCCGCAGTCCTGGCCCTCGCAGTTCATCAGCGTGAAGCGCGTGGCGTTCCAGAGCTTGTTGCAGAAGTTGCGGTAGCCCTCGCAGCGCTTGCTGTCGAAGTTGATGCTGCGGCCCAGCGAGGCGAGCGCGGCGAAGGTGAAGCGCAGCGCGTCGGCGCCGTAGGCGGGTATGCCTTCGGGGAATTCTTTCTCGGTCTGCTTGCGCACCTTGGGTGCGGTCTCCGGTTTGCGCAGGCCGGTGGTGCGCTTGTCCAGCAGGGGTGCGAGCGCGATGCCGTCGATCAGGTCCACCGGGTCGAGCACGTTGCCTTCGGACTTGCTCATCTTCTGGCCCTGCGCGTCGCGCACCAGGCCGTGGATGTAGACGTGCTTGAACGGCACGCGGCCGGTGAAGTGCGTCGTCATCATGATCATCCGGGCCACCCAGAAGAAGATGATGTCGTAGCCCGTCACCAGCACGGTGCTGGGCAGGTACAGGTTGTAGTCGTCGGTGGCGGCGCTGCCTTGTTCGGGCCAGCCCATGGTGGAGAAGGGCACGAGCGCCGAGGAGTACCAGGTGTCCAGCACGTCGGGGTCTCGCGTGAGCGTCTTGCCGGTGCCGGCCAGGGCTTGCGCTTCGGCTTCGTTACGTGCCACGTAGACCTGGCCCTGCTCGTCGTACCAGGCCGGAATCTGGTGGCCCCACCAGAGCTGGCGACTGATGCACCAGTCCTGGATGTTGTTCATCCACTGGTTGTAGGTGTTGACCCAGTTCTCGGGCACGAACTTCACCTCGCCCGACTGCACGGCGGCAATCGCCTTGTCGGCGATCGATGTGCCGCTGGTGTTGTGTTCATTGCCTTTGGAGGTCATGGCCACGAACCACTGGTCCGTCAGCATGGGCTCGATCACCTGGCCGGTGCGTGCGCAGCGCGGCACCATCAGCTTGTGTTTCTTGGTCTCGACCAGCAGGCTGGCGGCTTCCAGGTCGGCCACCACGGCCTTGCGCGCCACGAAGCGGTCCAGGCCGCGGTACTTCTCGGGTGCGTTGTCATTGATGGTGGCGTTGAGCGCCAGCACGCCGATGATCGGCAGTTGGTGGCGCTGGCCGACCGCGTAGTCGTTGGCGTCGTGCGCGGGCGTGACCTTGACCACGCCGGTACCGAACTCGCGGTCCACGTAGGCGTCGGCGATCACCGGGATCTCACGGTCGCACAGTGGCAGCTTCACGTACTGCCCGATCAGGGCGCTGTAGCGTTCGTCCTCTGGGTGCACCATCACGGCCACGTCACCCAGCAGGGTTTCGGGGCGGGTGGTGGCCACGGTCAGGTGACCCGAGCCGTTGACCAGCGGGTAGGCGATGTGCCAGAGGAAACCCTCTTCCTCTTCGCTCTCCACTTCGAGGTCGGACACGGCCGACATCAGCACCGGGTCCCAGTTCACCAGTCGCTTGCCACGGTAGATCAGGCCCTGCTGGTAGAGCTGGACGAAGGTCTCGGTGACGACCTTGCTCAGCTTCGGGTCCATGGTGAAGTACTCGCGGCTCCAGTCCACGGAATCGCCCATGCGGCGCATCTGCGTGGTGATGGTGTTGCCGCTTTCTTCCTTCCATTCCCAGACCTTGGCGACGAAGTTCTTGCGCGCTTCGGCGGGCGTGGGGCCCATGTCGTGGCGGCTGATGCCTTTTTCCTGCAGCTGGCGCTCCACCACGATCTGGGTGGCGATGCCGGCGTGGTCGGTGCCCGGCACCCAGACCGTGTTGGCGCCGCTCATGCGGTGGTAGCGCGTGAGGCTGTCCATGATGGTCTGGTTGAAGGCGTGGCCCATGTGCAGCGTGCCGGTCACGTTGGGCGGCGGCAGCTGGATGGCGAAGGACGGCGCGCCTTCCTTGGGCGCGCCCGTGCCGCGGTAGCCCGCCACGCCGTGGCCCTGCTGTTCCCAGAACGGCCCCCAGTGGGCCTCGATGGCCGCGGGTTCGAAGGATTTGGACAGGCTGTTGAGGCCGGGTTGATCGGGGGTGTTTGACATGCTGGTTCCGGGGGAGGGTTGCCGCGCCGGGCATGGCCCATGGAAGGCAGGGCCAGGCGGCGGAACCCCCGATTTTACGGGCCCGCCCGCGCCGCCGCCGGGCACGCGCCGGCGCTGTCGCTGGGCGCCCCTGGCGCCTCCGGGTTACCAGGGCGCGCATGTGGCGAACACCCGGCTGGCCGGTCTGCGCCTGATCGACCTGGGGGGCGAGGAAGGCCCCGAGCACGTGCGGATCGGCCCCGACGGTCGGCTCTACACCACCGTGGTCAGTGGCAAGGTGTTGCGCATGGCCCCCGATGGCTCGGACCTGCAGACGCACGTGAACACCGGCGGCCGGGTGCTGGTCTACGGCGACGCCGATGGCCGCACCGCGCTGGTGGCCAAGGGCCTGTCGTTCGCCAACGGCATCGCGCTCTCGGCCGATGAGCAGACCCTGTTCGTCGCCGAAACCGGGCGCTACGGCATCTGGGCCATTCCCGCCTCGGCGCGCGGTCTGGACCTCAGCGGCGGCCCCACGGGCGGCGCACGCATCCTGCTCGACAACCTGCCGGGCTACCCCGACAACCTGATGCGCGGCGACGCCGGCCGCCTCTGGGTGGGCCTGGTCAAACCGCGCAACCCGGTGATCGACAACATGGCGGCCAAGCCCTGGCTGCGCGAGATGACGTTGCGCCTGCCGCGCTCGCTGTGGCCCGTGCCCAAGGCCTACGGCCACGTGGCAGCATTCACCGAGGACGGTCGCATCGTGGCCGACTGGCAGGACCCCTCGGGCCAGTACCCGGACACCACGGCCGTGACCGAAACGGCCGACCGGGTCTACATCCAGAGCCTGCACGCGCGCAGCCTGGGCTGGATGCCGCGCCCGTCCACGCTGCCCTGAAGTTTCGGCCTCTTGGCCTCTCGCTCAGGCGGCGGTGGCCGGCGGCAACTGGCGCGCCGCTTCGATGCACTCGCGCAGCACCTGCGCTTCGCCCACCTGGTTGGCCAGCAGCAGGATGAGCCGGGCGTTGAACAGCTCGGCCTCTTCGCGGCTCAGGCCCGCGTGGGCATCGAGCAGCTGTTCGTAGAAAGCGTCGGCGTCCTGGAAATGGGGGTTCTGTTTCATGGGGTGTCTCCGCGCAGGCCCAGGGAGCGCTCAATGGCCGACACCAGGTGGCTGTCGACCGATTCGCCGGTGGCGGCCAGGTAGCCGTCGGGCCGCACCAGCGCCCAGGCGTGGCCGAACACATGGCAGGCCCCCTGCAGATGGCCCTGCGGGTCGCGCACATGTTCGAGCACCTGGGCCGGGGCGTCGGGGCCGAGCACCTGCACGCTGCGCACGGGGGAGTCGAAACACAGGCGGCGCAGGCGTTGCAGGGCCGCCGCCGACACGTCGCCAAACACCAGCACCAGCAGGTCGCCCACGGCCCAGTCGAGCAGGTCGTTCACGCAGCCGTGGCCGCCGTCGGCCCAGGCAAAACGCACGTTCTGCACCGACAGGCCGGCCCCGCCCCCGGGCGCGTAGGTGCAGGCGCTGGAATGGCTGTAGGGGTTGGCCACCGCCATGCGGCCGGTGTTGATGAGCGAGCGGGCAAACGGGAACTGCCGGGCCAGACCGATCGCGGCCTGGCGGAACAGGCGCTCGGCGCCGTCGGCCGGGCGCAGGAACCGCGCGGTGCGGTTGGTCACGCACACGTTCTGCTGGGCGGCTTCCAGCCGCTCGTCATTGTAGCTCGTCAGCAGCGAGGCGTCGGCCTTGCCGCGCAGCACGGCGGCGAGTTTCCAGGCCAGGTTGTCCGCATCGGCCACGCCGGTGTTGCCGCCGCGCGCGCCAAACGGGCTCACCACCTTGGCCGAATCGCCCATCAGGAACACCCGGCCGTGGCGCATGGCGTGCACGCATTCGCTGCGGTAGGCGTAGGGGCCGACCCAGACGATCTCCACCGCCGCGTCGGGCCCGAATTGGCGCGCCAGCCGCTCGCGCACGGCCGATTCGCGGCTCACCACCTCGGGGTCGCTGTCGGGCGCCATCTGGTAGTCGATGCGCCAGACGTCGTCGGCCATCAGGTGCTGCCAGACCGCGCGGTTCTCGTTGAACGGCGCTTCGATCCAGGTGTGGCGCTCCAGCGGCGGGTGCCTGGAAAAGCGCACGTCGGCGATGCACCAGCGGTCGTCGCCCCGGCGCGAATCGAACGGCACCTGCAGCCACTGGCGCAGCGGGCTGTGCGAGCCCGTGGCGTCGATCACGTGTTCGGCTTCGATGCGGTAGCTGCCGGCGGGGGTTTCCACCGTGAGCGTGGCGCAGTCGTCGTTTTGCTCGAACCCGACCAGCCGGTTCTTCCAGCGCAGCTCCACGTGGCCGAGCTCCTGGATGCGCTCGACCAGAAAGCCCTCGATGTAGAACTGCTGGATGTTGATGAACGGCGGCTGGCGCGAGAGGTGGAAGCTGCCCTGCTGGCGCAGGTCGAAGCTGTAGACCTCGTCGGCGCCGGCGAAGGTGCGGCCCACGCTCCACTGCACCCCCTTGGCCGCGATGCGCTCGTAGATGCCCAGGCGCTCGAAGATCTCCAGCGACTTCTGCGTGTAGCAGATGCCGCGCGATGAAGCGCCCTTGACGCCCACCGTGTTGTCCTCGTCGATCAGCACCGCGCGCACGCCCAGGCGCGCCAGCGCACACGCCATGGTCAGCCCGGTGATGCCCCCCCCGGCGATCACCACCGGGTGGCGCACCGTGGTGCCGCTGTGCAGCTCGGGCGGCGGCACGAACGGGTACTCCGGCAGCTCGTACCCGGTGCCGCTGGTGTACTGATAACCGTTGGTGTGGGCCGCTTCCCGGTAAGCCAGGGTCGTGCTGTTCATGGGTGGGCTCCGGCCTCAGTTGGGGGTGTGGGCGCGCGCCGCCACCTCGGGGCGGTCGTTCTGCTGCGGCTTGAGCGGTGCGCTGGTCTTGCCCTCGGCGCGCTCGCGGCGCCACTGTTCCTTGCGCGCGTTCCATGCGGCCAGTCGGGCGTGGGCGGTCTTGCTGTCTTCCAGCATCTCGAACGCGTTGGCCAGCTGGGCCGTGAGTTCCAGCCGGATGCCGTTGGGGTCGAAGAAGTAGATGCTCTTGAAGATGTGGTGGTCGGTCACGCCCAGCACCTCGATGCCGCTGGCCTCCAGGCGGGTCTTGGTGTTCTCCAGCTCTTCGACCGTATCGACGCGAAAGCTGATGTGGTTGACCCACTTGGGCGTGTTCGGGCTGGGCAGGGCGGCCTCGTCGTCGCCGAGGTCGAAGAAGGCGATGAACGAACCGTCCTGCAGGCGGAAGAAGAAGTGCGTGTAGGGGCAGTACTCGCCGGTGCTGGGCACGAAGTCGCTCTGGATGATGTGGTAGAGCGGCAGGCCCAGGATGTCTTCGTAGAAGTGGCGCGTTTCTTCGGCGTCGCGGGCACGGTAGGCGTAGTGGTGAAGCTGCTGGATGGGGGCCGGCGGGGGCAAGGGGGTGACGGTGGTCATGGCGGTCTCCTGATGTTCACCTATGTGTAATTGATTTAACCCATCGAAATTCTAGAGGGGTGGTGAAGTGCTGTCAGTTTGAGGGTTTCCGGTGGCGCTGTCGATGATGTTGAGAATTGTTATCAAAGCTATCGCCTTCATAGGTACAAACAATATGTCACATAGCCCAGAACAATTAGACGGTCTCTTGCAAGGGGCGTAAGGTTTGCCGGTCCCATCGGGCCTGGCCTGATCCTGGCCTTCCGCTGGGCGTTTCTTCAACCACGACCAGGAGATACCCCATGGCTGCATTGAAAGGTTCAAAAACCGAGCAGTGCCTGAAAGACGCCTTCGCCGGCGAATCCCAGGCCAACCGCCGTTACCTGTACTTCGCGAACAAGGCCGACGTGGAAGGCCAGAACGACGTGGCGGCCCTGTTCCGCTCGACCGCCGAAGGCGAAACCGGCCACGCGCACGGCCACCTGGAGTTTCTGGAGCAGTCGGGCGACCCGGCCACGGGCCTGCCCATCGGCCCCACGCGCCAGAACCTGGAATCGGCTGTGGCCGGCGAAACCCACGAGTACACCGACATGTACCCGGGCATGGCCAAGACCGCGCGCGAAGAAGGTTTCGACGAAATCGCCGACTGGTTCGAGACCCTGGCCAAGGCGGAGCGCTCGCATGCGAACCGCTACACCAAGGCGCTGAATGAATTGGTGGATTGACGGTCTGAAACACCCCCGCCGCGCTGCGCGCGACCCCCTCAAGGGGGCAACGCTGGCGGCCCGGCGGAACCGGTTCCGCGGCGTTCTGGGACCTCTCTCCGGACGCCGTTTTTGAAAGCGTTTTTTATTTTTCGAGCGCTTTCAAAAACCCACGATCAAACCCGCACAGACGAGGAGCGAGCATGGCCACCGAAGGCAACCTGCAGGCGCCCACCCGGCACGCGCTGGACTGGAAGGGGCCCGACTTTTACGACGAAGAAAAGTGCTTTGTCGAGTTGGAGCGCATCTTCGACATCTGCCACGGTTGCCGGCGCTGTGTGAGTCTATGCGGCGCGTTTCCCACCCTGTTCGACCTGGTCGACGAGAGTTCAACCCAGGAGGTGGACGGTGTCGCCAAGCCGGACTACTGGAAGGTGGTGGACCAGTGCTACATGTGCGACCTCTGCTACATGACCAAGTGCCCGTACACGCCGCCGCACGAGTGGAACGTGGACTTCCCGCACACCATGCTGCGCGCCAAGGCCATCAAGTTCAAGCAGGGTGGGGTGAAGCTGGCCGAGCGTTTCCTAGCCTCGACCGACGTGCACGGCCAGTTCGCCGGCATTCCCGTCGTGGTGCAGGTGGCCAACGCGGTGAACAAGACGAAAGCCATGCGCAGCGTGATGGAAAGCGTGGCCGGGGTGGACAAGGACGCCTGGCTGCCCGAGCTGGCCACGAGAAAATTCCGCTCCGGCACGCCGCAGGCCACCTCGTCCAAGGTGGTGGATGGCGAAAAGACACCGGGCAAGGTGGCCATCTTTTCCACCTGCTACATCAACTACAACGAGCCCGGCATCGGTCTCGATCTGCTCAAGATCCTGAACCACAACGACATCCCGTACGTGATCGTCGAAAAAGAAAGATGCTGCGGCATGCCCAAGCTGGAGCTGGGCGACCTGGACTCGGTGCAGGCCAGCAAGGAAGCCAACATTCCGGTGCTGGCGAAGTACGCGAAAGACGGCTACGCCATCCTCGCCGCGGTGCCGAGCTGCGCGCTGATGTTCAAGCAGGAGATCCCGCTCATGTTTCCGGGTGACGCCGACGTGCAGCTCGTGAAGGAACACCTGTGGGACCCGTTCGAGTACCTCATGGCGCGCAAGCGCGACGGTCTCTTGAAGACCGAATTCCCGCAGCCGCTGGGCAACGTGAGCTACCAGATCCCCTGCCACGGCCGGGTGCAGAACATCGGCCGCAAGACCGAGGAGATGTTCAAGATGATTCCCGGCACCACGCTCAACACCATCGAGCGCTGCTCGGGCCACGCCGGCACCTTCGGCGTGAAGAAGGCCCACCACCAGCAGGCCATGAAGATCGGCAAGCCGGTGTTCAAGGCCATGGCCACCATGAAGGACGGCGCCCAACCCGACTTCATCAGCTCCGACTGCCCGCTCGGCGGCCACCACATCGCGCAGGGGTTTGAAGTGAACGGCCTGGGCGCGCCGGAGTTGCAGCACCCGCTGAGCCTGGTGGCCAAAGCCTACGGATTGAAATAAGGAACACCCGATGCAACTCACCGGACACATCACCCCCGACAGCCTCATGAGCCTGGAGGCCTACAGCAAGTGGCGCAAGGCCCACAAGCCCGAGGTCATCGCCCACCGCAAGCTGCGCAGCGTGCAGCTGGGCGAACACATCAACCTGCAGTTCGAGAGCGAGACCACCATCCGCTACCAGATCCAGGAGATGCTGCGCATCGAAAAGATCTTCGAGGAAGAGGGCATCCAGCAGGAGATCGAGGCCTATGCTCCGCTGGTGCCCGATGGCAGCAACTGGAAGGCCACGGTGATGATCGAATACACCGACGCCAACGAGCGCAAGCGCGAGCTGGCCCGCCTGATTGGTGTGGAAGACCGCTTGTTCGTCGAGGTCGACGGCCAGGCCCGTGTCTACGCCATCGCCGACGAAGACCTGGACCGCGAGAACGACGAAAAGACCTCGGCCGTGCACTTCGTGCGCTTCGAGCTCACGCCCCCCATGTGCGCCACCGTCAAGGCCGGTGGCGCCGTCAAACTGGGCTGCGACCACACCCACTACCCCGCCCACACGCAGATCCCGATGGAAACCCTGGCCAGCCTGGCGGGTGACCTGAAGTAAACCGCCCCGTTGACGATAATCGGGCTTCCTGCGGGAAGCCCATTTTGTTTTCAGCCCGCCGCACACCCCCACCATGCTGTTCCTCATTTCCCCCGCCAAGGCCCTCGACTACGAGACGCCGGCCCACGTTGCCACGCACACCCAGCCGCTGTTCGTGAAGCAGTCGTCCGAGCTCATCGACGTGCTGCGCGACAAGTCGCCGCAGCAGATCGCCGATCTCATGAGCCTGTCGGACCAGCTCTCGGGCCTGAACGCGGCGCGTTACCAGGCCTGGGTGCCGAAATTCACCGCGAAAAATTCCAAGCAGGCGGTGCTGGCGTTTGACGGTGACGTGTACGGCGGCCTGGACGCCAAGAGCCTGGGCGAGCCCGAGCTTGACTGGCTGCAGCAGCACCTGTGCATCCTCAGTGGCCTCTACGGCGTGTTGCGCCCGCTGGACCGCATGCAACCCTACCGGCTGGAGATGGGCACGCGCCTCGTCACGCCCCGGGGCAAGAACCTCTACCAGTTCTGGGGCAGCCAGATCGCCGACTACCTGAACCAGCGCGCCCAGGCCGACAAGAGCCCGGTGGTGATCAACCTGGCGAGCGAAGAGTATTTCAAGGCGGTGGACCGCCGCGCGCTGCGGCCGCGCGTGGTCAACTGCGTGTTTGAAGAGCGCAAGGTCGACGGCTACCAGATCGTCAGTTTCTTCGCCAAGCGCGCGCGCGGCCTGATGGTGCGCTACGCGGTGAAGCACCGCCTGAGCACGCCCGATCAGCTCAAGGCGTTTGACCTGGAGGGTTACCGTTTCGTGCCCGCCGCGTCCGAGGCCGACCGGCTGGTGTTCCGCCGCGACCAGAAGGCATGAGCGTCCGAGCGCTCGAAGCAACGCCATGAGCCAGCAGTCCATCACCCCCGAGTTGCGCCAGTGGGTCGCCGAGCAGATCCGCCTCGGTCACCTGCCCGAAGCGGTGATCGAGGCCATGGTCCAGGCCGGTTGGAAAGAGGACCTGGCCACGTCGGCGCTGGACGGCGCGCTGCAGACCCGGCGCGCGCGGGCCCCGAACTCTGCCGCGCTGGCAGCGGGCCCGGCGAGCGGCGCGGGCGAACGCATGCCCGGGCTGGACCTCACGCAGTCGCCGCGCCGCATCGACGCCGGCGACCGCTGGGTGGATGTGATTGCGACGCTGGGCCTGCCGCGCGTGGTGATGCTCGGCGGTCTGCTGAGCGCCGAGGAGTGCGACGCGCTGGTGGAGGCCGCGCGGCCCCGTCTGGCGCGCTCGCTCACCGTGGAGACGCGCACCGGCGGCGAAGAGCTCAACCCCGACCGCACCAGCCACGGCATGTTCTTCAACCGGGGCGAGGGCGAACTGGTGACCCGCATCGAGCAGCGCATCGCGCGCCTGCTGCGCTGGCCGCTGGAAAACGGCGAAGGCATCCAGGTGCTGCAATACCGTCCCGGGGCCGAATACAAGCCGCACTACGACTATTTCGACCCCGTCGAACCGGGCACGCCGACCATCCTCAAACGGGGCGGGCAGCGCGTGGCCACGCTGCTGATGTACCTCAACGAGCCCACGCGGGGCGGTGGCACCATCTTCCCGGACGTGGGCCTGGAGGTGGCGCCGGTGCGTGGCAACGCGGTGTTCTTCAGCTACGACCGGCCGCACCCGGCCACCCGCACCCTGCACGGTGGCGCACCGGTGATCGAGGGCGAGAAGTGGGTGGCCACCAAATGGCTGCGCGAGCGCGAGTTCGTGTGAAACACCCCCGCAGCGCCTGCGGCGCTTCTCCCCTCAAGGGGGCAACACCAGCGGCCCGGCAAAGCCGGTTCCTCGGTGTTCCCGGGTTGGCGCCGCTTCGTGCGTCGCCGATCGGCTTCAATATGGAAGACATTTGAAATGAACCAGAACTCCCCCGAACACTCCCAGCTTGGCAAGGCCTCGGCCTATATTGACCGGTACGACGCTTCGCTGCTGTTTCCCCTGCCGCGCGAACCCAAGCGGCGCGAGATTGGTATCAGCGGCAGCGTGCCTTTTCTCGGCGCCGATCTCTGGACCGCGTTCGAGCTGAGCTGGCTCAACCCCAAGGGCAAGCCGCAGGTGGCGCTGGCGCACATCACCGTGCCCTGCGAGAGCACGCACATCGTCGAGAGCAAGTCGTTCAAGCTCTACCTCAACAGCTTCAACAACACCGTGTTTGCCAGCGCGGACGCGGTGCGCGACCGCATCCGCGCGGACGTGAGCGCGGCCATCTGGCACGGTGGGCCGGTGCAGGCCAGTGCTGGCGTGCGGGTGCTGCTGCCCGAGCTGTTCGATTGCGAACCGGTGCACGAACTCGACGGCCTGTGCATCGACCGGCTGGACGTGGAGTGCAGCCGGTACCAGCCCGCGCCCGAGCTGCTCACGGCCGCGTTCGACGAAAAGCCGGTGGAAGAGACCCTGGTCAGCGACCTGCTCAAGAGCAACTGCCTGGTCACGGGCCA
>Ga0155522_1262_pt1 | contig 22133 bp, 22 predicted proteins | sample RifCSPhighO2_12_FD_107179 | JGI IMG/M metagenome (GOLD analysis project Ga0155522, IMG submission 107179) | Burkholderiales bacterium RIFCSPHIGHO2_12_FULL_67_38
ATCAAGGAAACCATCACCGCCCATGGCATCAAGATGCCGCAACTGGCGATGCCGGTGCGCGTGCTGGTGATGGGCACGGCGCAGACGCCGTCGCTCGACGCGGTGCTCGAATTGCAAAATCAACAAACAGTTTTGACGCGGCTTCAAAATCGCTGAAAAATGTCCTATAATTTGAGGCTTGCTGATTCACACCAAGCGGTGACATGCGAAGCGTGAATCAACAAACCCTGTGGGGGTATAGCTCAGCTGGGAGAGCGCTTGCATGGCATGCAAGAGGTCAGCGGTTCGATCCCGCTTACCTCCACCACAATTTGTGAAGCTTGTGTCGGTACTTGTTAAAGGCGCTGATACAATGCGAAGTTCGGTTAGTTCCAAGGTTTTGACCCTATCGTCTAGAGGCCTAGGACATCACCCTTTCACGGTGAGTACCGGGGTTCGAATCCCCGTAGGGTCGCCAAGTTTGTGGCACTTGGCCTGAAGCGAAAGCCTCAGGCAAAAGCTGCACCACTGCGGAGTGGTAGTTCAGTTGGTTAGAATACCGGCCTGTCACGCCGGGGGTCGCGGGTTCGAGCCCCGTCCACTCCGCCAGTCAGCACAAGGGTTAGCAGGTACGTATCTGCTAACCCTTTTTGTTTTTCTGGCTACCTTTTCACCAGCCGCTGCATCCAGTCCAGCAACGCAGTCGGCAGTGCGCCCGGCGTCGGCAGCAGCGCGTACTGGTGGGCACCAAACACGGTGGGCAGGTAGCTGGTGGCCTGCCGGTCCACGGCCAGGCAAAACGGCGAGATGCCCTGCAGCTTCGCTTCGGTCACGGCCTGGCGGGTGTCTTCGATGCCGTAGCGGCCTTCATAGACATCGCTGTCGTTCGGTTTGCCATCGGACAACAGCAGCAGCAGCCGGTGCGTGGCACTCTCGCGCATGAGCGTGGCGCTGGCGTGGCGCAGGGCGGTGCCCGCCCGCGTGTACTGGTCGGGCTCCAATGCCGCGATGCGCAGCGCCACGGCGGGGCTGTATGAGTCCTCGAAGCGCTTGATGTCCCACACGCTCACCGCATTGGGCCCATGGCCCGAGAAGGCCTGCACCGCGAAGGGCTCGCCCATCGCCCCGAGGGCGATGCACACCAGCAGCAAGGCTTCGCGCTCGACGTCGATGACCCTGCGGCGGTTCGAGATCCAGCCATCGGTGGATCCGCTGACATCAATGAGTATCAGGATCGCCATGTTCCGCCGGGACCGCTGTTGCGAGCAGTACAGGTCCTGGGTCATCGGCCAACCGGCGCGGATGTTCGCCAGGCCTTCGACGCAGGCTTCCAGGTCGATGTCGTCGCCGTCTGTCTGGCGGCGCCGCAGCGTGCGCTGGGGGCGCAGTGCCGCGAAACGCTGGCGTATGGCGCCGAGCACCGGGCGGTGCTCGGCCAGGGTGTCGTCCACCCACTGTTGTGCTCCCACCGGTGCTGCCAGCACCCGCACCGTGGCGCCGGGGTGGCGGTAGGCCTCGATCCGGCAGTCCCACTCGGGGTAGCAGAACGCCTGGGGTGCTTCGGATGCGACGGCCTTGGTGTGACGGGGATGCACCGTGGGCGGGTCGTCGGACAGCAATACCTCCGGGGCCTGGCCCGGCGTCCAGACCAGCCGCGCCTGGGCGAGCTCGGAGACCAGGTCGGCGAACTCGTCGGCCGCCACATGCTGGTCGCGGTCGGTTGGCCGCTGCATTCCGAACGGGTCCTCAGCCTGTTCGTGGGGTGCTTCGGGCGGGATCATCCAGGCGCCCTGCACCGTGTCATCTTCCTGCTCGGCGCCTTCACGCACTTCGGGGCGACGCACCAGGCGCGCGCTGCGAGTCGTGCGTTCGGCGGTGTCGCCGATCGGGTCGCCGCCTTCAAGGCGTGGGTCCATGGCATCGCCCGGCTTGCGCAACGCGCCGGTCCAGCCGTCCAGGAACAGGGACGGGGCGCCCTGGCGTCCCGCTCTGGCCAAGTCCCGGACCATCTCGGCCGCAAGGAGATGTGCGATGCAGGCCGATTCTTCCGGCGATGTATCGATGGGCGCATGCTTATTCGGCCCATCGCAAGGCTGCGCGATCAAGGCGCGCACCCAGGCTTCCAGAGGTCGGCGCGCTGCGGGGAACTGTGCCAGCGGCGGACGGGCAGCCAGCGCTGCGCGGCGCCAGCTGTTCAAGGAGCTGGACATGCCGCGCAGCAGGCGCGCCAACGCCGCGTCGGCCGCGATGGCTTCCAGCAGCAGGTAGATGTCGAGAACCAGCGGCGAGTCACAGTGGTCCACGCCCGTGGCGCTGCCCCGGCTCGCCCGCATGGCCTGTACCAGGGCCATGGTGCGAAAGCGGTCCATGGCCAGCGTGGTGTCGGTCAGGCCGGTTTCAGACGGCAACCAGATGCACTGGCCGTCGGTGGCCGGCAGCGCCATGCGCGCCTGCGGGAAACCGTTGCGCTGGAAGGTCTTGGCGAGCCAGGTGGGCCTTGCTGGCATCTGCGCCGTGCGCAAGCGGTAGGCCGTGCCGAACACCGCCTTGATCAGCAGGCCCAGACGCGGCGCCACATCGGCCAGCAGGGTCATGGGCCGGGGCGGTGTCCTGGCCCGATGCCGTCGCCACATGGTCTGTGTGAAAACGGTCGCGTGGCGGGCCACGTCGGTGATCACGTCCTCGGCTTCGGCCATGGGGGCGTTCCTCGATCAGACGAAGGTGGCGTCGACCAGGTCGCGCATCGCGCCCACCAGCGCTTCGTCGTCCGACAGCGGCGACACCACGGCGCTGTGGCAAGCCTGCCGCGTCGGGACCCCACTGGCCACCAGCGCGGCCGCTGCGATCAACAAGCGGGTGCTCGGCACCTCCGCCAATCCGCGGTCGCGCAGTTGGCGCAAGCGCTGCCCGAGCGACACCAGCGCCACGGCCGTGGCATGGTCGGCGCCGGCCTCGCTCTCGATGATGGCCGCCTCACGCGCAGCGGGAGGGAAGTCGAAGTCGAGCGCCACGAAGCGCTGCCGCGTGCTGGGTTTGAGGTCTTTGAGCATGCGCTGGTAGCCCGGGTTGTAGGAGATGACCAGCTGAAAACCGGGTGCCGCCACCAGTGTCTCGCCGGTCTTGTCGATCGGCAGCATGCGGCGGTGGTCGGTCAAGGAATGCAGCACCACCGTGGTGTCTTGCCGGGCTTCGACCACTTCGTCGAGGTAGCAGATGGCGCCCTCGCGCACGGCGCGGGTGAGTGGCCCGTCCTGCCAGGCCGTGCCGTCGTTGCGGATCAGGAAGCGGCCGATCAGATCGCTCGCGCTCAGGTCGTCGTGGCAGGAGATCGTGACCAGGGGGCGCTTGAGCTTCCAGGCCATGTGTTCGACAAAACGGGTCTTGCCGCACCCGGTGGGGCCCTTGAGCATCACGGCCAGCCGCAAGGCATGGCAGTGCTCAAAGATGGCCACCTCGGCGCCCGATGGTAGGTAATACGGCTCGCTGCCGGTCGATGGTTCTGACCGGTCCAGCGGGTCAACGGTGTGGAGCAGCGCGGCGGTCATGGCGGTACTCACGTGGTGGGCAAGACCGTCCCGGCGGTGGGAGCGCCTGTCGCCCTGGCCTCCTTGTCGAGGTCGAAGCGGGGTGCATGGCGGAAGAAGTCGTAGATGAACAGTCCCACGCCGGTCGCGAACAGCGAGCCGGTGGCGATCAGCATGACGAAGTGCACCTGGATCTTCAACTGCGCGTCGAGATAGCCCATGCCCATGATGCGCTCCAGATAGACTTGCGCGATGCCGGCGGTGGCAAACGACAGCGTCATGCCGAACATGCCGCCGACCTGCATCCAGAACGCCCAGTAGCCGAGGCTGCTGCCTTGTTCGCTGCGCCCCGGCGTCATCGCTGGCAGCGCGTAGGTGATCATGGCCAGCACGATCATGGCGTAGGCACCGTAGAAAGCGGCGTGCCCGTGCATCGCGGTGATCAGCGTGCCGTGGGTCCATTTGTTGACGTCAGGGAACGTGTGCGCCAGACCCAGCAGGCCGGCCCCGAACAGGGTGAACACCGCGCTGCCGATGGTCCAGTGCAGGGCCAGCGTGTTGGGGTGCGACAGGCCCGCGCGGCGCATGGCCGAATACGCGAACATGGCCATGCCCACCAGGGCCGCGGGCTCCAGTGCGCTGAAGATGCCACCGATGGGCAACCAGTACGACGGCACGCCCACCCAGTAGTAGTGGTGTGCCGTGCCCAGGATACCGGCGATGAAGACCAGACCCACGATCACGTACAGCCACTTCTCCATGACCTCCCGGTCGGCGCCGGACAAGCGGATCAACAGGTAGGCCAGGAAGCCGCCCTGGATCATCACCCACACGCCCTCGACCCAGAGGTGGATCGTCCACCAGCGGTAGTAGATGGACACGGTGTAGTTCTCGTATTCCAGCAGCGCGGGCAGGTACAGCAGCGCGGCCAGCCCAAGCCCGAGCACCAGCACGCCCTCTGTGGTGGTGAAGCGCCTGGAGCGCCAGATCGTCATGCCGATGTTGTAGAGAAAGATCAGCATGCAGATCACGATCACGATCTTGTGGGGCAGGGGCTGCTCCAGCAGCTTGTTGCCGGTGCCGTAGCGAAACAGGTAGCCCACCACGGCGGTCACGCCCATCAGGGTCCACAGGCCCAGCTGCACGTAGGCGAGCCTGGTGCTGTAGAGCTCGGTGCGCGATTCGTCGGGCACCATCCAGTAGGTGGCGCCCATGAAGCCGGTCAGCACCCACACGATCAGCAGGTTGGTGTGGATCACCTTGGTCACATCGAAGGGCAGGATGTTCAGCAGCGGATCGGGCCCGAGGTATTTGGCGGCCGACAGCAGGCCAAACACCAGCTGCAACCCGAACAACACCATGGCCACGGCGAAATACCAGTAGGCAACCGATTGAGACCTGTAGCGCATGTCGAAACTCCTGCAGAGGGGCGGCGGTGGCCCGCTGCCGGTGTGGGCTTGGCGGCTTCGCAGCCCGTTACTTGAAGGTCGCCAGGTACGCCGCGAGGTGGGCGACCTGTTCGGGCGTCAGGTCCTTGCCGTAGGTGTTCGGCATGAACGAGACCCCGTCGGCCGAGTACATGGCGCCCGCGACCAGATGTGCGCTGGGTTGGGTGATGGACTCGCGAAGGTAGCTCGCCAGGTCGGTGGCGGTGCCTTTGTAGCCGGGTGAGGCCAGGGTCTGCTGCGTGCGTGTGGCGATGCCCGCCAGCGAGGGGCCCGCCATGTCGGCGCCCACCGTGAGGGAGTGGCAGGCGGTGCAGGCGGGGGCGGCGGTTCTGAACATCCGCTCGCCCAGGGCCACCGGGTCTTTGTCGGAGGTGGCTGCCGCTGAGGTCGATCCTGCGGGCGTCGAAGCCGCCGCCATGGCGGGGACAGTCGCGTTCCCTCCTGTGGCGCCCAGGCCGGTGACCATGATCGGCCGCGGTGGCCAGCCCTGGTTGTCCACCTGGCTGACCCAGTCGAGAAACGCGATCAGGCCGTCAATCTCGGCATCGCTCAGGTTCTGCTGGGGCATGAGCCGCCGGTGGCGTTGTTCGTCGTAGAACTTCGACGGGTCTTTCAGGAAGGCCCGCAGGTAGGGTGCGCCGCGCTGCTGCGCGATCTTGGTCAGGTCGGGCGCGTAATACGCCCCTTCACCAAAGATGGTGTGGCAGTTGATGCAGTTGTTCTTGTGCCAGGTGTTCTTGCCCAGCGTGACCGCGGGCGTGATGTTCTGCGCGTTCGTCAGCTTCGGGAACTGGCGGTGGCTGTCGATGGTGAGGCCGAGAAAGATCAGCGTGGCGAGCAGCGTGGAGCCGATCGCGAAATACCGTGCCTGGCGCTTGTTCATGTGTCTGTACCCGCGTCAGACGCTGATGCCCGTCCAGTGAATGACGCTGATGGCGGCGGCGTACGCGATGCCGGTGGCCATCAAACCGAGCACGATATGGCTGAACACCTGGAGACTTCGGTACACGGTCATGGGAGGCACCTCGGCAGTTGCGCCTGCGTTCTCTCAAGGGCGAGAGAGGCAGGCAGACGGTGCATGGTGACCAGTCCGATTCTTGCGGTCCGTGCGGCAACGCACACATGGAGCGCTGGCCGCCTTTCATGGCCCGCTGCGTGCGATGAGCAGGCAACGGGGGGCGGACCTTTATCCGAACTTGAACAGAATGCCGTGGCCGCCGCGCGGGTATTCCCAGTCCACGTTCAGGTGTTCGCTGCAGATGACGCGGCAGCTGCCGCACTCCAGGCAGCCGTCGGTGATCAGGGTCACCGCGCCGTTGCCTTCGGTCTTGTAGCAGGAGGCCGGGCAGACGAAGGTGCAGCTCTTGACGACGCAGTCGTTGGTGCAGACGCTGGCGTCCTTGATCCGGATGTGCGGCCGTCCGGCATCGACGCGGTAGCGGTTCTGGAAGAGCTTTTCTTCCACATTGACGGTGATGGCGTTCATCGGATGGCCTTCCAGAGTTTGTACGCGTCGCCCACCAGACCGGTGAGTTTGCGGGTCTTGCGAAAGTGGGCAAAGATTTCGCGCTCTTTGGTTTTCTTGTCCACGCCGTCCACGGTGATCATGGTGCGCGCGGCCTGCGCCACCATGTCGGGGTAGCTGGTGAAGAACTGCGGGTTCTTGTGCAGCACGGCCGGCATGTCGCGGTACTTGTGCAGGTCCTTCATCACGAAGCTGGCGTCGAGCGCGGTCTTGTAGCTCTTGAGCGCCTTGCTGTCGAAACCCCGGTTCGCGGCCTTGGCGGCGATCACCGCTTCGCCCGCGAGGCGCCCAGTGGTCATGGCGAGGTTGGAGCCTTCGCGGTGCACCGCGTTGACGAAGCCACCCGAGTCGCCCACGATCATCCAGCCGTTGCCATAGACCTGCGGGATGGCATGGAAGCCGCCTTCCGGGATCAGGTGGGCGCAGTACTCCTTCATTTCGCCGCCCTCGATCAGCGGGGCGATGGCGGGGTGGCGCTTCATCTGTTCGAGCAGCACGTAGGGACTGGTGCGGTTCGGGTTGTTCTTGAAGTCGCCCAGCATGCAGCCCACGCCGATGGTCAGCGACTCCTTGTTGGTGTAGAGGAAGCCGGTGCCCATCATGCCGTCGGTGATGCGGCCGATCATCTCGATGACGACGCCCGATTCTTCGCCGATATTGAAGCGCTGGCGGATGGTCTCTTCGGGCATGAAGAGGATTTCCTTCACGGCCAGCGCCACGTCACCGGCCTGGATGTCGCCGTGGAACCCGGCCTTGCGCGCCAGCGTGGAGTTCACGCCGTCGGCCAGCACCACCACGTCGGCGTAGATGTCGCCCTGTTCGCGGTCGCACTGCACGCCCACCACCTGGTCGCCGTCCATGATGAGGTGGTTCACCGTGGTCTCGCAGATCAGCAGCGCGCCGGCCTCGCGCACCTTGGAGCTGAACCACTTGTCGAACTGCGCGCGGATGATGGTGTAGCGGTTGTACGGCGGCTTGTTGTGGTCTTCGCTGCGGATGTGCGTGCCGACGAAGGAGCTCTCGTCGAGCAGCCACATGCGCTGTTCGATGATGTGGCGCTCCAGCGGCGCGTCTTCGCGGAAATCGGGAATGATCTCTTCGAGCGCCTTGGCGTACAGGATCGCGCCCTGCACGTTCTTGCTGCCGGGGTATTCGCCGCGTTCGATCTGCAGCACCTTGAGGCCGGCCTTGGCCATGGTGTAGGCGCAGGCGTTGCCCGAGGGCCCCGCGCCCACGACGATGGCATCGAATTGAGAGGGTTTTTTCATCGCGTTCTCCTGTGAGCGGGTCAGGCCACCTGCCGGCTGCGCAGCGCCAGATGGGCGGAAAAGGCCTGGGTCAGCGCGGGCAGCACCTGCATCGCGTTGCCCACGATGCCGTAGTGCGCGAACTCGAAGATGGGCGCATTGGCGTCGGTGTTGATCGCCACGATCACGTCCGACGCATCCATGCCGACCCGGTGCTGCACCGAGCCCGAGATGCCCGCGGCGATGTAGAGCTTGGGCCGCACGGTCTTGCCGGTCTGGCCGACCTGGCGCTCCGCCTCCACCCAGCCGGCCTGCACGCAGGGCCGGGTGGCGCCCACCTCGCCACCGAGCACGCGCGCCAGCTCGAACAGCAGCTTGAAGTTCTCGGGGTTCTTCATGCCCTTGCCGCCGCTGACGATCACGTCCGCGTAGGGCAGGTTGATCTGGTGGCTGTTGGCGTCGGCGATGAAGTCGAGCAGCTTGGTGACGATCTGCGTCTCCACCATGCCCAGCGTCTCCTGCACCGTCTCGCCGCCGCGGCCGGGCTCGGCCTTGGGCATGAGCATCACGCGCGGGCGCACTGTGGCCATCTGCGGGCGGTAGGCCAGGGTCATGATGGTGCAGTAGAGCGAGCCACCGAAGGTGGGCCGCGTGGCCGCCAGGGCGCGGGTGGCAGGGTCGATGTTGAGCTCGGTGCAGTCGGCCGTCAGGCCGGTGAGCAGCGTGGTCGCCACCGAGCCCGCCAGGTCGCGGCCCATCGAGGTGGCGCCCAGCAGCAGGATCTCGGGCTGGTACTTGTTGACCAGATCGGTCAGGCCCTTGGTGAAGGGCTCGTTGCGGTAGCCCTTGAGCACCGGGTCTTTCATGATGTAGGCGGTGTCGGCGCCGAAGGTGAAGGACTCGGCGGCGAACTTCTCCAGCTGCTCGTCGGGGCCGCCGAGCAGCACGGCGCCCACCGCGCTGCCCAGCTTGTCGGCGAGCTTGCGCGCTTCGCCCAGCAGCTCCCACGACACGCTGTGCACATGGCCGCGGTCGTGTTCGATGAAGACCCAGACGCCCTTGTAGGCCTTGAGTTCGTCCGACAGCTCCAGGTTGCGGCCTCGGCCGGCGGGGCGCTTGGCGGGTGCGGCGGGTTCGGTCATGACAGCTCCTTCATCAACAGGTCGGATTCCAGGGTCGGATGGCGGGTGAACACCTTCTGCAGCAGGTTGAGCGACATGTCGCGCAGGGTGGTCGTTTCCATGTCGAGCATGTCGGCCTTTTCGCTGCGCGGCGTCGGCCCGAAAACCTTGCTCACCACCGTGGGCGAACCCTTGAGGCCGATCTTTCCGATGTCTTCGATGCCGGCCTGCTCCTTGTTCCACTTGCGCACCGGGTAGCCGGCGGCGTGGATCATGGCGGGCAGGTTGGCGAAGCGCATCTCGTTGGTGTTCTCCAGCATCGTGATCAGGCAGGGCAGGGCCGTCTTGAGCACCTGCACGCCGCCCTCGGCGCGCCGCTCCACCGTGATGGTGCGGGCCTCCAGGTCGGTTTCGACGATGCGCGAGACGTAGGTCAGCAGCTGCAGGCCCATGCGCTTGGCGATGCCGGGGCCTACCTGTGCGGTGTCGCCGTCGATGGTCTGTTTGCCGGTGAAGACGATGTCCACCGCCTGCTCGCTGGCGATCTGCCGGATACCCGCGGCCAGCGCGTAGGACGTGGCCAGCGTGTCGGCGCCGGCGAAGGCGCGGTCGGTCACCAGCACCGCGTCGTCGGCGCCGAAGCTGATGCACTTGCGCAGCGCCTCTTCGGCCTGCGGCGGGCCCATGCAGAGCATGGTCACCTTGCCGCCGAACTTGTCCTTCAGCCGCAGGGCTTCCTCCAGCGAAAACAGGTCGTAGGGGTTGACGATGGCCGGCACCCCCTGGCGCATGATGGTGTTGGTGACCGGGTGGACGCGGATCTGCGCCGAGTCGGGCACCTGCTTGATACAGACGACGATGTGCATGTCCATGCTCCTTTCAGGCGGTGGCGCGTTGTGGAAGCGAGGCTTTGAGGTTGTCGATCGACACGTGCTGCCGGCCGCCCACGTCCTGGAACACCTTGAACACCTTTTCCTGGGCCGGGGTAGAGCTGACGAAGTCCGCGTAGGCCTTCATCAGCTGCTCGCGGTAGCTGGTGAACAGCAGCACCTCGTTGCTCTGGTCCTGCAGGTTCTGCTGCCGGATGTACTGGAAGAAGCGCTTGAGGATGTGCAGCCGGCTGACGTTGACCACCGCCTGATCGAACGGCACGCCGAAGTACTGCAGGAAGTCCTCGGCGGACGACAGGGCCTTGAGTTGTTGAATGAAGTTTTCCATCGGGTCTCTCATTCCATGGTGGCGGGTTGACGAAGCGGGTGCGAGAAGCTGGGCTCGGCGCAGTGGTCGTCGCAGACGCCGCAGTTGGCGTCCGCGCTGGCGAAGGCGGGTGACGACGCGGCCTGCTGGCGTTCGAGCTGGGCCACGCGGTCGAGCAGGCAGGCGATGGCCTTGCCCACCGGGTCGGGGATCAGGTGGTGGTCGAGGTCGAAGCCGTGCGTGGTGCGCCGCCCCGGCGCCACCACCCGGCCCGGAATGCCGACCACGGTGGCGCCGTCCGGCACGGCCTCGATGACGACCGAGTTGGCCGCCACGCGCGCGCCGTCGCCGACGCGGATCGGCCCGAGGATCTTGGCGCCCGCACCCACCACCACCGCATGGCCCAGGGTGGGGTGGCGCTTGCCGGGGTTCCAGCTGGTGCCGCCCAGCGTGACGCCGTGGTAGAGCGTCACGTCGTCGCCGATCTCGGCGGTCTCGCCGATCACGACACCGGTGCCGTGGTCGATGAAGAAGCGCGCGCCGATGCTCGCGCCGGGGTGGATGTCCACCTGCGTGAACCAGCGCGCGGCGAACGATAGCCAGCGCGGCAGGTAGCGCCAGCCGCGCGCCCACAGCGCGTGGGCCAGGCGGTGCAGCGCGATCGCCTGCACGCCCGGGTAGATGGTCCAGACCTCCAGCAGGCTGCGCGCGGCCGGGTCGCGGGCGAGCACGCAGCGCGCGTCTTCGCGCAGCAGCGACCACCACGAGGCCCGGGGCACGCCTCGGGTGGGCGCGTTGATGGCGGTGTTCGGCGCGGCTTTCATGTGAGCCCCATGGCCGTTGTGTGGGCGGCCTGCGGTGCCGCGCCGTGGGCCTCCCGCAGGAAGCCGCGCAGTTCGTCGGGCGTGGCTTCCTGTTTCACGCGCATCGCGTGGTCGCGGATGCGCGCGAGAACGCGGCCGGTGAGCGCTTCGTCGTCCATCGCCACGCCCAGGGCGCCATAGGCCTGGCGCACCGCCTGCGAGCCCGAGTGTTTGCCCAGCACCGTGCGGCGCTGGCGGCCGAGTTCGCCCGGGTCGAAGCCCTCGTAGGTGGACGGGTGCTTGAGCAGCCCGTCGATGTGGATGCCCGACTCGTGCGTGAACACGGCCTCGCCCACGATGCTCTTGTTGAACGCGACCTGGCGGCCCGAGGCGCGCGCCACCAGGTGCGAGATCGGCACCAGGGCCTGCGTGTCCACGCCGGTGTCGCCGTGGTGCAGGTGGCGCACGCCCATCACGATCTCTTCCAGCGCGGCGTTGCCGGCCCGCTCACCCAGCCCGTTGACGGTGGTGTTGGCGTGGGTGGCGCCGGCACGCAGGGCGGCCAGGGTGTTGGCCGTGGCCAGGCCCAGGTCGTCGTGGGCGTGGATCTCGATGTCGATGTGCAGCGCGTCGCGCAGCCGGGCGATGGCGTCGAAAGTGCTGAACGGGTCGAGCACGCCCAGGGTGTCGGCAAACCGCAGGCGGCTCGCACCGCAGGCCTGGGCGCGCTGCGCCACCTCGATCAGGAAGCCGATGTCGGCGCGCGAGGCGTCTTCGGCGCCGAGCGAAACCTGGCGCCCGCTCGCCGCGGCCTTCTCGATCACGCGCGTGACCTGCGCCAGCACCCACTCGCGCGACTGCTTGAGCTTGTGCCGCAGGTGGATGTCGGACACGGGGATGGAGAGGTGCACGATGTGGGCCTCGCAGCGCAGCGCGCTGGCCAGGTCCGCGTCGGTCAGGCGGCCCCAGACCATCAGGGCCGCGGGCAGCCGCAGCGCGGCGATGCTGTTGATGCAGGCGATCTCGTCGTCGCCCATGGCCGGGATGCCGACCTCCATTTCCGGCACTCCCGCGTCCGACAGCGCGCAGGCGATGGCGCACTTCTCGTGCACCGTGAACGCCACCCCGGCGGTCTGTTCACCGTCGCGCAGCGTGGTGTCGTTGATGATGAGGTTGCGGGGCATGTGGCGGCTTCCTTTGCCTACCTCATCGCAAGGTGCATGCCACCCGTTTTCACCTCTCAAACCACCTTCTGGAGCGCCTGGTCGGGCCGGTTTGTCGGGTCTGGTCAGCGGGAGGCATTGGCTTGCTCACTGCCCATGTCGGAAATGTGTTGTTTCGGACAGGTACGCCTTGAGCTCGTTTGCTGCGGCTCGCGGCTGCGGCAGGCACGGGCAGGCCTTGGCGACGAAGGTGTGGGTTCACCACCGGTGGAGAGCCACTTCACTTCTTGCTGCGGCAGGCGCTGTCCGGTGGGGGCGATTTCTGGGGCCCCAGTATGAGCCCCCGCCGGGCAGCGCCTGCCGCAGCACGCGAGGTGCAGCAACCGCGAGCCGGTGCCGCCACTCCCCAGATCGAAGAACGCCCCCGTCAGTGCTCGCGCGCATGGTTGCGCGTGTGGCGCGGGAATTCGACCACGAGGTCGGTGTCTCGCAGCTTCACACAGCAGGCCAGGCGCGACTGCGCGTCCAGGCCCCAGGCGTGGTCGAGCTGGTCGTCTTCTTCGTCGTCGGGCGCGGCCAGCGAGGTGCCGCCTTCGCGGATGTGCACATGGCAGGTCGCGCAGGCCGCCACCATCTCGCAGGCGTGCTCGATCGCCACGCCGTGGGTCAGCAGGCTCTCGCACAACGAGGCACCGCGCCGGACATCAAGCTCGCGGCCCTCGGGACAGAGATCGGGATGGGGCAGGATGCGAACCTTGGGCATGTCGGTCTTTCAATGCGTCATTGCGTCAATGCACCCAGCCCCGCCGCTAGGCCAGGCTGTCCATGGAGCGCCCGGCCAGCGCGTGCTGGATGGACGCGTTCATGCGGCGCGCGGCGAAGGCGTCGGTGGCGGCCGACAGGGCGCTGGTGGCCTCGCGCAGCTCGGTCACCGGGGCCTCGGTTTCGAGCCGGTCGGCCACCGCGAACAGGGCCTGGCGGATCGTGCCCATTTCCGTCTCGCTCAGCAGCGCGCCGTCTTCCTGCAGCGCGGTTTCGGTGGCGTCGAGCAGGCGGCGGGCGTCCAGCTGGGCTTCGCGCAGGGCGCGCAACTGCATGTCGGCCGCCGAGGCGCCGATGGCGTCTTGCAGCATCGCGGCGATCTGGGTGTCGCCCAGGCCGTAGGTGGGCTTGACTTCGATGTGCGCCTCGATGCCCGTGCCCTGTTCGCGCGCCGTCACCGACAGCAGGCCGTCGGCGTCGATCTGGAAGCTCACGCGGACATGCACCGCGCCCGCCACCGCCGGGGGAATGCCGCGCAGCTCGAAGCGCGCGAGCGAGCGGCAGTCGGCCACGGCCTCGCGTTCGCCCTGCACCACGTGCAGCGTCATCGCGGTCTGGCCGTCCTTGAAGGTGGTGAACTCCTGCGCGCGCGCCGTGGGCAGGGTGGAGTTGCGCGGGATGATCTTCTCGACCAGGCCGCCCATGGTTTCGATGCCGAGCGAGAGCGGGCACACGTCGAGCAGCAGCCAGCCGTCGCCGCTGCCGTTGCCGGCCAGCACGTCGGCCTGCATGGCCGCGCCCAGCGCGACCACCTGGTCGGGGTCGATGTCGGCCAGCGGCTCGACGCCGAAGTGGTCCTTGACCGCGCTACGCGCGATCGGCATGCGGGTCGAGCCGCCCACCAACACCACGCCGGTGATGTCGGCGGTGGACAGGCGCGCGTCGCGCAGGGCGCGCTTGGTGGCCGACAGGGTGCGAGCGATCAGCGGCGCGCCGAGCCGGGCGAATTCGGCGCGGCTCAGGATGGCCTGCAGCGCGTCGCCCTCGGTGCGGCTCAGTGCCAGCGAGGTCGATTCGTGGGACGAGAGCGCTTCCTTGGCCGCGCGCGCCGCCGTCAGCAGCGTGCGCTGGGCCACGGGCGCGAGGGCCGCCACACCGGCGATGCCGTGGCGGGCGCAGAACCACTCGGCGATGGCGCGGTCGAAATCGTCGCCGCCGAGCGCCGAGTCGCCGCCGGTGGACAGCACCTCGAAGATGCCGCGCGTGAGGCGCAGCACCGACACGTCGAAGGTGCCGCCACCCAGGTCGTAGACCACGAAGGTGCCCTCGGCCGCCTTGTCCAGGCCGTAGGCGATGGCCGCCGCGGTGGGCTCGTTGAGCAGGCGCAGCACGGTCAGGCCGGCCAGGCGCGCGGCGTCCTTGGTGGCCTGCCGCTGGGCGTCGTCGAAGTAGGCCGGCACCGTGATCACCACGCCCGCCAGCGGCCCGCCGAGCGAGGCTTCGGCGCGCACACGCAGGGCGCTCAGGATGTCGGCCGAGACCTGCACCGGCGAACGTTCGCCCGCCGCGGTCTGGATGCCCACCATGCCCGCGCCGTCGGTGAAGCGGTAAGGCAGGCCGGTGGCCTCGCTCAGGTCCGACAGACTGCGGCCCATGAAGCGCTTGACCGAGACGATGGTGTTCTGCGGGTCCTCGGCCTGGCTGGCCTGGGCCTCGTGCCCGACCACGGTGCCGCCTTCGGGCAGGTAGCGCACCACCGAAGGCAGCAGGTTTCGGCCCGCCTCGTCGGGCAGCGCCCGCGTCACGGCGCTCTGCACCGTGGCGACCAGCGAGTTGGTGGTGCCCAGGTCGATGCCCGCGGCCAGCCGGTGCTGGTGGGGAGCAACAGCCCGGCCAGGTTCAGCGATCTGCAGCAGTGCCATGTGTCATTCCTACACCGCGAAGCTCTCGCCGCAGCCGCAATTGGCTTTGGCATTGGGGTTGTTGAACTTGAAGCCCTCGTTCAGGCCCTCGCGCACGAAGTCGAGTTCGGTGCCGTCCAGCATGGCCAGGCTCTTGGCGTCCACGATGACTTTGGTGCCGTGGTTGTCGAAGCAGTGGTCGTCCGGGTTGACGGTGTCGACGAATTCGAGCGCGTAGGCGAAGCCCGAGCAGCCGCTGGTCTTGACCGCCAGGCGCAGACCGATGCCGCTGCCGCGCTTGGCCAGCGACTTTTCAACGTGCCGCGCGGCGGCGGGGGTCAGTGAGACGTGCATGGCATTTCCTTTCAGCTGTCTGTGGTGGGCGGGCCCCTCACCCCAACCCTCTCCCCAGAGGGGCGAGGGGGCAAAACCCGAGAGGTGACTGGAGTGGGAGAAGACGCGAAGCGGCGCAGGGGGGCATTTCATACCGAAAACGAACTGCCGCAGCCGCAGGTGGTCTGCGCGTTCGGGTTGTGGATGACGAAGCGCGAGCCTTCCAGGCCGTCCTCGAAATCGACCCGCGCGCCCAGCAGGTACTGCTGGCTCATCGCGTCCACCACCAGCGAGACGCCCCCGGTCGAGACCACGGTGTCGTCTTCGGCGATCTGGTCGTCGAACACGAAACCGTACGAGAAGCCCGAGCAGCCGCCGCCGGTGACGTACAGGCGCAGTTTCAATTCGGGGTTGCCTTCCTCCTCGATCAGCTCGGCCACCTTGGCGGCCGCCTGCGGCGTGAAATCGAGCAGGGCGGGGATGGGCGCCGCTTCGGCGACGACGGCTTCGGACACAGCGGACATGGCATTTCTCCTCAGGAGGGTTTCGGCCTCAATGGCCGCGGGGTTCGCAGGCGTCCTTTTCGACCGTCGTCGGCTCCGACGTCGGTCCGCCGTGGCGCGAGCGGTAATCGGCCACGGCCGCCTTGATGGCGTCTTCGGCCAGGATGGAGCAGTGGATCTTCACGGGCGGCAGCGCCAGCTCTTCGGCAATGGCCGAGTTCTTGATCGCCAGCGCTTCGTCCAGCGTGCGGCCGCGCACCCACTCGGTGACCAGCGAGCTCGACGCGATCGCCGAGCCGCAGCCGTAGGTCTTGAACTTCGCGTCCTCGATCACGCCCTGGGCGTTCACGCGGATCTGCAGCTTCATCACGTCGCCGCAGGCGGGCGCACCCACCATGCCGGTGCCCACGCTGTCGTCGTTCGCGTCGAACGCGCCGACGTTGCGCGGGTTCTCGTAGTGGTCAACGACTTGTTCGCTGTAGGCCATGGTGAAGCTCCTGTGTGTGACGGTGACTGATCAAAGGTTCTCGCCGGCGGACGTGAATGCGTCTGGCCGAGTAACACCGTGGAACCGGCTTTGCCGGGCCACTGGTGTTGCCCCCTTGAGGGGGGATGCGGCTACGCGCAGCGAGCGAGCGACGGGGGTGGGCATGTTCTTCAGTGTTCAGACCACTGGATCGTGCTGAGGTCGATACCGGCCTGCACCATGTCCCACAGCGGGCTCATGCCGCGCAGCCGCGTCACCACCTCGCTGACCTGCGCGATGGTCGAGTCGATCTCTTCGGCGGTGGTGAAGCGGCCGATGGAGAAGCGCACCGAGCTGTGCGCCAGCTCATCCGTGCGGCCCATGGCGCGCAACACATAGCTGGGCTCCAGGCTGGCCGAGGTGCAGGCCGAGCCGGAGGACACGGCCACGCCCTTGATGCCCATCAGCAGCGACTCGCCTTCCACGTAGTTGAAGCTGGCGTTGAGGTAGCCGCAGGCGCGGTGCACCGGGTCGCCGTTCAGTTCCACACAGTCGAGCTGGCTGATGCCGGCCCACAGCCGCTCGCGCAGCGCGGTGATGCGGGCGTTGTCGCTCGCCATCTGTTCGCGCGCCAGCCAGAAGGCCTCGCCCATGCCCACGATCTGGTGCGTGGGCAGGGTGCCCGAGCGCATGCCGCGCTCGTGGCCGCCGCCGTGCATCTGCGCCTCGATGCGCACGCGCGGCTTGCGGCGCACGTACAGCGCGCCGATGCCCTTGGGGCCGTAGATCTTGTGGGCCGAGAGTGAAAGCAGATCAACCGGCAACACGTCCAGATCGATCACCACCTTTCCAGCCGCCTGCGCCGCGTCCACGTGCAGCAGCACGCCCTTGTCGCGGCAGACCGCGCCGATGGCCGCGATGTCCTGGACCACGCCCGTTTCGTTGTTCACGAACATGACCGAGGCGAGCACCGTATCGGGGCGCAGCGCCGCCTTGAACTGGTCCAGATCGAGCAGGCCACTCGGCTGCACCGGCAGCACCGTCACTTCAAAGCCCTCGCGCTCCAGCTCGCGCATGCTGTCGAGCACCGCCTTGTGCTCGGTGGCCACCGTCACCAGGTGTTTGCCCTTGGTCTTGTGGAAGTGGGCCTCCCCTTTGATCGCCAGGTTGTTCGACTCGGTGGCGCCGCTGGTCCAGACGATCTCGCGCGGGTCGGCGTTGATCAGCGAGCAGACCTGTTCGCGCGCCAGCTCCACCGCCTCTTCGGCCACCCAGCCGTAGGCGTGGGAGCGGCTGGCGGGGTTGCCGAACTGCTCCGTCAGGTAGGGCCACATCTTGCTGGCCACGCGGCGGTCCACCGGGGTGGTGGCGGCGTAGTCCAGATAGATGGGCGACTCGCTGCGGGCAGGTGCTTGTGGGCGGCTGGGGTCCGGCATGGCAGGCTCCTGGCATTGATGGGTTGCAGCCCCTTCTGCAACGTCTGTGCCATGCGCTTCGGACCGCCCGAAAGGCGGTTTTGGCGGGTTTTGTGTGGGCTTTGTGCCGGGAGAACGCCGTTCGTCGCCGCGAGCCTTGTCGGCTTTGTTGCAAAGCCTGCGACGCATGTCGTCGGCATGTTTTTTGCAATGCAGCAAACCCAAGGTCGTCACTTTGCGGTGGAGTCCCACTGCTGGTGCAACCCACGAGCGACCCGGAGATGGGAGCCCCATCGTGAACACATCACCTGTCATGGTCCGGCGCGAGCTGGACGCGGTCTACGAAGTCAGCAAGACGCTGGCCACCTCGCTGGACGTCCACAAGACCTTCCGCGAGGCGCTCAACTACCTGACCCACGCCTTCGACTGGCGCCGCGCCTTCGTGGTGGTCGCCGAGGGCGACAACCGGCTCACCGGCCTGTGCGCCATCGGCCTGACCCAGGCCGAGCAGCAGCGCCTGAGCTTCGAGTCGGGCGAAGGCATCGTCGGCCGCGTGTTCGCCAGCGGCGTGCCCGCCACCGTGCCCGACGTGCGCGCCGAGCCCCTGTTCCTCAACCGCACCGGCGGCGCCGACCAGAGCCCGGGCATCCCCGTCGCCATGCTCGCCACCCCGATACGGGCCGACCACCGCACCCTGGGCGTGCTCGTCATCGACTGCCTCAACCCCGAGGAACGCCGCGTGTTCGCCGACGACCTGCGCCTGCTGCGCATGGTCGCCACGCTCATGGGCCAGTCGCTGCTGCTGCACCGCAGCGTCACCGCCGCCGCCGAAACCCTGCAGGACGAGACCCGCCGCATGCACAAGGCCCTGGGCGGCCAGCGCGCCAAGATCGAACAGGTCGTCGGCGTCTCCAAGCCCATGCTCAATGTCTTCGAGCAGGTCCACCAGGTGGCGCCCTCGCGCACCACCGTGCTGCTGCGCGGCGAAAGCGGCACCGGCAAGGAAGTGATGGCCCGCGCCATTCACAGCCTCTCGCCGCGCGCCAAGGAGCCCTTCGTCGGCGTCAACTGCGCGGCGCTCACCGAATCGCTGCTGGAGAGCGAACTCTTCGGCCACGAAAAGGGCGCCTTCACCGGCGCGCAGGGCCAGCGCAAGGGCCGCTTTGAAATGGCCCACGGCGGCACGCTTTTTCTCGACGAAATCGGCGACATCTCCGCCGCCTTCCAGGCCAAGCTGCTGCGCGTGTTGCAGGAACGCAGCTTCGAGCGCGTGGGCGGCGGCGCGCCGGTGAAGGTGGACGTGCGGCTCATCCTCGCCACCAACCGCAACCTCGAACGCATGGTGCAGGCCGGCGAGTTCCGCGCCGACCTCTACTACCGCATCAACGTCGTCAGCATCCAGCTGCCGCCGCTGCGCGAGCGCCGCGAAGACATCCCCGCCATGGCGCAGCACTTCCTGGACCGCTTCAACCGCGAAAACGACAAGGCCACCAAATTCAGCCCCGAGGCCATGCGCGTGCTCGCCAGCTGTTACTGGCCCGGCAACGTGCGCGAGCTGGAAAACTGCGTCGAACGCACCGCCACCATGGCGGCCAACGACTTCATCACCGACCTGGCGTTTCCCTGCCGCGAAAACCGCTGCCTCACGCAGGTGCTGCACCACATCGAACGCGAAGACGCCGTGCGCCCCAGCCGCCTGGCCGAAATCCCGATCACCGAAATCCCGGGCAACCCGCCACCGCGCCAGCCGGCGTTCAACGGCGCCGGCGCGGTCCCCCACAGCTTCGACCCCGGCGACAGCCGCCCGGCCGACCTGGAAGCGCTGGACAGCGGCTTTGACGCGCCCCTGTCCCCCTCAGCCGGCAGCAGCGCCAGCGCGCCACGCGCCGACGACAAACCCGAAGGCGAACGCGAACGCCTGGTCTGGGCCATGGAGCGCTGCGGCTGGGTCCAGGCCAAAGCCGCCCGCCTGCTCAAGATCACGCCGCGGCAGATGGGCTATGCGCTGCAGAAGCATGGGATCGAGGTGAGGAAGTTCTGAGGGCGCCGCCTCAGTTGCCCAGGACCACGCTGACGATGAGGCCCGTGGTGGCCACGACCAGGACGAAGTCGGGCCCCACCTGCACCCAGTGCTGGTGGCGAGCCGGCCGCGGCAGGCGGTAACGCCAGTATTCCGTCACGACGTAATGCCGACCGCGAAACTCACCCGGCAGCCGCTTTCCGCGGCCGAACGCGTGGCCGCGGGCGTTGTAGTGGCGGGGGTGGTCCTTGTCGAACTTGGGCGGCTTGCCCTTCCCGTGGCCGCGTTGCGCAGATGGCGGCCAGTCCTTGTGGTCCTTGGCCATGGCGGGCAGCGCGAAGGCACCGACACCGGTTGCGAACAGGGCCTGAAAGAGGAATCGTCGTTGCATGGTTTTTTCCTTTTAAAGTCGAAGCCGCATGGTGGGCCAGCTTCGTTGTTGAGTTGTCGACATCAATGCAAGTGTTCGCAAAGCGCGGTTACAAATTCAGGACGCCACTTCGCCACTTGAGGTTCAGGCTTTCTCTGATGTGCGCATCGTAGCCATTGCGGGACATCGCCAAGAGCGGCGAAGTGGTCACCATCACGCAATACGGCCTGCGGTGTTTCGGGTGGCGGCAGCTTTTCAGGTGGCTGATGTTTTGTACAGAAAAATGAACAAAACTATATGCGTTGCCTAAAATTCTGGACAAATGAACGCCACTGACCACTCCGCTGTCCTTGAACGCCACCTGCTCCTGCAGCTGGGTGACCGCCTCAAGCGCTTGCGCAAGGCGCAGGGCCTGGGCACGGTCGCCATGGCCCAGCGCGCCGGCATCTCGCGCACCACGCTCAGCGCCGTCGAAGCCGGCGACCCCGGCCCCTCCATCGGCACCTACCTGCGGGTCATGTCCATCCTCGGCGTGGCTGGCGAACTGGCCTTGCTGGCCGGCGACACCCTGCAACCGCCGCCGCCCGACACCGCCGCCGCGCGCTCACGCCGGGCGAAGCCAGCGGTTCAGGTGCTGGTAACGGCCGACGACACACGCCACCAGATACAAGACCTGCAAAGCCTCGCGCTGCACGAAGAAGCGGTGCGCCGCGTGCGCGCCGACCCCGCGCTGCTGCAACAGGCGCAGGCCACGCTGGATCGCTGGCTGCAGGGCAGCCTGTCGCGTTCCAGCACTCTCTGGAAAGAGTGGCAAACCATCCTGGCCCAAGGCCGGTGGCGCAAGGCCCTGGGCCGCACCCGCCGCGCGCAGGAGCTGCGCCAGGCCTCGCCGCTGACCACCGTGTTGCCCGAAGACGTGCGCCAGAACATCCTGGCTCAGGTGCGTGAATTGCGCAAAGGCGTGGTACTGGGCGACGACGCGAACAAGGCCGAGTCATGAGGGCCAGGGCGTCATGAGCGTGGGGTCGACCTGCCCGACAGCGTTGGTCTGCACGCACTCGTTGGCCAAAGACAGCTTCCACTCGGCCTCTATTTATGCCAACCAATCCCCGCAGAAACTGCGGGGCTCACCGGCGACACGCTCAGGCGTTGCTGGGGGCCAATGGTTCGTCCGCCGCCCCGCCGGCTTCGGGCATCACGTAAACGACAGCGCGGCTGCGACCAAGCACAGGCGATACGACAGCTTCATAGAAGGCCACCGGCACCACCACGCAGCCGGCCGATACGCGGCGCGCTCGCGGGTCAGCCGAGGCCAGGCGCGTCGCGCGGTGCTGCTGCGACGGTCCTGGGCGCAATCGGTGGATAGCCAGCGCGCTGTCGTAGTCGATCCAGACCACGGATTCGCCCCCGAGGTTGCGGCCAGGCTGGGAGACGAATCGGCCTGCTGTGGTCACCCGGTCGCCCTTTCGCAGTTGTCCGCTCTGGGTGCGTTCTCCTACGCCCGGCACGGCCCGGTCGCCATGGTCCGCCCCCAGCAGCACCGGCGTGGAGCCGACGAGTTGGCCGTTGCCCAGAAAAACCGCGATCACGGCCGCCTTTTTGTCGACGACAGCGAAAGGCAGACCTCCGTGGTCTGCCGAGGCAATCACCTGCCGGGCCAGCGCCAACGCAGCGACAGTTGGCATGTTGGGTGATGGCTCGGCCCCTGCCGGCAGGGCCGGCCCGCCGAGCAGGGCGACGAATAGCGCGACTGTGAGCCCAGGGATCGAGAACCGCATGTTGCAAAGCCACCGCATTTGAACGCGGGAAGGCTTGCACCTCCCGCGACTGCCACGAGTGACGACCCCGAAAGACCGCCGTGTGGACAGATGCTATTGGCCCTGCGGGATGGCAAAGCGTGCAAAAGCAGGCGAAAAGCAGCGCAAATGCTCCTTCAGTCCAAGGGCGCATTCATCGTAGGGCGCCACAGTAACTGCTCTGGGAGATTCAAAAAATCAAGGGCTTCCAAAACCGCGCGCCGTAGGGTCGGCCCGGTTTGGGTCAAAGTTGATGCGACTGGCTTACTTCGCCGCCAAAGTTCTTACGACTGGACCTCCGGCGTGAACCCTCTTCCGTTCAACTCGACAGTCAGGTCACAATCGCTGCCTGACTTTGACCAGCCGGCTTCTACGATTCTTAGGAGGCCCAAAATGCTTGAGCAGATCAACTCACCAACCGCTCAAAATGCTGTCGGACATAGGGTGCGCTCGGCTGACTTTCCGCTTTCGGCTAATTGTGTTGAAAAACTCCGCCGAAGCCCGTTTTTGGCCCATGGTTTGCATGCGCTTCGTCATCGATGGAGGTGCACACCATGATG
>Ga0155522_1269_pt1 | contig 21633 bp, 21 predicted proteins | sample RifCSPhighO2_12_FD_107179 | JGI IMG/M metagenome (GOLD analysis project Ga0155522, IMG submission 107179) | Burkholderiales bacterium RIFCSPHIGHO2_12_FULL_67_38
AACTTCATGCTGCTCGGGTACGTGCTGAAACTGCAGTCGGAAGTGTTCTTTTCCACGCCGCCGGTGGAGTGGCTCAGCATCACCTCGCTGCTGGGCGACGGCCTGACCGTGCTGGTCGGGATCCTGGGGCGTTACATGCGGGGCCAGGCCGAGGTCAGCCGGCTACCCTGACCTGACAGGTCGAGCGCCGGCGCTGACTCCGGCGCGGTTCCATGCCCATGCATGCCCCAGGCGGGCCGCATGGGTTTTTTCATGGGATCGAAGGGGTTGGCGCGGTGGCGTGCGGCATGTCCGGGCCCGTCGGTGGCCATTGGAGGGGGGTGACACATGGCATCGCGTGAGATGACTACACTGGGCATCGGGGAGTCCTTCCAGGGACGGGGTTCCGGCGCCGTCTCTCCACCTGATCAAACGGTTCCAACGTGTACCTACAGCGCCCCTTCGATCACGTCGTCACCTTCCGCAACAGCCAGGGCGAGAGCGCTCGCGGTTCCCTGACCAGCCTGCAGCGGCGTTCGCTGGTGATGGAGATCTACAACCCTTACTCCATCGTGCAGGTCAGTGAGGTGTTGTCGGCACTGACCATCCGGTCGGGTGAACGCATCATTTACGACGGCAAGGCGGTCGTGGTCAGCCTGCTCAACACCGGTCTGATGGCGGTGGTGTCGGTGGCGTTGATCGATGAATGGTCCGACCTCAACGCCATTCGCGGCGACATTAGCCAAGTGCGCGGCGAGGCGGAGCGTTTCGTGTCCGACTGGGAGGGACGCTTCAGGATCAGGCAGAGCTACCAGGTCATGATCAGCGAGTTTCGTGCCTTTCTGGCTGACACCGCACGCTGGGCGGATCAGGCCGACTTGTCATCCTTCCTGCCGCGCGAGGCCGATGGCCGTATCCGCGCGGATGTGTTCGACGAGCTGTCCGCGCCCATCATGGAGAAGAGCGCGGAGTACCTGGTCTGGCTCGAAGACGAAGGCCCGCGCGTGCCACTGGAGGACTCGGTGGCACACCGCAACTTCGCACAGACCTCGCTGCACCCCTTGATGCTGCGTGCGCCCTTCGTCTACCGCACCTTCACCAAGCCGCTGGGTTATGCGGGCGACTACGAAATGGTCAATCAGATACTGGGTGACCCGCGCCAGGGCCCCAACACCTACTTCCAGATCGTCAACGCCGCATTTCTGAAGGCAGGTGTCGCTCAGGCACATCGCAACCGCATCGATATTCTGGTCGAGTCGTTGTTGCAAGTCGCCCAGCAAGCGCGGCGCGAAGGCCGCCAGGCACGCGTGCTGAATGTGGGCTGCGGCCCGGCCGTTGAGATTCGACGCTTCATCGCCCAGGACGAAAATCCGGACAGCATTGCCTTCACGCTGATGGACTTCAGCGAACCGACGATCGAGTACACGCGGAGCAAGATCGCCGAGGCTGCTCGCGAGACTGGCCGACGGGTGCAGGTCGAGTTCGTCAAAGAGTCCGTGCACGACCTGCTGAAGCGCACCAGCCGGCAGGCGCCTGTTCCCGAAAGCGAATCCCTCGATTTCGTGTACTGCGCGGGCCTGTTTGACTATCTTTCGGACAAGGTCTGCTCTCGACTGCTGCGGTATTTCGTTTCGCGCGCCCAAGCCGGAGGGCGGGTTCTCGTGACCAACGTGCATTCGAACAATTTGCAGAAGACGCTCATGGAACATCTGCTGGAATGGCACTTGATCTACCGCGACGAGGTGGGGCTGGAGTCTGTCCTGCCGCCGGAGCGGCAGGACACTTCGATCTACACAGACGCCACGGGTCTCAACGTCTTCGCCGAGTTCCGCGTCCCAACGATATGAGGGCCCGATGATGCTCAGCTTTTCGCAGTTCCTGGTACCTGGGTTGTCGCCCTACCACGCGGAGCAAAACGAGTATCGTCGGGCGTATTCCAAGGGCACCGCGCTGGTGGCCTCGCTGCTGATCGTGCTCGGCTTGGGACTCGATTTCTCGCTCTACAACGAGCTCTTTGTGGTGCTGGCGCCGGTGCGTATCGGGACTGCGCTGGCAATTCTTCTGGTCTACCTGGTATTGCGGTCGCGCGTAGGCGCTGCCTGGGTCAGTCCGCTCACAATGCTCTGGCTTTCGATGCCGCAGTTGATGATCAGCTGGATGATCTGGCGCACGGAAGGTGATCGGTCGATCTACTTCGTGGGTCTGCACCTGGCGCTCTATGCCACAGGCATCATCCTGCCGGTGCGTTTTTTCGAAAGCCTGGCTTTCGGACTGGGCACGCTGGCGATATACGTTGTCGCCTGCGTGTTGCATCCGGGCGGCATCCAGGACGCGTACCGATTTATCGGTTACTCGTTGTTTCTCCTCACAGCGGCTGTCCTGAGTTCCTTCTGCACGTATTTCAACGAGCGCGGTCGATTCCGCTTGTTCGCGCTGCGCCGCGAGGTCGCCGAGCAGAACAAGGTCTTGATGGAGACCAATCGCACCTTGGCCGAACTCAAGGGCCAGTTGATCCAGCGCGAAAAAATGGCCGCCATCGGCACGCTCTCGGCCGGTCTGCTGCACGAGCTGAACAACCCGGTGAATTACAGCCTCATGGCGATCAACATGGGGCTGGCCATGCCGGTCGCCGCCGCCGACGCCATGCTCAAGGAAAGCCTGCAGGATGCCCGCGAGGGCATGACGCGCATCCAGAACATCGTCTCCGACTTGAAGACCTTCGCCTACCAGAAGCCCGGTGAAAACAGCCAGCGCCCCTTCCTGCTGGAAAACGCCATCCGCTCGGCGCTGCGCCTGGCCGGCTACGAGCTCAAGGGCATCGACGTGCCGGTGGAGATGCCGCAGGACACGCACGTGCTGGGGGACGAGCCGGCCATCATCGGCGTGCTGATCAACCTGCTGAGCAACGCCGCGCACGCGGTGCAGAAGGCCCAGCGCGAGCAGCCGCAGATCGCGCTGCGCGTGCAGGCGCGCGAGGGGCGCCTGTGGGTGTCGGTGCGCGACAACGGCCTGGGCATCGAGCCGGCCAACATCGGGCGCGTGTTTGAACCCTTCTTCACCACCCGCGACGTGGGCGCCGGCCTGGGGCTGGGCCTGAGCATGAGCTACGGCATCGTGCAGCGCCATGGTGGCACCCTGATGGTCGAAAGCGAGCCGGGTGCCTGGACCGAATTTGTCTTTGATTTACCGAGGCCATCCGCATGAACTCCAACCCCGCAGGCCGTTCGCCCGCACAGATGGGCACGCACGCCATTCTGATGGTGGACGACGAGCCGCAGGCCTGCAAATGGTTTGCGCGCATGTACGGCGACGAGTTCACCGTCCTCACGGCCGGCGGCGTGGACGAAGCGCTGGCCCTGCTGGAGCAGCGCGGGCACGAGGTGGCCGTGCTGCTCACCGACTACGCCATGCCGGTGCGCGACGGCGTGACCCTGCTCAGCGAGGTGCGGCAACGCTTTCCCCACGTGGCGCGTCTGCTGGTGTCGGCCTATGCGGACAAGGACGTGGCCATGTCCGCGGTCAACCAGGGGCATGTGGAGGCGATCCTGGAAAAGCCGCTGGACGAGGCCCTGACGCGCCAGGTGCTGCGCGAGGCGCTGGCCTCCAGCGTGCGCCGCGCGCGCGAGCACGCGCTGATCGAGCGCCGCGCGGCCACCCTGCGCGAGACCCTGGGTTTCCTGGCGCACGAAGTCACCACGCCGCTGGCGACGGTGCGCGGCTACCTCGCGGCGATGCGCGAGCGCCACCGCGACCTGCCCGAGGGCGAGGCCGGCATGGCGCACATCGCGCAGCAGAAACCCGGTGAAGTGCTCAAGATGATCGAGGCGGCGCAGCGCCGTGCCGACTACGCGCAGTCCCTGGTGTCCACCTTTGTCCTGACCGCGCGCGACGCCTACCGCCGAGAGGCCTCCGAGAGCCTGCTCGCCAGTGATCTGGTGGGGGCCGTGCGCGACGAATACCCGTTCGACGGCGACGAGGCGCAGTGGCTGACCTGCGACCTGGCGGCCGACTTCCGTCTGCCGGGCCGCCGTGACCTGCTCTACCTGGTGCTGTGCACCCTGGTGAAGAACGCGCTGCTGGCGCTGCGCTCGGACTTGCCCGCGCAGCCCGGGGTGCTCATCGCGCTGCTGCGGGCGGTGCCCGCGCCGGGCCTGCCCGAGCAGGCCGCCATCTGCGTGAGCGACAACGGCCCGGGCGTGCCGCCCGATGTGTTGCAGCGCCTGACCCGGGAGCCCGTGACCACGCGGGCCGATGCGGGTGGCAGCGGCATGGGCCTGCTGTTCTGCCGGCGTGTGATGACCACCCTGGGTGGCTCCATCGACGTGCGGTCCGAGCCGGGTCAGGGCACGGCGGTGACGCTGTATTTCCCATCCACCGACGATTCCAAACCCGAGGAGGCTCCATGAAGCCCACCAAGATCCTGTATGTCGACGACGAGGCGATGGCCTTGAAGTATTTCGAGCGCCTGGTCGGCCCGCTCGCACCGGTGCTCACCGCTGGCTCGGTGGAAGAGGGGCGCGTGATGTTGCGCGACCACGGCGACGAGATCGCCGTGCTGGTGTGCGACCAACGCATGCCGGGCGAGCGGGGCAACGAACTGCTGCGCCACGCCCGCGAGTACTACCCCAGCATCGTGCGCATGTTGACCACCGCCTACTCCGAACTGGGCGAGGCCATCGAGGCGATCAACACCGGCGAGATCTACCGCTACATCAACAAACCCTGGGAACTGGACAGCCTGCGCGCCGACCTGCGCAACGCGCTGGAGCTGGCGGACTTGCGCGGCGAGCGCGACGGCCTGCTGCGCGACAAGCTGCTCGCGCAGCAAAGCCAGCTGCTGGGCAACCGCCTGGCCGGGCTGCTGATGGTGGGCGCGGCCGTGCACGGCGAGGGGGCCGAGCCGGCCCTGTACCGCTTTGCCCAGACCGCGCTGGCCGCGGGCTGCACGGCACCCGCACTCGACTGGAACCACTGGGACCACGCCGACCTGTTGCAGGCCGAGGCGCTGCGCGGCGCGTCGATCGCCGCGCAGCTGCGGCTGTGGCAGGAGCGTTTTGGTCCACGGAGTGAGGGCGCCACGGCGCTGTCCGCGCTGGCGCAGGCGGTGGGGGGTGAGGTGCAGGGCGATGGCGTGCGGCTGAACGACGCAGCGCCCTTGACGGCACTGCTGTCGGCCCCGGCCGGCGCTGCCGCCAGCGAGGCGCAGTGTGCCTGGCTGGCCTGGCTGCTCTGGCAGGGCGGGGGCGCGCAGATCGAAGCGGTGGACGGCGCCTGGCGCGTGAAACCCGCGAGCGCCGAGACGCCGCCTGTTGACTGGCTGGCCGACGCGATGGAGCGCGTGGGCGGTCCCGCCTGAACGCCGGGCCGCAGCGGGCGGGTGACCCCCAAGGGCGCCACCCGCTGCCATGACCCGGCGAGGCGATCAGGCGGCCAGAGCGATCGTCACGTCGATGTTGCCGCGCGTGGCGTTGGAGTACGGGCACACCTGGTGCGCGGTGTCCAGCAGGTCTTGCGCCACGGCGCGGTCCATGCCGGGCAGGCTCACGGTCAGGCGCGCGGCGATGCCGAAGCCGGCCGGGATCGGGCCAATGTCCACTTCGGCGTCGATCGACGCGTCGGCCGGCACGGGCACCTTCTTCATGCCCGCCACGTGCTTGAGCGCGCCCATGAAGCAGGCCGAATAACCCGCGGCGAACAGCTGTTCGGGGTTGGTCGCGTTGCCGGCTCCACCCATGGCCTTGGGCGGGGACAGTTTGATGTCGAGCAGACCGTCGTCGGTGCGCGAGCTGCCTTCGCGACCGCCGGTGGTGTGGGCGCGGGCGGTGTAGATCACTTTGTCGAGGGAGGTTGCCATGGTGGTTCCTTTGAGGGTGGTTGCTTCAGCGAAGCGGGGTGAAAAAAGAGGGGTCAGGCGACGAGCCGGTTGCGCAGCGCCTGGATCTGGTGGGTCAATGCCATGGCGTCGGCCACTTCGCATTGCGTGGCCTGCAGCACGCAGCCCGGCAGGCGGGCGGCGCGGACCTTGAGCTTGCGGCCGGCGGCGGTGAGGCGGATCAGCACCCGGCGCTCGTCCTGCGCATCGCGCAGCCGAGTGACCAGACCGGCCGATTCCATGCGCTTGAGCAGCGGGGTGAGGGTGCCCGAGTCGAGGTACAGCCGTTCGCCGAGCTCGGAGACGGTCGGACCATCCTGTTCCCACAGCACCAGCAGGGCCAGGTACTGCGGGTAGGTCAGGCCCAGCTCGTCCAGCAGGGGCTTGTACAGCTTGGTCATGGCCAGCGACGCGGAGTACAGCGCAAAGCAGAGCTGGTTGTCCAGCCGCAGGGCCTGATCGGTGTTGAGAGCGGGTGTTGCCATGGGGTAAACTGTAGTTGGCAATTAAATTTTGTGCAATTGAATTGCCAAAAACCTTTTTAAATACAGGGTCATCGCGGAGCGCGACACGTGACGTGCGAAGTGGTCCAGCCGGGGCCAGCGCGGAACCGGCTTTGCCGGGCCGCTGCTGGCGCCCCCTTTGAGGGGGTGGCGCGAAGCGCCGCGGGGGTGGGCACTCCTCTACACCATCAGCGGCGCACCCTGCATTTCCTCGATCTGCTCGACCAGCATGTCCACCTGGCTCTGCCAGTAGTCGCGGCTGCCGAACCAGGGGAAGTTGACCGGGAAGGCCGGGTCCTGCCAGCGGCGCGCCAGCCAGGCGCTGTAGTGGATCAGGCGCAGGGTGCGCAGCGGTTCGATCAGGGCGAGTTCGCGTCGGTCGAAGGGCCGGAACTGTTCGTAGCCCTCGATCAGCGCGCCGAGCTGCTGCGTCTGCTGGCGGCGGTCGCCGCTGAGCAGCATCCACAGGTCCTGCACCGCCGGGCCGGTGCGCGCGTCGTCCAGGTCCACGAAATGCGGGCCGGCGCCGGGCTGGCCTTCGGGGGTCCAGAGGATGTTGCCGGGGTGGCAGTCGCCGTGCAGCCGGATGCGGGCGATGCCGCCGTCGTCTGCGTTCTCCGTGGCCGCGCCGGGCGCCTCCGGTCGCAGCGCCGGGTGCGCCTCGATCAGCGCCAGGGCCTCCTGCAGGGCTTCGGTCCAGGCGCTGCGCACCTCGGGCGCGATGGCGTCGTGTTGCAGCAGCCAGTCGCGTGGCTCGTGCGCGAAAGTGGCGGCGTCGAGCGCCGGGCGACAGACGAACGGGCGCGATGCGCCCACCGTGTGGATGCGCGCCAGAAAGCGGCCGATCCATTCGAGCACCTCGAAATCGTCCAGCTCGGGCCGCCTCCCGCCGCGGCGCGGGCTCACGGCAAAGGCGAAACCACCGAAGTGGTGCAGCGTGGCCCCCTGGACCACCAGCGGCGGCACCACGGGGATTTCGGCCGCCACCAGTTCGGCCGCGAAGGCGTGCTCTTCGGCAATCTGTTCGTCGCTCCAGCGCTCGGGGCGGTAGAACTTGGCGACCACCTGCTCATGCCCCTCGTGCGGCGTTTCCAGATGGATCTGGTAGACCCGGTTCTCGAAGCTGTTGAGCGCGGCCATGCGCCCGTCGCCCCACAGGCCGATCTGGCCCAGCGCGTCCTGCACCACGTCGGGGGTGAGTGCGGTGTAGGGGTGGAGGTGGGGGGCATCGGAGGTCATGGGCGATTGTCGCCGGGGCGGGTGGGCGCCGCCATAGCCCTCGCCTATGATCGGCGCATGTCCAAAGCCGCCCTGAAAAAACGCCCGCCCCAGACCCTGGAGGAGCAGCTGCCCGAGCTGCGGCCGGGGCAGTCGGTTGAGCTGCTCAAGGAGCTGCACATCCTGACCCGCGAGGGCAAGCTCAACCAGGACACCCGGCGCAAGCTCAAGCAGGTCTACCACCTGGTGCAGTTCATCGAACCGCTGCTGGCCGAGGTGCTGGAAGAGCGCGGCGACGTGACCCTGGCCGACCACGGCGCGGGAAAGTCCTACCTGGGCTTTATCCTCTACGACCTGTTCTTCAAGGACAAGCCGGTGGGCCACGTGTACGGCGTGGAGTCGCGCGCCGAGCTGGTGGCGAAATCGCAGGAACTCGCGGCCCGGCTGGGCTTCGAGCGCATGGCCTTCTTGGCCACCACGGTGCAGCAGGCGCTGAGCCATCCCGAGCTGCCGCCGCGCATCGACGTGGTGACCGCGCTGCACGCCTGCGACACCGCCACCGACGACGCCATTGCCTTCGGTCTGGCCAAGCAGGCGCGCTTCATGGTGCTGGTGCCGTGTTGCCAGGCCGAGGTGGCGGGCGTGATGCGCAGCAACAAGGCGCTGAACCTGGCACGAACGCCGCTGGCCGAACTCTGGCGCCACCCGCTGCACACGCGCGAGTTCGGCAGCCAGATCACCAACGTGCTGCGCTGCCTGCAACTCGAAGCCCATGGTTACGGCGTCACCGTGACCGAGCTGGTGGGCTGGGAGCACTCCATGAAGAACGAGCTGATCCTGGCCCGCAAGGCCGGGCCGGACCACAGCGCGCAACAGGCCCGGGCCCGCGCGCGTCTGCAGCAGGTGCTCGAAGAACTCGGTCTGCAGGCCCTGAGCGAACGATTCCTGGGCGGCTTGCAGGCTTGACTATTTCCCGGCGGGCTTGGCGGGGGCGGTGGCCGGTGTGGCGGGGCCACCCAGGCGTTTGCTGATCGATTGTTCGAGCTGCTTGACCTTGGGTTCGACGGTGCCGCGCGTGTCGGCCAGCAGCTTTTCCTGCAGGGCCTTTTGCATGCTGCCCGTGAGCTGCATGTATTTGGCATAGACCGGAGACTCCAGCAGGGTCACGATCTGGAGCAGTTCGGCTTCGCTGAACTTCTCTTCCAGCAGGCTGCCGACCGTGCTGGGCGCGAGCTTGACGGCGCGGGTGGTCACCAGCGGCACGGTCTCGTTCAGGTATTTGGCGGTGTCGGCCTGGATCTCCTTGGCCACGGCCTCGCGCCGGTCGGCGCTCACCGCGTTGGGCAGGATGACGTCGGCGCGGTCGAGCAACTGGGCCGCTGGCTGTTCGGCCATGGCGCGCGCCAGGGCTTCGATGCCCGGCTGCTGCAGCTTGAGCAGGCGGGCCACCAGCTCTTTCTTGGGGGCGGGGGCCGGGGTCTGGGCGCTGGCGCCGGTGGCGGCGATCAACAGGGCCAGGGTGAGGGTCAGGGTGTGCAAGGGTTTTTTCAGCATGGCGGATGGTACCCACATCGCCGGAGCGCGGATGTAACCAGCCATGTGCGCCGCTGCGGGCCCCCGGACTACCATGGCGCCATGGTTCGTTTCTCAATCCTGTGGATGTCCAATCGTCTGCCCCGCTTCGCTGTGGGGCTGGCGATGTCGCTGGGGCTGGGCGGCTGTGCCGTGATGGACGGCGCCGGCCCGCCGGTGCTGTGGCCCTCGGACCCGGCCGCGCAGCAGTGCCTGCAGTGGTTCGAGCGCCTGGACGCGGTGACCGACGCACACCATGTGCGCGACGGTGGCGCGGCGCGCATCGCGGGCTTCCCGTTTCTGCGCACCGACCGCCTGCTCGCCTCGTTTCGTGACGACGCCGTGCGCAGCGACGCGGCTTTCCAGGCCTGGGGCGCGCGCCTGCGGGCGCTGGACGCGCAGGCGCGGGCGTTCGAGCGTGCCCATCTGCCCGCCGCGGCGCTGGCCGAGCTGGGCGTGCCGGACGTGGCCGGTGCCGGCGCGCGCACGCAGCGTTGCGCCGACACGCTGTGGGCCGAGGTGGTGGCCCACCCGGCGCTCAGGACCACCCTGGCGCAGCGTGCGCAGGTGCCCGACGACTACAGCGACTGGCGGCGGGCATTGGGGCTGTACCCGCTGACCCGGGGGCCGTTTTTTGCCGGCGTCGAGCGCTGGCAGCAGCGCTGGAGCGCTACCTTTGCTCACACACCCGCGCGAATCGATACCACTGCGGGCTGGCAGCGCCATGTGCCGGCCACCGCATCGGGGTCGCCCGGTGGCGCCGAGCTTGCGGCCCTGCTCGGCGCCGTGCCCCGCGACGCGCTGGGCATCCCGACGCCCGATGCGGCCACCGCGCAGCAGCTGCTGCAGGCCCATGCCCCGGTGCTGGTGATCCAGAACCGGGGCGCGCACGATCGGTTGGGCCGCCTGCACTGGGGCGATGGCCCGGCGCCCCAGGTGGACGCCAGCCAGCCCGTGGTCTACCAGCGCCTGGCCCACACGCGGTTCGGCGAGCAGACCCTGCTGCAGCTGGTCTACAGCGTGTGGTTTCCACAGCGCCCGCCCCAAGGTGCGCTGGACCTGCTCGCGGGCGCCGTGGACGCGGTGGTGATGCGCCTGACCCTGGCGCCGGACGGCCGCGTGTGGCTGTTCGACAGCATCCACGCCTGCGGTTGTTACCACCTGTTCGTGCCCACACCCGCGCTCGTGCCCCGGCCGGCGCCCGATGCGCGCAGCGAGTGGGCCTTCGTGCCCACCACGCTGCCGGCGATGCGCGTGGGCGAACGGCTGCGGGTGGTGATCGAGTCGGGCAGCCACATGGTGGTGGGCGTCGCGCCCGAACCCGCGGCCAACGCAGCGGCCGATGGCACGGCCCCGGCCCAGACCTACACCTTGTCCGATGAAGATGGCCTGCGCAGCCTGCCCGGCGCCGACGGCCGGCGCCGCAGCGCGTTCTGGCCGCATGGCATCATGCCCGGCACCGAGCGCGGCGAACGCCTCCTGTTCTGGCCCATGGGTATCGAGAGTCCGGGTGCGATGCGACAATGGGGCCGCCAGCCGACGGCCTTTGTCGGACGGCGGCATTTCGACGATGCACGGCTGCTGCAAGAGCGGTTCCTGTTGCAGCCGTCACTCGGCGCACCCTGAGGCCCGGTTCCCGGGCGTTCTTTCAGGCTGCGAACTGTTTCAACCGTCGCACGCCGCTGCGACCCACTCGCCCGATGGCCGACGGGGTGTGTTACACCCGCCATCCGGAACTTTGTCCCCATCCAGGAGAACCTGCCCATGGTCACCGATTTCCCGTTTCTGCTGCAGTCCATGGCCTGGCCGCTGGCGCTGCTGATCGCCTGGTTTCTGGGCGAACGGCTGCACGAGATCTGGCAGGTGCCGCGCGTGTCGAGCTACGTGGCGGTGGGCCTGCTGGGCAGCTTGATCAACCTGCCCGGCCTGACCGACGCCGTGCCCGGCCTGCCGTTCCTGGCCAACGTGGCGCTGTCGCTGGTGCTGTTCGAACTCGGCTATCGCATCAACCTGCGCTGGTTCCGCCACAACCCCTGGGTGATGGCGCTCGGCCTGGTGGAATCGGCCCTGACCTTCGCCGCGGTCTACCTGGCCAGCGGTTGGTTCGACATGGGCACCGACACCCGCCTCATCTTCGCCTCCTTGTCCATCTCGGCCTCGCCGGCGGGCATCGTGCGCGTGGCCAACGACCTGCGCAGCGCGGGCCAGGTGACCGAGCGTGTGCTGCACCTGTGCGCCATCAACTGCCTGGTGTCGGTGCTGGCCTTCAATCTGGTGGTGGGCTACTGGCACCTGAGCACCTCGGGCGACCTGGTGCTGGCGGCGTTCGGCAGCGTGCACGTGCTGGTCACCTCGGTGGCGGTGGGCGCGCTGCTCGGTGTGGCCGCTCCGTGGCTGCTGCGCGCCCAGCGCGTGCAGGCGCGCGACGTGACCGTGGTGTTCGCGCTGGCGGTGGTGCTGCTCACCACCATGGCCTATGGCCTGAAGCTCTCGCCCCTGCTGGCCGCGCTCACCTTCGGCATCGTGGCGCGCGAGCGCCGCGTGCACCTGACCAACGCGCAGCGCGGTTTCGGCACCGCCGGCGACCTGCTCACCGTGTTCCTGTTCGTCTACATCGCCTCGCTGCTGAACTGGGCCGACGTCGGGACCGGCATGCTGTTCGGGCTGGTGCTGATCGTGGTGCGCACCGCCACCAAGGTGGGCTGCAGCGTGGCGGCGGCGCGCCTGTCGGGCAGCACCGAGCGCAAGGGCCTGCTCACGGGCCTGGCGCTCACCCCCATGTCGGCCTTCGCCATCCTGTTGCTCGAACAGAGCCGCCTCTATGGCTTCGAGCCCGCCGCGCACGTGCTCTCGTCCATGGCCGGGATGATGCTGGTGCTGGAACTGTTCGGCCCCGTGGTCACCCAGCGCGCGCTGCTGGCCGCCCACGAAACCCACGTGACCAAGGAATAGGAGCTCTCTCATGCCACTGGAAACCTTCAAAGCCTCCGACTCGCTGACCATGGGCGTGGAGCTGGAACTGCAGCTCGTCAACACCTACGACATGGACCTCTCCAGCAGCGCCAACGACCTGCTCGAACTGCTGCGCCGCAAGCCCTTCCCCGGCGTGGTCACGCCCGAGATGACGCAGAGCATGATCGAGATCGCCACCGACGTGCAGCGCGAACACGGCCCGCTGCTGGCGCAGCTTCAGCAGATCCGCGACACGCTGGTGCACGCCGGCGACCGGCTCAACATCGAGATCGCCGGCGGCGGCACGCACCCGTTCCAGCGCTGGTTCGAGCAGCGCATTTTTTCCAAGCCACGCTTCCAGCAGCTCTCGGGCCTGTACGGCTACCTTGCCAAGCAGTTCACCGTGTTCGGCCAGCACGTGCACATCGGCTGCGCGTCGCCCGACGAGGCGCTGTTCCTGCTGCATTCGCTCAACCGCTACGTGCCGCACTTCATCGCGCTGTCGGCCTCGTCGCCGTTCTCGCAGGGGGTGGACACGCTGTTCGATTCGGCGCGCCTGAACTCGGTGTTCGCTTTTCCCCTGAGTGGCCGCGCCCCGTTCACGCTGAGCTGGGACGAGTTCGCCAACGTGTACTTCACCAAGATGGAGAGCACCGGCGTGGTCAGATCCATGAAGGACTTCTATTGGGACATCCGGCCCAAGCCCGAGTACGGCACCATCGAGCTGCGCGTGTGCGACACGCCGCTCACCGTGGAGCGCGCCGCCGGTCTGGCCTGCTACCTGCAGGCGCTGTGCCGCCATCTGCTGGAGCGCAGCGAGCCGCCGCCCGAAGAAGACGACTACCTCGTCTACACCTACAACCGCTTCCAGGCCTGCCGCTTCGGACTGGACGGCATGATGGTCAACCCCAAGACGCGCGAGCAGATCAGCATCCGAGAGGACATCCTGGCCACGCTGCGCCACCTGGGGCCGCACGCCGATGCGCTGAACTCGCAGGCCGCGCTCGACGAGATCGAACGCACCGCCGCGCGCGACGGCAACCACGCCACCTACCTGCGCAAACAGTACGCCGAGAGCGGCAGCGTGCAGGGCGTGGTGCGCGCCAGCGTGGACGCGCTGCGCTTCGGACCGAAGGCCTGAGCGGCTGAGGGTTTTGAGGCCGGGTGGCGGTTGCCCGGCTGAGAACTGGGGGGTGAAACCAGGCCAGTTCCGGGCTTGTCAGGCAACTTCCTACAGCCCGAATGGCGGTGCGCCGACTTAACCAATTGATACAGACTGAATACAGTTTGTCACACCGACAAACGTTTCATCACCAACCCCTTTTCAGCCCAGGACACCGCCATGAACTCCATCCACCGCCGCCTCAATCCCTTTGTCCTCATGCTCGATCCGGAAGCCGTGATCACCGCCATGGAGAGCAGCATGAACCTGCGGGGCCTGCGCCAGCGCGTCTGCCGCCCGCTGGACAAACCACTGATTCCCAAGACCCACGGCCAGACGTTCGAGTACGACAGCGTGATCGACACCGAGGATTTCATGGACAGCGGCATCGACAGCTACGTCGAAGCCCAGCCTGCGCTGCAGGCTGTTCACTGAGCCCACCCCCATCGCTTGCCCACTGCGTGTGGCCGCTCCGCCCCTCAAGGGGCAACGCGAGCGGCCTGGCAAAGCCAGTTCCGCCGCGTTCTCGGCTGGGACACCTGCGCCGGAGAGGGGAAGTCGTCCAGGGCACCGCGGAACCGGCTTTGCCGGGCCGCCAGTGCCGCCCCCTTGAGGGGGTGACGGGCGAAGCCCGGCGCAGGGGTGGGCCTATCGACTGAATCGCTTGCGCGTAAGCGCCAGCGCCAGCCAGAAGGCGGCCACGGTGTAGACCAGCAGCACGGCGGCGTGCAGCCAGGCTTGTTCGGGCCATTGGTCCATGAACAGGGGGCGCACCAGCTCCACCGCGTTGGTCAGCGGTAGCCAGTCGGAAATGGCGCGCACCACCCCGGGCAGTTGTTCCCGCGGAAAGAACACCCCGGAGAGAAACATCATCGGGGTCAGGAACAGGGTGAAGTAGTAGGTGAAGAAGTCGTAGCCCTGGGCCAGGGCGTTGAACACCAGGGCGATGCACGAGAACGTGATGCCCACCCCCAGCAGCACCGGCCAGGCCAGCAGCAGTTTCGGCGAATGGCTGATGCCCAGACCCAGCATGACGAACATGATGGCCGTGACCGAGAACAGCGCCTTGAAACCGGCCCACAACATCTCGGCCAGCACCACGTCGTCCAGACTCACCGGCGCGTTCATGATGCCGTCCCAGGTCTTTTGCACGTGCATGCGCGAAAACGCCGAGTACAGCGCCTCGAAGCTGGCCGCGTTCATCGCGCTCATGCAGATGCTGCCGCTGGCCAGGAACAGGATGTAGGGCACCGCCGTGTCGCCCTGGGGCGTGCTGATGGTCACCTGGCCCACCAGCGCGCCCATGCCGTAACCGAAGGCCACCAGCCACATCAGCGGCTCGGCGATGTTGCCCACCAGGCTCGGAATCGCGAGCTTCTTCCAGACCAGCAGATTGCGCAGGAACACCGGCCACCAGCGACCCGAAAGCCGGGGCACGGACCAGTGAGATGGACTGTGGGACTGGGTAAGGGTGTTCATGGGGAATGCGCCAAGGGTTCCGTTCGGGCCGAGCTTGTCGAAGCCTGCATGGCTAACCGTCTTCCCGTATTTGTCGTCCGGTCAGCTTCAGGAACAGGTCCTCCAGATTCGCCGGCCGGTGCAAGGTGCGCAGCTGGTGGTGTTGGCCCAGCGCGGCCAGCAGTGGCAGGGCCTGCGCGGTGTAGAAAAACACCGTCTCGCCACTCACCTCCACGCGTGCCGCAAGCGCGCGCAGGGCGGCGTGTTCTTCGGCCTGGGCCAGTGCGAGCGCGCCGTTGCCGTAGACCTCCACCACGTCGGGTTCCAGGTGTTGCGCGATCAGTTCGCGTGGGCGGCCTTCGGCGATCTTGCGGCCGTGGTCCAGCACCAGCAGGCGCGAGCACAGGCGCTCGGCCTCGTCCATGAAGTGCGTGGTCAGCAGGATGCTCTTGCCCTGTTGCAGCAGCTGCTGCAGGCGTTCCCACATCAGGTGGCGCGCCTGGGGGTCCAGCCCGGTGGTGGGTTCGTCGAGCATCAGCAGCTGCGGGTCGTTCACCAGGGCGCGCGCCAGCGACAGGCGCCGCTTCATGCCGCCCGAGAGTTCACCCGGTTTGGCGTCGGCCTTGTGCGAGAGGGCGGCGAACTCCAGCAGCTGCGGAATGCGGGGGCGGATCTGCGCGGCGCTCATGCCGAAGTAGCGGCCATAGACCAGCAGGTTCTCGGCGCAATTGAAGTCCGGGTCCAGCGTGTCGATCTGGCTCACCACGCCCAGCTGCGCCTTGATGGCCAGGGTGTCGCGCGGCATGTCCAGGCCGAAGGCGGTGATGCTGCCCGCGTCCGGGGCGGTCAGGCCCAGGCACATGCGGATGGTGGTGGTCTTGCCCGCGCCGTTGGGGCCGATCACGCCCAGGCATTCGCCCGGCGCGATGCGGAACGACAGGTCGTCCACCACGGTGTTCTCACCATAGCGCTTGGCGAGATGCTGGCATTCGAAGAGGGGTGTGTTCACGGAAGTACCTTCGCCCTGCGGGCTGCGGTGCGCACTGGCCGGGGCGCGGCCCGGCGCTGCGCTCATGGATGGCATTGTGCCCGCTTGCCCCCACCTACAATGTCGGCCAGCCTGACCAGCGGTCACCCAGCAGCCCACGCGAGCCACCAGACGTGTCCTTATCCCCAGCCGTTGTTCTGCAATACCTGTTGCCCAAGCGGGCGATCACCGAGTTCGCCGGCTGGTGCGCCGGTTCCCGCGCCACCTGGTGGACCCACAACGTGATCCCCTGGTTCATCCGCCGCTACGGGGTCAACATGGGCGAGGCCGCCAACCCCGATCCGCGCAGCTACGACACCTTCAACGCCTTCTTCACCCGCGCGCTCAGGCCCGGTGCGCGGCCGCTGGCGCGCTCGGCCTTCGTCTGCCCGGTGGACGGCGCGATCAGCCAGCACGGCGCTATCGAACGCGACCAGATCTTCCAGGCCAAGGGCCACCACTACAGCACGCGCGCCCTGCTAGGCGGCGACGCCGAACTCGCAGCGCAGTTCGACGACGGCGCCTTCGCCACCATCTACCTCAGCCCCAAGGACTACCACCGCATCCACATGCCCAGCGCCGCGCGCCTGCGCCGCATGATCCACGTGCCGGGCGAGCTGTTCTCGGTCAACCCGACCACGGCGCGCGGTGTGCCCGGCCTGTTCGCGCGCAACGAGCGCGTGGTCTGCGTGTTCGACGTGCCGCACGGCGACAGCGGTGAGACGCGCCCCTTCGTGCAGGTGCTGGTGGGCGCCACCATCGTCGGCAGCATGGCCACCGCGTGGCACGGCGTGGTGAACCCGCCGCGCCCGGGCCAGGTGCGCGAGTGGCGCTACGACGACCAGCCGGTCGTGCTGCGCCAGGGCGAAGAAATGGGCCGCTTCCTGCTCGGCTCCACCGTGGTGCTGCTCTGGCCCAAGGACACCATTGACTTCAACCCGCAGTGGCTGGCCGGGCAGGGCGTTCGCATGGGCGAGGCCATGGGCGAAGCCGTGTGAACGAGTACCGCGCCCGCCCCCGAACCCCTTGAACCGACCACCCCTCCAGGACACACCATGACCACCCTCGGCACCCCCTTGTCTCCCTCGGCCACCAAAGTGATGCTGCTCGGCTCCGGCGAGCTCGGCAAAGAGGTGCTGATCGCGCTGCAGCGCCTGGGCGTGGAGACCATCGCCGTGGACCGCTACGACAACGCGCCGGGCCAGCAGGTGGCGCACCACGCCCGCACCATCACCATGAGCGACCCGGCCCAGCTCAAGGCGCTGATCGAGGCCGAGCGCCCGCACCTGGTGGTGCCCGAGATCGAAGCCATTGCCACGCCCATGCTGGAGCAGCTGGAGGCCGCGGGCGTGGTGCGCGTGATTCCCACCGCGCGCGCCGCGCGCCTGACCATGGACCGCGAAGGCATCCGCCGCCTGGCCGCCGAGACCCTGGGCCTGCCGACCAGCCCGTATCAGTTCTGCGACTCGCTCGACGAGCTGCAGGCGGCCATTGACGCCGGTATCGGCTATCCCTGCATCGTCAAGCCGGTGATGAGCAGCTCGGGCAAGGGCCAGAGCAAGATCGACGGTCCGGCCGATGTGCAGAAGGCCTGGGACTACGCGATGGCCGGTGGCCGGGTTGGCCCGGGGCGTGTGATCGTGGAAGGCTTCATCGCCTTCGACTACGAGATCACCCAGCTCACCGTGCGCGCGCTCGGTGCAGACGGCCAGATCCAAACGCATTTCTGCGACCCCATCGGCCATGTGCAGGTGAGCGGCGACTACGTGGAGAGCTGGCAGCCGCACCCGATGACGCCCGCCGCGCTGGCCGAGTCGCGCCGCATCGCGAAGACCGTGACCGACAACCTCGGCGGCCAGGGCCTGTTTGGCGTGGAGCTGTTCGTCAAGGGCGACCAGGTCTGGTTCAGCGAAGTCAGCCCGCGCCCGCACGACACCGGCATGGTGACCATGATCACGCAGTGGCAGAACGAATTCGAACTGCACGCCCGCGCCATCCTGGGCCTGCCGGTGGACACCACGCTCAAGAGCCCGGGCGCCAGTGCCGTGATCTACGGCGGCGTCGAGGCCCAGGGCATCGTGTTCGACGGCGTGGACGAGGCCCTGCGCGTGCCCCATAGCGAGGTCCGCCTGTTCGGCAAACCCGAGAGCTTCGTGAAGCGCCGCATGGGCGTGGCGCTGGTGTTTGATGCCGACGTGGAAGTGGCCCGCACGCAGGCCAAGCTGGCCGCGTCCAAGGTCAAGCCCCGGGTGGCTTGAGCGCCACGCGCGCGAGCTGCGCGTCGTGCCAGCGCGCCAGCAGCCACTGCGCCGCCATGGCGCCGATGAAGGCCAGCGCCATGTCTTTCTGCGTGTCCCAGGGGTCGCCCTGCGTGCCCAGGAAGGCCTCGGCGCCCGCGCCGATCGCGACGGCCGCGCCCCATTCGATGAGTTCGTAGAGCGCGCTGATGGCGCCACAGACCGCCACCACCAGGGTGAACAGCCAGGCGCCCGGGCGCAGCGGCGTGTGGCGCAGCAGCAGCTCGCGCGCCACCATGGCGGGCACGAAGCCCTGGGCCAGATGGCCGATGCCGTCGTAGGGGTTGCGCGCCAGGCCCATCAGCTCCTGCATCCAGAAGCCCAGCGGCACCTGGGCATAGGTGTAGTGGCCGCCCAGCATCAGGACCAGGGCGTGCACGAAGATCAGCGCGTAGACCAGCGGCGTGAGGGGAAAGCGCCGCCAGCTGAGCCAGAGCAGGGGCAGGGCGATGAACACCGGCGCCACCTCCATGGCCCAGGTGTCCAGCTCCAGCGGCCGGATGCCCGAGAGGGCCAGCAAGGCCAGCAGGGCCACGGAATAGACGGCCAGGCCGCGCGCGCTCAGGGATGGGGATGTGGTCGGCATGCGCGCATGTTAGCGGGGCGAAGGCCCTCGTCGTCGGCCTGGCTGGCACATCCCGGCCTCACTCGTGCCGCAGCGCGTCGATCGGATTCAGCCGCGCCGCGCGCCGCGCCGGGAAGTAGCCGAACAGCACGCCGATCGCCGCTGAAAACACGAAGCTCAGCACGTTCACGCTCAGGTTGAACTGGTAAGGCACGTTCATCAGCGCCGACAGGCCGAGCGAGGCGCCGGTGGCCAGCACGATGCCGATGAGTCCGCCGAGGGCGGCCAGCACCACGGCCTCGATCAGGAACTGCAGCAGCACCTCGCGCTCCAACGCGCCGATGGCCAGGCGCAGGCCGATCTCGCGGGTGCGCTCGGTCACGCTCACCAGCATGATGTTCATGATGCCGATGCCGCCCACCAGCAGGCTCACCGCAGCCACCGCGCCGAGCAGCATGGTCATGATCTTGGTGGTGCCCGACAGCGTTTCGGCCAGCTGTTTGGTGTCGAGCACGTTGAAGTTGTCTTCGTCGCTCTCGGCCAGCTTGCGCCGCTCGCGCAGCAGCTCGGTGATGGTCGCGGTGATGCGGGCGGCGTCCGCGCCGTCGCTCATGGACACCAGCAGGGTGTTCACCCGGGTGTGGCCGACGATACGGCGTTGCAGGGTCTTGATCGGCATCAGCACCAGGTCGTCCTGGTCGTTGCCGAAAGCGCCCTGCCCCTTGGAGGCCAGCGTGCCGATGACCTCGCAGCTCATCGCCTTGACGCGCAGTTGCGCGCCCACCGCGCTGGTGCTGCCGAAGAGCTCGCGCTGCACGGTCTGACCGATCAGGCAGACCGCGCCGCCCGCGCGCAATTCGTCGTTGCTGAACGCGCGGCCGTCGGCCAGCTTCCAGTTGCCGGTGGTGAGCCAGTCGTTGGTGCTGCCGATCACGCTACTGCTCCAGTTGCGGCCGTTGGCCACGAGCACGGAGCCGGTGCGCGCCTCGGGCGCTACCGCGGCGATACCGCCGATCTGCGCGGCGATGGCTTCGCCGTCGCTTTCCTTGAAGGCGGGTGCACCACCACCGCCGCCGCCCGGTCCCATGCGCTGGCCGGGGCGCACCTGCAGCAGGTTGGTGCCCAGGCCTGAAATCTGGTTCTGCACCGCGGCCGTGGCACCGTTGCCGACCGTGACCATGGTGATCACCGCGCTCACGCCGATCACGATGCCGAGGATGGTGAGAAAGGAGCGCAGCAGGTTGCGGCGGATGGAGCGCAGCGCGAGCAGCAGCGTGTTAAGCCACATGGGGTGCCTCCTCGCCGGAGATGCCCGAGACTTCCGCGTCGCTCACGGTCGCGTGCGCGGCGCCCGCCTGCAGCGCCACCGGGTGGGGGTTGCGCTCATCGCTCTCGACCACGCCGTCCACGAAATGCACGATGCGTTTCGCATATGCGGCCATGTCGGGCTCGTGCGTGACCATCAGCACGGTGATGCCCTGTTCGGCGTTCAGGTGCCAGAGCAGTTCCATGATCTCCTGGCTGCGGTGCGTGTCGAGGTTGCCGGTGGGCTCGTCGGCCAGCAGCACCTGCGGCTCGGTGACGATGGCGCGCGCGATGGCCACGCGTTGTTGTTGCCCGCCCGAGAGTTCGCCCGGCGTGTGGTGCTCCCAACCCTTGAGGCCCACCCTTTCCAGCGCGCGCCGGGCCAGGCTGTGCCGAGAAGCGGCGGGCTCGCCGCGGTAGATCAGGGGCAGCTCCACGTTCTCCTGCGCCGAGGTGCGTGCCAGTAGGTGGAAGCCCTGGAACACGAAGCCGAAATAGCGCCGCCGCAGGCGCGCACGCTCGTCGCGCGCAAGCGCTTCCACGTGCACGCCGCGAAACAAATAGTCGCCGGTGGTGGGCACGTCCAGACAGCCCAGTGTGTTCATCGCCGTGGACTTGCCCGAGCCGCTGGGGCCCATGATGGCGACGAACTCGCCCTGGTGGATGTCCAGGTCCACGCCCTTCAAGGCCTGGAAGGCGGTGTTGCCTTCGCCGTAGGTCTTGGTGATGCCGCGCAGGCGGATAAGCGGTGCCGCGACTTGGGCGTCCGTGCTCATGATCCGGTTCCGGCAGCGCGTTGCTCGGTGATCACGGCCATGCCTTCGCGCAGTGCTTCGCCGCTGACTTCGGTGTTGCGGCCATCGCTGATGCCGGTCTTGACCGACACCGACACCGGCTGGCCGTCCTGCAACACCCAGATCTGGCGCGGGCCGCTGCCACGGCGGTCGGTGCCGGCGGTCTTGGTGCCCGAGCGCGGCGGGCGCGGCATCAGTTTGGACAGGATGCTGGTGTTGGTCGCCGCCGCCGCACCGTTGCCGCTGGCGGGGGAAAAGCGCAGCGCGGTGTTGGGCACCAGCAGCACGCCCTTCGCTTCCTTGGCCACGATGGTGGCCGCCGCCGTCATGCCCGGGCGCAGGCTGAGGTCGCTGTTGTCCACGTTGAGCGTGGTGGTGTAGGTGACCACGTTGTCGGTCTTGGTGGAGCCAAAGGCCACGCGGTGGATGGTGGCCGGGTAGCGGCGCGCCGGGAAGGCGCTCACGGTGAAGGTGGCCTTCTGGTCCACCTTGACGGCGCCCACGTCGGCCTCGTCCACCGCCACGTCGAGCTTGAGCTGTGCAAGGTCTTCGGCCACGGAAAACAGCGTCACAGCCTGCAGCGAGGCGGCCACGGCGTTGCCCGGGTCCACCGAGCGGCTGAGCACCACGCCGTTGATGGGCGAGCGGATCGAGGCCTTGGACAGGTTGGTTTCGGTGGTGGCGAGGGCCGCGCGCGATTCGGTGACCGAGGCCCGTGCGGCGGCCTCGCTGGCCACGGCGCGCTCCACGGCCGCCCTCGCGCTGTCCAGCTCGGTGGCCGAGGGCACCTTGCCGTCCGAGAGGCGCGCCACTTCCTCAAAACGCGCCAGCGTGCCACGCGCTTCCGTGGTCGTGGCGACGGCCTGCGCCAGCTGCGCCTGGGCCGAGGCCAGACCGGCACGCGACTGCGTCACCTGGTCCACCAGCTT
>Ga0155522_1441_pt1 | contig 20197 bp, 16 predicted proteins | sample RifCSPhighO2_12_FD_107179 | JGI IMG/M metagenome (GOLD analysis project Ga0155522, IMG submission 107179) | Burkholderiales bacterium RIFCSPHIGHO2_12_FULL_67_38
ATTTCTGCTTTTTTTCCGGGCAGTTTAAACAAACCCTTGATTTTCAAGGGCTCCCGGCCCGTCAACACCATCTATCAACAAAGTTATCCACAGAAAACCTGAACAGTCGCGGAAGCGAAGTCAAATCAACAACTTACATCGCTTTTCTGCAGTTCGACTGAGGAACAACCGCTAACCATGGCTTTCTGGCCCAGTGTGATCGTGGCGACCCCGGCCCACAGCGGGGTGGGCACCAGCCTGACTTACCGAAGTGAGTTGTTGCTCGCGCCGGGTGCGTTGGTGCGGGTGCCACTGGGTTCGCGCGAGGTGCTGGGCGTGGTCTGGGACTGCCCGACCACACTGCCCGAAGGGCTGACCGAGGCGCAGACCAAGGCGGTGGCGGGCGTGCTCGACGGCCTGCCGCCGCTCAACGGGTGCTGGCGGCAGTTGGTCCGCTTCGCCGCGCAGTACTACCAGCGCAGCCTGGGCGAGGTGGCGCTGGCCGCGCTGCCGCCCCAGCTGCGCGAGCTGGGCAACGACCAATTGGCGCGCCGGCTCAAACGCCGCGCCAAAGCCGTGGCCAGCGCCGCGCCGGCGGCGGAAACGGGCACCGCCCCGGTGCAACCCGGCGGCCACGACCTGAGTGCCGAGCAGGCCGAAGCGCTGCAGGCGCTAGCGGCGGCCACCGCGCCGGTGCTGCTGTACGGCGCCACCGGCAGCGGCAAGACCGAGGTGTATTTGCGCGCCACGCAGCAGGCACTGCAGGCGGGCGCTCACACCCAGGTGCTGGTGATGGTGCCCGAGATCAACCTCACGCCGCAGCTGGAGACGCGCTTTCGCGAACGCTTCGAGCCCGCGTTTGGTGCCGGCGCGGTGGTCTGCCTGCACAGCGGCATGACGCCGGCGCAGCGACTTTCGGCCTGGCTGGCGGCGCACACGGGCAGCGCGCGCATCGTGCTGGGCACGCGCATGGCGGTGTTCGCCAGCCTGCCGGGGCTGCGGCTGATCGTGGTGGACGAAGAACACGACCCGAGCTACAAGAGCCAGGAGGGGGCGCGGTATTCGGCGCGGGATCTGGCGGTGTATCGGGCGAAGATCGAGAGTGAGGCTTTGGCCACTGACGGAACGGGTCTGCACGCGGGCCCTCACCCCCGCCCTCTCCCAGAGGGAGAGGGCGTGAACACCCCTCGCTGCCAGGTGCTGCTGGGCTCGGCCACGCCTTCGCTGGAGAGCTGGCACGCGGCCGACCAGGGGCGTTATGTGCGGCTGGCGATGCCCGGGCGCATCGGCGGCGGGGCGCTGCCGCGCCTGCGCCTGGTGGACATGAACCACCAGCCCAAGGGCGCCGTGCTGGCGCCGCCGCTGGTGGCGGCCATGGGCGAGCGCATCGCGCGCGGCGAGCAGTGCCTGGTGCTGCTGAACCGCCGCGGCTACGCGCCGGTGCTGGCCTGCCACGACTGCGGCTGGAAAAGCGGTTGCCCACACTGCAGCGCCTACCGCGTGTTCCACAAGCTCGACCGCACCCTGCGCTGCCACCACTGCGGCTTCACCGAGCGCGTGCCGCGCGCCTGCCCGGACTGCGGCAACATCGACATCGCGCCGGTGGGCCGCGGCACCGAACAGATCGAAGAACAGCTCGCCGGCCTGCTGGCCGACGTGCGCCGGCCCGACGGCAGCCCGGCCCGGGTGGCGCGCATGGACGCGGACTCGACCCGCCTCAAGGGCAGCCTGGAAATGCAGCTCGCCGCGCTGCACAGCGGCGAGGTGGACGTGTTGGTGGGCACGCAGATGATCGCCAAGGGCCACGACTTCCGGCGCATCACCCTGGTGGCCGGCATCAACGCCGACTCGGCCCTGTTCGCCAGCGACTACCGCGCGCCCGAGCGCCTGTTTGCCCTGCTGATGCAGGCGGCGGGCCGCGCCGGGCGCGACGCGGCGCAGAGCGGTGCGAGCGAGATGTGGGTGCAGACCTGGTACCCGCAGCACCCGCTGTTTGCCACGCTCAAAAAACACGACTACCCGGCCTTCGCTGCCGAGCAGCTGACCGAACGCGAGCAGGCCGGCATGCCACCCTACGGCTTTCAGGCCCTGCTGCGCGCCGACGCGCGCACCCAGCAGGCCGCGCAGGCGTTTCTGAACATCGCCGCCGAACAGGCCACCGGCCTGCCGCTCCGCGACCAAATCACGCTCTACCCCGCCGTGCCGCTGACCATCCAGCGCGTGGCCAACGTGGAGCGCGCGCAGATGCTGGTGGAAAGCGCCTCGCGCGGCGCACTGCAGCGCTTTCTGGCGGCCTGGCAGCCGGTGCTGCACGGTTGCCGCAGCGCGCCCGAGGCCAAGGGCCTGGTGCGCTGGGCGGTGGACGTGGACCCGCTGTCCATTTGAGGGAACCCCATGGCACGCAAATCCAAAGCGGCACCCCAGCCGCCAGAACCCGAAGACGAAACCGAGGAACCGGGCTCGCCCGCGCCGCGCATGAGGATGAACACGCCCTGCGCGTGGGACGGCGACACGCTGGTGGTCAACATCCTGGGCACACCGGCGGCCAAGCGCGACGCGATCGGCAAGACCAAGGGCCACCAGCTCAAGGTGAGCGTGACAGCCACGCCGGTGGCCGGCAAGGCCACCGATCACATGGTGAAGTTCCTGGCGGAAGAGTTCGACGTGCCGGCCAAGGCCATCACCGTGGTGTTCGGCCGCTTCAACGTGAACAAGCAGTTGCGCATCCTGGCGCCGAAGAAGATACCGGCGGTGCTGGCGAAAGTGCTGGAGGGCTGAGCCGTTCGCCACATGCGCTGAGCCGCGCGCGGTGTCACGGGGGCTTCACGAACGCCGCCCAGAATCGCGCCTGTGCTTGATGTCCGACACACAACGGACGGCACACCCGGCCACCCTGGTGGCCGATCCATTCGAGCTGGGCGGTATCGGCGCCGCTCAGCCCACCGCACCAGCGCTCAAGTGCAGCCGGCGGGCCAGCGCAAACCGGGCGAAATCGGCGTCGAAGCTCACCAGCCGGCCCAGGATGCGGTGGAACCGGCTCCGCCGGGCCACTCGCATCGCCCCCTGGGGGGTGACGGGCGCAGCCCGGCGCGGGGGGTTACAAATCCATCACCTTGGTCCAGGCCGCGACGAAGTCTTTCACGAACTTCTTGCCACCGTCGTTCTGCGCATACACCTCGGCGATGGCGCGCAGCTGCGAGTTGGAGCCGAAGGCCAGGTCCACACGGGTGGCCGTCCATTTCACCGCGCCGGTCTGGCGGTCGCGGCCCTCGTAGGCGTTGTCGCCGGTCGGCTTCCAGGCGGTGGACATGTCCACCAGATTGACGAAGAAGTCGTTCGTCAGCTGGCCCGGGCGCTTCGTGAACACCCCTTGCTGCGAGCCCCCAACGTTGGCGCCGAGCACGCGCAACCCGCCGACCAGCACCGTCATCTCGGGTGCGCTGAGCATGAGCAGTTGCGCCTTGTCGAGCAGCATCTCTTCGGGCGACACGCTGTAGGCGGCCTTGCGGTGGTTGCGGAAGCCGTCGGCCTGGGGTTCGAGCGCGGCGAACGATTCCACGTCGGTCTGTTCCTGCGTGGCGTCGGTGCGGCCGGGGGTGAACGGCACCTCCACCGTCTGGCCGGCGGCCTGGGCGGCGGCTTCCACACCGGCGTTGCCGGCCAGCACGATCAGGTCGGCCAGCGACACTTTCTTGCCACCGGTGGCGCCGGTATTGAAGCCGCGCTGGATGTCCTCCAGCACGGCCAGCACCTTGGCCAACTGGGCCGGCTGGTTGGCTTCCCAGTCTTTCTGCGGGGCCAGGCGGACGCGGGCGCCGTTGCTGCCACCGCGCCGGTCGGAGCCGCGGTAGGTGGAAGCCGAAGCCCAGGCGGTGGACACGAGCTCGCTCACGGAAAGGCCGCTGGCGATGACGCGGGCCTTGAGTTCCTTCGCATCGGCAGCGTCGATCAGCGGGTGGTCCACCGGCGGCACCGGGTCCTGCCAGATCAGGTCTTCGGCTGGCACTTCGGGGCCGAGGTAGCGGCTTTTGGGCCCCATGTCGCGGTGGGTCAGCTTGAACCAGGCGCGGGCGTAGGCGTCGGCGAACTCGTCGGGATTCGCCAGGAAGTGGCGCGAGATTTTTTCGTAGACCGGGTCGAAGCGCAGCGAGAGGTCGGCCGTGGTCATCACGGGCGGGTGCTTCTTGCTCGGGTCGTGGGCGTCGACCACCATGTCCTCGGGCGCTACATTCTTGGCGCGCCACTGGATGGCGCCGGCCGCCGTGGTCATCTGTTCCCACTCATATTTGAAGAGCACTTTGAAGTAGCCCATGTCCCACTTCGTCGGGTTGGGCTTCCAGGCGCCTTCGAAGCCGCTGGTGGTGGCGTCGCCGCCCTTGCCTGTGCCATGCTGGTTGATCCAGCCCAGGCCCATTTCCTCGATGGGCGCGCCTTCGGGTTCGGGGCCGACCAGGGCCGCGTCACCGGCGCCGTGCATCTTGCCGAAGGTGTGGCCGCCGGCCACCAGGGCCACGGTCTCATGGTCGTTCATGGCCATGCGGGCGAAGGTCTCGCGCACGTCGCGGCCGCTGGCCACCGGGTCGGGCTTGCCGTCCGGGCCCTGCGGGTTCACGTAGATCAGGCCCATCTGCACAGCGGCGAGCGGATTCTCCAGATTCCGCTCGCCGCTGTAGCGGCTGTTCGGTTTGTCGCTGGTCGCCAGCCACTCCTTTTCCGCGCCCCAGTAGATGTCTTCTTCGGGCGCCCAGATGTCGGCCCGACCGCCTCCAAAGCCGAAGGTCTTGAAGCCCATGGTTTCCATGGCCACGTTGCCGGCCAGGATGAACAGGTCGGCCCAGGAAATGGCGTTGCCGTATTTCTGCTTGATCGGCCAGAGCAGGCGGCGCGCCTTGTCGAGGTTGCCGTTGTCGGGCCAGGAGTTGAGCGGCGCGAAGCGCTGGTTGCCGGTGTTGGCGCCGCCGCGGCCGTCCGCCGTGCGGTAGGTGCCGGCGCTGTGCCAGGCCATGCGGATGAACAGGCCGCCGTAGTGGCCGTAGTCGGCCGGCCACCAGTCCTGGCTCCGGGTCATCAGCGCCGCCAGGTCTTTCTTGAGCGCGGCGTAGTCCAGCTTCTGGAAGGCCTCGGCGTAGTCGAAGTCCGGGTCCATCGGGTTGGACACCGGCTGGTGCTGGTGCAGGATGGACAGGTTCAGTTGGTTGGGCCACCAGTCGGCGTTGGACTGGGCGCCGTGCGTGGCGCGCACGCTGGTGGCGGCGTGGAAGGGGCACTGGGCTTCGGTTTGGGGGGTGCTCATGGTGTTCTCCTGGGAATGGGCGGTTGATCGGAAAAGGTGGAAAGGGGGTTCAGAACGTGGCGGCCAGGGCCGCCAGGGCGTCCATCCAGTCGCGGTGAACCCAGGGGGTGGAGGCAGACGGTGCCATGACGGGACTCCTGTGCGTGTGAGGGAACCCATACCTTAGGGATGCCCGGCTGAAATGTCGACTCAATTGAACCAATAAATTCGATAGCCAACACCAATTGATCGATGCAGAACCTCACGGGGGCGCCTTCCCGCCCACAGGATGGAACTGTTCAAATGCGCGCGCACCCATGACCATGCCCCCAAGGAGGACAAAGATGACGATGACGGTGATGAAGCGGACCTGGCGCGCGCTGATGGCGCTGTGGCTGGCGGTGCTGCTGGCGGCCTGCGCCAGTGGCCCGAAGCTGGTTTCGCACGGGTTCAGCTTCAATGGTTTGCACGACCAGTGGATCGAGTCGGTCGATCTGCTCGCCTATGCGTATGGAGACCGGTACTACCGGGTTCGAGACGATCTGGAGCACCCGAGATCGTCCCTGTTTGCCGGAAAGGCGAGTTTGCCGCCCGGCAATTCGGTCGATGGTCCGATGCCGGTGGGGGAATTTCTCTACGTCAAATGGCGCGTGAAAGCCAGCGGCGAGGTGCTGGAGCAACGCGTGGATCTGCGTGATCGCCTGCCCAGGGACATGACCGACCACGAGTTGACCTTCGTGATCGACGGGCGGCAGCTGTTTGTGTACGTGGTGACGCCTCGTCGCAAACGGTCTTTCGATGAACCCCCCATCCTCAAGACATGGCGCTCCGAGTTCGCTCACGCCTACGAAGTCTTCCCTGAGCTTCAGCGCCCGCAGAAAGGAACCAACTGATGGGAACCTCGGCCGTCAGACCACTGAATGATGAAGAAGTGAGCCGACTGCCCGAAGCGCGCGCAGCCATGGAAACGGCGGGCCAAGCTGGGTCATCCAGTCGATTCAATTTCTTTGCCGCCTTCGATGGCACCAACAACGACAAGGACAACCTCGAATTGTCCGGTGACCCCTACCCGACCAACGTCGGGAATTTGGATGATCAGGCCAAAGATGCCGAAAGCGCCAGCTTCAGGCGCGGCTACTACCCCGGCGTTGGCACCGGTGGCGACCAGGGCAACCTCATCAACGCCGGCATCAACCCCACACCAGCCATCGACGCGGCTGCGGGAAAAGCCTATGTGCAGTTCAGCGATGCCGCACTGAAATACCTTAGAACCCACCCCGACGCCACCCCCACCGACCTCGGCGCCTCCGTCACCGGTTTCAGCCGCGGCTGCACCTCGGCCGTGCGCTTCGCCCAGCTCGTCAACGAACGCGGCCTGGTGGCCCCCGACGGCACCGTGGTCGCGAAGCCGGGCAGCGTGCCCATCACCGCGATGGCGCTGATGGACCCGGTGGCCACCGGCGTTCAGGGCGAACTGGCCGTGCCGCCCAACGTCAAAGGCCAGGTGTTGGTGGTACAGGCCGAGCAGGAAAACCGCAGCTGGTTCCGGCCACTGGACTACAGCGACGACCCGCGCGTCGTCACCGTGCGCCATCCCGGCAACCATGTCGGCGTGGGCGGCGGCTACGACCGCAATGGCACCGCCGCGAATGTGCACGAGGGCATCACCGCCTACTTCCAGCGCCGGGGCCTGCCGCTGGCCGACGTGCCGCCCGAGCAGCGCCACGACCCCAGCCAGCGCCCCTGGCTGCGCACCGAGGCCTACCAGACCGCGCGCAATGGCGACGTGCTGACCGAGGACAACGGCAAACCCAAGGCGCGCTGGCCGCTGGACGACCCGGACCAGCCCCGGGTGCAGGTCAAACCGCCCATGTCCGAGCAGCACAAGGCCTGGCTGCGGCAGGCCTACACCGAGCTGGCGCCCACACTCAAGACCACCGGGCTGAGCCCCGAGCAATGCCTGCAGGTCAGCGCGGCCTGCGTGGCCAGCGCCGCAGGGCACGACGGCTGGGGCCCGCCGCAGCGTTTTCTGGTGAGCAAGGACGGCGAGCGGGTCGCGGTGCAACACCAGAGCGGGCGCTTCGACGAGCTGAGGGTAGACGACTCGCTGCGGACCAGCACCCAAAACCACCTGGATCGTGCGCAGGAGGCACGGGACCCCGTGCCCGGACCACAGCAGGAACACGCAGCACCGGTGCGCAGCGAGCAGGCGCTCGCGCGCTGATGCGCGGGCCGTTCGCGGCACCCCGACACGAACCCGGGCTCAGGTCAGCAGGGACACGGCCCCGGAAAACGTCAGGAACGCCGCCGCCGTGGTCATCAGGATGATGCGGGCGATGCGCCCGTTGTCGGCGCCCAGGCGCTCGGCCAGCAGCGAAACGTTGCTGGCGCTGGGCAGCGCCGCCACCAGCACCATCACCGTGAGCGCGAACGGATCGAGCGGCACGCCGATCTGGATCGCGCCCGTGCCCACCGCGAGCACCAGCAGCGGGTGCAGCAGCAGCTTCATCAGCGCCACGGGCACGTAGTCCGACAGCGGCATCGGGTGGTTGGACTGGATCTGCGAGCGCGCCAGCACCGCGCCGATGGTGAACAGCGCCACCGGCGAGGCCGCGTCGGCCAGCAGCCAGGCCGTCTTTTCCACCGGCCCGGGCAGGCTGAACTGCACGGCCGAGGCCACGGCGCCCAGGATGATGGCCCAGGGCATGGGGTTGGCCACCACGCCGCGCAGGGCTTTTTTCGCGGCGTCCAGCATGGCGGCGGCACCATGGCCCTCGCCCTCGTCGAGCCGCGAGAGCGCGATGCACAGCGAACTGGTGATCACCATGTCCACCACGATCAGCACGATCACCGGCCCCACGCTCTGCGGCCCCAGCAGCGCGGCCAGCAGCGGCACGCCCATGAACCCGGTGTTGGGAAAGGCCGCGACCAGCGCGCCCAGCGACGCGTCGTTCCAGCGGATGCGGCGGTTCAGCGTCATGACGACGGCAAACCCCACCATCACCAGCGCACACAACAGGTAGACGCCGGCCACCGACGCGTCCAGCAGCTGCGCGATCGGCGTGGTGGAACCGAAGCGGTACAGCATGCAGGGCAGCGCGAAATACAGCACAAAGCCGTTGAGCCCGGGGATCGCCTCCAGCGGCAACATGCGCCGGTGCGCCGCCACAAAGCCGCCCAGCACGAGCGCGAAAAAGGGGAAGGTGACGAGCAGGATGTTGAGCACGGTGGGCGATTGTCTCAGGCGGCTTCAAACCGACCGGGACCCAGGTACAAAGCGCTGAGCTTCCAGTGACAGGCCCCCAGTGGCCCGCACGGCGCAACCACCCCCACCCTGCCGGTATCATCCATGGTTTCGCCCGTCCCGCTCCCGCCTCCCGATCGCCCGCATGTCCCACGGCCTGAACCTTGCCCAACTCGACGCCGTGAACCACCTGGGTGGGCCTTGCCTGGTGCTGGCCGGCGCCGGTTCGGGCAAGACGCGGGTGATCACGCACAAGATCGGCCGGCTGATCCAGGCCGGGCTGGCGGCGGACCGCATCGCCGCCATCACCTTCACCAACAAGGCCGCGAGCGAAATGCGCGAGCGTGCCGGCCAGTTGGTGGGCCGCGACGCCAGGAAGGTGCTGATCTGCACCTTTCACGCGCTGGGCGTGCGCCTGCTGCGCGAAGACGGCACGGCGCTGGGCCTGAAAAAGCAGTTTTCCATCCTCGACACTGACGACATCACCAGCCTGCTCAAGGACTGCGGCGGCACCACCGACGCGGCCACCGCGCGTGGCTGGCAATGGGCCATCAGCGCCTGGAAGAGCGCGGGCCTGAACTCGGCTCAGGCGCTGGCCGCCGCGAAGGACGAAGACGAGCGCGTCACCGCTACCATCATGGCGCGCTACGAAGAGCGCCTCACCGCCTACCAGAGCGTGGATTTCGACGACCTGATCAGCCTGCCGCTCAAGCTGTTGAGCGAACACGCCGACGTGCGCGAGCGCTGGCAGCAGAAGATGGGCCACGTGCTGGTGGACGAGTACCAGGACACCAACGCCACCCAGTACGAGCTGCTGAAACTGCTGGTGGGCGAGCGCGCGCGCTTCACCGCCGTGGGCGACGACGATCAGTCGATCTACGGCTGGCGCGGCGCCACGCTGGACAACCTCAAACGCCTGCCGCAGGACTTTCCCGAGCTCAAGGTCATCAAGCTGGAGCAGAACTACCGCTCCACCAGCGCCATCCTGCGTGCGGCCAACAACGTGATCGGGCCCAACCCCAAGCTGTTTCCCAAGACGCTGTGGAGCGATCTGGGCGAGGGCGAGCCGGTGCGCGTGGTCGATGCCGACAACGAGGAGCACGAGGCCGAGCGCGCGGTGGCGCGCATCCAGAGCCTGCAGGCCAGTTCGCAGCACAAGGAGTGGCGCGACTTCGCCATCCTCTACCGCGCCAACCACATGGCGCGCTCGTTCGAGCAATCGCTGCGCCGCGCCAACATCCCCTACAAGGTCTCGGGCGGCCAGAGCTTTTTCGACAAGGCCGAGATCCGCGATCTCTGTGCCTGGCTGCGCCTGCTGGTGAACAACAACGACGACCCGGCCTTCCTGCGCTCGGCCACCACGCCCAAGCGCGGCATCGGCCACACCACGCTGCAGGGGCTGGGCAACTTCGCCACGCAGTACAAGCTGAGCCTGTTCGAGGCGCTGTTCGCGAACTCGCTGGGCACCGCCCTGCCCGCACGCGCCGTGGCCACGCTGCACGAGTTCGGCCGCGCGGTGAACGACCTCGAATACCGCGCCAGACACACGGTGGGCCACGAGGCGGCGCGCGCCTTTCTCACCGAGTGGCTGAAAGACATCGCCTACGAAAAGCACCTCTACGACAGCGAGGACAACGAGAAGGTCGCGGCCGCGCGCTGGACCAACGTGATGGACTTCTGCGACTGGGTGGCGGGGCGCTGCGGCGGCAAGATCGAAGACGACGCCGGCATCCAGACCGAAACCGAACGCAAAACCCTGCTGGAGGTGGTGCAGACCATCGCGCTGATCTCGACGCTCAGCGAACGCGAGAAAGACCAGAACGTGGTGACGCTGTCCACGCTGCACGCCTCCAAAGGCCTGGAGTGGCCGCATGTGATGCTGGTCGGCGTGAACGAAGGCCTGCTGCCGTTCAAGATGGACGAAGAGCCCGGCCAGAGCGACGCGGCGGTCGAGAACATGGCGCAACGCCTGCAGGAAGAGCGCCGTCTGATGTACGTGGGCATCACGCGCGCGCAGCGCACGCTGGCCGTGAGCTGGCTCAAGCGGCGCAAGAAGGGCCGCGAGAGCATTCCCGGCCAGGCCAGCCGCTTCATCAAAGAGATGGCGCTGGATCAGAACACCGTCAAGGACGACCCGCGCGAAAAGCTGCGCGCACTGCGCGCCGAGTTCGCCCAGCGCGCCACCGAACAGGCCGCACAGAAAGCGGCCGAGACGCCATGAAGCGGCCACCGAAATCCTTGCGCGCCGGGCTCTGCCTGCTCGGCTTGGCCCTGGCCTGGGCAACGCCGGCCGCCGCGCAGACCCCGCCCGGCCAGCCCGCCAGCGCGGCCACCACCTGCCCGCCCCTGGACGAAGACCCGGCCCGGCTCCATGGCCTGTGGCAACTCACCCTCTGGCGGCCCGATGGCAACGAAGCGGCCCCGGTGTCCACCGGCGCCCTGCTGTTCGAACGCCACCCCGACTACCCGGGCAGCGTGCGCGGCAACCTCAAGCGCTCCACCGAGGGCCACGACGTGCTGGCGCTGGTGGCGGGCGACGTGAGCGAAGGCGTGTTCAACCTCGACGAATCGAGCGACGGCGTGCTCATGGACGCTGTCTGGACCGGCACCCCGCAAGACTGCGGACAGCTGATCCGCGGCACACGCCAGCCGGCCGAAGGCCGCGCGTCGGGCGTGCCGGTGCTGCAGTTTTCATTGCACAAAATCCCCGGCGCACGCTGATCTCCCACCGGTCGGCGGGATGCGGGGCGGCGCAAGCACGCTCCACGACAACCATAGCTCGCCCCTATTGAGAACGGCGGACGGGTTGTCCCCAGCCATGCACAGCCTGGCCATCGCAGCGATCTGGTCAATGGCACCGCCATGGACTCAGGCAGCGCACCGGGGGGTTGCGGCGCAGGGAAAAGGGCCGCGGCGCTTGTTCACCACGGGCGCGCGCTGTCACAATCGCGCTTCGTTGAGAGAAAGGCCCCACATCATGTTTCGCTCCCTGTTGAAATCAAAGATCCACCGGGTCGCGGTCACGCACTGCGAACTGCACTACGAAGGCTCATGCGCCATCGACGAGAACCTGCTGGAAGCGGCCAACATCGTCGAAAACGAACAGATCCACATCTGGAACATCAACAACGGCGAGCGCTTCACCACCTACGCGATCAAGGGTCAGCGCGGCACCGGCATGATCTCCGTCAACGGATCGGCCGCACGCCGCGCCGCCGTGGGCGACCTGATCATCATCGCCGCCTTCGCCCAGGTGCACGAAGACCAGGTGGCCACGCACAAACCGCAGCTGGTGTTCGTGGACGAGGCCAACCGCCAGATGGAACTGCGCCACGCGGTGCCGACCCAGCAACTCTGAAGGCGCGAAAGCGTGCCCACCAGGGCTGCGCGGGCGGCCGTCGTCAGGGTCGGCCCGGGCAACAAAAAAGCCGCTGTTTTCACAGCGGCTTTTCCTTGTATTTGGTGGCCTGGGACGGAATCGAACCATCGACACGCGGATTTTCAATCCGCTGCTCTACCAACTGAGCTACCGGGCCAAAGAGAAGCGGAAGTATAGCAGCTTCGACGGCCGATTTTTCCGCTACCGGCCGCTCAGAGCGCGCCGCGCTTGCTGCGGGCCAGGTCCACGCCGAGCTGCTTGAGCTTGCGGTAGAGGTGGGTGCGTTCCAGACCGGTCTTTTCGGCCACGCGGGTCATGGAGCCGGACTCCTTGGCCAGGTGGTATTCGAAATAGGCTTTCTCGAACTCGTCGCGCGATTCACGCAGCGGGCCTTCGAGGTTGAACGAGCGCATGGACTGCGGGCCCATGTCCATCACCACCGGTTCGGGCAGGCTGCCACCGGTCATGGCGACTTCGACGGTGAGGTCGGCCATGGGCAGGGCGCCGTTCTTGACGGGCGCCATCAGGCTGCTGGGCTTGGCCACCGCCTTGTTCAGGCCCAGGTCCACCGCCTTGAGCAGCTTTTGCAGGGTGATGGGTTTTTCGAGAAATGCGGTGGCGCCGATGCGCGTGGCTTCGACGGCGGTGTCGATGGTCGCGTGTCCGCTCATCATGATCACCGGCATGGAGAGCAGCCCGGTGCTGGCCCATTCCTTGAGCAGGGTCACGCCGTCGGTGTCGGGCATCCAGATGTCGAGCAGCACCAGATCGGGCCGCAACATGGCGCGCACGGAACGTGCCTGGGCGGCGTTTTCGGCAAGTTCGACCGTGTGTCCCTCATCGTTGAGGATCTCCGAAAGCAGGTCCCGGATCCCCAGTTCATCGTCTACGACCAAAATAGTTGCCATGGCTTGCAGTGTGCCCCTCAGTACATGTTGTCAATTCGCAACTGCGAATGATAACGACACTTGCGCACCCTCCACCTTGCCGTCGATCAACAGATTGGACAAGTCGACCCGGCCCCCGTGCTCGTCCATCATTTTCTTGACCACGGCCAGGCCCAGCCCGGTGCCCTTGACCTTGGTGGTCACGTAGGGTTCGAAGGCGCGCTTGAGGATGTGTTCGGCGAATCCGGGGCCGCGGTCCACCACGGACAGGCGCACCCAGTTGCCCTTGTCGGACAGGCGGGTGCGCAGCAGCACCTCGGCGCCGGGGTGGCCGGCCATGGCGTCCTGCGCGTTCTGCACCAGGTTGTGCAGCATCTGGCGCACCTGCTGGGGGTCGGCCAGCACCGGCGGACAGTCGGGAGACAGCTCGTGCCGCACCGGCACGGCGGCGTGGTCGTAGAGGCTCAGGATGTCGCGCACCAGCGCGTTGAGGTCGGTGCGGGTGAGCTGGGCCGCGGGCAGGCGCGCGTAGTCGCGGAACTCGTTGACCAGGCGTTTCATGGCATCGACCTGGTCGACGATGGTGCGCACCGACTTGTTCAGGATCGCCTGCTCGGGCGGCTGCACCTTGCCTTCGAGCTTCATGGCCAGGCGCTCGGCCGACAGCTGGATCGGGGTGAGCGGGTTCTTGATCTCGTGCGCCAGGCGGCGTGCCACCTCGCCCCAGGCCTGCGAGCGCTGGGCCGACACCATTTCGGAGACATCGTCGAACACCAGCAGGCGCTCGTTGTTCGGCAGCAGGGCGCCGCGGGCGATGAGGGTGAGGCCTTCGTCGAAAGGCGTGGCGCCGTCGGCCCGGAGTTCGAACGACTGCTGCCAGTAGCCCCCTTCGTGCGGGGTCTGCTCGGACAGGAAGCGCTCGAACTGCTGCAGCACACCCGAGGCAAAGGGCTCCAGCCCGGGCACGTCGACCAGCGGGGTGCCCAGGTGCAGGGCCAAAGGCGTGTGCAGGATGCGCTCGGCGCCGGGGTTGACGCTGTGCACCCGCCCTTCTTCGTCCAGCACCACCACGCCGGCGGTGAGGTTGTCCAGGATGGTCTGCAGGTTGCCGCGCGCCGCGTCGACCTGCGCCATGCTGCGCTGCACGTCGGCGCGCGCGTCCGACAGGTCCTGCGTCATGCGGGCAAAGGTCCGGGTGAGCCCGGCGAGTTCATCGCGCGCGGCCAGCGAGCGCTTGGGGGCGAGGTTGCCGGCGGCCACTTCGCGCATGCCCTCGGCCAGCACGAGCAGGGGGCGCACCAGCTGGTTGCCGAGCAGCACCGCCAGCAGCACCGCGCCGAACACCGCCAGGAACAGGGCCAGCGTGAGCGTGCCGATGTACATGCGGCGCAGGCCCTGGCGGGCCAGCGCCCGCTCCTGGTATTCCCGGTTGGCCTGTTGCACCGCCAGGGCGTCGGTCACCAGGGCGGCCGCCAGCGGCACCACCACCTGCAGGTAGCGCGGCTCGGCATCGAAGCCGAACCCCGGCGCACTGACCAGGGCCAGCACCTTGATGCGGGCGCGCCCCGCGGCCAGCACGGCTTCGAGCTCGCCGTCGCCGCCCTCTTCCAGGCCTTCGATCTGCGCGGCCACCCGCACCGTGCGCAGGTTGCGCAACTGCGCAAGGCTGGGGCGCTCGGGGTTGATGTCGAAGCGCGATTCCCCCGAACTGGCCAGCGCCTGACCCGAAGCGCCCCACAGCACCAGGTCGCTGGCCCCGAGCTGCTCGCGCAGGCGCTCCAACGCCAGCACGGACGAGGCGTTGGGGGTACGCGCCAGGCCCTCGGCGGCCATGCGGGTCTTGCTGCTGAGATCGGCGGTCAGTGTGTCGAGCGCGGTGCGCCCCAGGTTCAGGCCCGCGTTGAGCGCGGACTCCACGCGCACGTCGAACCAGCTTTCGATGGAGCGCGAGACGAACTGGTAGGACACGGTGTAGATCAGCAACCCGGGCAACACCCCCACCAGCCCGATGATGCCGGCGAGCTTGACCAGCAGCCTGCTGCCGAACTTGCCGCGCTTGAACCGCATCGCCAGCCGCACGGCCAACCACAGGATGATCAGCAGCAGCACGGCGGCCACGGCCGCGTTGATCCCCACCAGCCATGCGAAGTTCTGCTCGTACAGCGCTCGGTTGCGGGTGGCCAGCGTGAGCAGGAACAGCAGCACCATGCCCACCCCGGCCATGAACACCAGCGCCGCGGCGAACGCCCAGCGCGCCGGGGCGGTGCGCTTCTTGGGTGGATGGGTGTCGCTGGGGCTCACGGTGCGATGCGCTCCATCGCTCAGCGCTGGGGCTCGGCCACGTTGGCTTCGGCTTCTGTTTCGTCTTTGTCTTTGTCGGGCAGCGGTTCGGCGGGCTTCTCGGCTTCGGCGTGCTCTGGCACGCGGAGTTCCCGCTGCAGTTCCACCGTCCAGTCGGGCTGGTTCACCATGCCGATCTGGAACGGGCGCGGCAGCAGCGACAGGTCGAGCCGGAACGCCAGTTCGACGCGGTCGGCGCTGTCGGCCTGCGGGCCGTCGGCGATGCGCCAGCGCGAGATCCGCCCCACGCCGGCCAGCGCTTCGGCCAGGGTGGCGTAGTTCTGGTGCAAGGCGTACTGCAGCCCCGCCCCGCCGCTGCCGGCCCCCGCGTCGTTGGACAGGCTCAGGCGCCAGCGCCGCGTGAGCGGCTGGTAGGCCAGACGCAGCGTGCGCACCGCGCTGGAAACGCGCTTGTCGGTCCAGTACCAGCGCTTGCGGTACACGTCGGCCTGCCAGACGAAATACAGCGGCACCGATTTCTGCAGGGCGTCTTCGACCGCGTGCGCCGGCGACAGCCCCAGCCGGGCCGACAGAAACAGGCCGTCGGCGGTGCGCTGCAGAGCCAGCTGCAGCGTTTCGGGTTCGCGGGCATGCGCCGCCCAGGGCAGCAGCAAGGCCATCCAGCACACGCAGATGAGCGCGCGCAGCCAGTGCCACACAGAGAGGGTCGGAAATGAGGTGTTCAGCGCGGGGTCAAGGCCGGGCCTTGTCAATGCGGGCGTAAAAGAATCCGTCGTATCCACCCGGAACATTCTCGTTGAACTCCCCATCGGCGATGACAGTTCCTGGCAGCAAATGGCCCGGCGAGGCTTGCAAGGCCGCGTCGGTGTGGCGCTCAAGGAACGCCTGAACCTGATCGGACCCCTCGGCACGAAACACCGAGCAGGTGCAATACAACAGGCGCCCGCCCGGCTTGAGCAGCGGCCACAAGGCTTCCAGCAGTTGGCGCTGGATCGCGACCAACGCGTCCACGTCGGCCGCGCGGCGCAGCCAGCGCACGTCCGGGTGGCGCCGCACGATGCCCGAGGCCGTGCACGGGGCGTCGAGCAGGATGGCCTCAAACGGCTGGCCGTCCCACCAGACGGCGGGCTGGCCGGCGTCGGCGCACTGCACCTCGGCGCTCAGGCCCAGGCGGTGCAGGTTGTCGTGGATGCGCACGCAGCGGCGCGCGTCCACGTCCAGCGCCAGCAGGTCCAGCTCGGCGCGCTCCAGCAGGTGGGCGGTCTTGCCGCCGGGGGCGGCGCAGGCGTCGAGCACGCGGTCGGCCGCGGTCCACTCGCGCCCGGCGAGCAGCAGGCCCCCGGCCATCTGCGCCGCGCCGTCCTGCACCGAACAATGGCCCTGGCTGAAACCGGGCAGGCGCTCGACGGGCTGCGGCGCGTCCAGCACCAGGCCGTCCTCACCGATGGCGCGGGCGCTCAGGCCCATGGCCTGCAGCGCCTGCAGGTAGTCGGCCCTGCTGATGCGGCGGCGGTTGATGCGCAAGACCATCGGGCCGGGCTGGTTGTTGGCCGCCAGGATGGCCTGCCACTGCCCGGGGTGATCGCGCTGCAGCCGCTCGATCCACCAGGCGGGGTGGTTCCAGCGCGCCACCGGCTGGCCGGCCACGTCGGCCAACAGGGCATCCCTCTCCCGCATAAAGCGCCGCAGGCAGGCGTTGATGAAAGCCGCCTGGCGGTGGGTGTTGCGGTCCTGCCGGGCCGCGTCCACCGCCTGGTTCACCACGGTGTGGGGGGCGTATTGCAGGCCGGGCCGCTGGGGCGCGCCCTCGGCATCACCGGTCTCTTCAGGCAGGAGCAGGGCCACGGCACTGTGGAGCAGGGCCAGCACCGCGGCGTCGGGTTTGCGCTGCACCAGCCGGGCCACCAGCGCACGTGCGCAGCCCAGGTGGCGCAACACATGGAAAGTGAGCGCCTGCACACCAGGGCGCAAAGCCGCATTGACCTGGGGCAGCACGTCGCTGAGCGAACGCCCCTGCTCCACCGCGAGCACGCAGAGCGCGGTCTGGTGCAGTTGCGTGGCCAGGCTGGGCGCGAGTCGGGGTGCGCTGCGCTGGTCAGAGGTTGTGGACGGGGAGTTGGGGGTTGGGTGGCTCACATGGGCATCCATGTTGGGGTGTGCGGAGTGTGGGGCCAACAGCCTTCCACCCACCGTCACGGGGTCAAATCAGGGTCCACCCCGGGTCGTCGGCGGGGTTGCTGGCGGGAGGGGTTGGCGCCTCGCTGGCCAGCGGGGGCTCATCGTCGCGGGTCAGCGGCAGCGGGCCCATGGCGCGGCCATAGATGCGGTGGATGCGCTGCTCCAGCGTGGGGTGCGAATCGAGCCAGTGGGCCACAGCGCCGGACTCGTTGGCCACCAGCAGCATGTGCTGCACCATGGAGCCCACACGCCGCGACACCACGCCTTCGCGCTGCTGGCTCATGATCTTGCGCAGCACGCCGCCCAGACCGTCGCGGCTGCGGGTCCACTGCACCGCGCGGGCGTCGGCCAGGTATTCGCGCTGGCGCGACACCGCGGCCTGCAGCGCGTGACCGGCGAGCCAACCCAGCCAGCCCGCGACCATGATGGCCAGGCCGATCAGGGCCAGGGCCATGCGGCGGTCTTTTTCGTCCGGTTCCACCAGTTGCTGCCCCATGCGGTACAGCATTTCCAGCCCGAACACCATGCCGATGAGCCGCATGTTGAGCCGGGTATCGCCTTCGCCGATGTGGCTGAACTCGTGCGCCACCAGGCCCTGAAGCTCCTCACGCGTGAGGTGTTCCAGCGCACCGCGGGTGACGGCCACCACGGCGTCGTCCTCGTCCCAGCCGGCGGCAAAGGCGTTGATGCCCTGATCGCACGCGACCACCATCGCCAGCGGCCGCTTCATGCCCGAGGAGATCGACATCTCGTCGACGATGTTGGAGAAGCGATGTTCGTCAAAATCGCCCGAGGGCTGGGCCGGGCGCGCGCCCATCTGTTCGGCCAGCCGCTGCCCGCCACCACTGGCCAGGCGCGAGGTCTCCACCCACCAGCCCCCCAGCACGAACAGCAGCACCACGGCGGTGTTGACCGCGAAATAGTGGCGCGGGTAGCTCATGTCGCCGGGTATCCAGAAGCCCCAGGTCAGGCCCCAGGCCAGCGCCAGCGCGGCGTTGATCGCCAGCACCAGCAGCAGCACGGTGAGCACGAAGGCGAGCAGCAGCTTGCGGGTCTCGCCGCGCGCGTCGCGCTGAAACTCAAAGAACCGCACGGTGGCGCCCGGCGCAGGGGTGCATCAGAAAGCGACTTTCACCGCCTGGCGCTCGACGTCGCTGGTGGTGGACTCCAGCATGGACTGAGGCTGGAAGTTGAACAGCCGCGCCACGATCAGGGTAGGGAACTGCGCGGCCGCGTCGTTGAACTCCAGCACGTTGTCGTTGTACGCCTGGCGCGCGAAACCGATCCGGTTCTCGGTGCTGGACAACTCTTCGCTGAGTTCGCGCATGGTCTGGTCGGCCTTGAGATCGGGGTAGGCCTCGACCACGGCGAACAGGCGCCCGAGGGCCCCACCCAGCACCTGCTCGGCACCACTCAGCGCACCGAGCGCACCGGCATTGAGCGGGCTGCCCGCGGCCGTCTGCTCGGCGGCCTTGGCCTGGTTGCGGGCCGCGACCACGGCCTCCAGCGTCTGTGCCTCGTGGGCCAGGTACTTGCGCGCGACCTCCACCAGGTTGGGGATCAGGTCGTAGCGGCGCTTGAGCTGCACGTCGATCTGGCCAAAGGCGTTGGCGATCGCGTTTTTCAGGCGCACCAGCCGGTTGTAGGCCCCCACGGCCCAGAAGAACACCAGCAGGCCCAAGGCCAGCAATACCCACAGCGTGGCAGACATGTTCGCAACTCCTTGTGTAGGGACATCCAGTACCCACCGGACCTGGGCGGCCCTGCGCCGGCACCGGCCCGCAGCGGGCGCCCGCAATATACCCCAGCCCTTGGTGAGGGACCCAGACCCAGGACAGGCGCCCAGAAAAAACGCCCCCGGTCGGATGAGCGGGGGCGTTGGTGGGGCAGGCGGTGAGCCTGCCCGGGGCGGGTTGCGCCTTACTCGGCGGACTCGCTCGGGCTGGACGTGTCGGCCTGATCGGCCGCCAGCGACAGTGCGTCGGCTTCGGCGATGGCGCGACGCTCTTCGTCGTCCATCTTTTCCTTGACCTTGCGGGCTTCGTGGTAGGCCATGCCGGTACCGGCCGGGATCAGACGACCGACGATCACGTTTTCCTTCAGGCCACGCAGCTCGTCGCGCTTGCCCATGATGGCCGCTTCGGTCAGCACGCGGGTGGTTTCCTGGAAGGAAGCCGCCGAGATGAACGAGTCGGTGGACAACGAGGCCTTGGTGATACCCAGCAGCACGTTGCTGTAGACCGCGGGCAGCTTGCCCTCGGCACGCAGCGCGTCGTTGGTGTTGAGGATCTCGGAACGCTCGACCTGCTCACCGGCGATGTAGTTCGAATCGCCCACGCTGTCGACGATCACGCGGCGCAGCATCTGGCGCACGATCACTTCAATGTGCTTGTCGTTGATCTTCACGCCCTGCAGGCGGTACACGTCCTGCACCTCGTCCACGATGTAGCGCGACAGCTCTTCAATGCCCAGCAGGCGCAGGATGTCCTGCGGATCGGCCGGGCCGTCCACCACGCTCTCGCCCTTGTTGACCACCTGGCCTTCGTGCACCAGGATGTTCTTTTCCTTGGGGATGAGCTCGTCCCAGATCTTGCCTTCCGGGTCGGTGATCTGCAGGCGGACCTTGCCCTTGGTTTCCTTGCCGAACGACACGGTACCGGTCATCTCGGCCAGCATGCCCTTGTCCTTCGGGCTGCGGGCTTCGAACAGCTCGGCCACCCGCGGCAGACCGCCGGTGATGTCGCGCGTCTTCTGGCCTTCGACCGGGATGCGGGCCAGCACGTGGCCGGGGCCGACGTCCTGACCGTCGCGCACTTCCAGCAGCGCGCCGATCTGGAAGCCCACCGTCACCGAGTGGTCGGTACCCGGGATCTTCACTTCGTTGCCCTGGGCGTCGAGCAGCTTGACCAGGGGGCGCACCACCTTGGTCGAACCGCGGTGCTTCGGATCGATCACCA
>Ga0155522_1329_pt1 | contig 19588 bp, 16 predicted proteins | sample RifCSPhighO2_12_FD_107179 | JGI IMG/M metagenome (GOLD analysis project Ga0155522, IMG submission 107179) | Burkholderiales bacterium RIFCSPHIGHO2_12_FULL_67_38
TCCAAGCCCGAAGGGCGCGAGATCGTTCTCAAGCTGCTGGCGGACGCCGACGTGCTGATCGAGAACTTCAAGATCGGCACGCTGGAGCGCTGGGGCATCGGCTATGAACAGACGCTGCGCGAGCGCTTCCCGCGCCTGATCCACTGCCGGGTCAGCGGCTTCGGCGCCGATGGGCCGCTCGGCGGCGCGCCTGGCTACGACGCGGTGGCACAGGCACTGAGCGGCCTGATGAGCGTCAACGGCACGCCGGACACCGGCCCGCTGCGGGTCGGAGTCCCGGTGGTCGACATCGCCACCGGCCTGTCGGCAGTGATCGGCGTGCTGCTGGCGGTGATCGAGCGGCAGCGCTCCGGGCGCGGGCAGTTTGTCGAGGCCACGCTGTACGACACCGCCGTGTCGCTGCTGCACCCGCAAAGCGCCAATTGGTTGCAGTCCGGCCAGACACCCAAGCTCAGCGGCAATGCGCACTCCAACATCGTGCCCTACGACAAGTTTCCGACCCAGACCTGTGAGGTCTTCCTGGGAATCGGCAACAACGGACAGTGGAAAAAACTGTGTGAGTTCCTCGGTCATCCCGAAATGGCCAATGAGCCGCGCTTTGCCACCAACGCCGACCGTTTTCGGGAGCGCGACGCACTGCGCGCCTTGTTGGAGACCCATCTGCTACAAGTGAATGGCGAGTGGCTGTGCCGGGAACTGCTGGCTGCCGGCATTCCGGCCGGCGCCGTCAGGGCCATTCCGCAGGTATTGACAGATCCCCACACCTTGCATCGGGACATGGTGGTGCAGGTGGAGGGTACGCCTGGGATTGGCATCCCGGTCAAGCTGTCACGCACACCAGGACGCGCCCACAGCGCGCCGCCGCGCTTCGGCCAACACACACGGGAACTACTCATTGAGCACGGCTACGGCGCCGCCACCATTGACGCCCTGATCTCGCGAGGAACCATCGTGGAACACCTTGCGGCATGACCCCTGCCTGCCAAAGACTAGGGAAAACCCCCTTATACCTAACTAATGTTAGGTTCCAAAATGGAAATCTTTTATCCAGAACAAAAAGTCAGGTCGACAAGTTGCGCACAGGCAGGTGGTCGACCGTGCAATGTCATAGGCACCTTCAGTGATAAACACCATCAGTACCAATCTCAAGCCCCGAGAGCAGGGGCCGATTCCGATGAAGGCCAGCAAAGCGGCGGAAGTACCCGCCCTCGAATGCCGGGGGCTGGAACGGCGATTCGGCGGCTTGGTCGCGTTGACGGGGGTTAATTTGCGTGTTGAGCGCGGGGAGATCTTCGGCCTTGTCGGCCCCAACGGCAGCGGCAAGACGACCATGACCAACGCCATCACCGGCTTCTTTCCACCCCAGGTCGGCAGCATATGGCTCAATGGCCGCGACATCACCGGCATGGCACCACACAAGGTCGCCGCCTTGGGCGTGGCGCGCACGTTCCAGAACCTGGCGCTCTTCAACGGCATGAGTGTGCTTGACAACATCCTGCTTGGGCGCCATATCCACATGAAACCCGGCGTGGCAAAAACCGCCCTGTATTGGTGGCTGGGTCGCAAGGACGAAATGGCGCACCGCCTCAAGGTCGAGGAAATCATAGATTTCCTGCAGCTACAAGGCGTGCGTGACGAACTGGTGGACAGCATTCCGATCGGGCTGAAAAAACGCGTCGAACTGGCACGTGCGCTTGTGGCGGAACCCAGCTTTCTCGTTCTAGACGAACCCATGGCCGGCATGAACCAAGAAGAAAAAGAATACATGGCGCGCTTTATTCTCGACGCTCGTGATGAGCGCCATGTCACCGTGCTGCTGATCGAGCACCACATGGACGTGATCACCGGCATCTGCGACCGCATGATGGTGCTCAGCTATGGCGAGACCATCGGAACCGGGATTCCTGCCGAGGTGATGAAGGATGAACGCGTGATCAAGGCCTATCTGGGAGGTGCGCATGCAACGCGCTGACATCGACACCACCAAGAACGCCAACACCACATGGGATCTTGGCGCCGACACAACCCTCATCCGGATTCTGGCCCGCAACGCCGATCTGCTGGGGCGGCGCGTGGCGATGCGCGAAAAGCATCTGGGCATCTGGCAGGAAACCAGCTGGTCACAGCTGCTCGACGACACCCTGGCCTGCGCCGCTGGCATGGAGCATCTTGGGTTTGATAGCGAAGATGCCTTGCTGGTAATGGGCGACAACAGGCCTCGACTCTATATGGGTATGCTCGCCACCGGCATGCTGGGCGGTTACGCCATGCCGGTGTACCCCGACGCCACGCATGACGAAATTCGCCACTTCATGCACGAGGCGAATGTCCGCTTCGTCCTGGCCGAAGACCAGGAGCAGGTCGACAAGGTGCTCGATCTGGGTGATCAGGGAAAACCAATTGACCACATCATTTACGATGAGCCGCGCGGCTTGGCCAGCTATCCCAATCCAGGACTGGTCTCATGGGACAAGCTGCTGGCCATCGGTGCGGATCGCCTGCGTGCCGACCCGAAACTGCGAAATGCCTTGATCGAAAGGGCCCTGCCCGACGGACCCGCCGTGTTCGTCCACTCGTCGGGCACTACGGGCAAACCCAAAGGGGTCGTGCTGAGCCACAGAAATCTGCTGGCCGGCGTTGGCAATGCCCATCGCGGAGGGGCTTTCACATTCGGCGAGACCATCCTCGCCTATCTGCCCATGGCCTGGGTGGGCGACTTTGCGATCACAGTCGGCGCTGGTGTTGCGCTGCACTTCACCATCAATATCCCTGAACGCCAGGAGACGGTGCTGCACGACCTGCGGGAGGTCGCGCCCACTTTCTATCTGGCGGCACCCCGCAGCTGGGACAACATGCTGACCACCATCCAGGTTCGCATGGAGGATTCGACGCCGTTCAAGAAATGGCTCTACGATGTTTTCATGAACTCCGCGCTGGCAGCGGAACGGCGCAAGCTCGAGGAAAAACAGCCCAGCTTGAAAGAGCGTCTGATGCGACAGCTGGGAGAGTGGCTAATCTTCGGGCCGATCAAAGACCAGCTGGGCCTGACCCGCCTGCGAAATGCTTTCACCGGCGGCGAGGCCATTGGCGAAGACACTTTTGTTTTTTACCGCGCACTGGGCGTGAAATTACGACAGTTCTATGGTCAAACCGAGAGCAGCGCATTCAATGCCTTGCAAGACACCGAAGAAGTACGCCTGCACACGGTCGGCAGGCCATTGCCGGGCGTCGAAGTCAAAATCAGCGATAACGGCGAGATCATGGTGCGCTCCGGGAGCGTATTCTCCGGCTACTACAAGCTGGAAAAGGCGACTCAGGAAGCGCTGACGGATGGCTGGCTCTGCACGGGCGATGCCGGTTATATCGAACCTTATGGGCATGTGGTGGTGCTCGGGCGTTTGTCGGAGGTGGTGCATACCGCCCAAGGCGAACGCTACATCCCGAACTACATCGAGAACCGTCTCAAGTTCAGTCCGTACATCAAGGATGTGGCGGTGCTCGGGAACGGCCGCAACACGCTGGCGGCCATCATCTGCATCGACAAGGAAACGGTAGGGCATTGGGCCGAGGTCCGGGGCATTTCCTACATGTCATACGCTGACCTCTCGCAAAAATCCGAGGTGATGGATCTGATCGCGACCGCAGTGCAGCGCGTCAACAGCATCCTGCCGGATGGGCTGAAACTGTGCCACTTCGTGTCGCTGCACAAAGAGTTTGACCCCGATGACGGCGAGATCACACGCACCCGCAAGCTGCGCCGCAATGTGGTGGAAGAGCGCTATGCGCCCATCATCGATGCGATCTACGGCGGCCAGAAAACGGTCACGATGAAAGCGCGGATCACATACGAATCCGGGGAGGTCGGCACCATCGAGCGCCAACTCTCGGTGCAGGAGATTTGAATCATGGATTTTTCACTGTTTGCCGAATTGGCCATCAATGGCGCACTGTCGGGGTTGATGTACTCCCTGGTGGCGCTGGGAATTGTGCTCATCTACAAATCGTCGTCCGTGCCCAATCTGGCGCAAGGTGCGATGACTATGCTGGGCGCCTACGTGGTTCTGGCCATCGCCAATGGAATCGGCCTTCCCATGTGGACGGCCATCCCTCTGGCCATGGGGACGATGTTTTTTGTCGGCATGGGCATCGAGCGGGTGGCCTTGCGCCGGCTGGCGGGCCGTCCCATCATCATGATTCTGATGATGACACTGGGACTCGACATCTTCATACGCGCGACAACAATGGCCATCTGGGGCAGCTCAAGTCGTCCAATGTCTATCGGCATCAGCGACGAACCGCTGTTTCTCGGACCGCTGCTGCTCAATCGCTCCTACGTGGTGGGGGCCGTGGTTGCCACGGCACTGTTTGCAATCTTCTTTTTCTTCTTTCGCTCGCGCAGGGGAATTGTCCTGCGAGCCATCTCCGATGACTACATCGCATCCTGGTCAATCGGCATATCGGTTGAGCGCGGAGTGGCTTTTTCCTGGGCTATGTCCTCAGTTCTAGCGACAACGGCCGGCGTGTTGTGGGGGTCGGTTCAAGGTGTCAATCAAGGGCTGGCGCTGCTTTTACTCAAGGGCTTGACCGTCGCCGTTCTGGGCGGTCTTGACAGCATCGGCGGGGCCATTCTGGCCGGGTTGCTACTGGGCCTTCTTGAAGGTGTTGCTTCAGGCTATCTCGACCCCTTGGTGGGTGGTGGCAGCCGCGACCTGGTAGTTGCCGCAACGCTGATTCTGACCATCCTGATTCGGCCCCACGGCCTGTTCGGGCGCCACGACATTGAAAGGATCTGAAGGTCATGCTTTTTCGTCAATCAGGAATTTTTCACACCAGTTACGCGGACGCGCGGGCACTTTTCCCGCTGCCTGCTGATCGCTGGATGATCGGCTTGCTGCTGGCCTTTGCATTAGCCGCGCCTTTCACCATGAGCTCGCTCGTCCTCAGCACCCATCTGCTACCCTGGCTGGTGTGGACTGCGGCAGTGCTCGGCTTGAACCTGATCCTGGGCTGGGCTGGGCAGTTCCACTTCGGCTACGCAGCCATCATGGGCATCGGCGCCTACACGGCAGTGCATGGCGCGCGCAACGGCGTCCCCTGGGAGATCGCGGTGGTACTCGGAGGCGTGATGGCTGCGGTCATCGGCATCGTTTTCGCTTTCGCGGCGCTGCGCGTGAAGGGTCTGTATCTGGCACTCAGCACGCTGGCCCTGCAGTTCGTGATGGACTGGGTGATTTCCCATGTGCCGGCCATCAGCGGCGGCTCCCAGGCCACGCTGCAAGCACCGGCGATGCGCTTGCTCGGTCAAGCCGTCACGTCGGAAACCGGCCTCTATTACGTGGCGCTGGGCTGGTGCCTGCTCGTGACAGTCTTCATGCTCAATCTGCGCCGCAGTGCGCTTGGCCGAGCGCTCGTAGCCGTACGTGAAAAGGACTTCGCCGCGGCCGTCATCGGCGTGCACAGCCTGTACTACAAGCTGGTGGCGTTCGCGACTTCGTCGTTCATCGGCGGCGTCAGCGGCGCCATCCTGATTTTCACCTTCTACCGGGCGGCCACACCGGAGCAGTTTGCCGTCAATGTATCCATCGAGTTGCTGGCCATGGTGATCGTCGGCGGATTGGGCAGCATCATCGGCAGCTATTTTGGGGCCGCCTTCATTTTGTTGATGCCTGGCCTGATGAACAGCCTGATCGCATGGCTGGCGCAGCTCGCAGGCGCCTCGCTGGGCGTTGAAACACTGGCCCACATCCCGCATGCGGTTTATGGTGCCTTGATCATTCTGTTCCTGCTGGTTGAGCCGATGGGCCTGGGCAAGATGTACACGAACCTGCGCAACTATCTGCTGGTCTGGCCATTCGGCTACGCCCGAAAGTAAAGATGACAACATGCACGCGACTGACAACTTGACTTCCACCCCGACGCTGATGCACAACCCAACAGCGAGCCCCGCACCGGTGCTGTCGCTAAACAACGTCGAGGTCATCTACGACCACGTGTCGCTCGCCATCAAAGGTGTGTCGATTGATGTGCCCCAAGGTGGCATGGTGGCGCTGCTGGGGGCCAACGGCGCCGGCAAAAGCACAACTCTTAAGTCCATCAGCGGTTTACTACGCCCCGAGCGGGGCCTGGTAACCCGCGGTGAGGTGCGCTTCATGGGACAAAACATCGATGCGCTAGCGCCTCAGGAGCGCGTCGTACTCGGTATCGTTCATGTGCTGGAAGGGCGTCGTGTGTTTGAGCACATGACGCCTGACGAGAACCTGATCGCGGCCTCCGCCGTTCGCGGTAGCCGCCAGGACATGCTGCGAAACAAAGACATGGTTTACACCTACTTTCCGCGCTTGCACCAGCGGCGCACTGCGCAGTCCGGCTACCTGTCAGGCGGCGAGCAGCAGATGCTGGCCATCGGTCGCGCGCTGATGACGCAGCCCAAGCTGTTGATGCTTGATGAGCCCAGCCTCGGACTGGCGCCCTTTCTCGTGGCCGAGATCTTTGATATTGTCCGGCGCATCAACAAGGAAGAAGGTCTGTCCGTTCTGCTGGTGGAGCAAAACGCCATTGCCGCGCTGGACGTGGTCTCGCATGGCTACCTGATCGAGAACGGACGCGTGGTGATGCATGACAACGCAGAGGCCATGAAGAAAAACCCGGACATCCAGGAGTTTTACCTCGGAGGCGCTGAAGGCCACAATTTCCATGACATCAAGCACTATCGCCGGCGCAAGCGCTGGCTAACCTGACCTGACCGAGGGTAAAACCCTGTCTACGTCGATATCCGGTTTCGCGTTCAGTCTTGGGGCGTACTGTACGGCGTGCCCATCGGACTTCTTTTAACCCGTACGATTCTTAGGAGAACAGACATGAGATCCAAGTTACTTTCTATCGTGGCAGGTCTGGGATTGGCGCTTGCTGGTCTGCAGTCTGCACAGGCGCAAGCCCAGCCCATCAAATTCGCGCTTTGTTATGACCTGAGCAAGTCCTACGGCTTTGTCACGCCGCAAATTTCCCAGGCGGTGAATGACTATGCCAAGATATTGAACCAGAAAGGCGGCATCGAAGGCCACCCCATCGAGATCCTGGTTCAAGACCATGGCAACGAGCCGCAGCGTGGCATCGAGTGCTACGAAAAGATGAAACGCGAAGGCGCCATTGCCTTCGATTTCCTGTCCACGCCGGTTTCCCGCGCTGTTCTGCCTCGCGCAATGGCGGATGGCAATGTGATGGTGCAATCTTTCGTAGGCCGAGGCGATGCGGTCGATGGTGATGTGTTCAAGTGGATTTTCCCCATTGGGCCGACCTATTGGGGTCAAATGGCCAACAATATTCACTACATCAAAACCAAGGCCAACGGCGACCTCAAGGGCGTGAAGATCGTATTCATCTACCCCGACTATCCGTTCGGGCAGGAGCCGATCGGCGTGCTGAAGACGCTCGCTGCCAAGGAAGGTTTTGATTTGCAACTCATTCCCAACCCGATGCCGGGCAATGACCAATCCGCAGCATGGACTCAGATCCGCCGTATCAACCCCGATTGGGTCATCAGTTGGAATCTGGCCAACATGCATGTTGTCGCAGCGCGTGAGATGAAGCGCAACGGCATTTCGGTGGACAAATACCTTTCCGTCAACTGGCTCAACGAAGTTGACCTCGCCAACATCGGTCTGGAAAACGCAAAAGGCCTCAAGCGCGGCACCAACGTGGTGGGTGGACAGAGCCACCCTCTGATCCAGCAGATCATCAAGGACCTGTATGAGAAAGGCAAGGGCAGCGGTGACCGCAAGCATCTCAGCGACATTTACTACAACACCGGTCTGGCCATCTATGCCAGCGTTTTCGAGGGCGCTCGCCTGGCCATCAAACAAAATGGCTGGCCCATCACGCCTGACAAAATGAAGCGCGGTATGGAAAGCCTGAAGAACTTTGATGCCGAAGCCCTGATCGCCCCCGTAACGGTGACCGCCAAGGACCATGGCGGCGGCGGCAAGACCCGTATCGACATGTGGGATGGCGCCAAGTGGGTGCCCCAGACTGACTGGTTCTCGGCGTATGACGATGTGATTCAGGACATCGTGAAGAAAGAATCCGGCGAGTTCGCCAAGAACAAACAGTAATTGCCATCCCTTGGGAGGGGCACGGTCAGGCGTGTTGCGCACCGATCATGCCCTTCGCATCCTGTTTTTCGGATTTTCATCCATCTCTTGAATCGACCGGTGGCAACTTATGTCACAGCGAATTGCCATGGTAGCTGCCAAGCCCACGACCAAACACAGAAAAATCCGGCCACCTTACCTAACTATCGTTTGACAGTTATAGTACAACCAACAAATGTGGCGCCAAAAGCGCAAGGAGTAATAAATATGGATCTCGATCTAAAAGGTAAATCGGTCATCGTCACTGGTGGCGGCTCGAACATTGGCCGCGGCATCGTGCTCGGCTTCGCCGCGGAAGGCGCCAACATCACCATCGGGGACATCGACGACAAGCAGGCACAAAAGACGGCGGAACTCGCGTTGGCGAGCGGTGCGGCGTCGGCGCAGGTTGTCAAGACCGATGTCACCAAGCTCGACCAGGTGCAGGCCATGTTCAAGGCTGCGACTGACAAGTTCGGCAGCGTCGATGTCCTCGTCAATAACGTGGGCTGGGACCAGTTGATGTTCTTCACGCAGACGACCCCCGACCTGTGGCAAAAGATCATCAACATCAACTACCTCGGCGTTCTCAACTGCACTAAGACCGCGCTTGAAGTCATGGTTCCTCGCAACGCCGGCTCCATCGTCTCCATCAGCTCAGACGCCAGCCGACAAGGTGAGCCACGCGAAGCGGTGTACGGGGGCGTCAAGGCCGCCATCAACAGCTTCATGAAAACGATCGCCAAGGAAAACGGGCGTTACGGCATCCGCTGCAACGTGGTATGCCCCGGCGTCACGATCCCGAGCACCACCGACGAAGTGGGTGGAAGCAGCATGTGGGTCGATGCCGGCAGCATGTTCACGCCGGAGCAACTGGAAAAAGTCGCCAAGGCGCTGCCACTGCGCAAGGTGGGGCGGCCGCAGGATATTGCCAATGCAGTCGTCTTCCTGTCTTCAGCGAAGGCTGCGGGTCATGTCACCGGACAGGTTCTTTCAGTGTCTGGCGGTTACAGCATGATTGGGTAAACGCTTGGGCATGGCCGGCAGACATGCGACGTCGAAATATCAGACAAAAAGGAAAATTCATGGAATTCAAGGACATCCTCTACGAAGAACGCGACTCGGTGGCCTATATCGCGATCAACCGCCCTGACGTAATGAATGCGTTTCGCGGCCAGACCGTCGAGGAACTGCTGCAGGCATTCATGAAAGCAGGCTGGGACAAGCGAATCGCCGCCATTGTGCTCACGGGGACGGGTGACCGTGCTTTCTGCACCGGCGGCGATCAGTCGGCTCATGCCGGCCAGTACGACGGCCGCGGCACCATCGGCATCCCGGTGGAAGAGTTTCACAGCGCCATTCGTGACGTGCCCAAGCCCGTGATCGCCCGCGTGCAGGGCTACGCCATTGGCGGTGGCAATGTCTTGGCCACATTGTGCGACATGACCATTGCCTCGGAAAAGGCCGTGTTTGGCCAGGTCGGCCCGAAGGTTGGCTCGGTCGATCCTGGCTGGGGCACGGCGTACCTGAGCCATGTGGTTGGAGAAAAGAAAGCACGCGAGATCTGGTACATGTGCCGCCGCTACAGTGCGCAGGAAGCCTTGGCCATGGGGCTGTGCAACACCGTCGTTCCTCACGACCAGCTCGACGCCGAAGTCGCCCGCTGGTGCAAGGAAATTGTCGAAAAAAGCCCGACCGCTCTGGCGATCGCGAAACGCTCTTTCAACGCATCCACCGAGCACATTCGCGGCATCGGCAGCCTGGGACTTCAAGCGCTGAGCCTGTACTATGACACGGCAGAATCCAAAGAAGGCGTGAGTGCTTTCCTGGAAAAACGCCGGCCTGATTTTAGGCAGTGGGCGAATGGTCGCAAGTGAGCAACCCCATGCGACGCGACGTTGCTCAAGGCCGCCCCTTCGACCAAAGCTAGGTTTGATACGATTCGTATTTTGAATCTACCAAACGGTCAAATGATGTCAAATACAGACGCAAAACCCAGCAAGAATGAGGTAGATGGTCCCGCCACACGCGAACGTGTGCTGCTCGAAGCTGCAAGGCTATTCAGGCATCATGGTTATGCCGCAACTACTTTGCGCGAGGTTGCGGATGCTGCCGGCGTCAAAGCCGGCAGTATCTACTATCACTTCGAATCGAAAGAGCAGATCCTGGGCGAGGTATTGGACAAAGGCATCACCATCGTCGCAGATGCCGTGCGCACCCGTGTTGCGGCTCTTCCAGAAAGTGCACCCTGGCGAGATCGAATCGCCGCTGGCATTGAAGGCCATCTCTGGGGAATGCTGCATTATGGCGACTTCACGTCAGCCAACATCCGCATCTACGGCCAAATCCCGACCAGCGCAAAAAATCGCCACCGGGTCGTGCGGCGGGCTTACGCAGACTATTGGGATCGGCTGTTCGAATCAGCGCTCGCCAGCGGCGAATTGCGCCACGACGCCAGCACGGCCATGATTCGGCTTTTCGTGATTGGGGCATTGAACTGGACCGTTGAATGGTACAACCCCCAACGCGGCTCTTTTCGGGACTTCTCACGCCAAATCACGGCAATCGTGTTCGATGGAATCCTCACACATGACAAAGCATAACCACGATGCATTGCCGGCAACTTCAACAGGCCGGGCTGAGAGGCTGACGGCGATAGTTCTCATGTCGCCTATGTGGCTCAGTAGCACGCTGACCGGCTGCGTCTGGGGACTCTCAAATTGGACAACCCGCCGCAGGAGGAGAGAATGACTGTCAAGGAAGGCTGGTGCGGACGGTTTTATGAAGACTTCGAGGTCGGCGACGAGTATCGGCATGCACTCGGCCGGACCCTGACCCAGAATGACAACATCTGGTTCACGTTGCTGACGCAAAACACGGCTCCACTGCACTTTGATGCCCATTACGCTGCGCAGACGGAGTTCGGCCGCCCGCTCGTCAACTCCTGCCTCACGCTCGCCCTCGTGACGGGGCAGACGGTGAGCGATGTCTCGCAAAACGTCATGGCCAACCTTGGGTGGGATGAAGTCCGGCTGCCGCATCCGGTGTTCGAAGGCGACACGATTTACTCCCGCTCCACAGTACTGGCCAAACGCGAGTCTCGGTCGAGGACCAATGTCGGCGTAGTCACGGTGCGTACCGAAGGCTACAAACAGAGCGGCGTCATTGTCTGTACCTTCAAGCGCACGGTCATGGTCTACAAACGTGACGGCGCACCGCGCACTGCACTGCCGCTGCCGGCCGACAACAGCCCCTGAACCGCCCCATTTCGTCAACTTAGGCCCCAGGGCCGCCAACTCTTTGATTCTCTCTGCATGAAGCCTGCCTCACTCCTCGATCGATACGGTCCCCGCGAAGCGATGGAGTATGACGTGGTGGTGGTGGGCGCCGGCCCCGGCGGTTTGGCCACGGCCATCCACCTCAAGCAGCTCGCGGCTGAAAAGGGCGAGGACGTCTCGGTGGTGCTGCTGGAAAAAGGCTCCGCGCCCGGCGCTCACATTCTTTCCGGCGCGGTCATGGACCCAATCGCGCTGAACGAACTCTTCCCCAACTGGAAGGATCTGGGCGCGCCGCTGAACCAACCCGTTACCGGCGACGACGTGCTTTTCCTGAGCGAAACCGGTGCCAGGCGCACACCAAACTTCCTGGTGCCCGACTGCTTCCACAACGAGGGCAACTACGTCATCAGCCTGGGCGCCCTGACCCAATGGCTGGGCGCCCAGGCTGAAGGATTGGGCGTGGAAATCTTCCCGGGCTTCACAGCCGCCGAGGTGCTGTACAACGACAACGGCTCGGTCAAAGGAGTAGCTACCGGCAACCTTGGCATTGGCAAGGACGGCCAGCCGCACGACGGCTTTCAACTCGGCATGGAACTACACGCCAAGTACACCATCTTTGCCGAAGGCGCGCGCGGCCACCTGGGCAAGCAACTCATCGCTAAATACAAGCTTGACGAAGGCCGCGATCCGCAAAGCCATGCCATCGGCATCAAGGAACTTTGGGAGATCGACCCGACCCGCGCCCAACCCGGCCGTGTGGTACACACGGCCGGCTGGCCAATGGACACCCAGACCTACGGCGGCGGTTTTCTCTACCACTTGGAAGGAAGCAAGGTCACGCTTGGCTTCGTCACCGGGCTCGACTACAAAAACCCTTGGCTCAGTCCCTTTGAGGAAATGCAGCGCTGGAAGGCCCACCCGGCCATTCGCGCCCACATCGAAGGTGGCAAGCGCATCGGCTACGGCGCGCGCGCCATCACCGCCGGCGGCCTGCTCAGCCTGCCCAAGACCGTGTTCCCGGGCGGCGCGCTGATCGGCTGTGATGCCGGCTACCTGAACGCCGCACGCATCAAAGGTAGCCACGCCGCTATCAAGAGCGGCATGCTGGCCGCCGAAGCCGCGTTTGAAGCCCTGGCCGCCGGACGCAGCAGCGACGAACTCAGCGCTTACCCAGCTGCGTTCGAAAACAGCTGGTTACACACCGAACTCGACCAGTCGCGCAACTTCAAGCAATGGTTCAAGAAGGGCCACCTCGCCGGCGCCTTGATGGTCGGCATTGAGCAGTGGCTGCTGCCTAGGCTCGGCATCAAGCGTCCGCCCTGGACGATTCACCGCACTCAGGCCGACCACGCCACCCTGCGCCCGGCCGCCGAGATGCCGCAGATCAACTACCCCAAGCCCGACGGCAAGCTCACCTTCGACCGGCTCTCCAGCGTGTTCGTCAGCAACACCAACCACGAAGAAAACCAGCCTGCGCACCTGACACTCAAAGACGCCAGCCTGCCGGTGCAGATCAACTTGGCGAAATATGCCGGCCCCGAGAGCCGTTACTGCCCGGCCGGCGTTTACGAGTTCGTCAAAAACCCGGACAACAGTGACCGCCTACAGATCAACGCGCAGAACTGCGTGCACTGCAAAACCTGCGACATCAAGGACCCGACCCAAAACATCGTCTGGGTCACGCCCGAAGGCGGCGGCGGGCCGAACTACGCGGGAATGTAGCCGAGAGACGGCGGATTCAAATCTGAAGTACAGCCCCATGGGCTTCACTGATCGAGTGTGGAATGTTGCTGGCTGTTCAGGAGTAGCTCCCGATAGACCGCAAGTGGGGATCGTACGCCCAGACCCTTCCGCGGCCGGTAATTGATCTGATCGGCAATCGCATCGAGCTGCTCCTGGCTGCACCCTGAGAGGTCCGTGCCCTTGGGCAGGTACTGGCGCACCAGCCCATTGATGTTCTCGTTGGAGCCGCGTTGCCACAGGCTGTGCGGGTCGCAGAAGTACACAGCCAACTTCATGCGACGGCTCAGCTCCTTGTGCATCGCCATCTACCGCCCCTGGTCGTACGTCATGCTCCGACGCATAGGCTCAGCGAGCCCCAAGAGTTTGTCAGAGAAGGCCTGCATTACATTGACCGCGCTAGCGGGCTTGAACTCGGGCAGATTGATGAGCACGAGAAGCCGGCTGGTGCGCTCGACCAGCGTGCCCACTGCACTTGCCTTGACCGATCCCTTGATGAGATCGCCTTCCCAGTGTCCGGAGAACTGTCGGTCTTCAATCTCGGGCGGGCGCACGTGGATGCTCCCCATGTCAGGGATCTGACCTCTTCGGTCTTCTCCTTTGCTGCGAGGTAGTCGTCGGTTGTGGGCGTGACGCAGGGTGGCGATCAGCTTCAGGGCAATCTGTTCGGGCGACCAGCGCTGACCCAGAAAGTGGCGCATCAGGCCGAACAGAATGCAATCGCGATGGAGCTTGTTTAGCGGACCGCTTTGTCGACGGCGTTGCAGGGCACAGGCACGTGCTGCGCAGCAGGCGTAGCCTGCGGGCTGTGCGTTACGCCGCAGCTCTCGGCGGATGCTGCTCGGGGAGCGTCCCAGGACCAAAGCCATGGCTCGAACGCTGTGCTTTTGCTGTACCAGGCTGGCCAGTGTCACTCGGTCTCTAGGCTGGAGTTGTTGATAGCGCTTGAGTGGGCTGCATTGCAGCTGCGGACCATACTCGGTAGCAGGTGTTGCACTTCAGTCTTGATCCGCCGACGCTGAGTCACCGGCTCTCGTTCGGAAGCGCGCCTGGGCAGACGCTACCGCTCGCACCCGAAACGGGACTTGATGGCAGCGGCATAGGGATTCCCCGAATAGCCTTCAACCTAACTATCGTTAGATTAGAGGCATCTAAACAAGGCAAGACGCACAACTCGGCAAACGGCAAGGCACAAGGCAGGCACGTCGCCGACCCAACACGGCCAACATGGGACAAACGTTGAGTAAATTCACTGCCCCCCCAACCTGCACCCTGGAAACCAGAGGCCACGGTCGTGCCCATGAATCCGGCCCATCCGACCCGAAGGTCTGCACGACTGCGGCCGCCATCTTGGCGCCCTCCACTATGCTCGACCGGCACACCCGTTCAATGGTTGGGCCCCTACAGAACGGGGCAAGGAACGGTCTGTCATGCTGAATCTCACCAACGTCCAGATCGTTTACGACAACACCATCGAGGCGGTGCGAGAGGCCTCATTGGCCGTTGGCAAAGGTCGCATAGTCGCCTTGCTCGGTTCCAACGGGGCAGGAAAATCAACCACACTCAAAGGCATTTCGGGCGTGCTGTATCCGGAAGACGGAGAGATCAAAGGTGGTCAGATCACGTTTGAAAACAGCCAGCTGACCGGCCTGGCGCCAGACGAAATCGTACGCGCCGGCGTGGTCATGGTGCCCGAGGGGCGCCGCCTGTTCGACCAGTTGACAGTCGAGGAAAACCTCGTGATGGGCGGCTACACGCGCAGTCTGACCGACGCCAGGCGCCAGATGGAGATGGTGTATGGGCTGTTCCCGCGTCTGGTGCAAAAACGCAGCACGGTGTCGGGCTACCTGTCAGGCGGCGAACAGCAGATGGTGGCCATTGGCCGTGCGCTGATGTCGTCCCCGAAACTGCTGATGCTCGACGAGCCCACGCTCGGTCTGGCGCCACAAATCAGCGAAGAGATTTTCGAAATCATCACCCGCCTGTGCCGCAAAGAAGGTATGGGCATTCTCCTGGTAGAGCAGAACGCGCAGATGGCTCTGGCCATTGCCGACTATGGCTACATCATGGAAAACGGCCGCGTGGTGCTAGACGGCGAGGCCGACAAGATGCTGCGCAACGACGACGTGCGTGAGTTCTACCTCGGCTTCGGCGAAGGCGGATCGCGCAAGAACATGCGCGACGTGAAGCACTACAAGCGGCGCAAGCGCTGGCTGTCCTGAGAAAAACATGAACGACACGTTGTTAAGGGTCGAAACCCTGTCCAAGCGCTTCGGCGGCGTCGAAGCCGTTGCCGGTGTCAGTTTTCACGTCCGACGCGGTGAAATCTATTCCCTGATCGGCCCCAATGGGGCCGGCAAGACGACCACCTTCAACATGATCAGCGGCGTCGTCAAGCCCAGCAGCGGCACCGTGCATTTCGATGGCTGCGACATCACCGGCATGCCGGCGCACCGCTTGGCCGCCATCGGAATCGGTCGGACCTTCCAGAACCTGGCGGTATTCAAACATGCCAGCGTGGTGGACAACCTGCTGGTCGGCCGCCACTGCCACATGGCCACCAACGTGCTGGATGCCTCGTGGTTCTTTGGACGGGCGCGGCGCGAAGAGCTAGAACATCGTCGCAAGGTGGAAGAGATCATCGACTTTCTTGAAATCGAGGAAATTCGCGACATGCCGGTGGGCACTCTGTCCTATGGCCTTCAAAAGCGGGTCGAACTGGGGCGCGCGCTGGCCACCGAGCCCAAGTTGCTCCTGCTGGACGAAATGGTATCGGGCATGAACAGCGAGGAGACCGAGGACATTGCCCGCTTCGTGCTTGACATCCGGGACGAACTTGGCATTTCGGTCCTCATGGTCGAGCACGACATGGGCATCGTGATGGACATCTCCGACCGCGTCTGCGTGCTCAACTTCGGCCGCAAGATCGGCGAGGGCACGCCGGCCGAGATATCGGCCAACCCGGCGGTGATCGACGCCTACCTGGGCAGCAAAACCAAGGAGGCCGCGTGATCGATAGCCTGGACGCCTCGCTGTGCGACGGCAACACCACCCTGCCCAAGCTACTCAAGCATTGGGCTCAGAGTTTTCCGAATGCGCTCGCGTTTCGCGAGAAAGACTATGGCATCTGGAACCGCATGAGCTGGCGGCACTATCTGGAGACCACGCGCCGCTTCGCTCACGGCCTGAAGGCCCTCGGATTCGAAAAGGGGGACCGCCTGGCCATTGCCAGCGAGGACAGCCCCCACTGGATGTTCTCCGATCTGGCGACGCAGGCCATCGGTGGCATTGTGGTCGGCATCTATCCGACCAACCCGTGGCCGGAGCTGCAGTACATCGTGCACCACTCGAACAGCAAGTTCGTGGTCTGCGGCGACCAGGAGCAGGTCGACAAAGTGCTCGACGCCCTGGACAAGCACGCCACCGGCCTGCCCGACCTGATGAAGATCATCTGCGTCGACATGAAGGGAATGCGCGGCTACAAGCACGACCAGCTGATGTCGTTCGACGACGTGCTCGAGCTTGGCGACCAATACGCTGCGGCATCGACCCAGCACGCGGGTACCTTTGATCGCGGTATCGAGGACACCCAGCCCGACGACACCTGCATGCTGGTCTACACCTCGGGCACCACCGGTCCGCCCAAGGGCGCGATGCTCTCGCACCGCAACCTGATCGTCACCGTTGACAAGCTCAAAACTCATTTCAAACTGGACCGCCAAAACTACGAGGTGGTCTGCTACCTGCCGTTGTGCCACGTGGCCGAGCGAGCCTTCTCCACGGTCTTGCATCTGCTCACCGGCGGTGTGGTCAACTACGCCGAATCGATCGACACGGTGGCCGTCAATCTGCGCGAGATCGCACCCACGGTGTTCTTGGGTGTGCCGCGCATCTGGGAAAAGCTGCAGCAAGGCATTTTGATTCGCATGCAGGACGCCTCGCGCTTTCAGCGCTGGGCTTTCAAGCATTGCCTCGATGCCGGGCGTCGTCTGTTCGAAAAGATCGAGTCGCAAGAGGGCCAGCGCAGCCTGTCGGATCGCCTGCACTTCTTTGTGCTGTGGTTGCTGATGTTTCGCAATCTGCAGAAATTCATCGGCCTGGACCGCATGCAATGCGGCTTCTGTGGCGGCGCCAGCGTCTCGCCCGAGGTACTGAAATTCTTTCGTATTCTAGGCGTCCCAGTGTACCAAGTCTACGGCATGACCGAGTCCGGCGGCGTGATCTTCTTCCAGAATGAAAGAGCAGTCAAACTGGGCGCCACAGGCCTGCCCATCGACGGCCTAAATTGGAAGATCGCCGACGACGGCGAGCTCATCGTCAAGCACCCCGCCGTGTTCAAGGGCTATCTCCACGACGAAATCGCCACCGCCAAAACCGTCGTCGACGGCTGGCTGCACACGGGCGACATAGTGGCGCTGGCTGACAACGGCGAGCTGATGATTGTCGACCGCAAGAAAGCCATCATCATCACCAGTGGAGGCAAGAACATCGCACCGTCCGAGATCGAAAACGCGCTCAAGGACAGCCTGTATGTGCGCGAAGCCATCGTTCTGGGCGATGGGCGCCATTACCTGTCTGCATTGCTCCAGATCGACTTTGACACGGTGGGCAAGTGGGCGCAGGAGCGCAAGCTGGCATACACCACCTACAAGAGCCTGGCCTTGCTGCCCGAGGTGCGCGAACTGATTGACGAGGACGTCAAACGCGTGAACAAACTGTTTGCCCGGGTCGAAAACATCCGCAAGTTCCTGATTCTGGAGAAGGAACTCGACCACGACGACGGCGAACTCACCGCTACCCAGAAGGTTCGTCGCAACGTCATCGAAAAAACCTTCGCAAAAGAGATCGCGATCATCTACGGTGGAGGGGCGGGCTGATGGACTATTTTCTGCAACTGGTCATTTCCGGCATTGCCGTCGGCCTGGTCTATGGCTTCATCGGCATGGGCTTTGCCATGATCTACCGCGCCACCGGCGTGGTGAACTTCGCCCAGGGCGAGCTGATGATGCTGGTGTCCTACATCGCCTTCACCCTGGCCGGCACCTTCCAATTTGGCTTCTGGCCGATGCTGCTTCTGACGACCATCGCCTCGGTGCTGATCGGCCTGCTGATCGAGGTCTTGCTCATCCGTCCGATGCTTGGTCAGCCGGTGTTTTCCACAGTCATGGTGACCATTGGCCTCGCAGTGATCCTGCGCTCGGTGGTGGTGTTGATCTGGGGCGCCGACCCCATGCCACTCAATGCCGGCCTGCCGACTGAAATCATCAAGATCGGCCCGGCCGGCCTGTATCCGGCGCAGGTGTATGCCGTTGGACTGATGGCGGCTGTACTGCTCGGCCTGTGGACCTTCTTTCGCTATTCACGGATCGGTATCGCCATGCGCGCCACCGCCAACGTCCAAACTGCGGCCCTACTGATGGGCATCAATGTCAAGCGCATCTTCGCCTTGTCCTGGGCTCTGTCGGCCGGTCTCGCCGCCATTGCCGGCGTATTGATCGGCGTGATCTACGACGTCAACCCCGGCATGTGGACGACAGGTCTGCGCAGCTTTCCCGCGGTCATTTTGGGCGGGCTGGACTCGGTGTTCGGCGCCGCACTTGGCGGCATTCTGATCGGGGTGGTCGAGAATCTGTCGGAAGGCTATATCGGCCGCGGCATGAAGGAGATCGCCGGTTTTGTTTTGATCCTCGTCGTTCTTATGGTCAGACCCTATGGCCTGTTCGGCAAACCTGATATCGAGCGTGTCTGATGCATAGCGGAAATTTCAAACAAAACTATCGTCAACTGCTGGCACTGACCGACTCGGTCCCTGTCATCGTCTGGTCGTGTCTGCTGGTGGCGCTGCTGGCGGCCGCACCACTGCTGCTGTCCAAGTACTATGTCTCCGTCATTCTGCTTCTGCTGATCACAGCGGTAGGGGTGTTGGGCTTGAACCTGCTGACCGGGACCACCGGGCTGATCTCGCTCGGGCACTCGGGCTTTCTGGCGGTCGGCGCCTACACGGCCGGTATCGTGGCCGGCAAACTTGGCTGGCCGATGCTGGCGGCCATCTTCGCCGGCGGCGTGAGCGCTGCCGTCGCCGGGATCATTGTGGGCATACCGTCGCTGCGCCTCAAGGGGCTGTACCTGGCCATCACGACGATGGCGTTCGCCGTGATCATCAACCACCTGATCCTCAACGGCGGCAGTCTCACCGGCGGCTCGGAGGGCCTGACGGTGCCGCAGCCCTCCCTGTTCGGCCAAGCGCTGGGGGCCGAGCGTGGCTACTATTACGTGGTGCTGTCCTTTGTGGTGGTGTTCACCTTCGTCACCCTGAACATCCTGCGCAGCCGCATTGGCCGGGCCTTCCTGGCGATTCGGGAGCACGACATCGCCGCCAAGGCCATGGGCGTCAACCTGGTGCGCTACAAGTTGCTGGCGTTCATGGTCAGCGCCTTCTACACC
>Ga0155522_1086_pt1 | contig 17661 bp, 15 predicted proteins | sample RifCSPhighO2_12_FD_107179 | JGI IMG/M metagenome (GOLD analysis project Ga0155522, IMG submission 107179) | Burkholderiales bacterium RIFCSPHIGHO2_12_FULL_67_38
TTTTTCGGTGTTGATGCCACCGGTCCAGCGCAGGAACTCGACCAGGTCGTCGAGCTGCTGTTCGGAGAAGTTGAACTGCGGCATCTGGCGCCGGCCCTCGACGTGGGTGGGCTGGATCTTGATCCAGGTCTTGATGAAGTCGGGCCCGCGGCGTGCGTACACATTGCCCAGCTCGGGGGCGAAGTAGGCACCCTCGCCGAGCAGGGTGTGGCAGCCGATGCAGTTGCGCGTCTCCCAGAGCTTCTTGCCGTTGATCACGGCCGGCGTGATCGCCTGCGCGTTCGAGCGTGCGGGAATGCGGCGTTCGCTGTCCCAGATCAGGCCGGCGAACACGAGAATGAAGAACACCGATCCTCCATAGAACATGTTGCGGGCCATCTGCTTGGTGAATCCGCTGGAATGGGGTTGGCTCATTGAGGTACGCTCCTGTGGCTGTAATGCTGGCGTCGAGTTTGGGAGCGGGTGGGTTTTCTTTCCTTGAACCGGTTCAAGTTTCCCGTCGAAAATGCCAAGAATCGGCCGGGGATATCCGGCTGGATTCCGGCCCCCCACACCTACAATCCGGCACCGCCGCGGCCCTACACGGGCAAAGGAACCGATGGACACCAGCGACTTCAACATCCCGCGCTTCCTGGCAACCCAGGCGCTCTTCACCGACCTGTCCGTCGAAGAGCTGGAGCGCGTGGCCCAGGGCTGCCAGGTGCGCCGCCTGGCCCGTGGCGACACCGTGTTCCGCTACGGCGAGCCTTGCCGCGAGTTCCATGTGCTGGTCATGGGCCAGGTCAAGCTGTTTGCGCTCTCGCCCGCCGGGCAGGAAAAGGTGATCGAGCTGGTGCAGCCCGGCCACAGCTTTGCCGAGGCGCTGATGTTCACCGACAAGCCCTACATCCTGAATGCGCAGGCGCTCACCAGCAGCCTGCTGCTGAGCGTGGGCAAGCAGGTCATCGTCAACGAAATCCAGCGCGACCCCCGCTTCTCGCTGCGCATGCTGGCCGGCATCTCCCGGCGCCTGCACGGCCTGGTGCACGACATCGAGACCGGCGCGCTGCACACCGGCATGCAGCGGGTGATCGGCTATCTGCTGCGCGAGCACCAGGTGGAAGACTGCTCCACGGGCGAGGTCTACATCGTCTCGCTGCCGGTGAGCAAGGCCACCGTGGCTTCCCGGCTCTCGCTCACGCCGGAGTATTTCTCCAAGGTGTTGCACGAGCTGGAGGCGGCGCAGCTGATCCGCATCGACAAGCGCGACATCCACATCGTGGACGTGCCCCGGCTGGCGAACTACGGCGTGCAGGCCTGAACGGAACACCCCCGCCGCGCTGGGAGAGACCCCCTCCAGGGGGCTGCGGGCCGGGTGAGCGGTGCGCCATGGCCCGCCCGTCGGGCTCAGGTACCCAGCTGGAACCGCTCGACGAGGAACTCTCGTGTCAGTGGCTTCACCAGGTAGCCACTCACACCGGGGATCGAGCCCGCCATTTGCTTGTCCTGCGTCGATCCGGAGGATGTGAGGAAGTGCAGCTCGAAGCCTGGGGTGTTCTGCAAGACCGGCGAGATACTGCGCGCGACGTCGAAGCCGCTGAGCAAGGGCATGTTGATGTCCAGGAAAACGCAGGTTCGCAGATTCAGGGCATCCTGTTTCAAGAACGCCAGGAAATCGGTGCCCGACTCAAACACCCGGACCTCACCCTTGAAGCCGGTCTTGCGGATGATGATCTCGTGAAAGACGTTGTCCAGGTCGTTGTCGTCCACGAGAATGATGCGTTCTAGAGGGTTCATGCCAAAGGGTCACCCGATGGGGTCGAAACACATGACGGCAAATGCAGCGAAAAGCAACTGCCGACGCCCGGCTCGGATTTCACGCTGAGCCAGCCCCCATGCATTTGCGCGATGCGCTTGCAAATCGCCAGACCCAGTCCCGTGCCCTCATACGTTCTTCGGTTGTGAAGACGCCGGAAGGCATCGAACACCTCGGCCTGGTGTTCGTCTGAAATGCCGATGCCATTGTCTTCCACCTGCAGGACCACGTCGCTTCCCTCGGTGATCGACGAAACCCGAACCATGGGCGTGATCGATGGATGCCTGAACTTGAGCGCGTTGGACACGAGGTTCTGCAGCGCGATCCTCAGAAACGAAGCGTTGCCCTGAACCACCGGCATTTCGTCGATGTGGAGTTGCGCTCCCACGTCGAGGGTCGCCGAGAGAAGGTCGTCGCGCACCTGGGCCGCCAACAGATTGAGGTCGACCGCTTCGAGGTCCAGGGTGTAGTTCTCCAGTTCCGTGAACCGGATGAGGTCGTTGAGCAGCCGTGTCATGCGCGCCCCCCCCGCGGACACGTAGTCCAGGTAGCGCTGAGCCTCCCGGGGCAGGCTCTCGCGGTGGTCCTGCACGAGAAGCGAGGTGAAGTTGTTGATCGAGTTCAGCGGTTCGCGCAGATCGTGCGAGACGATGTGGATGAAGCGCTGCTGCTCGATGGTCTTGCGTTCGAGCAGCTGCACGGTCTTTTCGAGCTCGAGCTCATGGCTCTTGAGTTCATGGATGTCTTGCACCCGGACAACAACGCCCTTGCAGGGGGCCCCCACTCTTGCACCTGAGGGCAGATAGGTGATCTTGACGTGTCGCGCGCCCTTGCCAGGAAAATTCACCACAGACTCGTAGGACACGACCTGGCCCTCAAAAGCCCGATCCAGAGCGGGCTTGGCGGCTTTCTGGAACATGTCTTCGCCAAGGAGAGAAACAACGGATTTTCCGACGATCTCTTCTCTTCGCCGTTCCCAGTACTTCAGGTAGGCATCGTTGGCGAAGCGGTAGGTGTACGTCCGGTCAACATACGAGGTGAGGTCCAGCGCGGCTGAACTCACCGCCTGGAGGAACTCCTCTTCCTGCTCCCATTGCACGAACCGGGCCTGGGACCGCGCTCGCATCGATTCGGCATGCTCCAGCAGTCGCGCCGCCAGACTGGCCAGGTTTTCCAGCGAGCGGCGTTGCCCGCCGCTCAGCCGCCGGGCAACGCGATCGAGCACGCAGACGGCTCCGAGTGCGACTCCCTCGGACGTCACGATGGGTGCCCCCGCGTAGAAGCGGATGTTGGCCCCACCGGTGACCATGGGATGCGCGGCAAACCGCACATCGGTCGTGGCATCCTGGACTTCCATCACCTGGGTGGGTTCCAGAATCGCGTGCGCGCAGAACGACCGCTCCGGGTCCATCTGGCCGATATCCAGCCCACGCGCGGACTTGAACCACTGCCTGTCCTGGTCGACCAGGGCAATCACCGCGATGGGCGTTTCGCAAATCGAGCATGCCAGTTCGGTCACGCTGTCCAAAGCCGCGTCTGGCAGGGCGTCCAGGAACCCCATGCCCTGCGGGTGCTTCGAACGCCGGTTCTTGTTCGCGACAAAGCCCTTCGCCGTGTGGAAGGTCTCTTTCATGGGGCGCCTCGTTCGGCGAAGCCACCAGGAGCGCGGATTTCACATGAACAAGGGGTTGGGTGCTTCCCCCATGGGAGGAAGGCTGGACCCCAGTGAAATCGATCGCCAGAAAGAGCGCGCATGTTTTGGCCAAAAAGAATGTGGCCAAGGTTAGCGCAAGCCTGCCCCCTGAATCGTTAAAAAACTCATGGATACGGCGCCCAGTTCGGGCCTTTGGACCCCAAGGTCGTGGATGGGCCGGGCCGGATCAAGAACCCATCAGCTGATCAAACAGCGGCGCCATGCGGGCCGCCACCGCCGGGTCCATGGCCATCACCCGGCCCCATTCGCGTTGGGTTTCGCCGGGCCATTTGTTCGTTGCGTCCAGGCCCATCTTGCTGCCCAGGCCGCTCACGGGCGAGGCGAAGTCGAGGTAGTCGATGGGGGTGTGCTCGATCATCATGGTGTCGCGCACCGGGTCCATGCGCGTGCTCATGGCCCAGACCACCTCGCTCCAGTTGCGCACGTCGATGTCTTCGTCCACCACCAGCACGAACTTGGTGTACATGAACTGGCGCAGGTGGCTCCACACGCCCATCATCACGCGCCGCGCATGGCCGGCATAGGCCTTGCGGATCTGCACCACCGCCATGCGGTAGCTGCAGGCCTCGGGCGGCAGGTAAAAGTCGGTGATCTCGGGGAACTGGCGCTGCAACAGCGGGATGAACAGCTCGTTCATTGCCAGCGCGAGCATGGCGGGTTCGTCCGGTGGCTTGCCGGTGTAGGTGGAGTGGTAGATGGCGTCGCGCCGCATCGTGATGCGCTCGACCGTGAACACCGGGAACTCGGCGCGTTCGTTGTAGTAGCCGGTGTGGTCGCCGTAGGGGCCTTCGAGCGCGTGCTCAAAGCCGCTGGGGTGCAGCGGGTCGGGCCGGATGTGGCCTTCGAGCACGATCTCGGCCGAGGCCGGCACCTGCAGCGGCACGCCCAGCGCCCGCACGACCTCGGTGCGCGCGCCGCGCAGCAGGCCGGCGAACTGGTATTCGGAGAGGCTGTCGGGCACCGGTGTGACCGCGCCCAGGATGGTAGCCGGGTCGGCGCCCAGGGCCACGGCCACCGGGTAGGGCTGGCCCGGGTGCTCGCGGCCGTGGTCGCGGAAGTCGAGCGCGCCGCCGCGGTGCGCGAGCCAGCGCACGATGAGCTGGTTGCGCGAGAGCACCTGCTGGCGGTAGATGCCCAGGTTCTGCCGCGTCTTGTGCGGCCCGCGCGTGATCACCAGGCCCCAGGTGATGAGCGGGGCCACGTCGTCGGGCCAGCAGTGCTGGATGGGCAGGCGCGCCAGGTCCACGTCGTCGCCTTCCCACACCAAGTCCTGGCAGGGCGCCGAACTGCGTTCCTTGGGGCTCATGTGCCACAGCGTCTTGATCAGGCCGCTCAAGGCCACCATGTCTTTCAGCCCGCCCGGCGCCTGCGGCTCCTTCAGGGCGGCGAGCACTTCGCCGAACTGGCGCAGCTCGCCCAGGCTGCCCACACCCATGGCGCGCGCGACGCGGTCCGTGGTGCCAAACAGGTTGCCCAGCACCGGCATGCTGTGGCCGGTGGGCTGCTCGAACAGCAGGGCCGGGCCACCGGCGCGCAGCACACGGTCGCACAGCGCGGTCATCTCCAGGTGCGGCGAGACCGGTTCGCTCACGCGCCGCAGCTCGCCCGCGGCTTCGAGCTGGGCCATGAAATCGCGCAAATCGCGGTAGGTCATTCGAGACCTTCCCAGCGGCGGCTCAGCGTGTGCGGCACGTCCAGCAGATCCAGCACACGCGCCACGCTGGCGTCCACGATGTCGTCCAGGCTCTGCGGGCGCAGGTAGAACGCGGGCATGGGCGGGCAGACGATGGCGCCCATTTCGGTCACGGCGGTCATGTTGCGCAGGTGGCCCAGATGCAATGGCGTCTCGCGCGCCATCAGCACCAGGCGGCGGCGCTCCTTGAGCATCACGTCGGCCGCGCGCGTGACCAGGTTGTCCGACAGGCCGTGCGCGATGGCGGCCAGCGTGCGCATGGAACACGGCGCGACCACCATGCCCTGGCAGCGGAACGAACCGCTGGCCGGCGCGGCGCCCAGGTTCGCCGCGTCGTGCAGCGTATGCACCAGAGGGCGCAGCGCCTCGGGCGCCAGGTTCAGTTCGTGGCGCAGCGTGAGCCAGCCGGCGTCGGACACCACCGCGTGTGTCTGCACCCCGGGCGCGTGTTGCAGGGCCTGCAGCAGGCGCAGGCCGTAGACCGCGCCGCTGGCGCCGGTGATGGCCACCAGCAGGCGACGAGGTTCAGGCAGCTGGGGGCTCATCGGGAGGCGGGGCGGTGTCTTGCAAGAGGCGCTGCAGGTCGTTGCGCACCCGGAACAGCACGGCCTCGGCCTGGTCCGGGTCGAAGTCCTCGTGCAGGCGCTTGCGCACGCCGTAGATGTTCAACTGGTGGTGCTGGGTGGGTTCGATGCCGTGGCGGCCCAGGCAGTGGCGCGCGCATTCCAGTGGGCAGCCGTCCAGGACCACGATGGGTCGCCCCGAGCGGGCCGTCTTCAGCAGGCTGGGCACGTCACCACCGATGCCCGCGATGCAGGACATCTCGGCCGTGCCCATGCGATCCAGGCGCACCGCCACGTGGTTGGCCAACTGCGCGGCGCTGGAGCAGCCCGAGCACGCGTAGACGATGGGCAGCCTGGCTTCAGCGCGGGCCATGGCGGGGCTCCGGCGCCCACGACGGGCGCAACTGCCGCAGGCGGGACAGCACCGCCGTGGGCGCCCACTGCGCGAAGTCGAACACCGGCAGCTCCAGCGCGTCGAGCGCGTTCTTGACCACCAGGCCCAGCTCGGTGTCGCCCTCCATGGAGAGGCGGCGGTTGAAGAACAGGGTGTCGGGGTCGTCCAGCCGCTGCGCCAGGCGCAGGAAGTCGTGCGCGTTGGCGCTCAGGGTGAGCTCGGTGGCGGGCTGCGGCGCGCTGGCGCGAAACATCGTGCCCCGCCAGGCAAAGTCGAACTTCAGGCCGGCGTCCCGCACGTGGATGCGGATGCGCTGGCCCTGCAGGCGCTCGACCACGTCGGCGGGCAACTGCCGCGCCAGCACCAGGTTGAGCCCGGTGACCAGCAGCAGCGAGCCGGGGTAGGCGGGCAGGCGCGAGAGCACTGCGGCGAGCGGCGGTGGGACGGTGTGGCGCAGGGCGTTGGCAAGGGTGTTGGTCATGGGGCGGTGGGGTGTTCAGGCCAGGGCGGGTTCGACGCGCTCCTGCCCGGGCTGGCCGTGCCAGTAACCGTTGCAGTCGCGGTCGGGCAGCAGGCCGAGCAGCGCGGCGCGTGCCGCCGGGCCGTTCAGCGTTTCGCGGCGCACCGCGTCGTACAGCGCGATCACCTCCGCCGTGTGCAACGACTGCGGGCTGATGCGCGCCACGTCCACACCCAGCGCCGTCAGATCGTCCCAGGCGTCGATCAGGCTGTGCACCCGTGCCGACTGGGTCTGGATGCCGTTGAGCACCAGGAACTCGGCGCTCTCGCGCGTCTTGAGCATCAGGCCGTCGGGGTGGTCGATGCAGCTGAAGCGGCAGTCGTCCTTGGGCAGGTTGCGGTGGCGCGCAGTGAAGCAGCGGGCCGAAAACGCCAGCGGCAGGCGGCCGTGCACGAACACCTCGGTCTGCAGGCCGGCCGGGCGCTGCTGCTGCAGCAGGGCCAGGTCTTTGCGCGGCATCTCCAGCGGCGCCACCCAGCGCGATGCGCCCAGCGACGCCATCCACTGCAGCGTGGGGCCGTTGTAGACGTTGAGGTGCGGGCCGGCGACGAAGCCGCGCTGGCCGGTCAGCGCGCTCACCGCGCCCATGTCGTTGGCCTCGATGCCGAAGTCGGTGTTCGCCGCGATCTTCTGCATCGCGCTCACGTCCGAGCCGGATTCGAGCAGCACCTGGGTGGAGAGCACGGCGGTCTTGCCCGAAGCGCGCATCAGCTCGGCCACGTCCAGCCAGTCCGACAGGCGCAGCTCGTGGCGGCGCGAGCAGGTCACCTCGCCGAGGTAGACGATGTCTACCGCCGTCGTGGCCATGGCCTCGTAGAAGTCGAACACGGTCTGGCGCGGCCAGTAGTACTGCAAGGGTCCGAGGGATAGTTTCATGTTCACTTCCACGGCCGGTGGTAGGCGCCCAGCGTGTGCTGCTGCCCCTCGGCCACCTGGTCGAGCGAGGCCATCCAGGCGCTTTTGGGCGTGTAGTGCTGGGGCTGGGCCTGGCAGCTGTCGATGGCCTCGCGCCAGACCTTCGTGACCTGGGCCGCCCTCGATCTTGATCGCGCGCACGCCCATCTGCGCCAGCTGCGGCAACAGCGAGAGCGTGTTGAGGCTGGTCGGCTCTTCGATCGCGTAGTAGCTCGTGTCGTCTTCCACGTCGAAGCGGCCCTTGCACAGCGTGGGGTAGCCCGCGCTCTCGCCGGCGGCGTAGCGGTCGATCAGCACGCCGTTGAGCCGCGACTCCAGCCCCTTCGGCGTTTCCTGCCAGCGCACCGCCTTGGCCGGCGAACACACGCCGTGCGTGTTGGGCGACTCGCCGGTCACGTAGGACGAAAGCGCGCAGCGCCCTTCGACCATCACGCACAGGCTGCCGAAGCCGAACACCTCGATCTCCACCGGGGTCTTCTGCACCACCTGGCGCACCTGGTCGAGCGAGAGCACGCGCGGCAACACGGCGCGCGAAATGCCGAACTCGCGGTGGTAGAGGTTGATTGCCTCGTGGTTGGTGGCCGAGCCCTGCACCGAGAGGTGCAGCCGCAACGTCGGGTGGCGCTGCGTGGCGTAGCGCATCAGGCCGGGGTCGGCCAGGATCACCGCGTCCACGCCCAGGTTCACGGCTTTGTCCATCGCCTCGCGCCAGCGCTCCGGCTGCGCGGCCTGAGGGTAGGTGTTGAGCGCCATGAACACCTGGCAGCCACGCGCATGCGCATAGGCCACGCCGCTGGCGATGGCCGCGTCGTCGAAGTTCAGGCCGGCGAAGTTGCGCGCGTTGGTGGCGTCGCGCAGACCCAGGTAGACGCAGTTCGCCCCATGGTCTACCGCGGCCTTGAGCGCGGGCAGGCTGCCGGCCGGGCAGACCAGGTCCAGGGTGTGGGGGTTCTCTTGCGTGCGGTCGATGGCCATAGATGAGTGGGTCGTGAGCGGGGCGCGGCGAACAGGCCGAAACCAGGCCGGCGCGACCTTATCAACCGCCCGCCGTGCGAGCGTTGACCTGGGTCAATGGGCTCATGGCTTGATCTGGCGCAAGTGGTCTGGCCTCAAGCGCAACCGCAGCCCGAGCCGCAGCCGGTGGACGGTTGTTCCGCTTCCTCGAACTGCGGGAACAGCAGGTTGTTTTCCGTGTGGATGTGGTTGATCAGGTCGTCGGAGAACTGCGCGATGCCCGTGTACAGGGCGCGCCAGGTGTTGCAGGCGCCCATCGGCGGCGTGGCGTCGTTCGTCAGCTCCATCAGCCGGTCCAGTTGCACGCCGTGGCTGGTGTGCTCACCCCGCATCACGTTGATCGGACCGGCGGCCAGCGAGCGCCCACCGCTTTTGAGCAGGGGGAACAGGATCTGTTCTTCCTTCTCCATGTGGTCCAGCAGCTCGGCTTCCATGGTTTCCAGGTGCTCGGCCAGGCCGGTGGGCACGTCGGGGTTGTTGCAGTGCACCGCTTCCACGCGGCGCGCCATGCGGATCAGCTCGGGCAGCTGCTCGCGGTGCACCGCGTGGTAGCGCAGCAGGAGGTGGTCCACCATCGCCTCGGGCGATTTGGTGACGGGCAGGGTGTTCGGGCGCTCCAGCTGCGAGAGCTCGTCGAGCACCGCGTCCAGCGGCAGGCCCTTGCTGGCGCAGGCCTGCTGCAGGGGGATCTGGCCGCCGCAGCAGAAATCGAGCTTGAGGCGGCGAAAGACCGCGGTGGAGCCCGGCAGGTCAACGGCGATCTGGCCGATGGCCTGCTGCGCGCGGTCGGCAGCGGCGGCTTGGGTGGGGCGGGCTTCGGTGGCGGTGTGGTTCATGGGGTTTCCTAATACATGCATTGTGGCTGCATGTATTAGAAGATAAAATTCATGTGAAGTGAATATTTCCACAGAACAACACGGGGTATCCGAAAGAACGATGGCCCATCGGCCCCGGGAGACCACCGCATGCGACTGACCCACTGGACCGACTACAGCCTGCGCGTGCTGATGTATTGCGCGGCCTGCACGCAGCGTGAGAAGCCCGCCACCATCAGCGAGATCGCCGGGGCGCACGGCATCTCGCGCAGCCACCTCACCAAGATCGTGATGACGCTCTCCGGCCTGGGGCTGCTGGAAACCACGCGCGGACGCGGCGGGGGCCTGCGCCTGCTCAAGCCGGCGCACCTGATCGTGCTGGGCGACGTGGTCCGCCAGACCGAGACCGACTTCACCCTGGTCGAATGCTTCAGCGACGAGCACAACACCTGCCGGCTCGAAGGCTACTGCCGGCTCAAGGGCACGCTGCAAAAGGCGATGGACCGCTACCTCGCGGAACTCGACGGCGTGACCCTGGCCGACCTGCTCGAACCCATGCCCCCGGGCGCCGGCGTGCGCAAGGTCGTGCACCTGAAGCACATACCGGGGATGCCTGATTTGTAGGGGCGGTTCAGCGGTCTCTTAAATGGGGCGCGGAAGCTGGTTCACAACAAGAAGCGCGCCCAATGGGTGCAGGCCTGCACCGCCCGCCGGCTTATAGTGCGATTCGCGGCTGCCTTCGCGCGGGGCCCAGCCCGTGGCCGGAAAACAGCCAATCAGGCATCAAGACACACCATGACCACCGCTCTTCTCATCATCGATGTTCAGCACGCCCTGTGTTCTGGCGAGCACGCGGCCTTTGAGTCCAGACGCGTCATTGATCGCATCAACGTTGTCGCCAGAAAGACGCGCGAAGCTGGCGCACCGGTCGTCGTGATCCAGCACGAAGCGCCGGGCAACCCGCTGGAACACGGAACGGAGGGCTGGGGCTTTGCCGCCGGGCTGGATGTTCAACCCACCGACATCCGCCTCCGCAAGCGGGCAACGGATTCATTTCACAACACAGACTTGCAGGTCATCCTGCAGGCACACGGGGTGACGAAGCTTGTGATCTGCGGTTTTCAGAGCGAATTCTGTGTGGACACCACGACCCGCAGGGCGCTCGCCCTGGGTTATCCGGTCACGCTCGTGTCGGATGCCCACTCTACTGTAGACAACGCCGTCTTGTCGGCCGCACAGATCACGGCCCACCACAACGAAACGCTGGCCAATATCACCAGCTTCGGGCCCCGGGCCGTGGCAGTGCCTTCGGACGAGGTGAAGATCGATGTCTCATGAGAACCAACCGGCTGTCACAGCGTCCATCGCCCAGCAACAGCCTCTGAACGGAGCGCACCTCTCACGCAAACGTCGGGCATCTGGGGACTGTTGAGTGTTCAGCAAGTTGTTGAAGCGTGAGCCAGCGCGACTGTTTCTCGGTGCGCTGAGTGTCACCACGGGCCGCAACCTGGTCCGTCACCTGGAGAGCCTGCCCAGTGGTGCGCCTCCCGCGCTCGATCGAGCACTTCTCGTCGAGCTCGCCGAGTTGCTTTCTTTCCCAATGGCGGCCACGGTCGAGGCGCCACGGTCAACAGACATGGCCTTCGATGTCGCTTTGCAAGGCTATCGGTTTGGGAGCGCAACAGACCTGTCGCTGGACGCGGTCGGCCTTCCCATGGTCTGGCGGCCCAAAATTCGGCTTGCGGCAAGGCTCTACCATCTTCAATCGAACAAGACGAAGACGACCTTCCATGTCACTCAGAAGATGCCTTGGCCCGTGTATCTGAACAGAGCGCTGTCTTGGCGCGTTTTGGTGGGTCTGGAGCGGCCAGCTCGACGAAGCGAGATGGAGGCCCTCTTGCGTCAGGCCATCGAGAAGCTGGTGGCCCGGCTTCGGGATGCAGCATGACGCTCCCCCCAGCACCAAGCACACCCCATCAATACCGCGGCACGATGAACGTGCTCTTCACCCGAACCGGCGCGCGCGCACCGCCCGTGTCGGGCGCGATCTGGAACACCACCGCCAGCGTCTGGCCGCTGTGGGCCTGTGCCGTGGTGGCGGGCAGCACCAGGCGCAGGGCCTGGTCGCCGGTGCTGGTGGCGGCCACGGTCAGGCTGGCGTCGGTGTCCAGCCGCAGGCCTTCCACGCCCGAGACGCTGGCGGTGTAGCGCTGGGGCTGTTCGGTGCTGTTGGTGATCTGCAGGCGGTAGGTGTTTTCGATGTTGCCGTTGCCCACCATGCGCGCGAGCGCGCCGCGGTCGCGGCTGACGGCCACCACGAAGTCGTTGCGGTTCGACAGGCTCCACACGAAGGCACCGCCCAGCACCAGCAGCAGGGCGCCGTAGATGAGCACGCGCGGGCGCCAGACGCGGCGCAGCATGCGGGCGCGGCTCCAGCCCTTTTCGATGCCGTTGCCCGAGGAGTAGCGGATCAGCCCCGGGGCGTAGCCCATCTTGCCCATGACGTCGTCGCAGACGTCGATGCAGGCGGCACAGGCGATGCATTCGTTTTGCAGGCCGTTGCGGATGTCGATGCCCGTGGGGCAGACCTGCACGCACAGGGTGCAGTCCACGCAGTCGCCCAGGCCCAGCGCTTTCGGGTCGGCCTTGCGCGCGCGGGCGCCGCGGTTTTCGCCGCGGCCGGCGTCGTAGGCGATCACCATGGAATCCATGTCGATCAGCGCGCTCTGGAAACGCGCGTAGGGGCACATCTGTTTGCACACCTGCTCGCGCAGGAAGCCGGCGTTGCCGTATGTGGCGAAACCGTAGAAAAACACCCAGAACGTGGCCCAGGGCGAGAGCTGCAGCGCCAGCGCCTGGGCGGTGAGGCCGTGGATGGGCATGAAGTAGCCCACGAAGGTGAAGCCGGTGAACAGTGCGATGGACAGCCAGGCCAGTTGTTTGCCGCCTTTGCGCAGCAGCTTGGTGGCGCCCCAGGGTTGGGCGTCCAGGCGCATGCGTGCGCTGCGGTCGCCCTCCAGGTGGCGCTCGACCCAGAGAAAGATCTCGGTGTAGACGGTCTGCGGGCAGGCATAGCCGCACCAGAGCCGGCCGGCCAGGGCGGTGAAGAAGAACAGCGCCAGCGCCGAGAGCACCAGCAGCGCGGCCAGGTAGATGAAGTCCTGGGGCTGCAGGACCAGGCCAAAGATGTAGAAATGCCGCTGCTCCAGGTCGAACAGCACGGCCTGGCGCCCGTTCCAGGTCAGCCAGGGCATGCCGTAGAACACCAGCTGCGTGAGCCACACCATCACCCAGCGCCAGCGCGCGAAGCGGCCCGTGACCGAGCGCGGGTAGATCTTGCGGGTGTCCTCCACCATGGAGAACAGCACCGGCTTGGCGGCGGTCGGGTTGGCGGGTGGCATGGCGGGTGTGTCAGTGGGGCCGGCCCGGGCGGGGGCGGCGGCCTGGATTTAATATGCATTTTAAATGCATCTAAAATACCCCAGGCTGGCGACCGGGTATCCGGCCCGGGCGGGGCGCAAGCCCGCCCTCGGCGCGGGCACAAAGCCGCGCAGCCGCGCCGAAAGCCGCTAACCTATGCGCATGAAATCCACCGCCTCCCTGTCGACCAAGCTGGTGCGCATCGGCGCGGGCCTGCTCATCGTGGCGCTGGCCTCGATCGGGTTGACCCTGTGGGTGACCTGGCAGCTCGAAGGCGGTGCCGCGGCGGTCAACGAGGCCGGGCGCATGCGCATGCAGACCTGGCGCCTGACCAGCGCGGTGCAGGCCGGGCTGCCGGCGCCCGAGGTGGCGGCGCTGGTGGCGCAGTTCGACCAGAGCCTGGGCCTGCTGCGCGCCGGCGACCCGAGCCGCCCGCTGTTCGTGCCCTGGGACGACGAGGTCGAGCGCGAGTTCGCCAACGTGGAATCGCTCTGGCAGGTGCAGCGTGGCCTGTGGCTGCGGGACGGCCCGCTGGACGCCCAGCAGTCCATGCACGCGGCCGAGGCCTTCGTCACCGGCATCGACCGCTTCGTGCAGTCGATCGAAAACCACCTCTCGGGTTTCACGGCCATCCTCAACCTGTTCCAGTTCCTCATGATGGCGCTGGCCATCGCCGCGGCCGTGGTGATGCTCTACACCGGTTACCTGTACGTGATCAACCCGCTGGGGCATTTGCGCGCAGGGCTGCGCCAGCTGGAGACGGGCGACTTCGCGGTGCGGGTCAACGTGGACACGCACGACGAGTTCGGCCAGGTGGCCGCCGGTTTCAACCGCATGGCCGCCACGCTGCAGTCGCTCTACGAGGGGCTGGAGAGCAAGGTGCAGGCCAAGACGCAGCGCATCGAAGCGCAGCGCGCGCGGCTGGAGGCGCTGTACGAGGTGAGCGCCTTCCTGGCCGGCGCCAACACCATCGAGGAGCTTTCGCGCGGGTTCTCGCAGCGCGTGCGCCAGGTGGTGAAGGCCGACGCGGTGGCGGTGCGCTGGTCCGACGAGGCCAACCAGCGCTACCTGATGCTGGCGTCCGACTGCTTTCCGCAGGACATGGTGGACGAAGAGCGCAGCCTGCTGGCCGGGGCCTGCGCCTGCGGCGCGCTCAAGTCCGACGCGCGCACCCGGGTCATCCCCATCCACAGCCACGACGAGGCGCCCATGCGCCACTGCGCGCGCGCGGGCTACCAGAGCCTGGTCAGCGTGCCGGTGCGGCTGCAGCACCGGCTGATCGGCGAAATCGATCTGTTCTTCCGCAGCGAGGTCAGCCTCAACGTGGACGAGATCGGCCTGCTCGACGCGCTGGCCAGCCACCTCGCGAGCTCGCTCGAAGGCCTGCGCGCGGCCGCGCTGGAGCGCGAGGCCGCGGTGGGCGAGGAGCGCGCGCTGATCGCGCGCGAGCTGCACGACTCCATTGCGCAGTCGCTGGCGTTCCTGAAGATCCAGGTGCAGCTGCTGCGCACGGCGGTGCAGAAGCAGCAGCCGCAACAGGTGGACGCCACGCTCGACGAGCTCGACGTGGGCCTGCGCGAGAGCATCAACGACGTGCGCGAGCTGCTGGTGCATTTCCGCACCCGCACCAACACCGACGACATCGAGGCCGCGCTGCAGGAGACGCTGCAGAAGTTCCAGCACCAGACCGGCCTGCCCACCCGCCTGCAGGTCGAAGGCGACGGCCTGCCGCTGCCGGCCGACGTTCAGGTGCAGGTGCTGCACGTGCTGCAGGAGGCGCTGTCCAACGTGCGCAAGCACGCGGGCGCCAGCCATGTCAGCCTGGACGTGGCCAAGGGCTCGCAGTGGCGCTTCACGGTGCGCGACAACGGCAGCGGCTTCGACCCCCAGCACACCCGCGGCGCTTCGCACGTGGGTCTGAAGATCATGCGTGAGCGGGCCCAGCGCATCGGCGCCGAGGTGGACGTGGTGTCCAGCGCCGGCCAGGGCACGGCGGTCACCCTGACCCTGCCACCCTACCCGGTGACCGCCAGCCCGGTGGCCACGCTCGGCCTCAACCTCAACGGCATCGCCACCACCCCATGACCCAGACGCCCCCGCCCCGTATCCAGCTGATGCTGGTGGACGACCACTCCCTGTTCCGCCGTGGCCTGAAAGCGCTGCTGCAACAGGACGAGCGTTTCGACGTGGTCTGCGAGGCCGCCGACGTGGGCGAGGCGCTGCGCGGCGTGGCGCAGCAGCGGCCCGACCTGATCCTGCTCGACAACCACCTGCCCGGGGTGCGCGGGGTGGACGGCGTGGCGGCCTTGAAAGACGCGGCGCCGGGCACCCGCATCCTGATGCTCACCGTGAGCGAGAACGAGGCCGACCTGGCCGCCGCGCTGCAGGCCGGGGCCGACGGCTACCTGCTCAAGACGGTGGAGTCCGACCAGCTGTGCGACGCCATCGTCAAGGTGCTTGACGGCGAATCGGTGGTCAGCCCGGCGATGATGGGCAAGCTCTTCAGCATGTTCCGCGGCCAGCCGGCGGCGGCGGACACAGGCCCGGCGGCCTTGTCGACCCTGGTCCCAGCGTCCGAGGCCAAGGCCGACCCGGGCATCGACAAGCTCTCGGCGCGCGAGCGCGAGATTCTGGTGTTGATCGCGCGCGGCGGCAGCAACAAGCAGATCGCACGCGACCTCGACATCGCCGAGACCACGGTCAAGATCCACGTGCAGCACATCCTGCGCAAGCTCAATCTGACCTCTCGTGTGCAGGCGGCGGTATACGCGGCCGGTCGCGGTCTGGGGTAAAGGAACACCCCCGCGCCGCCTTCGGCGTCACCCCCTCAAGGGGGCGGCACTGGCCGTCCGGCAAAGCCGGCCCGGCGGTGCCTCTTGGCTGGGTTGTTTCTTGCATGGCGGATCTCGGGGATCGGGTTGATCTGGGTCAAGACCCGGTGAATCAGGCGCCGAGGTAGTTCTTCAGGACGATGGGGGCCCGTGCCCCCATCGTCCGTCTGGCGAGGGCCGGGTGTCCCACCGGTGGATACCGGAAAACCCCTACAGCGCCGACAGTCATGCCATGTCTTTGGAGAAAGAACATGGCCTCTGAACTTCGAAACGAAAGAAAAGCCTGGTCGGTGCTGATCGTCAGCACGCTGGCCTTCACCGTGTGCTTCATGGTCTGGATGATGTTCGGCGTGATCGGCATCCCGATCAAGAAGGCGCTCGACCTCAACTCCACCCAGTTCGGCCTGCTGATGGCCACGCCGGTGCTCACCGGTTCGCTGGTGCGCGTACCCCTGGGCATCTGGACCGACCGCTACGGCGGCCGCATCGTGATGGCGCTCCTGATGGCGCTCACCGTGCCCGCGATCTGGCTCATGAGCTACGCCACCGCCTACTGGCACTTCCTCACCATCGGCCTCTTCGTCGGCCTGGCCGGCGGCTCCTTCTCGGTCGGCACGCCCTACGTGGCGCGCTGGTTCCCGAAGAACCGCCAGGGCATGGCCATGGGCGTGTACGGCGCGGGCAACTCGGGCGCGGCGGTCAACAAGTTCGTCGCGCCGGTGCTGCTGGTGGCCTTTGGCTGGACCATGGTGCCGCAGGTCTACGCGGCCATCATGCTGGGCACGGTGATCCTGTTCTGGCTCTTCAGCCACAGCGACCCGGCCCACCTGGTGCCGAGCAACGTGAAGTTCACCGACCAGCTCAAGGCGCTGAAAGACCCCAAGGTGCTCAAGTACTGCCAGTACTACAGCATCGTGTTCGGCGGCTACGTGGCGCTCTCGCTGTGGATGGTGCAGTACTACGTGGGCGAGTTCGGGCTGGACATCCGCGTGGCCGCCCTGCTGGCCGCCTGCTTCTCGCTGCCCGGCGGCGTGCTGCGCGCCATTGGCGGCGTGATGTCGGACAAGTTCGGCGCGCACAAGGTCACCTGGTGGGTGATGTGGGTGAGCTGGATCTGCCTGTTCCTGCTGTCCTACCCGCAGACCGATTTCACCGTGCTCACCGTGAACGGCCCCAGGACCTTCCACATCGGCCTCAACGTCTACATGTTCACCGGCCTGATGTTCATCCTGGGCATCTCCTGGGCCTTCGGCAAGGCCAGTGTCTTCAAGTACATCAGCGACGACTACCCCAAGAACATCGGCGCCATCAGCGGCATCGTCGGCCTGGCCGGCGGCCTGGGGGGCTTCGTGCTGCCCATCATGTTCGGCGCCTTGATGGACCTCACCGGCATCCGCTCCAGCGCCTTCATGCTGATGTACGGCGTGGTCTGGGTCTCGCTGATCTGGATGTACTGGACCGAGGTGCGCAAGGCCCAGGTCATGGGCACCGAAGCCAAATCCTTTTCCTTCCAGAACTGACCCCACCGTCAGGAACCCCACCATGAACACCAAAGCAAACCCCCTGCCTGCCTCGGGTGCTGTTGCCAACAGCCAGGGCGCGGACATCGCCGACTGGCGGCCCGAAGACGAGCGCTTCTGGGAAAGCACCGGCAAGAAGATCGCCTACCGCAACCTCTGGATCTCGGTGCCCGCGCTGCTCTGCGGCTTCGCCGTCTGGGGCATGTGGGGCATCATCACCGTGCAGATGCTCAACCTGGGCTTCCCCTTCACACAGGCCGAGCTGTTCACGCTGACCGCCATCTCCGGCATCTCCGGCGCCACCATGCGCATCCCGGCGTCCTTCCTGGTGCGACTGGCCGGTGGCCGCAACACCATCTTCCTCACCACCGCCATGCTGCTGGCCCCGGCCATCGGCACCGGCGTGGCGCTGCAGCACCCCGAGTGGCCGCTGTGGGTGTTCCAGCTGCTGGCGCTGTGGTCGGGCG
>Ga0155522_1412_pt1 | contig 15782 bp, 19 predicted proteins | sample RifCSPhighO2_12_FD_107179 | JGI IMG/M metagenome (GOLD analysis project Ga0155522, IMG submission 107179) | Burkholderiales bacterium RIFCSPHIGHO2_12_FULL_67_38
TAGGCCAGGACGAGCTGGCCGGCCTCGTTGTAGACCTCGATGATCAGGTCCTTGCGGAAGTCCTGCAGCGAGACCTCGGCGCCCAGGCCGGAGCCGAAGTTCCAGACCTTGTTGGCCCAGCGCTCGAACTCGGGGTCGTGCGTCACGCCGCGCTCCAGGCTGATCGCCTCGAACTTGGTGCGCCCGGGCGACTTGCGCGTGACCGAAGGGTCGCCGCCCTCGCGGTGCTCGACCAACTCGGTGCTGCGCTTGAGCGCGCCGACCTTGCTGATGCCCGCGACGTAACGGCCGTCCCACTTGACGCGGAATTTGAAGTTCTTGTAGGGGTCGAAACGCTGTGCATTGACGCTGAACTGAGCCATGACGGTTCTCCTTAGACTTCGACCTGACCGGCCATCTGCTGGATCTTGAGCACCACGAATTCGGCCGGTTTCAACGGCGCGAATCCGACCAGGATGTTCACGATGCCGAGGTTGATGTCGTTCTGCGTCGTGGTCTCGCGGTCGCACTTGACGAAGTAGGCCTCGCGCGGGCTGCGGCCCTGGAACGCACCCTGGCGAAACAGGTTCTGCATGAAGGCGCCCACGTTGAGCCGGATCTGCGCCCACAGCGGTTCGTCGTTGGGTTCGAACACCACCCACTGGCTGCCGCGGTACAGGCTCTCTTCGAGGAACAGCGCGAAGCGCCGCACCGGCAGGTACTTCCACTCGGAGGCCAGCTGGTCGGCGCCGGCCAGCGTGCGCGCGCCCCACACCAGGTTGCCCGTGACCGGGAAGCTGCGCAGGCAGTTCAGCCCCAGCGGGTTGAGCAGGCCGTTCTGGCCGTCGGTCATGGTGTAGCTGAAACCCTGCACGCCGGAGAACGAGGCGTCCAGCCCGGCCGGGGCCTTCCAGACGCCGCGCTGCACATCGGTGCGCGCGATGATGCCCGCGACCGCGCCGCAGGGCGCGAACTCGGCGAGGCGGTTTTCGCTCAGCGGATCGGCCATGCGCAGGCGCGGGAAGTACACCGCGGCATTGCGCGCGTCGTCGTTGCCCGTCGCGGTCCGCATCACGTTCACACCTGCCTGCGCGGCACCGATGGCGGTGGCGGCGTTGGCGGTCCAGCTGGCGGGCGAGTCGATGATCAGCATCGCGCGCCGGTCCTGGCAGTAGGCGGCAGCCAGGGCCCAGGTACCCGGGGCAACGTCGGCCTCGTGCGTCAGCGGCGGCAGGCACAGCAGGTTGAACAGGTCGGCCGCTTCCAGCGCGTACATGCCTTCGCGGTTGGCGATCGCGGTGGCGTCGGTGGGCACGAGTTGGGCATCGGTGATCGCCGCGCCATCGGCATTCACCGCGCCCACGGCCACCACGTTGGGCAGGGTCGGGTCGGGCGGATCGTCCGGGCTGGCATCAGTTGGCGCGGGGGTGCGTACCCTCACCAGGGCCGACTGCTCGTTGAGCACGGTGTCGACGAAGCGCGGGCTCAACGGCGAGACCGAGACGTTGCGAAAGCTCTCGGCGGCCACCACCTGGCTGCCGCCCACCCGGTCGAGCTCTTCGACCGTGAGGTTGAAGAGCAGCGCATCGGCGGGGTCGCGGGTGAGGTGGTCGACCCGGGCCCGCAAAGCCTGGCCCCACAGGCCCGGGCTGGCCGCCTCCAGCACCAGGTTGTCGGCGCCCGCGGGCAGGGTGATGGTGGCCGTGCTGGCGGCGATGTCGCCGTTGAACACGCGCACGATCAGCGCGTCCGCCCCGCCGTGTTGAAAGAAGTGGCTCACCGCGTAGCTCATGGTGCTGTCGCGCCAGAGGCCGCCGAAGATGCGCGCGTATTCCGTAAAACTTTGTACCCGTACCGCCCGGTTGACCGGGCCTCGCGACGAGCGGCCTATGAAGGCCGTGATGGAAGTGGCGACACCGGTGATGGTGCGCACACCACTGGGAACCTCTTCGACGTAAACCCCAGGATAGGTGAGGGCTGAAGGCATGGTGGACGCTCCTTGTTGACTGTGTTGGTCGGGTGCCCGGAGTGCGCCTCGTGGCGCCTAGTGAAGCCAGCGGTGTGCTTCAGGACCGAGAGGCTACGAACTTCATCGGCCCGATGTTGTGACAGTTTGTGTCGCTCGATCCCTTGTCCAACCACTGCGATCCGTGGGCCAAACGCTGGTTCTTCTGGACCGCATTGCGCCACAGATCGGTGTAACCGACATACCTCAAACGGAGGACGAAACCGGGCTGACGGGGCGCGAAAGAACGCACCGGAAACGGCGGGATTGGGCCCACCTGGAGACCTGCGTCGAGGGCGGTGGGGTGGCGGGTTTCATGGCCGCCGAGTGGGGGGTCGAGATCGTTCGGTGCGGGCGCACCGTCAGAGTCCGAGCCAGGGCAGCAGGTTGCGCAGGCGCTTTTCGGTGCTGGTGTCAAAGCCCTGGATACCGATGCTCTTGAGCACCTCGCGGCCCGGCTCGGTTTCGGGCAGCGCACGCAGTGCCGACTGCATGGTCGCGATCTGCGCGGCGGTGAAGGCCTTGTGTGCAATGAGCGGGAAGTAGGGCTGCGACACGCTGGTGTGCAGAACACGGTGCCCGGTTTTGTCCAGGGCCTTGGCCACGCTCGAGTACGAGGCCACGCCCCCCACGTCGCCGAACTTGTTGTTCAAGTAAAACGGTACCGCCCCTTGTTCGCGCACCCATTCGATGCGCTCCTTGCTCAGGTCGATGCCCTGGTCGCGCAACTCGGCGCCGCAGAACTTCGCCATGTAGGACGCCGCATCGGGCAGCACGATGCGCTTGCCCTTGATGTCGGCCAGCGCCTGGTAAGGCGAATCCTTGGGCACGATGAGCACGCAGTGTCCATCGGGTCGGGCCGACGCCACGTACTGGTAGCCGTGGTCGCGCATGCCACGCGCGGGGTAGTCACTCGGGCGCGCGATCGCCAGATCGAAACGGTTGTTCTTGAGCCCGTCCTCAAGCGCCGCGAACTCCCGAATGAACACCACGTTGACTTTCTGGCCGATGCTCTGGCCGATGGCATCGGCCAGCCCCTGGTACTTGGCAATCACACGGGCGTGATCGGTGCCGCCCGAAGAACCTTCGCTGATGGCCAGCATGAAGTCCCGCGACCACGCTGTTCCCATGCCTATCTGCAATGCGACATATATAAGCAGTAATTTCAGATATTTGCGCATTCAAATATTCCAGTTAACAAGTTTTTGCATTCTAGGGACATCAGCGCCCGGGTAGACCCCCTGATGACACCGGCAACATCCGGGAGAACCCTCGGTCTCGCACGCCGTGCGCGCGCAAGTCCTTGGGCGAGGTGACGGCGCCTGTTTCGCCTAAGATCGCACGCACTTTCTGACACTGGAGATTTGTTCATGCCTTTGCAATTCGCCGACCGTCTCAACAACGTCGAGACCTCCGCCATCCGCGAACTTTTCAAACTGCTGGGCAAGCCCGGCATCATCAGCTTTGCCGGGGGCTTTCCCGACAGTGCCATGTTCGACGTGGATGGCATCCGCGAAGCCGTCAACACCGCGTTGACCGAAGAACCCGGCGGTGCCCTGCAATACGGCGCCACCGAGGGCTACAACCCGCTGCGCGAACAGCTCGCCGCGTTCATGACCAGCAAGGGCAACCAGGGCGTTGCTGCCTCCGACCTCATCGTCACCACCGGCAGCCAGCAGGCGCTGGACCTGCTGGGCAAGACGCTCGTGTCGCCCGGCGACAAGGTTATCGTCGAAGGCCCCACCTTCCTCGCCACCATCCAGTGCTTCCGCCTCTACGGCGCGCAGCTCATCACCGCGCCGGTGGACGGCAACGGCGTGAAGACCGACGAGCTGGAAAAGCTGATCGAAGAGCACAAGCCCAAATTCGTCTACCTCATCCCCACCTTCGGCAACCCCAGCGGCGCCATGCTCAGCCTGGAACGGCGCAGACAAGTGCTGGAAATGGCGGTGAAACACAACACGCTGATCGTGGAAGACGACCCCTACGGCGACCTTTACTTTGGCGAAGCGCCGCCGCCCAGCCTGCTGGCCCTGAGCGCCAGCGTGCCCGGCAGCCGCGAGCTGTTGGTGCACTGCGGTTCCTTGAGCAAGGTGCTCAGCCCCGGCCTGCGCGTGGGCTGGATGGTTGGCCCGGCCGAGCTGTTGGCGAAAGCCACCATGTGCAAACAGTTCAGCGATGCCCACACCAGCACCTTCGCCCAGGCCACGGCCGCGCAATACCTGAAGGCCGGACGCATGCCCGCCACGCTCGCCAAGGTGCGCGCGGTCTACGCCGAGCGCGCCACCGCCATGGGCAACGCCCTGCGCCGCGAGCTGGGCGACGCGATCGAGTTCGTGCAACCCAAAGGCGGCCTGTTCGTCTGGGCCTGCCTTACCGGCGCGGGCGGCAAGGTGGCCGATGGCGGCGAGCTGGCCAAACGCGCAATTGAAAAAGGCGTGGCCTTCGTGCCCGGCGCTCCGTTCTACGCCTCCAATCCCGACCACGCCACCCTGCGCCTCTCGTTTGCGACGGTGGGGGTGGAGAAGATTGAAGAGGGTGTGGGGCGTTTGGGGGCAGCGGTCTGATCTGTTGACGCCCATTGCTTCGGCGCCCCAAAAACCAAACTCCAAAGCACACCATGATCCGGCCCGAGACCCCCGCCGACGCGGCCGCCATCGCCACCCTGACCACGGCCGCCTTCCTCAACGCGCCCCACACCAGCCACACCGAAGCCTTCATCGTCAACGCGCTGCGACGCGCCGGTGCGCTGAGCGCCTCGCTGGTGGCGGAGCAGGGCGGCGAGCTGGTGGGGCACGTGGCGACTTCGCCGGTGGGGGTGTCCGACGGCACGCCGGGCTGGCATGGGCTGGGGCCGATCTCGGTGTTGCCGGTCTACCAAGGCCAGGGCATCGGTTCGGCGCTGATGCGGGCGGCACAGCAGGCGCTGCGCGGGCAGGGCGCGGCCGGCATCATGCTGGTGGGCGACCCGGGCTACTACCGGCGTTTCGGCTTTCGCAACGAGCCGCAGCTGGAGTACCCGGGCATCCCGCAGTCGTACTTCATGGTGCTGCCGTTCACCGATGTGTTGCCACGGGGAACGGTGACCTTTCACGAGGCCTTCGGCGCCACATCCTGAGCGCATGGAGCGCATGGAGCGCATGGAGCGCATGGAGCGCTGGGACGCCGCTGGCGGCTGAGCTGGGCCTGGCCACGGGTGGCCGGTTTCAGGTCAGGTTCTCGAACTGCGTCACGTTCTTGCCCTTGAACGGCGCGTAAAACGCCTTGATGGCCGCCATGTCGGCGTCCACGTCGCCGGTGGGTTCGAACAGTGGTCCCAGGCCGCTGCGTTTGGTGGCGTAGTCCATGTACGCCATCACGATGGGCACCTGGGCGCCCAGGGCGATGTAGTAGAAGCCGGTTTTCCAGTAGCGCGTCTTGCTGCGCGTGCCTTCGGGCGGCACGATGAGCTGCAGCGGTCCGTCGGCGGCGCGGATGGCGTCGGCCGAGGCGGCCACGAGGTTGCTGGATTGCGCGCGGTTCACCGGAATGCCGCCGAGCCAGCGCATCAGGCCGCCAAACGGGGCTTTGAAGATGCTCTGCTTGCCCATCCAGTAGATGTTGAGCCGCAGCGCGAACGCCACCATCAGGGTGTAGGGCAGGTCCCAGTTGCTGGTGTGCGGCGCGGCGATCAGCACGCTCTTGCGCGCCACCTCGGGCAGGGCGCCTTCGACGCGCCAGCCGGTCAGCTTGAGGTAGGCGATGGAGAGACCACGCAGCAGGGTGTTGACGACCGGGGTGGTGAAGACGGTGCGGTGCATGGCGGGCGAGTATCGCCGATGACATTTGCGCGACGCGCCCCGGCCCGCCGCGCGCTACCATCGCCGCCACCTCAACTTGACGGAGATCAACGGATGCAAACCACCCTCGACGTGCAGGGCCTGAACGTGATCGTCGAAGGCCGCGGCCCGACCGTGGTGATGCTGCATGGCTGGCCCGACACGCGGGCGCTGTGGGACGACACCGTGGCCGCGCTGCGCGACGGCTACCGTTGTGTGCGGTTTTCGCTGCCGGGTTTCGATCTCTCCAAGCCGCCGCGCCCGGTATCGGTGAACCAGATGTGCGAGCTGGTGGGCGCGGTGGTGGACACCGTGAGCCCGGGCGAGCCGGTGACGCTGCTGCTGCACGACTGGGGCTGTTTCTTCGGCTACGAATACGCCGCGCGCCATCCGCAGCGGGTGGCGCGGGTGGCTGCCGTGGACATTGGCGACACCAACTCGGGCACCTACCTGAAGTCGCTCAAGCCGAAGGAAAAGGCCCTGATCGCGGGCTACCAGCTCTGGCTGGCCCTGGCCTGGAAGCTGGGGCCCTGGCTGCCGTGGCTGGCCAACCGCATGACGCGTTTCATGGCGCGCGCCATGGGCTGCCGCACCGCGCCTGAGCGCATGGGCTGGCAGATGAACTACCCGTATGCGATGCAGTGGTTGGGTGCCTTTGGTGGGTTGCGGGGCGTGGCACGGGTGGACAGGGTGTTTGGCCCCATCATTCCGACGCTGTTTTTCTTCGGCAAGCGCAAGTCCTTCATGTTCCATTCGGCGCGCTGGCTGGCCGCGCTGGCCACCACGCCGGGCAGCGCCGTGCACGGCCTGGACACGGGGCATTGGGTGATGCGGCAAAAGCCCGTGCAGTTCCATGCCTGGCTGCGCGCCTGGCTTGACCAGCCCATGGCGAGCAGGGACGAAACGACATGAAGCCCGAAGACCTGGAGCGTCTGCTCACCGTGGAAATGCCCTACGGCAAATACAAGGGCCGGCCCATCGCCGACCTGCCGGGCAACTACCTCAACTGGTTCGCTCGTGAAGGGTTCCCGCCGGGCGAGGTGGGCCGCCTGCTCGCGCTGATGCACGAGATCGACCACAACGGGCTGAGCGATCTGCTCACGCCGCTGCGGCGGCCGCGCTGAGCGCAGCGGGTGCGCTCAGCCCAGCGCCAGCGCGTCGAGCACCCGGGCCGCGGCGTAGGCGTCGTTCGCCGCGTAGATCAGTTGGGCTTCGCTCAGGCGCGGGTTGGCCCAGTTGGAGGTGGCGGCCTTCTTGGATTTGATGAAGCGCTGGTTGAACAGCACCGCCACCGCGCCTTTCACGCCCATGTCCTTGCGGTAGCCGCGCTGGCGAAACACCGCGTTGAGTTCCAGCACACCGGCGGGCTCCACCAGCAGCTTGGAGACGATGCGCTTGGTGTCGTCGCCCAGGCCGAAACCGGCCTTGGTGTGGGCCGCTTCGGCCAGCAGGCCGGCCACCAGATCGCGGCAGGCCGGGTCGGACAGCTGGAACACCCAGGCGTGCTGCAGTGTGGCGAGCTGCACGATGTGCGGCCCGTCGGACAGCTGGTCCTTGAAGAAGGTGGGTTTGGACTCGGTGTCGAAGCCCCAGGCCGCGTGATCGCGCAAGGCGGCGCAGGCTTCCACGGCCCGGGGGCCGCTGTCCACCAGGGTGATGCGCTCCAGGCCCAGGCGGCCAAATTCGGGCAACAGCGCGATCTCTTCTTTGCTGGGCGTGGGGCGGGTGGTTTGCATGGGTTCGGGGGGAGGGCTGGCGTCCCGGGGCGGGATCGATAATCGGGGCATTGTGCAACGCGCAGCGCTGCCCCCTCGCCACCCCATGACCTACTCCCTCAAACTCTACGTGTCCGACGACACCACGCCCGAACAACGCCGGGCGGCCGAACGGCTGTTCCGGCAGGCGCTCGAATCCGCGCTCGGCGACGCCGCCCTGGTGGCCCCGGTGTATGCGGCCTACCAGGGCATCGTGGCCCAGCACGGCGAAACGCCCGACCCCGAAGCCCTCACCACCGACGAACGCATGGTGCTGGAGCACTGGCAACTGGCCGAAAGCGCCGCGCTGCAGGCCGTGTTCGGCCCGCACCGCCACCTGGACGAGGGCGGCTACGAGATCGGCTTGCCCGCATAATCAGCCCCCCCCGTTGCGCGTCCTCTCAGGGCGATCACCCTCTTTGAAGGACATTCCATGCGAAAAATCTACCCCCTGCGGCCCGAAGGCAAACACCCGGACCGCGTGCTCGACGCTGTCAAACACGACATCCGCAAATACATGAAGCGCGAGCGTCGCCGCGCACTGCCCGAGGGCGCCAGTTTCTGGGACTTTGACTGCCGCTTTGGCGCCGACAAGGACAGCGCGCAGACCGCGAACCCGGCCGAACTGATCGGTCTGCTCGATGCGCTGGCCCGCGCCGGTGGTGAACAGTGTTACGTGGAATTGCTCGCCAAGCCCGGCGTGCGCCAGCCGCGCCCGGCGGAAGAACCGGACAGCCCCGCCGAAGCCGCCCCCGGAGCGGACGCGGCCGAGGACTGATTCTTAGGGTTTGGTGGGGGCCTGCGCGGCGGCAGCCGCTGCTGCGCGCAGTTTGTCTTTCTTGCTCGGGCGTTTGCCCTTGACGCCACCCGTGCCCGGCTCGGCCTGCGTGGCGACCTCGCTGGGCTCGAACCCGGCCACTTCTTCCAGCGGCAGGCTCATGCCCTGGCGCTTTTCGATCAGGCGCCAGTGGGGCAGGGTCGATGCGCTCACGAAACTCACCGCCAGCCCGCTTTCGCCCGCGCGGCCGGTGCGGCCGATGCGGTGCACATAGTCCACCGCCGAACGCGGCAGGTCGTAGTTCACCACCACGGGCAGTTGCGCGATGTCGATGCCGCGCGCGGCCAGGTCGGTGGTGACGACCACGTCCCAGCGCTTTTCCTTGAACTCGGCCAGCGCCTGTTTGCGCGCCCCCTGGCTCAGGCCGCCGTGAAACGAGGTGGCGAACAGGTCGCCGTGGTGCAGCTTGTTGGCCACGCGATCGGCGCTGTACTGCGTGGCCACGAACACCAGCACACGTTCCCAGCCCTTGTCTTTGATGAGCTGGCGCAGCAGCTGGGTGCGCCGGCTCGCGTCGACCATGATCGCGCGCTGCAGCACCACGGCCTCGGCTTGCGCTGGCGTCGGCACGTCCACGCGCTGCGGGTCGCGCAGCAGACCACCGGCCAGCGCCTGCACCGCGGGCGGGAAGGTGGCCGAGAAAAACAGGTTCTGGCGCTGCGCCGGCAACAGCGCGAGCACGCGCTGGAGTTCGTCGGCAAAGCCCAGGTCGAGCAGGCGGTCGGCTTCGTCGAGCACCAGCAGCTCCACCGCCGACAGGCGCAAGGCGTTGTGCTCCACCAGGTCGAGCAGGCGCCCGGGCGTGGCGACCACCACGTCGGCACCGCCGCGCAGCGCCATGAGCTGCGGGTTGATGGACACGCCACCGAACGCCACCGCCACCTTGGGCCGGTTCGGCAGGTGCTGCGCCAGGCTGCGCACGACCTCACCCACTTGAGCCGCGAGTTCGCGCGTGGGCACCAGCACCAGGGCGCGCACGCGCCGTGGCGTGTGCACCGCGCCGGTCTGCAGGCGTTGCAGCAAGGGCAGGGCGAAGGCCGCGGTTTTTCCGGAGCCGGTCTGGGCCGTGGCCAGCAGATCGGCGCCGCCCAGCACCACGGGAATGGCTTCCAGCTGAATGGGGGTGGGGGCGGTGAAGCCGAGTTCGGCGGCGGCTTTGGCGAGGGATGGGGCAAGCCCGAGGGATGTGAATGGCATGGGTCGGTGTTTTGGCCCAGTTTAACGGGCGCCTCCCGCGCGGCAGCCCGCGTTACGATCCGGGCCCATGAAAAGCAAGTTGTCTTCCTTGGGCGGCCTGGTGTATTCCACCGAAGCGGGCCGCATGTGCCCCGGTTGCCGCCAGCCGGTGGCGCAATGCACCTGCGGCCAGAAGCCGGTGCCGGCGGGCGACGGCACCGTGCGCGTCTCGCGCGAAACCAAGGGCCGCGGCGGCAAGGCCGTGACCCTGGTCAAGGGGGTGGCGCTGGACGCGGCCGGGCTGGCCGCGCTGGGCAAGCAGCTCAAGGCGGCCTGCGGGACCGGGGGCACGGTGAAAGATGGCGTGATCGAGATCCAGGGCGACCACATCGAGCGGGTGATGGCGGCGCTGAAAGCGCAGGGTCACAACGTCAAACGCGCGGGCGGTTGAAGCGAGAACCGACCCCGCGGCGCTTCGCTGCGGCTAAAAGAGCCGCGCCCACCACAGTCGCAGCCGCATGCCGATCTCGCTGGTGTAGCCGACGCTGGCGCCGCGCAGCTGGCCTTGGGCATCGACCACCACAAAGGCCGGGACCGCCTTGAAGCCGAGGGTGTGGACGATCTCGCCCTGCGGGTCCACGGCGGTGGCCCAGGGCAGCTGCCGCTGCGCCAGCACGCGGGCCACGGCCTCGGGCGGGCCGGACTGCATGGCCACGGTGAGCACCGGCCAGTCGCGCGCCAGGCGGGTGACGCTGTGTTCCTCGGTGCGGCAGATCGGGCACCACTCGGCCCACAGGTGCAGCGCCACCGGCTGCCCGGGGTGGGTGGCGCGCCACGCGCCCAGCGTGGTGTGGGTCCGGCTGCCGTCGGGGTTCAGCAGGGTCAGGTGGAGCCCGGGGTTGGGCGCGGGCGGCACGTCGCGGGTCTGCCAGGCCTGCACACCCACCACCACGGCCACCACCAGCAGCAGCGTGCCGAGGTGGCTTTTCCACCGCTGACGCAGTTGGGCCAGACGTTGTCGCAGCACGTTCAGAGTTCGCCGACGGCGATCAGCGACAACACGTCGGGCTGCATCAGTTCGTCGAGGGCGGGGTCGGGCGGGGCCCAGAGCCTGAGCAGCAGCACGGCCGCCAGGCCCAGGGCCAGCAGCGTGCCGCTCCAGGCGATCGGGTGGTGGCGCCAGCCGGCCTGCAGGGCCGCCAGCGGGCCCGCGGGCAGGCTCTGACCCTGCGCGGTTCGCATGCGCCACTGCTCCAGGGCCCGGGACTCCAGCGCTTCCAGGCCATCGGCAGGTGCACGGGCCAGGGTTTCGCGCAGGCGTTGCCGCAACACAGAGTCATCCGGCGGGGCTGGCGGTGTGGCGGGTGGTTTCGGGGTGTTCATGGGGCGGCTTCCTGCAACAGGCTTCTGAGGGCCATTTTGGCCCGGTACAGCAGTTGATGCGCGGCGTTGGTGTCGAGTTCCAGGGCGCGAGCAATCTGCGGGACGTCGGCGTCGGCGTAGGCCCACATGGCCAGGGCCATGCGCTGGCGGGCCGGCAGCCGTGCCATGGCGGCCTGCAGCTGCGGGGCGCTCAGGGCCGGCAGCGGGTCGGCGTCGGCCCGCTGGGCGTGCTGCCACGCGTCGGAGAGCTCGACGAGCTGCTCGTGGTCGGCGCTGAGTTCGTGGCGCCGGGTCAGCCAGGTCTTGCAGCGGTTGATGACGATGGTGTTGAAGTAGGTGGCCAGCGTGGCGCCGTGGGCATCGCTCGGGCGGCTGCCCCACAGGCGCAGGAAGGCCTCCTGCACCACATCTTCGGCGTCTTCGCGCCGCGCCAGCATCTGCATCGCCAGGCCGTGCGCCTGGGGTGTGAGCTGGTGCACCAGCCGGGTGGCGCTGGCGGCGTCGCCCGTGCAGGCCGCGTGCCACAGGGCCCAGCCGTCGGGACGGCTACCGGACAAGCCGGGCGGCAGCAGCGCGCGGCCGACCCAGCGGCCCAGCTGGGTGAGCGAGCCGCCGAAGCTGGCCGCCGCCTGGGGGTCTTGCAGGGGCGCGCTCACGGGGCCGAGAGCTTTTCGCGCAAGGCCCTGCGCTCTTTGGGACTGAGCTTGTCCAGCATCTCGCGCCGCTGCCGCAACAGCTCGCGACGCTCGGCCGGCGTCATGGCCCGCACCTGTTCGCGGCGCTCGTCGGCGAAGCGGCGTTTTTCCTCGGGCGTGAGGGCCTGCCAGCGCTGGCGGGTCTGTTCGATCAGGGCCTGGCGCTCGCTGGGCGAAAGGGCTTCGAGCTGCTGGCGCAGCCGCTGGCGGAAGGCCTTGCGCTCCTCGGGCGAGGCGAGCTTGAGCTGGCGTTTGATCTCGGCCTGGCGCTCGACCTGCTGCTGGGGCGTGAGGCGGGCCCAGTCCTGGGCGTCGGGCACCGCGACGGGGGCGGCCCGCACGGTGGCGCAGACCAGCAGCGCGCTGGCGGCGGCCCAGCGGCAGAGGTGCGAACGGAAGGGCGTTTTCATGGGGGGGGTGATCAGGCGGTATGGGTCTTTCCCGTTTGAACCCCGCTCCAGACAGGTTCTTACGCGATACCCCGGGGTTTTACCCGGAATTGCCCGGCGCCGCGTAAGCCGGCGTCCGTGCGCAGGTTCAAGGGAGGCATGGGCCAGCCCGGCCCCTGTGATTCAACCACCAAGGAAAAACACCATGACCACCTGGCTCTCATCCTTCACCGCCGCCACCATCGCCGCCGTTGGCCTGACCGTGTTCGCGGGCAGTGCCTGCGCGCAGACGCCGGCCAGCCTGGCCGACCGACAGGAACAACGCGTGGACAACCGGCAGGAGCGGCAGGCCGATCGCATCGAGGACGGCGTGGCGTCGGGCCAGATCACCCGCCGCGAGAAATTGCGCCTGGAGCGGCAGCAGCGGCACATCAATCGCATGGAGCGCCGCGCCGAAGCCGACGGGAAAGTGACGCTCAAGGAGGCCGTGCGCATTGAAAAGGCGCAGGACCGTTCCAGTCGCACGATCCGCCACGCCCGGCACGACCGCCAGCGGCGCGGCCAGTGAATCAGCGCAGTACTTCGAGCAGGCGGTCCAGCCCGCCTTCGTTGATGGCGACCATGGCCTGTTCGCGCACCTTCGGCTTCGCGTGGTAGGCCACTGACAGGCCCGCCTCGCCCATCATGGGCAGATCGTTGGCGCCGTCGCCCATGGCAATCGCCTGCTGGGGGCTGATGCCCAGCAGCGCGCAGGTCTCCAGCAGCATCTTGCGTTTTTCGGCGCCGTCGCAGATGTCGCCCCAGGGCTGGTCCACCATGCGGCCGGTCAGCTGGCCGCAGTTGGGGCCGCTTTCGATCTCCAGCACGTTCGAGCGCGTGAAGTCGATGCCCAGACGGTCGCGGACGCGGTCGGTGAAATAGGTGAAACCGCCCGAGACCAGCAGCACTTTCATGCCCACGGCCTTGCAGGCTTGCACCAGCGCCTCGGCCCCGGGATTCAGCTGCAGGCGCTCGGCCAGCACCTGTTCCATGTGGGCCACGGTCACACCGCGCAGCAGCCGCACGCGCTGGCGCAGGCTTTCCTTGAAATCGGCGATCTCGCCGCGCATGGTGGCTTCGGTGATGGCCGCCACCTCGGCCTTGAGCCCGGCCGCGTCGGCGATCTCGTCCACGCACTCGATGTTGATGAGCGTGGAATCCATGTCGAACGCGATGAGCTTGAAGTCCTTCAGGTTCAGCGGCGGCGTGAAGCCCTGGACGGTGAGGCCGGGGGCGAATTCGGAAGTGGAAGTCATCCCGGAATTATCGCGGGAGCCGGGACGAGCGTTCCACTCAGGACTTCGGTTGCCTCAGCACTTGGGTCATCGTGCCGATCTGCGCTTTCAGATCGCCGCCCACCAGATCGGCAACCGACTGCTGGTCGCTGGTGACGGTGAGGCCGGCGGCCTGCAGCCGGTTTTTGACATCGTCGGTGCTGGTGCCCGCCACCTGGGCCAGCACGGTGATCGGGGCCTTGGCCAGGGCGCGCACCGGTGGCGCAAAGCCGGGCTCGCTGCCCCCAGCGCCGCCGACCGGGATGAAGCTCAGCCCCAGCACCGCGAACGATGCGATCACCACCCAGCGTCCGGTGGGGTTCTGCAGGTGCCGTTTCACGGCAGGCAGGTTGAGCAGCGCATGCAGCACCACGGCGCCCAGCATCAGCCAGCCCAGCCACTCGTGCGCCGCCTTGTTCAGGCCGGTGTCGAGGTGGAAGAACATCAGGACGCCCGTCACGGTGGACAGGGCAAAGCTGCCCATCACCAGCGGGGTGATCCAGGGGCGTTGATTGGCAAGGTTCATGGTCGTTTTCTCCATCAAATGATCGAGCCGCAATGGTGCGGCTGGCATTTGAAGTTTGGTTTCGGGCGCATGAACGCCAGGTGAACGGGGGCCCTGCGGGGCCCCCGGCACACGTCAGAAGGGGGTTCCCTTGATCTGGGTCAAACCGCGCCGGCGGTGGGCGCGGCGCTCGTCGGTTGACCCAGGGCCTTGAGCACGTCGCGCACCAGTTGCACCCGGTCTTTCACCTCGGGCAGCGCGCGATCGATGCGCAGCTTTTCGTTGCCCGCGAGCTTGATGTGTCGGTTCTTCTGGATCAGCTCGATGATGCGCATCGGCTCCACCGGCGGGTTGGCCTTGAAGGTGATGTTCGTGACGCCGGGTGCCGCATCGACCTTCACCACGCCATAGGGTGCGCTGATGCAACGCAGGCGGTGCACGTCGATCAGCGTCTGTGCCTGGGCCGGCAGCTTGCCGAAGCGGTCCACGATCTCTTCGAGCAGACCGTCCACCTGGTCGGTGGTCTTGGCCGTGGCCAACTTTTTGTAGAAGCTCAGGCGCAGGTGCACGTCGCCGCAGTAGTCGTTGGGCAGCAGGGCCGGGGCGTGCAGGTTGATGTCGGTGGTGACCGACAGGGGCGAGAGCAGGTCGGGTTCGCGCCCGGCCTTGAGCGAACGCACGGCTTCGTTGAGCATCTCGTTGTAGAGCTGGAAGCCCACTTCGAGCATGTTGCCGCTCTGGTTCTCGCCCAGCACCTCGCCGGCGCCGCGGATTTCCAGGTCGTGCATGGCGAGGTAGAAACCGCTGCCCAGTTCTTCCATCTGCTGGATCGCGTCGAGCCGCTGCGAGGCCTGTTTGGTCAGGCCTTCGATCTCGGGTACCAGCAGGTAGGCGTAGGCCTGGTGGTGGCTGCGGCCCACGCGGCCGCGCAGCTGGTGCAGCTGGGCCAAGCCGAATTTGTCGGCGCGGCTCATGACGATGGTGTTGGCCGTGGGTACGTCGATGCCGGTCTCGATGATGGTCGAACACAGCAGCAGGTTGTAGCGCTGTGCCACGAAGTCGCGCATCACGCGCTCCAGGTCGCGCTCGGGCATCTGGCCGTGGGCGATGGCGATGCGCGCCTCGGGCAGGATCTCCTCGAGCTTCTGCTTGCGGTTCTCGATCGTCTCGACCTCGTTGTGCAGGAAGTAGACCTGCCCGCCGCGCTTCAACTCGCGCAACACGGCTTCGCGGATCACGCCGTTGCCTTCGTTGCGCACGAAGGTCTTGATGGCCAGGCGGCGCTGCGGCGCGGTGGCGATCACGCTCAGGTCGCGCAGGCCTTCGAGCGCCATGCCCAGCGTGCGCGGGATCGGCGTGGCGGTGAGCGTGAGCACGTCCACCTCGGCCCGCATGGCCTTCATGGCCTCCTTGTGGCGCACGCCGAAGCGGTGTTCCTCGTCGATGATGAGCAGGCCCAGGTCGTGGAACTTGGTCGATTCGCTCAGCAGCTTGTGCGTGCCCACCACGATGTCCACGGTGCCGTCGGCAATGCCCTTGATGGCGGCCGTGATCTCCTTGCCGGAACGAAAGCGCGACACCTCGGCCACCTTCACCGGCCACTTGGCGAAGCGGTCCACCAGGGTCTGGTAATGCTGCTCGGCCAGCAGCGTGGTCGGTGCGAGGAACGCCACCTGGCGCCCACCCGTCACGGCCACGAAGGCGGCGCGCAGGGCGACCTCGGTCTTGCCAAAGCCCACGTCACCACACACCAGGCGGTCCATCGGGCGCGGGCTGATCATGTCCTGGATCACAGCGTGGATCGCGCCGCGCTGGTCGGCGGTTTCTTCAAAGCCGAAGTCGTTGGCGAAGATCTCGTAGTCTTGCGCCGAGAAACGGAACGCATGGCCCTGGCGCGCGGCGCGGCGGGCGTAGATGTTCAGCAGCT
>Ga0155522_1229_pt1 | contig 15586 bp, 10 predicted proteins | sample RifCSPhighO2_12_FD_107179 | JGI IMG/M metagenome (GOLD analysis project Ga0155522, IMG submission 107179) | Burkholderiales bacterium RIFCSPHIGHO2_12_FULL_67_38
CGCGGCAAGCAGATCTCGGCCCAGCAGGTCAGCGCCGACATCCTGCGCAAGATGAAGAAGACCGCCGAGGACTACCTGGGCGAAGCCGTGACCGAGGCCGTGATCACGGTGCCGGCCTACTTCAACGACGCCCAGCGCCAGGCCACCAAGGACGCTGGCCGCATCGCCGGCCTGGACGTCAAGCGCATCATCAACGAGCCCACCGCCGCGGCCCTGGCCTTCGGCCTGGACAAGCAGGAAAAGGGCGACCGCAAGATCGCGGTGTACGACCTGGGTGGCGGCACCTTCGACGTGTCCATCATCGAGATCGCCGATGTCGATGGCGAGAAGCAGTTCGAAGTGCTGTCCACCAACGGCGACACCTTCCTGGGCGGCGAAGACTTCGACCAGCGCATCATCGACTACATCATTGGCGAGTTCAAGAAAGAGCAAGGCGTTGACCTGTCCAAGGACGTGCTGGCCCTGCAGCGCCTGAAGGAAGCCGCCGAGAAGGCCAAGATCGAACTCTCCAGCTCGGCCTCGACCGACCTGAACCTGCCCTACATCACCGCCGACGCGTCGGGCCCGAAGCACCTGAACCTCAAGCTCACGCGCGCCAAGCTCGAAGCCCTGGTGGAAGAGCTGATCGAGCGCACCATCGCGCCCTGCCGCACCGCCATCAAGGACGCCGGCATCAGCGTGAACGACATCCACGACGTGATCCTGGTCGGCGGCATGACCCGCATGCCCAAGGTGCAGGAAAAGGTGAAAGAGTTCTTCGGCAAGGAGCCACGCAAGGACGTGAACCCCGACGAAGCCGTGGCCGTAGGCGCCGCCATCCAGGGCCAGGTGCTCTCGGGTGACCGCAAGGACGTGCTGCTGCTCGACGTGACCCCGCTGTCGCTCGGCATCGAAACCATGGGCGGCGTCATGACCAAGATGATCGGCAAGAACACCACCATCCCGACTAAGTTCAGCCAGGTGTTCTCCACCGCCGAAGACAACCAGCCGGCCGTGACCATCAAGGTGTTCCAGGGCGAACGCGAAATCGCCTCGGGCAACAAGCTGCTGGGCGAGTTCAACCTGGAAGGCATCCCCGCTTCGCCGCGCGGCATGCCGCAGATCGAAGTGACCTTCGACATCGACGCCAACGGCATCCTGCACGTGGGCGCCAAGGACAAGGGCACCGGCAAGGAAAACAAGATCACCATCAAGGCGAACTCGGGGCTGTCCGAAGCCGAGATCCAGCAGATGGTGAAAGACGCCGAGCTCAACGCCGCCGACGACAAGAAGAAGGTCGAACTGGTGCAGGCCCGCAACCAGGCCGAAGCCATGGTGCACAGCGTGAAGAAGTCGCTGGGCGAACACGGCGACAAGCTCGAAGCCTCTGAAAAAGAAGCCATCGAAGCCGCGCTGAAAAACGTGGAAGAAGCCGCCAAGGGCGAGGACAAGGCCGACATCGAGGCCAAGACCGAAGCGCTCATGTCGGCCAGCCAGAAGCTGGGCGAGAAGGTCTACGCCGCCTCGCAGGCCGAAGCCGCCGCAGCGGGCGCCAGCGAAGGCGCCGGCCAGGCCAGCGCCGACAAGGCCAACGCCGATGACGACATCGTTGACGCCGAGGTGAAGGAAGTCAAGAAGGGCTGAGCGGCCGCCTGACGGCTCCACCCTGCCGCCGCGTCCGGGCAACCTGACGCGGCGTTTGTGTTCAAACAGAACTGCAACAGACCATGGCTAAACGCGATTTTTACGAAGTGCTGGGCGTCCCGAAAAACGCGTCGGACGAAGAGATCAAGAAGGCGTATCGCAAGCTCGCGATGAAGCACCACCCCGACCGCAACCAGGGGGACGCCGCCAAGGCCGCCGAGGAGCGCTTCAAGGAAGCCAAGGAAGCCTACGAAATGTTGTCGGACCCGCAGAAGCGCGCGGCCTACGACCAGCACGGCCACGCCGGCGTGGACCCGAACATGCGCGGCGGCCCGGGTGCCGACGGTTTCGACGGCTTCTCGGGCGCGTTCGGCGACATCTTTGGCGACATATTTGGTGGCGCGCGCGGCCAGCGCAGCGGCCGCCAGGTCTACCGCGGCGCCGACCTCTCGTACGCCATGGAAATCAGCCTCGAAGAGGCGGCTGCCGGCAAGGAAAGCCAGATCCGCATCCCCAGCTGGGACGACTGCGAAACCTGCAAGGGCACGGGCGCCAAGCCCGGCACCAGCGCCAAGACCTGCTCCACCTGCCACGGCCAGGGCGTGGTGCAGATGCGCCAGGGCTTCTTCAGCGTGCAGCAGACCTGCCCGCACTGCCACGGCAGCGGCAAGATCATCCCCGAGCCCTGCACCACCTGCCACGGCCAGGGCAAGATCAAGAAGCAGAAGACGCTGGAGATCAAGATCCCCGCCGGCATCGACGATGGCCAGCGCATCCGCAGCACCGGCAACGGCGAACCGGGCCAGAACGGCGGCCCCTCGGGCGACCTCTACATCGAGATCCGCCTGCGCAAGCACGACATCTTCGAGCGCGAAGGCGACGACCTGCACTGCCAGGTGCCGGTGAGCATGACCATCGCCGCCCTGGGCGGCGAGATCGACGTGCCCACGCTGCAAGGCAAGGCCACCATCGACCTGCCCGAAGGCACCCAGAGCGGCAAGACCTTCCGCCTGCGCGGCAAAGGCGTCAAAGGCGTGCGCGCCAGCTACCCCGGCGACCTGTACTGCCACGTGGCGGTGGAAACGCCCGTCAAGCTCACCGAGCACCAGCGCAAGCTGCTCAAGGAGTTGGACGAGTCGTTCCGGAAAGGCGGCCACAAGCACAGCCCGAACGACAAGGGGTGGTTTGAGAAAGCGAAGTCTTTCTTTTCGTGAGAACAGAAAGGCGGTAGCGCACGCGAACAGCGAGCACTTCGCTTTTCGCTGGAAGGCGAAGCGCATTTTTCAGTGGATAGCGACTGAAAAATGAGAGCAGAGGAAGGGCAGCGGGTGGCCTTCGGGGCAGATTGATCGGCGAGAATCATCGAATTGATACATCCGATGGAAATCGTTCATGATTCAACTTCAGCATCTGCCGCGTGCCACCGTCAAACAAGGATCTGCCTCAGCGCGGGGAGGCTTCTGGAAGACAGTCTGCCTTTCGATCATTGGTATCGCCCTCGGGCAACTCGCCGCCTGTGGTGGCGGAACAAACACCTCTGCGCCAGCGAGCGGTCCTGAATCGTCCCTGGCTTCAGAGAAGACGGAGACGACCGCAGGTGCCAGCGAAACCACGAACCAGAGGAATGCCGTCTTTGGGGCGAGCGCCCCCAATGAGCCTCCGGCATACGGCTCACAGTGGCTGCAATACGCCAGGCGTTGGACGACCGTGAAAATGGGCGGTGGCGGTTATGTGCCCGGCATCATCTACCACCCGACCGTGCCCAACCTGCGCTACGCCCGCACCGACGTGATGGGTGTGTACCGATGGGACCATGCCAACTCGATCTGGGTGGCGCTCACCGATCACTTCGACCGGTCCGAGGGGGTCCACCAGGGTGCCGAAAGCATGGCCCTCGATCCGACCGACCCGAACAAGGTCTACATGTCGACGATGCAGGCGGTTCAATGGGGCAACGGGCGCCTCTACCACTCGTCCAACCAGGGCAACTCCTGGAGCCATGTCACGCTACCCTTTCCCGTCGGCGCGAACAACCGGGGCCGCGCCATCGGCGAGCGCATGATGGTCGATCCCAATGTGCCGTCCACCATCTTCTACGCCTCGCGCACGGCGGGGCTCTGGAAGAGCACGGACAGCGGCCTGAACTGGAACCAGGTGAGCTCGCTGTCGCCGCACGTGATGTCCACGACGGAGATCAACAACACCGACAGCAGCAACCCGATCGGCGTGGAGTTCGTGGCCTTCGACCTCTCGGTGCCCACCTCGGGCTTCACGCCTTCGGGCAACCCGACGCAGACCATCTACGTCGGCATCGCGCCGGACTACAAGAACCTGGCCGGGCTCTCCGCGTATCTGTACAAGTCGACAAACGGCGGCGCCACCTGGTCGCCGGTGACGATTCCCGCAGCCGTGGTCACCGCGCTCGGTGCCGACAACGTCCACATCCCGCACCTCGCCCGCGCGGCCGACGGCATGTGGTACGTGCCATTCGCCTCCAGCCCTGGGCCAGGCAGCAGCGCGCCGTCGGTCCTGTACAAGTTCGACGGCACCAACTGGACCAAACTGATCGAGTCCGGCGATGGCCGCTACTTCGGCGGCATTGGGGGCCTCTCGGTCCATGGCAGCGGCGCGACGACCAAGATCGCCTTCGGCGTCTCCGGCACCTGGGGCGATGACGGCTGGGTGCAGATTGCGATGCGTTCGGCCGACGGCGGCGCCACGTGGTCGGAGTTTGGGCGCTCCGGCGACATCGACGACAGCCTGAACTACCACGACGCCACCGGCTACTGGGGATGGCCCGACGACCTCGAGATCGACCCCTTCAATCCGGAGCATGTCTCCTATGTGCTCGGCGGCGGCATCGTCTCGACGACCGAAGGCTTCTCGGCGACATTCCCGCGCTGGAAGTACGACGTGAACGGTATTGAGGAGATGGTCAACCTGGTGCTGACCGCACCGCCTCCGGGCGCATCCTATGTGTTGGCCAGCGGGCATGGCGACACCGGCCTGTTCGTGCACAGCTCGCTGACCACATCGCCGACGCGGTCACCGACGGCGCAGCTCAGCGGCAGCGGCGGCAACGGCACCGGCATCGACATGGCCTGGAACAATCCATCCTTCATCGTGGGCGTGGGCACCTTCGACCACACGTCCAAGGGTGTGTACAGCACCGACGCCGGCCTCACCTGGACACTGTTCCCCACCGTGCCTCCGGTGGGCAACGCGACCGGCGACGAATCGAAGGTCGCCGTCACGGCGGACGGTGGGAACATCATCTGGGCGATCAGGGGGCAGGTGCCGTACTACACGACGAACCGAGGCGCCTCGTGGACGGCCACTAACCTGCCGGCGCCGGTCGTGGCGTATCACATCGCTGCGGACCGCAAGAACCCGCTCAAGGTCTACGCCTACGACCACGGCGGCAACTGGTGGTACCCGTCCAACAGCGCCAGGTTCTACACATCGACCGATGGCGGGCGCACCTTCACGGCGAATGCACGGACCTGGGCGCCGAACGGAAACGGTGTCACCGGCTTGGCCGTCAACCCCTTCGTGGAAGGCGACGTCTGGCTGGCGGACGCAAACAACCTGTGGCGCTCGGTCGATTCCGGCCTCACCTGGACGAAGCTGAGCGCGATGGCGACGGTGGGGGCGGAATTCACCAATGTGCACGGCGCCATCAAGGTCGCACTCGGGGCGCCTGCCCCGGGATCGGTCCATTCGGCCACCGTCTATCTCGTGGGCACGATCAACGGCGTCGACGCTGTTTATCAATCCGTCGACATGGGCGCTACCTGGCTCCGAATCGACGACGATCATCACCGCTATGGTGGCGTCAACGGGATCGCGGCTGACACCAGTGTCTTCGGACGTGTCTATCTCCGGGGTCGCGGAATCAACTACAACACCAATGGCACTCAGCCAGGGGCTCGCTACAGGATTCCGCAAAAATCTTTGGACGGTCCGGCGTAGCCCTCTGCGTCACAGGCTTCGCCCGAAAATGGCTCCCCGGTGCTGGTCGGGAAATGGTTGCTTGCACAATGCCGGCATGAAGGCCCTGCTGCTCTACACCGCCACCGCGCTGGCCGAGATCGTCGGTTGTTACCTGCCCTACCTGTGGCTCAAGCAGGGCCGGTCCATCTGGCTGCTGCTGCCGGGCGCCCTCAGCCTGGCGCTGTTCGCCTGGCTGCTGACCCTGCACGACACCGCCGCCGGACGGGTGTACGCGGCCTATGGCGGGGTCTACATCGGCGTGGCCCTGCTGTGGCTGTGGGCGGTGGACCAGGTGCGGCCCACGCTGTGGGACCTGGCCGGCGCGAGCGTGGCGTTGCTCGGCATGACCATCATCGTGATGCAGCCGCAGCGCTGAACCACGACGCCTCGGGCCAACGGCGAAGCGGCGAGACCGGATGAGGTGATCCGATACTCCCTATGCGCCGGACCGTATGGCGAAACCGCTGGCAACGGCGATCATGGCGGCTTATCCCGGCCACGCCTGCCAGCCCATGACGACCCTCTCGCCAACCGCATCACCCGACCGCCTGCGCGCCCTGCCGCGCGCCGAAGTCCATGTGCACCTCGAAGGTTGCCTGCCGGTGCCGCAACTCGAAACCTGGGCCCGGCGCTACGGCGAGCCTCTGCCCCGCCCACCCGGGCAGTTGCTGCATTTCGACGGCCTCGCCGACTTCCTGCACTTTCTCGACTGGGCCTGTGGCCTGGTGCGCACCCGGGAGGAACTGGCCGAGGCGGCCTATGGGTTCAGCCAGCGCCTGGCGGCCAGCGGCACCGGCTACGCCGACCTGATCTTCAACCCCACCCACTGGAAGCCCTGGCGCGGCCGCCTAGGCGCCATGATCGACGCGCTGGACGCCGGTTTTCGCACCGCCGAACAGGACGGCCTGCCGCCCGTGGGTCTGTGCGTGAGCCTGCTGCGCACACAATCGGCCGACGCCGCGGTCGAGCTGGTGGACACGCTGGTCGCGCTGCGGCACCCGCGCGTGGTCGCGCTCTCCATCGACGGCAACGAGGCCGCGGCCGGGCGCACCGGCCCGCGCTTTGCCGAGGCCTTTCGCCGCGCGGGCGCGGCCGGCCTGAAGCGCACCGTGCACGCGGGTGAGTCCAGCGGGCCCGAAGGGGTGCGCGACGCCATCGAATGGCTCGGCGCCGACCGCATCGACCACGGTGTGCGCGCCATCGAAGACCCCGCGCTCGTGGCCCTGCTGGCCGAGCGCCAGATCCCGCTGGGCGTGTGCCCCACCTCCAACCTCAAGCTCGGCGTGTACCCGTCCATCGACGCCCACCCGGTGGAGCGGCTGCGCCGCGCGGGCGTGCCCGTCTCGCTCAACACCGACGACCCGGCCCTGCTGGAGACCACGCTCGAAGCCGAATACGCGCTGTGCCAGGCCGCCTTCGGCTGGACCGACGACGAGCTGCGCGCCGTGGCCCGCACCTCCATCGACGCGAGCTTCGCCAACGCGGACGTCAAAACCCGGCTGCGCGAGACCCTGAACCGCTGGTGAACCCACGCCAGCACCAGGCCAAGCCAGCGCGCCGTAACATGCCGGGCATGAGCACCCCAACGCACGATTTCATCCTCATCGGCGCCGGCATCGCCGCCGCTTCCACCGGCTACTTTCTCGCGCCGCACGGCCGCTGCGTCATGCTGGAGCGCGAGAGCCAGCCGGGTTACCACAGCACCGGCCGCTCGGCCGCGCAGTTCATCGCCACCTACGGCACGCCCCAGGTGCGCGCGCTGTCGCGGGCGAGCGAGCCCTTCTTCCAGCACCCGCCCGAGGGCTTTGCGAGCGCGCCGCTGCTCACGCCGCGCGGCCTGCTCACGGTGGCCGGTCCCGAAGAGATGCCCGCGCTGCGGGAGGCCTGGGCCGTGCTGCAGCAGACCAGCGGCACCGGGCGCTGGCTCAGCGCGGAAGAGGCGTTGGCGATCATGCCCGTGTTGCGCCCGGAGAAGGTGAGCGCGGCCATCCTGGAGCCCGAGAGCTACGACATGGACGTGGACGCCATCCACCAGGGCTACCTGCGCGGCTACAAGCACGCCGGGGGCGAACTGGTGACCGATGCCGAGGTGGTGGCCATCGAACGCGCGGGCGAGCTCTGGCGGGTGCGCACCGCGGCCGGTGGCGCATACACCGCACCGGTGTTGATCAACGCCGCGGGCGCGTGGTGCGACGTGGTCGCCGGCCTGGCGGGTGTGCCGCCCATCGGCCTGGTGCCCAAGCGGCGCAGCGCCTTCACCTTTGCCGCGCCCGCCGGCGTGGACAGCAGCCGCTGGCCGCTCACGATGGCGGCCGACGAGAGCTTCTACATGAAGCCCGACGCAGGCGCCCTGCTCGCCTCGCCCGTCAACGCCGACCCCACCACCCCGCAGGACGTGCAACCCGAAGAGCTGGACATCGCGCTGGGCATGCACGCCATCGAAACCTGGACCACGCTCACGCCCCGCCCCACCCACACCTGGGCCGGCCTGCGATCCTTCGTGGCCGACGGCGACCTGGTGGGCGGTTTCGACGCGACGGCGCCGGGCCGCCCCGAGCCGGGAGCGCGCTCCCTCGGGGGGCAGCGACAGAGCGTGGGGGCCTCGGCATCTGCGCCGGGCTTTTTCTGGTGCGCGGCACAGGGGGGCTACGGCATCCAGACCAGCGCGGCCATGGGTGAAGCCTGCGCGGCGCTGGCACGGGGCGAGCCGCTGCCCGCGCACATCGCGAACTGCGGGCTCACGGCGCAGATGCTCTCGCCGGCCCGGCTGGCAGCAGGCACACCCCAAGCCGCCGGCTGACAGGCGCTGGCGCGCCCGTGCCGGCCGAGACGGTTGGCCTGCCAACGCGCGCAGGGGCAGTTTGCGGCTCATCGGGGCAGCGCGTCCCCGAAGAGCTCGAGTGCCGGGCCGTGCAATGCGCGCAGCAGCTCGACCGGATCGACCGCCTGCGCCAGCGAGAGGGCCCCGCTGCGCCGGTACGAGGGCGCCAGCAGACGCAGGGCGGCCTCGACCACGATGGGCGCCGTCACGGCATAGATGTCCTGGCCTCGCACGCCGGCCGTCCGGGTGAGGCCGCTCTGGATGAGGCGCACCACCAGCTCGAAACGCTGCGCCGAGCGCCCGCTGTCGTCCGCCGCCGTGGGCTGCGGCGTCGAAGCGTTGCGGATGTCGGCCAGCGCCGAACGGTTGAGCAGCGAGCGGATTTCGCCGACCTTCAGGTGATGGGCCAGGGTGATGACTTCGCTGAACGGAATCTCGACCATGGCCTGCTGGCCCAGCGGTGCGGAGAACACCCAGTCGGGCACCTCGGCCGAGGGCACGAACGGCGCCAGGCGCCCGTTTTTCACGACCAAGCGCGGCACGGTGTTGCGCTCGCCGGTCTTGCGCGTACCGGCGGTGGGCCACCAGCGGTCCAGCGCGATGGCCACCGTGATCTCGTCAATGTCGCCGTCGCCCGCCAGTGCGCTGGCCAGCAGATCGGCCAGGCCCCCATAGAAGGCCGCCGCCGGAATCACAACCTTGCCGGCTGCGCGCGCCGGCGCATCGAGCTCGGCGAAGCTGGCCTGTGCGCTGGGCTGCTCCGCCGTCACGTCGATGTAGTGGCAGCCGGCCCGCAACGCCGCTTGCGCCACGGGCGCCGCAGTATCGAGAAACGGGCCCGCGCAGTTGATGACCACCGCGCATCCGGCGAAAGCCTGTTCCAGGCGGACCGGATCGTCGAGCTCGGCAACGCGCCGGGGAACTGCCGCAGGAATCGTCTCGTCGAGCCGGGCGGCGCTGCGCCCGACGGCCACCACCGACAACCCGCGACGGAGCGCTTCATGGACGACAAATTGACCGGTGTGACCCGTGGCGCCAACCACGGCGATGCCCTTGCTGATGGAATTCATGTGGAGTCCTTTGAAAAAACAAACGATACAGACCTGTCTGTACGTCAAATACTACGGACAGGTCTGTATCATGTCAAGCATGTCCACGCCAAACACCCCCACTTCACCGCAAAACCCTTCCCCCACGGGCCGCACCGGCCCGGCGTCGAGACGCTCCGCAACGGCCGAGCCGGCACCCGAGGTTCGGGACCGCATCCTCGACACGGCATCCCGGCTGTTCTACGAGCGCGGCGTGCGCGCGGTCGGTGTCGATCTGGTCGTGCTGGAGGCGGCGGTGGCCAAGACCAGCCTGTACCGTTATTTCCCCACCAAGGACGACCTCATCGTCGCCTTCCTGGAGCGGGAGGATCTCGAGTTCTGGGCGCAGTGGGACAGCGTGGCCCGGCAGTTCCTCGACGATCCCGCGGGTGAGCTGGACGCGCACATGGGCTGGATCGGCGAACGCCTCGCCCGCTCGAACTACCGCGGCTGCCCCCAGATCAACGTGGCCGCCGAGTTCGCCGAGCAGGACCACCCGGCCCGCCAGGTGTCGCGGCGACACATGCAGGCGCTGCGCGGCCATCTGCTGGACGTCGCACGGCGGTTGAACGTCCCCCGGCCCGATGAACTCGCCGCGCAGCTCGCCGTGTTGGTGAACGGGGCCTTTGTCAGCTCGGGCCTGCTCAGCCCCGACGAAGCCACCGGCGTGCTGCGCGCGGCACTGAAGGCCCTGCTGGACGCTGCTCGGGCCGGCCAGCCCCGCCCTTCGTAGCGCCCAGGGCGGACCGCCTGCGACAGATGCGGGGGTTCGCGCTCGACACGCCGTGCCGATGGGCAACGCCAACCGGTTCGTCGATGGCGGGGCGCTCGGGCGGGGGCCGCCGCGACGGCACAATGTGGCCCCATGTTCTTTGCCATCCCACTTGCCAACAAGCCCACCTGGCACGCGCCGCCCTGGATGACGGTGCTCATCATCGTCATCAACATGCTGGTGTACTGGGGCTGGCAGGCGCCGGAAGAACGGGCGGTGGAACGCAATGCCGAGCGGTACGCCCGCAGCGGCCTGGCCGAGCTGGAGATGCCGCACTACCTCCGCCACCTGGAGGGCAAGGCCGGGCAGTCGCCCGACGAAAAAACCCATCTGGAGATGGCCCAGGCGATGTGGAAAAGCCGGGAACATGCCCTGCTGTACCAGGACATGTGGCAGGAGCCCGGCTTTCGCGAGGCCTTGCTGGCGGGCCAGGTGATCCGGGAGGGCGACCCGCAACATGCCGAGTGGCAACGGCTGCGGGCACGGATGACGCCGTCGGAGCCCCGGCCTTTCACCCTGCGCTGGTCCCAGTACTTTGACCGGGGCTTCGCGGACCGGCCGGAGACCTTGCTGACCGCCACCTTCCTGCACGCCAGCGTGGACCACCTGCTGGGCAACATGGTGTTTCTCTTTCTCTTCGGTTTCACCCTGGAAATGGCCCTGGGCCCCTGGATGTACCTGCTGCTCTACCTGCTCTGCGGACTGGGGGCTTCAGCGGTCTCGCTGTGGTCGCATGCGGGCACGCCCGGCTATGGGCTGGGCGCCTCGGGAGCGATCGCGGGACTGATGGCCATGTACGTGGTGATGTACAAGCTGCGGCGCATCCAGTTCTTCTACCTGCTGTTCTTCTATTTCAACTACGCCCGGTGGCCCGCGCTGGTGATGCTGCCGGTGTACATGGCCCACGAGCTGTTGCAGCAGTGGCTGGGCGGCCAGGGCGTGGACTACATGGCGCACTTTGGCGGTTTGCTGAGCGGGGCCCTGTTGATGGGGGCGCTGATGGCGGTGAAGACACTCGATGCCCCCGCCAACCTGATGCCCGCCGCCGCAGCCCCCCAGTCCGATGACGAGGCTCAAGCCCAGGCCAGCATCCAGCGCGCCCAGCGTCTGACCGATGAACTGGACTACGCGGCCGCCAACCAGGCCTGGAACCGCGCCGCCCGGCTGCGGCCACGCGACCCCCAGGTGCTGGAGCCGTGGTTCGAGGTGGCGCAGCATTTCCCCGACAGCGAAGGGTTCCACGCCGCGGCCAAGCTGCTGCTGACCCTGCCCGACACCGACCACGCCGCGCGCAAGCGCACGCACGCCCATTTCCACACCTACCTGAAGCTGGCGAAACCCGGCCCGCGCCTGAGTGCCAACACGCTGGTGCATCTGGTCCCGGTCTTCGTCAAGCTGCACGCCTGGGACGACGCACAGCGGCTGGCCGGGCTGCTGCACCGGAGCACCTCGGTCCACCCCAAGTGGCCCGACACGCTCACCCTGCTGGTCAACGGCCTGACCCAGAGCAACCAGTGGGAAGCGGCCATGGGCTGGCTGCCGGCCCTTCAAGCCCACGCACCGGCGGCGCCGGTCACGCAGTTGCTGGCACAGCAGCAGAAATGAAACACCCCCGCGCCGCTTCGCGTCACCCCCTCAAGGGGGCGGCACTGGCCGTCCGGCAAAGCCGGCCCGGCGGTGCCCCCGGATTGGACCGTTTCATGCGTCTTGGGTCGCGCGCTGCGCGGTGGAGCAGTTGGGCTGAAGGCCTCAGCGCTTTCAGGCCGAGCGCAGGGGCGCAGCCGGCGCCGTTTCACCCGTGTGATCCCGCAGCAGCCAGGCCACTTCCTGGGTGCTGGCGTGTTGCGGGTGGCTCTTTCGCAGCGCGCGGTACACCGCCAGCGCCTGCTCGGTGCGGCCCTGGCCCTGGTGCAGGATGCGGGCGATCAGCTCGTAGGCCTGCGGTATGGTGGGGTGGCGGGGGTAGCGTTTGTCGTAGCTCTTGAGCAGCGAGAAAGCCTGTTTGTCGTCCAGGCCCTTCCAGGCCAGTTGCGCCAGCTCCAGCGTGAGATCGGCCGACTCCAGCACCAGGTCGGGGGACTTGGCCAAGGTCGCCGCATGCACCTGCAAGGCCTCCTGGCCCTTTTTTTCCTTGAGCAGGTTCTGGATGAACTTCTGTGTGAACCACCCCAGCGTGTCCTTCTTGTCGGTCAGCAGCAGCACCCGGTGGTAGCGGCGCTGGTCCGCCAGGCTGTCCGGGTTGGCACGCTGCCAGTCGTAGGCCATGTCATAGGCCTCCGCGATCTGACCGGCGCGGATCTGCCCGGCCACTTCCGCATCGCGTTCACGGGCCAACGCGTCTGCGGAGGCACCCGCGCGGCGCCCGCCCGCGGAGTCCCCGCTCTCGGGGTCCTGCACCAGATCGATGTCCAGGTTGTCGTGGTTCTGGTACATGACGTAGCCCACCATGCTGGCACTGACCCAGGCGAAATACACCGCCACAAAGGCGATCAGCGGTGCGATCAGCCCTTTGGGGGCGAGCGGCAGCAGCAGGCCCCAGGCCACCGGCATGCCCATGCTCAGCAGCAGCATGAACACGCACAGCAGCAGGTAGGGCATGCCCACCGCCGCCATGGCACGGATCAGCTCCGAGGGGTTGATCGCGCTGCGAAAGCTGCAGGTCTGGATCAGCACCATCAGCGTGGCCGGCATGAGCAGGGACGAGATCACGTTGCCGATCGAGCCCAGGCCTTCGCCGACCGCGGTCAGGATCGAGATGAACAGCCCGTGAACCATCAACACGCCCAGGAACTTCCAGGGCAGGTTGGTCCAGGCGGGATCGCTCTGCGCGCTGTCGTAGTCCGAACTGCGCAGCAAGCCCATCGACGCCATGGCCGCCACCTTGAAGCTGTAGCGCGCCGTGGCCAGCAGAATGCCCACGACGGCGAAAAACCCGATCAGCGGGGACATGGTCACCGCGAAGGAACACAGCGACAGGAACACCGCGTACATCAGCGGCCGGGGCTGGAACGGGAACAGGAAGAATGCGTTGAGCCGGTGCCAGAACGGCGGGATCTTCGGCGGGGACTTTGGAGCGCGGGCGCTGGTGGACGGGGCAATGGGCCGGTTGTTGGAACGCATGGTGGTGTGTGACAGCAGAAACATTGAGTAACAATTCCATTGTGCCTGCGGTCGGGCCACCTACCCCGGCCGGTGGTCCAGCCGGCGCAACCGCACGGCGCACAGCGTGGCGACCGCCGCCAACGCGCTCGCGAGCCAGAACACGCTGGACAAGCCATACGCCGAACTCAGCACCCCGCCCCCCAGACCGCCCAGCAGCCCCGGCAGGCCGTAGCCGATCACGGTGTAGAGCGCCTGCCCGCGCCCGCGCAGCCGGCCCGGAAAGTGGTGCGAGAGCAGCGCAATGCAGACCGAGTGGTGCGCGGCGAAGGTGATGGAATGCAGCGCCTGCGCGGCCAGCAGCAGCGGCCACACCAGGGGCAAGCCCGCGGTCAGGCCCATGCGCAGCACCATCAGCGCGGACGCGAGCACCAGCCAGCCGGTCAGTGAGAGCAGCGGCAGCCAGCGCCCCTGGGCGACGAACCAGCCGATCTCGATCAGCACCGAAACGGCCCACAAGAGGCCGATCACCGTCTTGCTGTAGCCCAGCGAATCGAGGTAGAGCGAGAGAAAGACGTAGATGAAGATGTGCGCGAGCACGTGAAAGAACACGGCCGCGAAAAACCAGCGCACCGCCGGCTGGCGCAGCAGCGGCCAGATGTCGGGGTGCGCGTCGTCGTGGTGCGTGGCTTCCTTGAAATCGGGCAGCAGCCACACGCTCACCACCACGGCGGCCAGGGTCGCCAGCGTCCAGGCCGGGAAGTGGCCCATGCCAAAGCGCTCGAACCACCAGCCCGAGACCATCACGGTGATCAGGAACCCCAGCGAGCCCCAGAGCCGCACGCGGCCGTAGCGCTTCGCATCAAAGGCCCCGCCCTGGCTCACCAGGTGCGCCAGCGCGGCTTCGCTCATGGGCATCATGGCGCTGGTGTGGGTGAACATGAGCAGCAGCACCACGAACAGGGCCACGCCACCGAGCGGGAACCACAAACCGATGGACAGCAGCAGCGCCACGGTGGCGCCGTAGCGCAGCAGCTTCACGCGCTCGCCCGTGTGATCGCTCAGCGCGCCCCAGGCGTAGGGTGCGAACAGCCGCGTGGCCGACTGCACGGAGGTGAGCACGCTGATGGCGATCAGGCTGAAGCCCAGCTCCTTGAGCCACAGCGGCAGGTAGGGGTTGAAGAAACCGATGTGCGCGAAGTAGCTGGCCGAGAGCGCAGCGAATGGGAACAGCTGTTTGCGAGCGCTCATGAATCAGCGCATGGCCCGAACGGGTGGGGTTGGCGCACGCAACGACGGTCTGAATCAGCCCCGGCCAGCCGCGGCGATGTCCGGTGTCTCAACCTTCACATCGCCACACTGGGCACGGTGCCGCAGCGCGTGGTCCATCACCACCAGCGCCAGCAGCGCCTCGATGATGGGCGCGGCGCGGATACCGACGCAGGGGTCGTGCCGGCCCTTGGTGATGACCTCGGTGGGCGCGCCGGCCACGTCGATGCTGTCGCGCGGGATCAGAATCGAGCTGGTGGGCTTGATGGCGATCGACACCTCCAGGTCCTGCCCGGTGCTGATGCCGCCGAGCGTGCCGCCAGCGTTGTTGCCCACAAAGCCCTCGGGCGTGAGCGCGTCGCCATGGGTGCTGCCGCGCTGGGTCACGCTGGCGAACCCGGCGCCGATCTCCACGCCCTTGACGGCGTTCAGACCCATCATCGCGTAGGCGATGTCGGCATCGAGCTTGTCGTACAGCGGCTGGCCCAGACCCACCGGCATGCCCTGCGCCGTCACGCGCAGGCGCGCGCCGCAGGAGTCGCCGCTCTTGCGCAGCGCGTTCATGTAGTCCTCCAGCGCCGACACGTCGGCCACCGGCGCGAAGAACGGGTTGTGGGGCACATGGTCCCAACTCTCGAACGGGATCACCACGTCACCGATCTGCGTCATGCAGGCCTTGAACGTGACGCCGTAGCGCTCCTTGAGCCATTTCCTGGCCACCGCGCCCGCGGCCACGGTGGGCGCGGTCAGGCGGGCCGAGCTGCGGCCGCCACCGCGCGGGTCTCGGATGCCGTACTTTTGCCAGTAGGCGTAGTCGGCGTGGCCGGGGCGGAAGGTCTGCAGGATGTTGCCGTAGTCCTTGCTGCGCTGGTCGGTGTTGCGGATCAGCAGGGCGATCGGCGTGCCGGTGGTCTTGCCCTC
>Ga0155522_1103_pt1 | contig 14860 bp, 12 predicted proteins | sample RifCSPhighO2_12_FD_107179 | JGI IMG/M metagenome (GOLD analysis project Ga0155522, IMG submission 107179) | Burkholderiales bacterium RIFCSPHIGHO2_12_FULL_67_38
GCCTTCGATCAGCGCGTGGCCGGTCAGGCGCTGGCCCGACACGCCGTAGGGGTGGCCCACGGCGATGGCGCCGCCGTTCACGTTGAGCTTGTCGTGCGGAATGCCCAGCTTGTCGCGGCAGTAGATGACCTGCACGGCGAAAGCTTCGTTGAGCTCCCAGAGGTCGATGTCGCTGATCTTCAAACCCAGGCGCGCGAGCACCTTGGGAATCGCGAACACCGGGCCGATGCCCATTTCGTCGGGTTCACAACCCGCGACCGCAAAACCCAGGAAGCGGCCCAGCGGCTGCAGGCCGCGTTTCTCGGCCAGGGCTTCGTCCATCACCACGCAGGCACCGGCGCCATCTGAAAACTGGCTGGCGTTGCCGGCCGACACGAGGCCTCCCGGCAGCGCCGAGCGCAGGCCGTGGATGCCGTCGAACGTGGTGCCGGCGCGGATGCCTTCGTCGTTCTCGACCGTGACCTGTTTGGTCATCAGGCCCATGACCTTGTCGGCCACACCGGCGGTCACTGTGATGGGGGCGATCTCGGCCTTGAACAGGCCGGCTTCCAGCGCGGCCGTGGCCTTCTGCTGGCTGGCGGCGCCGTACTCGTCCATGGCGTCGCGGCCGATGCCGTAACGCTTGGCCACCTGTTCGGCGGTCTGCAGCATGTTCCAGTAGATCTCGGGCTTCTGCTTTTCCAGCGCCAGGTCCTTGAGCATGTGCTGGTTCATCTCCTGCTGCACGCAGGAAATGCTCTCCACGCCGCCGGCCACGTAGACCGAGCCTTCGCCAGAGATGATGCGCTGCGCGGCCAGGGCGATGGTCTGCAGACCCGACGAACAGAAGCGGTTGACGGTCATGCCCGATACCGTGATCGGCAGGCCGGCCTTGAGCGCGATCTGGCGCGCGATGTTGGCGCCCGTGGCGCCCTCGGGGTTGGCGCAACCCATGATCACGTCTTCGACTTCTGCTGCTTCGATGCCGGCGCGCTGCACGGCGTGCTGCACCGCGTGGCCGCCGAGGGTGGCGCCATGGGTCATGTTGAAGGCGCCCTTCCAGCTCTTGGCCAGGGGCGTGCGGGCGGTTGAAACGATGACGGCGTTGGTCATGATGAAATCCTCAAATCGTGGTTCGTGCGGTCATCAAAAAGTCTTGCCTTCGGCGGCAAGGCGGGCCAGCAGCGGAGCCGGCTGCCAGAACTTCGCGTCGTCCAGCGGGTTCCTGGCAAAGCGCTTCATGGCCTGGACCACGTTGAACAGACCGACCTCGTTGGCGTAGTTCAGCGGGCCGCCGCGGTAGACCGGGAAGCCGTAGCCAAAGATGTAGACCACGTCGATGTCGCTGGCCTTGTTGGCGATGCCCTCTTCCAGGATGTGCGCGGCCTCGTTCACCAGCGAGAACACCAGGCGCTGCACGATCTCTTCGTCGGAGATCTTGCGTGGCGTGATGCCCAGCGCCTTGCGGTGCTCTTCGATCATGGCCACCACCTCGGCGTTCGGAACTGCGTCGCGCTTGCCTTCGACGTAGTCGTACCAGCCCTTGCCCACCTTCTGGCCAAAGCGGCCTTTTTCGCACAGCAGGTCGGCCGTCTTGCTGTACTTCATGTCCGGCTTTTCCTGGTAGCGGCGCTTGCGGATGGCCCAGCCGATGTCGTTGCCGGCCAGGTCGCCCATGCGGAACGGGCCCATGGCCATGCCGAACTTCTCCATCGCCTTGTCCACCTGCTCGGGCGTGCAGCCTTCGTCGAGCAGGAAACCGCCCTGGCGGCCGTACTGCTCGATCATGCGGTTGCCGATGAAGCCGTCGCAGACGCCGGAGACGACCGCCGTCTTCTTGATCTTCTTGGCCACCGCCATCACCGTGGCCAGCACGTCCTTGGCGGTGGCTTCACCGCGCACCACTTCCAGCAGCTTCATCACGTTGGCCGGGCTGAAGAAGTGCAGACCCACCACGTCCTGCGGGCGCTTCGTGAAATGGGCGATCTTGTTGACGTCCAGCGTGGAGGTGTTGGACGCCAGGATCGCGCCGGGCTTCATCACGCGGTCGAGCTCCTTGAACACGGCTTCTTTCACGCCGATCTCCTCGAACACGGCCTCGATCACCAGGTCGGCCGAGCCGATCTCGTCGTAGCTCAGCGTGGTGGAGAGCAGGCTCATGCGCTGCTCGTACTTGTCGGCTTTCAGCTTGCCCTTCTTCACCTGGGCTTCGTAGTTCTTGCGGATGGTTCCGATGCCACGGTCCAGCGCGTCCTGCTTCATTTCCAGGATCTTCACCGGGATGCCGGCGTTGAGGAAGTTCATGGCGTGTCTTCCGGCACGTCGGGGATCTTGCTCGCGGCGCGCTCGGCCGTGAACAAATGACGCAGCGAACGGCACTCGGGCGTCCACATCAGGTTGATGAAGATCTCGCGCTCGAAGGCCATGCCATCGTTGAACTTCTTCTTGGTCGCGGCTTCCACCGCGTCCACGCACTTGGCGGGCGCCGGGAAGTTCTTCGCCATGCCTTTGACCATGTTGCGCGCGAACTGGAAGTAGGCGTCGCTCTCCTTGTGTTTGCAGGGCAGGTTGCGCACCAGGGGCAGGGCCGAACCGTCGGCGTGTTTGGCGGCCACTTCACGGGCAAAGGCCAGCGCCTCTTCGGCCAGCGACTCGGGCGAAGCGGCCAGCTTGTCAAACAGCTTCTGGCCGGGCAGTTGCGCCAGCATCTCGCTCTTGACCGGCTCGCCGCTGACGATCATGTTCAGCGCGGCCTCCACGCCCAGCACACGCGGCAGGCGCTGCGTGCCACCGGCGCCGGGGATCAGGCCCAGCTTCACCTCGGGCAGGGCCACGTTGCAGCCGGGGGCGGCAATGCGGTAATGCGCGCCCAGCGCGAGTTCGAGGCCACCGCCCATGCACACGCTGTGCACCGCCGCGACCACCGGCTTGCTGGTGTTTTCCACCGCCAGGATCACGCTCAGCAGGTTGGGCTCCTGGATCGCCTTGGGCGAGCCGAATTCGCGGATGTCCGCGCCGCCCGAAAACGCCTTGCCGGCGCCGGTGAGCACGATGGCCTTGACGGCGGCATCGTTCTCGGCCTTCTCCAGCCCGGCGGTGATGGCCTGCCGGGTCGACAGCCCCAGGCCGTTGACCGGCGGGTTGTTCAGCGTGATGACGGCCACATCGCCGTGGACCTGGTACTCAGCGGTCATGGAATCTCCTCTGTTGGATACGGGGACAACGGTTCAAAAACGAACGGTCGTGCGATTTTAGGGAATTTGTGCGGTGCGGCAAGTGCCACCTGTCGCAAGCGGGTCATCCGAAACATGCGGAAACACCAGCGCACGTGCCTTCACCCAGGACGCCGCAGGCGGCGCGGGGGGCGTTCAAACTTCCAGCCATTCCTTTCTGGTGTACGGGTCGGCTCTGAGCGTTTCCGGCGTGCCGTGGAACACGATGCTGCCGTGGCCCATGACGAAGGCGCGGTCGGAGATGGCCATGGCGATGGTGAGCTTCTGTTCGATCAGCAGCACCGACACGCCCCGGGCCTTGAGCTTCTGCAGGTACTCGCCCACCAGCTCCACGATCTTGGGCGCCAGACCCTCGGTGGGCTCGTCGATGATGATCAGGTCGGGGTCGCCCATGAGCGTGCGGCACAGCGTGAGCATCTGCTGCTCGCCGCCCGAGAGCACGCCGGCTTCGGTGTGCTGGCGCTCCTTCAGGCGCGGAAACATGGCGTACATGTCGTCGAAGCTCCAGCGGGCATCCTTGCCTTTGCCCTTCTGGCCCAGCAGCAGGTTCTGCTGCACGGTGAGCTTGGGGAAGATGTCGCGGTTCTCGGGCACGTAGCCGATGCCCAGATGCGCGATCTCGAAGGACTTTCGGCCCCGGATCTCCTGCCCCTTCCACCGGATGGAGCCCTCGCACTCCACCAGCCCCATGATGGCCTTGGCCGTGGTGGAGCGGCCCGAGCCGTTGCGCCCGAGCAGGGCCACGATCTCGCCCTGGCCCACGTCGAACGAAGCGCCGTGCAGCACGTGGCTCTTGCCGTAGTAGGCGTGGAGGTTTTCGATTTTCAGCATGGTGCGTCCCTTCTCAGTGGCCGGCGGAGGCCGCCTGTTCGTCGGCGAGCACCGAGCCCAGATAGGCCTCCTGCACCTTCGGGTTCGCGCGCACCGCCTCGGGAGTGTCGAAGGCGATCACCTCGCCGTACACCACGACGGCGATCTTGTCGGCCAGGCCGAAGACCACGCCCATGTCGTGCTCCACCGTCAGCAGGGTCTTGCCCACGGTCACTTCGCGGATCAGGTCGATGAACCGGCTGGTCTCGCTCTTGCTCATGCCGGCCGTGGGTTCGTCGAGCAGGATCACGTTGGCGCCGCCGGCGATGGTGATGCCGATCTCCAGCGCGCGCTGCTCGGCGTAGGTGAGGTTCATGGCCAGCGTGTCGTGCTTCTTGTCGAGCCGGATCATCTTCATAAGCTCGTCGGCACGCTGATTCGCGTCGTCCATGCCGGCCAGGAAGCGGAACAGCGTGTACTTGTAGCCCAGGCTCCAGAGCACGCCGCAGCGCAGGTTCTCGAACACGCTGAGCTTGGGGAAGATGTTGGTGATCTGGAAGCTGCGCGAAAGACCCAGGCGGTTGATCTCGAACGGCTTCTTGCCGTCGATGCGGTGGCCGTTGAGCAGCACCTCGCCGCTGCTGGGCTCGAAGCGGCCCGAGATCAGGTTGAACAGCGTGGACTTGCCCGCGCCGTTGGGGCCGATGATGGCCACGCGCTCGCCGGGGCGTACCGCGAGGTCCACCCCGCGGATGATCTCGGTCTTGCCGAAGCGCTTGCGCAGGTCGCGCAATTCCAATGCGTAGCCACCTGCGTGCACGTGGCTCATGGCCTGTTCGAAACGGCCGGTGTCGGCTGTGGACGTTGCGCTGCTCATTGCGTCTCCCGGCGCTTGATTTCTTTTTCGATCTCGGTCTGGATCTCGGCCCACTGGGCGCTGAACTGGCGGCGCGTCAGCTCGAAGATGCCCAGGCCGGTCAGCGTGACGAAGGCCGCGCCGAACCAGCTGCCCGCGTCTTTCGGGTGCAGCGACATGCCGAGGTACTTCACCACGTCGCCCATGGCCGCGTCGAGCTGCAGGTGGTAGATCATTTCCACCATGGCGCCGCCGCCCAGCAAGACCACCAGCGCCGTCACGCCCAGCGCCAGGTAGGCCACCCAGACCTCGCGCAGCTTGCCGAACGAGGCCACGCGCAGGTTCATCATGATCAGGCTGGCGATGCCGCCCGGCGCGTACATCACCATGAACAGGAAGATCAGGCCCAGGTAGAGCAGCCAGGCCTTGGTCAGCTCCGAGAGCAGCACCGCGGCCAGCACCATCAGGATGCCGCCGATGATGGGGCCGAAGAAGAAGGTGGCGCCCCCCAGGAAGGTGAACAGCAGATAGCCGCCCGAGCGCGCCGCGCCCACCACCTCGGCGGTGACGATCTCGAAGTTCAGCGCGCCCAGGCCGCCCGCGATGCCGGCGAAGAAGCCCGCGATCATGAACGCGAGGTAGCGCACCTTCTGCGTGTTGTAGCCAATGAACTCCACGCGCTCGGGGTTGTCGCGCACGGCGTTCAGGATGCGGCCCAGCGGCGTGCGCGTGAAAGCGAACATGAGGCCCACGCAGACGAAGGTGTAGACCGCGATCAGGTAATACACCTGGCGCGGCGGGCCGTAGCTGATGCCCATGAAGGCCTCGCCCACCACCCGGTTGCCCGAGATGCCGGCCTCGCCGCCGAAGAACTCGGAGAACATCAGCGACATGGCGAACACCAGCTCGGCCATGCCCAGCGTGATCATGGCGAACGGTGTGCCCGCTTTCTTGGTCGTCACGTAGCCAAACAGGATGGCGAAAAACAGCCCGGCCACACCGCCCACCAAGGGGATCAGGCTCACCGGAATCGGCCACTGCCCGTCGGCCGCCGCGTTGAGCGCGTGCATCGCCATGTACGAGCCCAGGCCGGTGTAGACCGCGTGGCCGAAGCTCAGCATGCCGCCCTGGCCGAGCAGGATGTTGTAGGACAGGCAGGCGATGATGGCGATGCCCATCTGCGAGAGCATGGTGATGGACAGGTTGCCGCTGAACACCAGCGGCGCGCCCAGCAGCACCAGCGCGAACAGCGACCAGACGATCCAGCGGCCGACGTTGTAGGGTTTGAATTCGTAATACGGTTTTGTCATGGTCGGTCAACCTTCCCTTGTGCCCAACAGACCTTTGGGCCGGAAGATCAGGATCAGCACCAGGAACAGGTAGGGCAGGATGGGCGCGACCTGCGACAGCGTGAGCTTGAGCACCGAGTTCTCGCGCATCGCGTCGCTCACCTCCATGCCGAACTGCTGCGCCACGCTGACGAACGAATGGTCGAGCCCGACGGCGAAGGTCTGGATCACGCCGATCAGCAGCGAGGCCAGGAAGGCGCCCGAGAGCGAGCCCATGCCGCCCACCACCACCACGACGAAGATCACCGAGCCCACCGTGGCCGCCATGTTGGGCTCGGTCACGAAGGTGCTGCCGCCGATCACCCCGGCCAGCCCGGCCAGGCCGGTGCCGGCGCCGAACACCAGCATCAGCACACGCGGCACGTTGTGGCCCAGGCTCTCCACCATCTCGGGGTGGGTCAGCGCGGCCTGGATGATCAGGCCGATGCGCGTGCGCGTGAGCAGCAGCCACAGCGACATCAGCATCAGCAGCGCCACCAGCATCATGAAAGCGCGCGTGGCCGGAAACGGCGAGCAGATCACGCCCTGGCCCGCGCAGACCGCGCCGTCCACCGAGCCCCAGAACCATTCCAGCGAGTCGTTGGCGTGGTGCACCAGGGTGAAGGCCGGGCCACGCAGCAGCTCGGGCGGCGTGAACTCCACCGCCGTGCGGCCCCAGATCAGTTGCACCAGCTCCAGGATGATGTAGGACAGCCCGAAGGTCACCAGCAGCTCGGGCACGTGGCCGAACTTGTGCACCCGCCGCAGCGTCAGCCGCTCGAACAACGCGCCCAGAGCGCCCACCACCAGCGGCGCCACGATCAACCCGGGCCAGAAACCCACCAGCTGCGCCACCGAATAACCGATGTAAGCACCCAGCATGTAAAAGCTGGCGTGCGCAAAATTCAGCACCCCCATCATGCTGAAGATGAGGGTCAGTCCCGAGCTCAACAGGAACAGCAGCAAGCCGTAACTCACGCCGTTGAGCATGGAGATGATGAAGAACTCCATGAAGCAGGCCTTTCGAGGGCGAAGCGGTTGGGAGAAGAAGAATGAGCGGAAGCGGACCGAGTATGGCCGCGTTGCTCAGAAGCCAGTGGCGCCGAAAGACCCAGCCACCTCACCGGCGCGAAATGCCCCAAGCCCAGAGCGCGGCGGAACCGGCTCCGCCGGGCCGCTCGCGCTGCCCCCTTGAGGGGGTCGCGCGCAGCGCGGCGGGGGTAGGCCCTTTCAGGGCCGCTTCATGTTGCAGCTCGTCGGCGTGCTCGACACATAGGACGGGAACTCCTTCACCGGCGCCAGCGTCATGCCGGTGTTTTCCGGGCTGTAGGGGTACTTGGCATCGGCTTTCTGCCAGACCGTGAGGTACAGCGGCTGCTGCAGCTGGTGGTCGTTCTTGCGCATTTCCACTTCGCCGTTGAAGTTGCCGACCTTGATGCCCTCCATGGCCGCGGCCACCTTCACCGGGTCGGTCGACTTGGCCTTGGCCATGGCCGCGCTCAGCACGTTGAATGCCGTGGGGATGGCGCCGGTGTACATGTCGTCCTTCACCTTGGCCTTGAACTCGTCGGCCCATTTGCCCATCTGGCCGCCCATGTTGTAGTGCTGGTAGGCCACCTGGAACACGCGGCCCTCGCCGCCGGTGCCCAGCGCGGTCGGGGTGCCGGTCACGCCGGTGTAGTAGGTGTAGAACTTGCCGGTGTAGCCGCCTTCGTTGGCGGCCTTGATCAGCAGCGCCAGGTCGGAGCCCCAGTTGCCGGTGATCACGGTGTCGGCGCCCGAGGCCTTGATCTTGGCGATGTAGGGTGCGAAATCGCGCACCTGGGCCAGCGGGTGCAGGTCTTCACCCACCACCTTCACATCGGGGCGCTTGCGGGCCAGGTTTTCCTTGGCGAACTTCGCCACCTGCTGGCCGTGCGAGTAGTTCTGGTTGAGCAGATAGACCGCCTTGACGTCCTTCTGATCCTTCATGAAGGTGGTCATGGCCTCCATCTTCATCGAGGTGTCGGCGTCAAACCGGAAGTGCCAGTAGCTGCACTTGCTGTTGGTGAAATCGGGGTCCACCGCGGCGTAGTTCAGGAAGATCACTTCCTTGCCGGGGTTGCGCTCGTTGTGCTTGTTGACCGCATCGATCAACGCGCCGGCCACCGAAGAGCCGTTGCCCTGGGTGATGTAGCGCACGCCCTGGTCCAGCGCGGCCTTGAAGGCGTTGAGGCTTTCGGCCGGGCTGAGCTTGTTGTCGAAGGCCACCATCTCGAACTTCACGCCCGCCGGGTTGCTGGCGCTGAACTTCTCGGCGAAGAACTGCCAGCTGCGCATCTGGTTCATGCCCACCGGGCCCATCAGGCCGGTCTGCGGATCGATCAACGCGATCTTGACCGTCTCGCCCTTCTGGGCGAAGGCGCTTGCCAGGGTCAGCGACAGAGCGGCAACGGCGACGGATTTGAGAACGAATTTCACAGGTGGTCTCCTTGGGTAGGGGGGAAAACGCCAGCGTAAGCCTTTGCCCCCTCCCGACCCTCAGGGATTGCCCCTAGCACCTATCGCGCAGGTGACTGTGCGCTCGCACATGCGTAGCGCTGCGGGGGGGGGCTCCAAGTCATGGCCGCTCCATCTGGCAGCGCGATGGACCGGCCAGCCCAGGCCCGTCGAAGTACTGCACCGGGGCAAAGGTGTAACCGGTGTTTTCAGCGCTGCGTGGGTGGCTCGGGTCCACCTTCTGCCAGCGCGAAATGTAAATGCCCTTTTGCAGCTGGTGGTCGTCCGCGCGCAGCTGCACCGGGCCGCTGAAGCCGCGAAAGATCATGCCGCTGAGCCGGGCGGCCACGCGTGCGGGATCGATCGAGCGCACGTGTGCCATGGCGTGCGCCAGCATCTCGATGCCGTCGTAGGCGGCGTACACCGTCAGGTCTTCCCCGTGGCGCTTGCGAAAAGCCGTGGCCAGCTCGCCGATGGGGCCTTCCTGGTTGGAGTGGTTGTAGGCCACCTGGTAGACCGGCAGGCGCACGCCGCTCTCGGCCAGCAAGGTGGGCGTGCCCACGAGTCCGGGGTAGTAGGCGTAGAGGGGAATGGTCAGGCCCTGCCGCTGCATCGCCTGGATCATGTCGCGCAGGTCGGCGCCCCAGTTGCCGGTGACCAGCGCCTGCGCGCCCGAGTCGCGGATGCGCTGCACGAAGGGGGTGAAGTCGATGCCCAGGAACGGCGGGTGCAGTTCGTCGCCCACCACCTGCACGTCCGGGCGCTGCTGCGCCATGGCCTCACGGAAATAGCGCGACACCTGCTGCCCATGGGCGTAGTTCTGGTTCAGCAGAAAGACCTTTTGCAGCGCGGGCTGCACGGCCATGAACCGCGTGAGCGCCTGCATCTTCATGCCGGTATCGGCGTCGATGCGGAAGTGCCAGTAGCTGCACTTCTCGTTGGTCAGCGCCGGGTCCATGGCCGCATAGTTGATGTAGAGCACGGGGTGCTCCGGGTCGCGCGCGTTGTGCCGCGTCACCGCGTCCGAAATGGCCGCCGCCGCGCCCGAGCCGTTGCCCTGCACGATGTAGCGAAAGCCCTGGTCGATGGCGGCCTTGAGCGCGTTGAGGCTTTCCTGCGGCGAGCCCTTGTTGTCAAAGCCGGCCACCACGAAACGCACACCGGCCGGGTTGGCCGCGCCGTTCTTGCGCTCGGCCATGAACTGCCAGCTCTTGAGGCTGTTGCGCCCGATGTCGCCGGACGGCCCCGAGAGCGGGTCGATGAAGGCAATGCGCACGGTCTGGCCCTGCTGGGCCCACAGCGCCAGCGGCCACATCAGCGCAGCCAGCAGAGCGATGCGGCGCAGGGAATGCTTCACTTCAGCACGTAGTCCTTGAGCTGCTGGCGCAGCGTCATCTTCTGCATCTTGCCGGTGGCGCCGAGGGGAATGGCGTCCACGAAGACCACGTCGTCCGGGATCTGCCACTTGGCGGTCTTGCCTTCGTAGAACGCCAGCAGCTCTTCGCGCGTGAGCTCGGCGCCCGGCTTCTTCACCACCACCACGATGGGGCGCTCGTCCCACTTCGGGTGCTTCATGCCGATGCAGGCGGCCATGGCCACGGCCGGGTGGGCCATGGCGATGTTTTCCACGTCGATGGAGCTGATCCACTCGCCGCCGGACTTGATCACGTCCTTGCTGCGGTCGGTGATCTGCATGAAGCCGTCGGCGTCGATGGTGGCCACGTCGCCGGTGGGAAACCAGCCCTTGCCGGCCGCGTCGTAGCGCAGCGGGTCGCCGCCCTCGCCCTTGAAGTAGCTGGCAATGATCCACGGGCCGCGCACCAGCAGGTCGCCATAGGCCTTGCCGTCCCAGGGCAACTCGTCGCCCGATTCGTCCACGATCTTCATGTCCACGCCGAAGACCGCGCGGCCCTGCTTGAGGCGCACCTTGGTCTGCTCTTCGGGCGGAAGCGCGAGCTGCGCATTTTTCAGCGTGCAGACCGTGCCCAGGGGCGACATTTCCGTCATGCCCCAGGCGTGCAGCACTTCCACGCCGTAGGTGTCGTTGAAGGCGTTGATCATGGCCGGCGGACAGGCCGAGCCACCGATCACCGTGCGCTTCAGGGTGCTGAACTTCAGACCGCCGGCCTGCAGGTGACCGAGCAGCATCTGCCACACCGTGGGCACGCCCGCGGCCATCGTCACCTTCTCGGATTCGATCAGTTCATAGACCGACTTGCCGTCCATCGCCGGGCCGGGAAACACCAGCTTGCAGCCCACGGCCGCGGCCGAGTACGGCAGGCCCCAGGCGTTGACGTGAAACATCGGCACCACCGGCAGGATGCTGTCGCGCGCCGAGCAGCCCAGCGCGTCGGGCAGCGCCGCGCCGTACGCGTGCAGCAGCGTGACGCCGTAGGTGTCGTTGAAGGCGTTGATCATGGCCGGCGGACAGGCCGAGCCACCGATCACCGTGCGCTTCAGGGTGCTGAACTTCAGACCGCCGGCCTGCAGGTGACCGAGCAGCATCTGCCACACCGTGGGCACGCCCGCGGCCATCGTCACCTTCTCGGATTCGATCAGTTCATAGACCGACTTGCCGTCCATCGCCGGGCCGGGAAACACCAGCTTGCAGCCCACGGCCGCGGCCGAGTACGGCAGGCCCCAGGCGTTGACGTGAAACATCGGCACCACCGGCAGGATGCTGTCGCGCGCCGAGCAGCCCAGCGCGTCGGGCAGCGCCGCGCCGTACGCGTGCAGCAGCGTGGAGCGGTGCGAATACAGCGCGGCCTTGGGGTTGCCCGTGGTGCCGCTGGTGTAGCACATGCTCGACGCGCTGTTTTCGTCCAGATCGGGCCAGAGGTAGGTGTCGGGCTGCGCGCCGATCCAGGCCTCGTAGCTCACCAGGCCGGGCAGGCCGCTGTCGGCCGGCAGCTTATCGGCGTCGCACAGCGACACCCAGTGTTTCACGCCCGGGCACTTGCCCGCCACCGCCTGCACCAGTGGCAGGAAAGTCATGTCGAAGCAGACCGCGCGGTCGTCGGCGTGGTTCACGATCCAGGCCAGCTGCTCGGGGTGCAGGCGCGGGTTGAGCGTGTGCAGCACGCGGCCGGTGCCGCTGACGCCGAAATACAGCTCCAGGTGGCGGTAGCCGTTCCAGGCCAGCGTGGCCACGCGGTCCCCCGCGGCGAGGTGCAGGCCGTCCAGCGCGTTGGCCACCTGGCGCGCGCGGCGGGCGATCTGGCCCCAGTTGCTGCGGTGGATGTCGCCCTCGACCCGGCGCGAGACGATCTCGGTGCTGGCGTGGTGGCGCTCGGCGTGGGTGATCAGCGACGAGATCAGCAGCGGTTGGCTTTGCATTTGTCCCAGCATGGGAAATCTCCTTGGTGTAGTGGCACTTGCACTGAAATAGAACAGCCGTTCGCATCATGCCGCACTCGGTGGCGCGATTCACAGCGGGTTGCCCCGGATAGCCCGCCCGGGCGTGGGTGCAAGTCATCCCGGTGACAATGCGGCGCATGACCCCTCCCCACTCCGCGCCCGCGGGCGCCGACACGGTGGCCGGCCTGGCGCCCGGCCGCTGGAGCCACCGCTTCGCCAGCCTCGGCCCTGCGTTTTACACCGAACTGCGCCCCACGCCGCTGCCGGCCCCCTACCTAGTGGGCAGCAGCCCGGCGCTGGCGCGCGAGCTCGGCCTGGACGAGGCCTGGGCAACATCCGACGACGCCCTGCAGGCCTTCACCGGCAACCGCCTGCTGCCCGGCATGCGGCCCCTGGCCAGTGTGTACAGCGGCCACCAGTTTGGCCAGTGGGCCGGGCAACTGGGCGACGGACGGGCCATCCTGCTGGGCGAGTTGCCCAGCGAGCAGGGGCCGCAGGAGATCCAGCTCAAGGGCGCCGGGCTCACGCCGTATTCGCGCATGGGCGACGGCCGCGCCGTGCTGCGCAGCTCCATCCGCGAATTCCTCTGCAGCGAAGCCATGCACGCCCTGGGCATCCCCACCAGCCGGGCGCTGTGCGTCACCGGCTCCGACCAGCCGGTGCGCCGCGAAGAGATCGAGACCGCCGCGGTGGTCACCCGCGTGGCGCCCAGCTTCATCCGCTTCGGGCATTTCGAGCACTTCTCGCACAGCGGGCAACACGCCGCGCTCAAGCAGCTGGCCGACTTCGTGATCGACCAGTTCTACCCCGGCTGCCGCATCGCCGACGGCAACCCCTACGCCAACCTGCTCGAAGCCGTGAGCGCGCGCACCGCGGCCATGGTGGCGCAGTGGCAGGCGGTGGGCTTCTGCCACGGCGTGATGAACACCGACAACATGAGCATCCTGGGCCTGACGATCGACTACGGCCCGTTCCAGTTTCTCGACGCCTTCAACCCCGCCCACGTCTGCAACCACAGCGACACCGGCGGGCGCTACGCCTACCACCGCCAGCCCAACATCGCGCACTGGAACCTGTTCTGCCTGGGCCAGGCCCTGCTGCCGCTGATGGACGACCAGCAGCAGGCGCTGGACGCGCTGGAGCCCTACAAGGCCATCTTCCCCGCCGCGCTGCAGCAGCGCATGGGCGCCAAACTCGGCCTGGCCACCGTGCAGGACGGCGACCCGGAGCTGGTCGACCAGCTGATGCAGCTCATGGCCCGCAACGCGGTGGACTTCACCATCTTCTGGCGCCGCCTCTCGCACGCCGTGGCCGGCTTTGCGGAGCCCCTGGCCGACCAGACCGCCGCGCGCCAGGCCATCGAACCGGTGCGCGACCTGTTCCTGCAGCGCGAAGCCTTCGACGCCTGGGCCCTGCACTGGCGCGGCCGCCTGCAGAGCCAGCCCGACTTCGACCCCGCCGCAACGCAGGCGCGCATGCTGGCCACCAACCCCCAGACCGTGCTGCGCAACCACCTGGGCGAGATCGCGATCCAGCATGCCCGCCAGGGCGACTTCTCGGCCCTGCGGCGGCTGCAGACCGCGCTCGAAACCCCGTACACCGCCCTGCCCGACCACGAAGACCTGGCCGACTTCCCGCCCGACTGGGCGGCCCACATCGAGATCAGTTGCTCGTCCTGAAGGAGTTCCCCCCATGACCTTCCCCGTCCAGAAGACCGAAGCCGAATGGCGCGCCCTGCTCGCCGAGAAAGGCGCCGAGCCCGGCGCGTTTGACGTCACCCGCCACGCCCACACCGAACGCCCGTTCACCGGCAAATACGAGCAGGTCTGGGCCGACGGCAGCTACCACTGCATCTGCTGCGGCAACACCCTATTCGACGCCAGCACCAAGTTCGACGCCGGCTGCGGCTGGCCCAGCTTTTCGCAGGCCGTGCCCGGCGCCATCACCGAGATCACCGACCGCAGCCACGGCATGGTGCGCGTGGAAACCGTGTGCAGCCAATGCGGCGCGCACCTGGGCCACGTGTTCGACGACGGCCCCTCGCCCACCGGCCTGCGCTACTGCATGAACTCCGCCTCGCTCGAACACCGGCCGGAGTGAGCGGATCACGCGCCGGCGTGGTGTCCCGTGGTGTCCAATAGCCCCATGAGCACCGCTTCGACCCCACCCTCAGCACCCGCCGCCGCGCACCTGGAAGACCGCCTCACCGAACTGGAGATCAAGGCCAGCTACGCCGACGATCTGCTCGACACGCTGAACGCGGTGGTCGCCCGCCAGCAGGAGCAGATCGACCTGCTGCTGCGCGAAGTGAGCCAGCTGCGCCGCCAGGGCGCTGCCGAGGGCGGCTCACCCGGGTTTCGCAACCCACGCGACGAACTGCCACCGCACTATTGAGCCCCCCGCAGCGCTTCGCGCTACCCCCCGAGGGGGCGGCACTGGCCGTCCGGCAAAGCCGGCCCGGCGGTGCCCTGGGCTTGCACAGCTTCATGCATCAGGGCCGTGCTCCGGCACCAGGGGAAACGGACAGCGGTGAGAAGCCCCCTTCAAACCGGCTCAAACACACCCACAGCAGGCGCGGCGCTCACCGGTTCAATCGCCGCGTAATCGCCCAGGCCATCGGGCCAGGGGGTGAGGATCTCGAAGCCCGTGTCCGTCACCGCCACCATGTGTTCCCACTGCGCCGAAAGCGAGCGGTCGCGCGTGACCACCGTCCAGCCGTCGGCCAGCTCCTTGGTCTCGCGCTTGCCCGCGTTGATCATGGGCTCCACCGTGAACACCATGCCCGGCGCCAGCTTCAGGCCCGTGTTGCGCTGGCCGTA
>Ga0155522_1040_pt1 | contig 10179 bp, 8 predicted proteins | sample RifCSPhighO2_12_FD_107179 | JGI IMG/M metagenome (GOLD analysis project Ga0155522, IMG submission 107179) | Burkholderiales bacterium RIFCSPHIGHO2_12_FULL_67_38
CCGCTGCACCGAACAGTCGCGCTCGCCCAGCGCGATCACGCCGCCCGCGCCGTCGCCAAACACCTGCACCTCGATGTGGCGCGCCTGCTCGACGTACTTTTCCAGGAACAGGCCCGCGTCCTTGAAGTTGGCCTGCGCGAGGCGGCCCACGTTCTCGAACGCATCGGCGAGTTCGGCCGCGTTCCACACCAGCCGCATGCCGATGCCGCCGCCGCCCGCCGTGCTCTTGAGCATCACGGGGAAACCGATGCGCTGGGCCTCGGTTTGCGCCTGCGCCAGATCGCCCAGCAGACCCGATCCCGGCAGCAGCGGCACACCGCGCTGCTGCGCCAGATCGCGCGCCGTGTGCTTGAGGCCGAAGGCGCGCATCTGCGCCGGCGTGGGGCCGATGAAGGCGATGCCCGCGGCCTCGCAGGCTTCGGCGAAGCCGGGGTTTTCCGACAGAAAACCGTAGCCGGGGTGGATGGCCTGCGCGCCGCAGTCTTGTGCAATCTGCAGGATGCGGTCGGCGCGCAAATAGCTCTCGGCGGCGGGCGCCGGGCCGAGCAGATAGGCCTCATCGGCCTCGCGCACATGGCGCGCCTGCGCGTCGGCTTCGGAATACACGGCCACGCTCTGCACGCCCAGCGCTTTGAGCGTGCGGATGATGCGGCAGGCGATGGCGCCGCGGTTGGCAATCAGGACCTTGCTGAACATGGAGTCAACCTTGGAATCGAGAGGGCAGGCCGTCCTGCGGAGGGGTTGTGTTGCTGCGGGCCGTCCCGCAGCAGCGGTTCACACAAGGTGGTTCAGGCCGGGTTCCACACGATGAGCTGAATCGGCGTCGGGTTGTACGCGTTGCAGGGGTTGTTCAGCTGCGGGCAGTTGCTGATCAGCACCCACACGTCCATCTCGGCGCGCATCTCCACGTACTTGCCCGGGCCGGACACGCCGTCGTCGAACTTCAGGTCGCCGCCTTCGGTCACCGGCACGTTCATGAAGAAGTTGATGTTGGGCACCAGATCGCGTTTGGTCAGGCCCATGTCGGCGCGCTGCAGGGCGATCAGGTAGTTGTCGCGGCAGCTGTGCATGTACTTCTTCTGCAGCGCGTAGCGCACGGTGTTGCTCTCCGCCGCGCAGGCGCCGCCGAGCGTGTCGTGGCGGCCGCAGGTGTCGGCCACGATGGTCAGCATGGGCCGGCCGTCGTTGCTGCGGATGACGGAGCCGGTGGTCAGGTAGATGCCGCCCTGGTGGACCATGGTGTCGGTGGCGCTGTAGTGCTCGGCCAGGTCGTCGCGGTTGTAGAAGATCACGTCGGCGGCCTGGTTGCCTTCGAGGTCGACGATGCGAAGGGTCTGGCCCTTGTTGACCGCGAACAGGATGGGCTCGCCCGCTGGGTGGCGCTGGTTCAGCACGGCGTTGGCCGGGTTCAGCTGGCTTTCGAGGATGCGGATGTCGGTGGCGGTGGTGGTCATCTCGGTTCTCCTCACAGGTACAACATGTCGCTGTTGTGCAGCGCGCGCGCGTTCTCGGGGCGGAAGGCGCGGCAGAAGTCGTCGGCCGGCGCAGCGCCGCAGCGCCAGGCCAGCAGGCCCACTTTCTTCGGCGCATACACGGGATTCGGATCGAGCGCGTGCGGCGCGCTGGACACGGCGAGGATCACGTCCATGTCAAAGCGCAGCTCGACAAAATCGCCCGCCTTCGCGTGGTCAGGCGCAAAGCCGAAGCGGCCCTGCGCATCCACGCTCACCTTGCTGAACAGATTCACCGGCGCGATCAGGTCGCGCCGCGTCAGGCCGTATTTGCCGATCTCGATCAGCAGGCCGTCCTTGCCGGATCGGTACATGGCGTTGCGCGCCTGCTCGTAGCGCTGCTCGCCGTACTTTGTGGCCATGAGTTCGTTGTCGAGCAGGGCGCCCAGCGGGTCGTGCCAGCCCAGGCTGTCGGCGGTGACGCTGGCCATGCTGCGGCCCATGTCGCTCATGAGCACATGGCCCTTGGTGTAGTGGGCGGTGTGCTGCGCCTTCAGGCTGTCGGGCATGTTGTAGCGCTCCAGCTTTTCCAGCGCGCTGTACAGCACCAGGCTCAGGTTGGCGCCCGCGTCCAGCGCCACGAAGCGGATGGCGCTGCCGCGTGGCATGCGCCAGCTCCAGTGGCTGCCGCCGGGCACCACCTCGCTCCACATCAGCTTGCTGGTGTCCACGCCGGCCAGCGCGGGCGCGGGGAAACGTTGCCAGAAAGCGGGCGCGTCCACCGGCGCGGCCTGCGGCGGGTTGGGCAAGACGGTGGTCAGCGGGTCGGGCAGGTCTTGGGTGTTCATGGGGGTCTCCAGAAAGTCAGAGGGTTTCGGCGGTGGCGCCCGAGAGGCTGAGAGTTCTTTGAACGTGTCCGAGCAACGCGTCAAAACGTGCCCGATCAAGGCGCAAAGCACAGCCATAGCTCGGGCTATGGCGCGCATTTGCAACGCAGAGCGGGTGCGTTTTGGCGTGGTGAGCGGGCATGGGCAAGGGACTCTCAGCCTCTTAGGCGCTGCAGCTGTTCCAGATCGGTCTTCATGCCCGAGGTCTCGCGGATGCGTTCCAGGATGTCGCGCTTCAAGCGCACGAACTCCGGCGCGAACTTGAGGTCTTGCGTGCGCTGGTCGCCGAAGGGCACCTCGTAGATCGTGTCGATGCGGCCCGGGCGCGGCGCCATCAGCACCACGCGGCTGCCGAGGTAGAGCGCTTCCTCCACGTCGTGCGTCACGAAGACGATGGTGGCTTTCTCCAGCCGGTGCACATAGCGGATCAGGTCGTGCATCACCTCGCGCGTCTGTGCGTCCAGCGCGCCGAAGGGCTCGTCCATCAACACGATGTCGGGCCGGCCCATGAGCGCGCGCGCAATGGCCACGCGCTGCTGCATGCCGCCCGAGAGCTGGTTGGGCCAGGCGCCCGCCGAGGCTTCCAGGCCCATGAGGCGCAGCAGCGCGTCGGCCCGGCCCTCGGCCGCTTCCACGTCGCTGGAGCTGCGGTCTTGCGTGTGCGCCGCGAGCTGGCGGCAGAACTTGATGTTCTGGCACACCGTCATCCACGGGTAGAGGCTGTAGTGCTGGAACACCATCGCACGGTCGATGCCCGGGCCGGTCACGGGCCGGTTGTCCACCAGCAGTTCGCCGGCGGTCTGCACCTCCAGCCCGCCGATGGTGCGCAGCAGCGTGCTCTTGCCGCAGCCCGAAGCGCCTACAAACGTGACGAACTCGTTGGCACCGATGCTCAGGTCCACGTTGTCCAGCGCGTGGGTGGGCGCGCCGTCGAATTGCTTGGTGAGGCCGCGGATGGAGATTTTGGGCGGCGTGGTGATGGGGATGTTCATCGCATCAGCCTTTCAAATTGAGCCAAGGGAAGGCGCGGCGGTGCGCCCAGCGGAACAGCTGGTCCGTCACCAGCCCGATGAGGCCGATGACGATGATCCCGGCGAAGATGGTGTCGGTCTGCAGGAAGCGTTGCGCACGCAGGATCGCGTAGCCCAGGCCCGAGTTCGCGGCCACCAGCTCGGCGACGACCAGGTAGGTCCAGGCCCAGCCCATGGTGATGCGCAGCGTGTCGAGCAGCGCCGGCTTGGCGCTGGGCAGGATCACCTTTTCCACCAGCTCGCGGCGGTTCGCGCCCATGGTCTGCGCCGCCTCCACCTGCGCGGCCGGCACGCGGCGCACGTCTTCCGCCACCATCAGCACCATCTGGAAAAAGGTGCCGATGAAGATGATGGCGATCTTGGAGCCCTCGTCGATGCCCACCCACAGCATCACCAGCGGAATGAAGGCCACCGCGGGCATGTAGCGGATCAGATCCGTCAGCGGCTCCAGCAGCGCCTGCACCGAGCGGAACGAGCCGATCAGCAACCCCAGCGGCAGCGCGATCACCGCCGAGAGCACGAAGCCCGCCACCACGCGGTAGACGCTGATGCCCATGTCTTCCAGCAGGTTGTTCTCCAGCGCCCAGTCCCAGGTCTTGGCCAGCACCGCCGTGGGCGAGGGCATGAAGGTCGGCTCCATGCCGCCCCAGGCGGCCAGCGCGGCCCACATCAGCAGCGGGGTGATCAGGCCGGTGAGCGCCAACCCCCAGTAGGCGCGGCGCGAAATGCCGGTGCGCACCGTCCAGAAGCCGTTGCGCCGGGGCTTGGGCGTTGGTGCCGTGGCAGGCACGGTCGCGGGCACCGGCACCGCTGGCGCCGCCGAGGCCGGAGCCTTTGGCAATGCGGCGGTGGACCCGGCAAGGGACGGCGCAAAGGGAGGAAGCTGGGACATGCGGGGCTCCTGGCGAAAGGGACAAACGGCGAGAGAGGCTCGTGCGCAAGCAGCGAAGCGTCTCCCGGGCTTTTGTCCCTCCGTGGAGCCACACGATCGTGGCCGACCGCTCTCGGACCAGACGGCTCAGATGGCTTCTTGAGAGAAGTGGTCTGAGCCCGGAACCCTAGCGGTCTTCAAGGCAGCGAATCACCGTTTTGGTGCACTCGCCTCTCTGTTTTTGGGTTTACGCAGGTTTTGTGCCAGCTTTAACCCCTCCGGCCAAAACCCGCAAAAACTGCTGATACGAAATGATGGTGTTTTTTTTAACGGAATGTCGCTTCACCAAAATAGAGCCATGAAATTTTAGAGAATTTCGCTCTCGATCCTGAGTTGAGCCAACTCTGCAACTCATGCCCCCAACGAGTCATCGACTCCGTTCGCTCATTTGCAGGAATGTCTCCGTAGATTCGCAACGCCTCTCTTTGCAACTCAATATATCTATCGCGATTCGCCTCAAAGTCAAGAGCGCCGGAATACAGCGTCAACGTGGTGATATATAGCTCACGACTGGTTTTGCCTAATCCCCCTGTTTTCTCAATCGCTTGAAATTCTTTTATACTTGTTTCGGATAGCAAAGAATCTTGGCGAGCTCGCATATTACCCATTATGCCTAACGCATATGCAGCATGCACTGAGCATTGTGTGGACACAATTTTGTATCGTGCGCAAGTCAGCATCCTATTTCGAAATATATCCAAATAGTATTCCAATAATTTCCCACCATCCGCAACAATACTACTTGCAATCAACCAATTAATCGAATAGATGATGTCATCAATGACCTCCGAGTCCCAAGGGCGCCTGGCAAACAGAGCATCCGAATATGCCAGCAACCTTGAATTCCGCTCAACGGCTGCTTTGCCAGGCGGCATGCAAGAGGTTGATAAACGCAGAAGTCGCCTGAGACGGTTAGCATAATCAATCTGGCTATTATTTCTTGTTGAGTGCATTTCAAATGTAGAGATGGCTCTTTCAATATCTTTATGAAATTTACTGCAGTCACCATCAAGTAGAGCCACTCTCGCCTGAAATTCCTCAGCAACAGACTCTTCGAAATCAGGATATAGTTGTTTTAGTTTCTTATTGTTTTTTAACCAAGACTCGGCAATTTTTGCAGCACCATTCGAATCATCAATTCTTAGAAGATGATATCCATGAGATGCAAAAAATGAATGCATCAATTTATGGTATTGCAACTTATCATTGCCCTGGCGCATTTGACCAAGTCTATTCTCTACATCAAGATAAATTCTTTCGGATTCGACTCGCTTGCCTGCCAATGAGTACATGTCACCCAGGCGCAAAAGCTGACGGATATGCCTCGCCTCATAACCTTTTGTTTTGTCTATGGCGGTTGAAAGTACAAAGGATGCATCAGATAGCTTTCGAGCGATTTTTGGTCTATCTTTCTCGCCCAATAGAGAGTCGATCTCATCGAGCTCCAAGTCCACCAAATCAAGCTGCCTTTCGTATGAAATATGTCCTTGATCCAATCCGGCTCGCAAATGGTCTGCCGCCTTTCTTCGATACTCCCAATATGTGTCCAGTACGCCATTTAATCTAGCGCCTCGTGCAACACCTAAAAGAAATTCATAGTGAAGAATTTGCCACACGCTACTGGGAAACCCCGGGCTGGTCATTATTTCATTTGCACGCCTAAATCCGAGCGATGCAACGTCAGTATCACTACGACTCTGAGCCCACCCGACAAGGATCAAGTTATATGAAGCTACAACCCCCATATAGCCCCAACATTGATGGCAATCCTCAAACTTATAATTGATCTTCGCTAAAACACTCTTAAGGTGCGCATAATTGTCGAGATCAACTGATTGCTCTTCATATATGCTGACAAAATCTAATATTAAAATCAGGATTTTTTCCAAATCCCTAAATACTATGTTGCCACGGTTCTTTTCGGTTATCGATCTTGCGATTCCGCGGCGAGCCAAGTCGGTAGCTGCGTCAAACCGACCACCATCAATGAGTGTCCCAACAGCCGATATATAAAAACCTGAGACAACATCAGATATATCAGTCGACTGCGGAGTTTCCTGCAAGAGGTCTTCATTTTTTCGCTGCAATCCATCTATCAAATGAATTGCCTCATCCACCTGTCCAACCTTACTCAATAGCTGAATCAATAGTGCAGTTGCTGCTAAATTTTCTGCGTTTCCGTTTAATGCATTTCGCAAATATTCGATGGCTCGCGAGTGATCATACTCAGCGACAATTACCGCAAGCTCAAAATCTGATTTTGAAAGTGCAGCGCTTAGTTTTTCGGATTTTCTTTTGAGTTGGTTTTGCTCTTTTTCCAAATATTCTACTAATTCTTGCCTATTTCCTTTTTCATACTGGGCTCTGATCTCTTCCGGCAGAGAATCCAAAAGCTCTTGGCGAGATCTTTTTATTATTTGACTCTCTTCATCTTGTGACAATCTCGCAATCTCAGCTAGCATCTGCTTACGCTCAACCATCAGCTCGGCAATCTTTTGCGCATCTTTCCTGTTAACCACATTGAAAGTCTTTTTAGAATTATCAATATAGACAAAGGATGCATCGGCCGCATTCACAGCTGCACTGCCCCCAGTAGCGGTTGCGCTTTGCCCCTCTTCTGCAAGCGCGACCGTATATGCTAGGAGAACTGCGACAGCTACTAGGATACCTGCCTTCATTGCTATTTTCCAATGACTACAGATGCGCCATTGCTTGCATTGACGGCATTTCCTGAGCCATTGGTCGTTGCATTCTGTTCCAGCTTAGGGTTTTCACTAAGTTTTTCCGAATCAGTTTGTGTTGATTTATCTTTATTTGAATCAATTTCAATCACATTCCCAAACTTAAGCTTTCCACCGTCTACGATCAGTACATATGCTCCTAGCAGAAGCAAAAGCAAAGTTGTAGCTGTAAAAATAATGTATCTCGTCTTCATATTTCCTCCGATAGAGATTGGCGCTTCACCATCATTTTCCGCGATGTGGGTTCGTGCGAATGTGCTTGCTCCGCCATTGCTCGACTGCAGTGGCAGCACTCGTTGATTGTCTAGGGTTTATGCAAAATAATCAAAGTGAAATTTTTGACTGAGGCATACGGGAACATGGAGTTGGAGTTGACCCACTTCCGTGGACGGGTACTGGTTTGATTGTCAAACCGTTTCGGGTGTTGCCTCGACATGCACGCTGGCATCTTCGACAACATCAAACAGGGCTTCGTGACTCCTTTCGAAGTTCAGGGGTGAGAGGTAGCCCAGGCCGGTGGTTGAGCACGAGGAGGGCGCCGATAGCAACGGTGCCCTCCACAGATTGCGCCACGCGCACGGGCGGCACGACCATGAGTGTGGCTAGCACGATCACCAGGTCCACGCCCATCTGCACCTTGCCCGCGCCAAGTCTTTGGCCTGCTGCAACCATTGCGCGAGGATGTTGACGGCGCCCACGTTGGCTCGGGGGGCGTAGCTGGTAAAAAAGGCCACGCCCGCCAAACCGCCGGTGAGCAACCCGGCGTGGCCAACATAGTCATGCCCAGCGCGACGAAGAGCGAGCCGGCGATGAGCGCGTGGGTGTCGTCGTACCAGGAGTGGGTGGCGGGGGCGGGCGTGAGGGGTGTGGCGGGGGTCATGGTGACGGCACAAGCACGGGGCGTGCCGTGGCGGCGGTTCGGCCGTGGGCCACCCGCCGCGCCCCGCCTTCAGGCCGTCAGAGGTTCCCTGGACGCCGCCGCGTTGCGCGTGGCCGACGGCAGCTCGCCGAACAGGGCCTTGTAGTCGCTCGCGAAGCGCGAGGGGTGCCAGAAGCCCCAGCGCGCGGCGACGTCGCCCACGGGCGCCGCCCGGTTCTGGCGCAGTTCACTGCGCACCTGGTTGAGGCGCATGGCGCGCAGGTAGGTCACGGGGCTGATCTGCATCACTTCTTCAAACGCGTACTGCAGCGCGCGGCGCGAGGTGCCGATGGCCTGGCAGAGGTCGGGCACGGCGATCACTTCGTGGGCGTGGGCCTGCATGTACTGCCGGGCGCGGGCGACGATGCGGCGGCGGCTGGTGGCCGAGGCGGGCAGCGCGCCCGCCGGCTCGCCCGAGCGCAGGTTGGCGAGCAGGGCGTCGCAGAGCGAGAGTGCGAGCATGCGGCGCGCGGCGGGGTGGGCGCTGTGGTCGCTCGGGGTTTGGGCGAGCCGCAGGGCGGCGTTGAGCAGCCGGCCGTATTCGACGCAGGCCGCGCTCGTGGGCCTGAGCAACAGGGGCACCGGGGGCAGCTCCGCCCCGTGGCCGTCCACCTGCGCCACCAGCTCGCGCAGGGCCGCCTGGTCGACCGAGAGCGCGAGGATCTGCGTGTCGGCGCTGGCCACGAGATCGAACTCGCCTTGGGAAGACACGCCGATGAGCTGTTCGCCCTGCAGGCGGTGGCCACCGAACCAGCCAGGCGATCGCCCGACGCGCACGAGGGCGACGGAGACGCGATCGGCGCAGACGCGGCCCGCCTGCATGACGGTCTGGTTGGCGCGCTCGGCAAACACCTGCACCGGGCCCACGCGCAGTTCGTCCACCTCGCCTTCGAAGCGTCCGGCCGACAGCTGCTCGTAGCGCTGGTCCCAGTCGGGCAGGCTGGCGGCCTGCTCGCCGGCGTCGCGTGCACGTTTGTGGGAATGATCGAAGTTCATGCCGGCCGCGATGCAAGTTGTGCGCCATTGTTGGGGCCGGCGCAGATTTGCCAAATACGGATAACCCCTCGGTGTCGGCGAACCCTAAGGTGCGGGCCTTGTCCGAACCCGCTTCACGAGGAACCCCACCATGCCCACCCGCTCCCTCCCCCTGGCACTGAGTGCCGTCGCCCTGGCCGCCGCCGCGCTGTGGTCGCCCCTGGCGCTGGCGCACGGCGCCGCCGCCAAGATGGTGCCGCTGAAAAAGGCCGCCAAAGACTTCAACGCCACCGTGCACTGGGACAGCTATGCCCGGGTGTTCACGCTCTCGCGCAACAGCACGCTGGTGCGCGTGAAGCCGGGCGCGAAGACGGCGCAGGTGAACGGCGCGCCGCTGCGGCTGGGCGTGCCGGTGGTGATGCGCAAGGGCAGGGCGTATGTGGCGGCCGACTTTTTCCAGCAGGTTTTCCAGTCGGGCCTGGACAAGACCTTCGTGGTCGAGCGCAAGCCCAACCCGCTGAACCCGCTGACCGCGGCCGAGATCCAGGCCACGCTGGAAGTGCTGAAGGCCTCGGGCCAGTTCAAGCCCGGCCACCGCTTCACCGAGATTGTGCTCAAGGCGCCGCCGAAAGACCAGGTGTGGGCGCACGCGCTGGAGGGCACACCGGTGCAGGCGCCGCGCCAGGCGGCGTTCGTCATCCTCGACGGCCGCAAGCTGATCGAGGGCACGGTGGACCTGGCCTCGAAGAAACTCTTGCAGTGGCAGCCGGTGGAGGGCGCGCACGGCATGGTGCTGATCGACGATTTCGGTGCGGTGCAGGCGGCCATCGAGGCCAGCCCGGAATACGCCCAGGCGCTGGCGCTGCGCGGCATCAACGACGTGAAAAAGGTGGTGGCCACGCCGCTGACCGTGGGCCACTTCGACGGCAAGGATGGGTTGAAACAGGAAGCGCGCTTGCTCAAGGTGGTGAGCTACCTCGACGTGGGCGACAACAACTACTGGGCGCACCCGATCGAGAACCTGGTGGCGGTGGTGGATCTGGAGAAAAAGCAGGTCATCAAGATCGAAGATGCGGGCGTGATCCCCGTGCCCATGAAGGCCACGCCCTACGACGGCAGTGCCGGCAAAGGCAGCGCGCCGCGCAAGCCGCTGAACATCACCGAGCCCGAGGGCAAGAACTACACCATCAGCGGCAACACGCTGACCTGGCGCAACTGGGACTTCCACATCGGCCTGAACTCGC
>Ga0155522_1002_pt1 | contig 9167 bp, 10 predicted proteins | sample RifCSPhighO2_12_FD_107179 | JGI IMG/M metagenome (GOLD analysis project Ga0155522, IMG submission 107179) | Burkholderiales bacterium RIFCSPHIGHO2_12_FULL_67_38
CGACGCTGGATTTGCGACGGCCGGTGCCATTGTTCCATTCACCAATCATCTCAAGGCTCCTTTAGAGTTCCAGCACTTGCGGCTGTTGGGCGGTGTGCGGGTGCTCAGCACCGCCGTACACCTTGAGCTTCTTGATCATGGCGTAGCCGAGCGGGCCCTTGGGCAGCATGCCCTTGACGGCCTTCTCGAGCGCGCGGCCGGGGTGCTTGGCCTGCATGTCGCGGAAGTTGGTGGCGTAGATACCGCCCGGGTAACCGGAGTGGCGGTAGTAAATCTTGTCGAGGGACTTGGTGCCCGTGACGCGGATCTTGGACGCGTTGATGATGACGATGAAGTCACCGGTGTCGACGTGAGGCGTGTAAATGGCCTTGTGTTTGCCGCGCAAACGGAGAGCCACTTCACTGGCAACTCGTCCGAGGACCTTGTCGGTCGCGTCAATCACAAACCACTCGTGCGTCACGTCAGCGGGTTTGGCGCTGAACGTTTTGGTCATGAGTTTCTCTATTCAAGAAGTGGTTTGGCGGCTCTTTTCCACGGTCGGTTGTTCTCTGTCGGAACACTCTTAGGTGGGGTTTTGCGCCCCGGTTGCCCGGTGCGCGGTCTTCGTCGCGGAGCCATGCGTTTCGCTGCGAAGCCCTCGATTGTACGAAACAACGGCTGTCGCTGGCAAGCGGGGCGGCAAGTTTTGTCTCTCGCCAGGGTCGGGGGCGCTACCATCGGTGCATGTTCAGTTACCGACACGCCTTCCACGCCGGCAACCACGCCGACGTGCTCAAGCACACCACCCTGATCGCCACGCTGCGCCATCTGATGCAGAAAGAGGCCGGCATCACGCTGATCGACACCCATGCGGGCGCCGGGCTGTACCGGCTGGACGGCGACTACACCGAAACCGGGGGCGAGGCCAAGGACGGCGTGGTCAAGCTGATGGCGGCGCTGCGCCCGGCGGGCGCCGAACCCGTGGCCGCCGCGCCGGCGCTGGACGACTACCTGGACCTGATCACCAGCTTCAACCCTTCGGGCTTGTTGCGTGTCTACCCGGGTTCGCCCTTCGTCATGCATTCCCTGCTGCGCACCGAGTCGCGCGACCGGCTCAAGTTGTTTGAGCTGCACCCCACCGACAGCCGGACCCTGTCGGCCAACATCGGCCAGCTCGAAGCCGGTCGCCAGATCGCGGTGGCCTTGCAGGACGGATTCGAGGGCGTCAAACCGCTGCTGCCACCGCCCCCGTCGGCCACCGGCTCCAAGCGGGCCCTGGTGCTGATCGACCCCAGCTACGAGATCAAGAGCGACTACGGCAAAGTGAGCGCCTGCATACAGGAGCTCATCCGCCGCTTCCCGACCGGCACCTACCTGGTCTGGTACCCGATCATTCCGCGTCCGGAGGCGCACGACCTGCCACGCCGCCTCAAGACCCTGGCCAACCAGGCGCAGCGGCCCTGGCTGCACGCCACGCTGGCGATCGGGCAGGACCCGACGCACGGCCCGGACGACCGCCCCGGCCTGACCGCCAGCGGCATGTTCGTCATCAACCCACCACACACGCTCAAGGCCGCGCTGCAGGCGGCGCTGCCGCAACTGCTGGCCATTCTGGGGCGCGGCCGGGGCAAGTCCCAGTCGCTGGACACCGGCGGCTGAGCCGTGCCGGCGCTTCAAGGACGCGCCAGCACCATCGTCCAGTAGCGGCCATAGGTGCTGCCGCTGCGCCGCACGCAGGCCACGCCCACGTGCACATACCCCGCACGCATGAGGTTGCTGCAATGGCCGGGGCTGTCCAGCCAACCCGACATCACGGCCGAAACGGATGACGGACCAGCGGCGATGTTTTCCCCCACCGAGGTCCAGGCGTAGCCCTCGGCCAGCACGCGCTGGTCGACGTTGCGGCCGTCGCTCCCGGTGTGCGAGAAATGGTTGTGCCCCGCCATGTCGGTCGAGTGGCGGGCCGCCGCTGAGAACAGGCGCGCGTCCCAGGCCAGCGGCGGCACCGCCGGCATGGCCGTCGAGCCACAGCTGCGCGCGCGGGCCCTGGCCGCGTTGATCTGCTGGAGCAGGGCCGCCTGGAAGTCGGGCAGGCCGCAGCTGGTACTGGCGTCCAGGGGCACCCAACCGCTGGCGGCCTGATCGGGCGCAGGGGCGTCGGACCCATCGCCGCCGCCACAGGCGATCAACAGCGCCACCCCCAAGGCCCCCGCACCCAGCCAGGCCGGCACACGCCGCGCCGCCGGGCCGGGAAACACAAGGGAAGACGTCATGAGGCGCGACTCTAGGGGGCAAATGCCGCCCATCGGGTAAGTGAATGTGTCGCCTCGCGGCACCCTCGGTAAAACCCTGATGCCGCTCCCCATAATTAACCAACCGATCGGTCGGTTAATTATCTATACTGCCGTCCTACCCGTGTCGCACCCACCGACCGGAGCAGGAGAAGCCCATGTACACCCAGTCTTTTTCGGTCGCGGACAGCGAGGCCAAGCCGGGCCTGAAGTCGGTGGCGCCACCGCCAGGCGCCGAAGAGGCGGCGCTGCAAACCCACTTCGATGCCGTGATCGACGCCGACGGCAAGATCGAACCGCGCGACTGGATGCCCGAGGCCTACCGCAAGACCCTGGTGCGCCAGATCAGCCAGCACGCGCACAGCGAGATCGTGGGCATGCTGCCCGAGGGCAACTGGATCAGCCGCGCGCCCAGCCTCAAGCGCAAGGCCATCCTGATCGCCAAGGTGCAGGACGAGGGCGGCCACGGCCTCTATCTCTATTCCGCCGCCGAGACCCTGGGCACCAGCCGCGACCAGATGCTGGACGCGCTGCACGCTGGCCGGGCCAAGTACAGCTCCATCTTCAATTACCCCACGCTCAACTGGGCGGACGTGGGCGTGATCGGCTGGCTGGTGGACGGCGCGGCGATCATGAACCAGATCCCGCTGTGCCGCTGCAGCTATGGACCGTATGCGCGCGCCATGATCCGCGTCTGCAAGGAAGAGAGCTTCCACCAGCGCCAGGGCTACGAGGCCCTGCTGGTGATGATGCAGGGCACGGCCGAGCAGAAGGCTATGGTGCAGGATGCCGTCAACCGTTACTGGTGGAAGTGCCTGGCCATGTTCGGCCCGCCCGACGCCGACAGCCCCAACAGCGTGCAGGGCATGCGCTGGGGCATCAAGCGCATCAGCAACGACGACCTGCGCCAGAAGTTCATCGACGCGACCGTGCCGCAGGCCGAGGTGCTGGGCGTGACCCTGCCCGACCCCGACCTGAAGTGGAACGAGGCGCGTGGCCACTACGACTACGGCGCCATCGACTGGGACGAGTTCTGGGCCACCGTCAACGGCCATGGCCCGATGAACAAGGAGCGCCTGGCCACCCGCGTCAAGGCCCACGAACAGGGCGCCTGGGTGCGCGAAGCCGCCCTCGCCCACGCAGCCAAACAACAGCAACGCCAGCAGAAGGAGGCCGCATGAACAACGCAACACCAGCATTGAAGGAATGGCCCCTGTGGGAAGTCTTCGTGCGCAGCAAGCAGGGCCTGGAGCACAAGCACTGCGGCAGCCTGCACGCCAGCGACGCGCGCCACGCGCTGCAGATGGCGCGCGATGTGTACACGCGACGGCAGGAAGGCGTGAGCATCTGGGTCGTGCCGTCGACGGCGATCACCGCGAGCGAACCCGACAGCAAGGACAGCTTCTTTGACCCGGCGGCCGACAAGGTGTACCGCCACCCGACCTTTTACGAGATCCCGGACAAAGTGGGGCATATGTGATGAAGGCACCGGTCGACTATTTGCTGCACCTCGCCGACAACGCCCTGGTGCTGGGCCAGCGCAACGCCGAGTGGTGCGGCCATGGCCCCGTCTTGGAAGAGGACCTGGCCCTGGCCAACAACAGCCTGGACCTGATCGGCCAGGCGCGCCTGCTGTATCAGCACGCGGCCAGCCTGATCAACGCCGACCCGGCCGAGGCACTGCGATTCGCGCACCTGCAGGGCGCGCGCCAGAACGGCCTGATCACCGAAGACACCCTGGCCTACTTCCGCGACACCGCCGAGTTCCGTTGCCACACGCTGATGGAGCTGCCGCACCACGGCCCGCTGGTGGGCTATGCGGTGAGCGAGCGCGACTACGCCGTGACCATCGCGCGCAACTTCCTCGTCAGCGCGCTCATGGTGCTGGTGTGGGACCGCCTGCAGACCTCGAAGGACGCACAACTGGCCGCCATCGCCGCCAAGTCCTTGAAGGAAGTGCGTTACCACCTGCGCCACGCCTCGGACTGGCTGGTGCGCTTCGGCGACGGCAACGAAGAATCCCACCGCCGCGCGCAGGCCGCGCTGGACCACCTGCTGCCCTACTGCGAAGCCTTCTGGCAACCGTCGCCCGCCGAACAGGCGGCTGCGGCCGATGGCTCCGGCGTGGACACCGCCACCCTGCGCGATCACTGGAACGCCCTGGTCAATGACACCCTGACCGAAGCCACGCTCTCGCGCCACGACCAGCCGCACGCGGGCTACGTGGCCCAGGGCCATGTGGGCGTGCACTCCGAGCACCTGGGTTTCCTGCTGGCCGAGATGCAGAGCCTGGCGCGGGCGCACCCGACCGCCATCTGGTGAACCCCATGGATGTGGCCACCCACGCTTCGCTGCAGGCCATTACAGAGGCACTGGCGCACCTGGCCGATCCGGAGATTCCGGTCATCAGCCTGCGCGAGCTGGGCATCCTGCGCGACGTGCGTGAAGGCGCCGACGGCGTGCCGGAAGTGGTCATCACGCCCACCTACAGCGGCTGCCCGGCCATGGGCCAGATCGAGGACGACATCCACGCTGCATTGAGAGCAGCCGGCCTGCCCGGCCGCGTCATCACGCAACTCTCGCCCGCCTGGACCACCGACTGGATGAGCGAGGCTGCGCGCGAGAAGCTGCGCGCCTATGGCATCGCGCCGCCGCAGTGCGGCAGCCATGCCCATGAGCCGGCCGGTGTCGTGAAGTTCTCGCGCCAGGTGCTCACGCGCGAAGCCGTTCCCTGCCCGCAATGCGGCTCGCACAACACCACACAAACCTCGCCGTTCGGCTCCACCGCGTGCAAAGCCTTGTACCGCTGCCTCGACTGCCTGGAACCCTTCGACTACTTCAAGCCCATATGACCCCATGAGCCACGCCGCCCCCCGCTTCCACGAGCTCACCGTCTCGCGCATCCACCCCGAGGCCGCCGGATCGGTGGCGGTGTCACTGCACATTCCACCCGAGCTGCGCGAGACCTTCGCCTTCGAGCCGGGCCAGTTCCTCACGCTGCGCACCACCATCGGCGGGCAGGACGTGCGGCGCAGCTACTCCATCAGCAGCCCGCGCAGCCTGCTCACGCAGCAGGGTGAGCTCACGCTGGGCATCCGCCCGGTCGAAGGGGGCGTGTTTTCCAGCTGGGCGGCGGCCGATCTCCAGGCCGGGGACACGCTGCGCGTGATGCCGCCCGACGGCCGCTTCACCGTGCACAAGCCGCGCGCCATCCACCGCGTGGGCTTTGCGGCCGGCTCGGGCATCACGCCCATCCTCTCCATCATGGCCAGCACGCTCGAAGAAACGCCCGAAGCGAAATTCACGCTCGTCTATGGCAACCGCCGCATGGCCAGTGTGATGTTCAATGAAGCGCTGCAGGACCTGAAGGACCGCTACCCCGGCCGCCTCACACTGATCCACGTGCTCTCGCGCCAGGCGCAGGAGGTGCCGCTGCTCGAAGGCCGCATCGATGGCGACAAGGTGCGCGCCATCATCGCCGCGCTGCTGCCGGTGGGCAGCATGGACGAGGTGTTCATCTGCGGGCCGGAGGCCATGATCGAGGCCACGCAACAGGCGCTGCTGGAAGCCGGCGTGCGGCACGACCGCGTGCACACCGAACGTTTCACCTCGCCCACGCTGGAAGCCCTGCCCGCCGATCAGCGCCGGGCTGCGGTGCTGGGCCACCCGGCCGTGCCGACCGAGGGCGAGGTCGCGCTGACCGTGGTGCTCGACGGCAAGCCCCACCAGCTGCGCATGGGCAAGGACGAACACGTGCTGGACGTGGCGCTCAACGCCGGCCTGGACCTGCCCTGGTCGTGCCGCGGTGGCGTGTGCTGCACCTGCCGCGCCAAGGTGGTGGAAGGCGCCGTCACCATGGACAAAAACTTCACGCTCGAACCCTGGGAGACCGAGAAGGGTTTTGTGCTGAGCTGCCAGGCGCGGCCAACGACCAACAGGCTGGTGGTGAGCTACGACGAACGCTGAGCCACTGGTTCTCAGACGCTCAGTCCCCAGCCCTCAACGCAGGCTCACGCTCTGCTGTTTCCACTGCGGCATCTGCCAGCGCTGGAATGCGCCCAGCACGCTCGGGTCGCTGGCCTGGCGCCGGGGGGCGAGCGTGGCCAGATCGAGCACCTCGTAGCGCCGCTGGTACCGGCCCTCGCCCCGTGCCTCGCGCGCCACCAGCACCTGGCGCCCGCCCGGCACCCAGCCCGCGAGCTCGGCGTAGCCGATGCCCGGCAGGGTGGGCGCTGGCGGCAGCACGCTCAGCGTCCAGCCCCCCGCCTGCTTGCGCAGCAGCCAGAGTTCGCGCCAGCCCGCCATCGGCTGCACCGCCAGCGCCGCGGCGTTGCCTTCGCGGTTCACGCTGAACGAAGCCGGCCACACCACGCCGTGGCTGCACTGCGTCAACAGCGGCGCGCTGCCCGCCGCGCCACCGTGCAGACTCACGCAGGTCTGCCCCGCCTGCGCGCCGGGGCTGGTGCGCAGCTGCAGGCCCTTGCCCGGGGCGCTGGCGGGAACCGCCGCCCAGCGCGAGGCGTTCACGCGCATCACCGCGTCGTTCATCAGGCTTGCATCGGTGTCAGGCAGGCCCTGCGGGTCCACCCGCGCCAGCGCCTCCAGCGCGCGCTCGGCGGCGGTGGCGGCGTCCGCACCGCCCGGCGCCTGGCGCGAGCGCTCGAAAGCCACCGCCGACCAGACGCTGGCGCGGCGCATCTGCAAGCGGTTTTTCAGCACCGGCGGCAGGCCCGACGCGTCGGCCTGGTCCAGCAGGCTGGCGCTGTCTTCCTGGCGCTGGATGCGCTGCAGCACACCGAGCGCGGGGTCTTCGCACGCAGGGTCGGTCAGGGCCAGCGCGGCGCGGGCGCGCTGCTCGGCACTGGCCGCGGGCATGGCCAGCACGCGGGTGAACAGCTCGCCGTCGTAACAGATCCGCATGCGGTCCCCCCGCTCGTGGCTGTTGAAGCGGATGCCGTAGCGCCCCGCCGCGTCCAGCTGGCCGAGCAGCGCTTCCTGGGCGCTGCGGGACAGGCCCGCGGCCGAAGCCCTTTGCGCCAGCCGCTGCGCCGCGCCGGCCACGGCGTCGAGCACCTCCGCCCCCACCGGGCCCGACAGCTGCGCCGGGCTGGCCGCCCGCAGCCAGGCCGCGCCGTAGCCAAAACCCAGGCCTTCGCTGCCCGCGCTGTCCTTGACGAAGCGCAGCACCGCCAGCAGCTCGTCGGCGTGGGCCGCGTCCAGGGACAGGCGGCGCAACTGGCTGGCCCGCACGTAGCCACCGCGCTCGCGCTGGTGGTCCCAGACCTGCACATACTCCAGGCGCTCGCCGCGGATCTCCACCAGCTCGCCCTGCCACAGCCGGGCCTGCTGGGTCGCGGCGTCGCGTGGTGCGGCGCGCAGCGCCACGGCGTCCTGCACGATCAGCGCCTGTGGCGGCAGCACCGGTGTTTGTGCCTCGGCGGCGTGGGCCGGGGGCGCCACGAACACCAGCAGCCAGGCCGCCGCCGCGGCCAGCGCGGCCGTGGCCACATACCGCAGACAGGTTTTCGCGACCGTCTCGGGGGGGTGCGCGGGGCCGTTCATTCTTCTTCCCCCTCATCGGCCTGCGCCCCCCGGGCCAGGGCGACGGCCTTGCCCGACCGGCCCAGCAGCCCCGAGCCGATGAAGCCGCCGTCGGCCGGCGGCGCGGCGATGATGACCTGCACCTTGTCCGACAGCTTGTCGGCCATGACCTTCTGGATCAGCAGCGGATGGCGGCTCAGCAGGCTGCCTTCGCGCGCCATCTGTTCGGCGTTGGCCTTGCCCACGGCCTCCAGCCGGAACGCCTCGGCCTGCGCCAGGCGCTGGCGCGCCAGCGCCTCACCGTCGGCCTCGATGCGCCTCGCTTCGGCGTTGCCTTCGGCGGTGCGGATGCGCGATTGTTTGTCGGCCTCGGCTTCGAGCTTGCGCTGCTCCACCTGGCGCTGCTTGAAGGGCAGCACGTGTTTCATGGCCTCTTCCTGCGCCTTGGCCGCGATCACCTGCACCTTGCCGGCGGCCTCGGCCTGCAGCTCCCGCTGCACCATCTCGGCCCGGGCTTCGAGCTCGCGTTCCTTCACGCGCTTTTCTTTCAGCTCCAGCGTGTAGCGCATCTTTTCGCTGGCCATCTCTTCGGCCAGCAGGGTTTCCATGCGCTCGCTGTACTGGGGCGGCAGGTCGATCTTGCCCACCTGCACGTTGCGCAGGATCAGGCCCTCGGCGGCCAGCTTCGGTTTGAGTTCGGCTTCCATGGCCTGCTGGATTTCCGCGCGCCGGGTTGAGAAGATTTCCCGCGCCGTGTAGCGCGCGAAGGTCTTGTAGACCACCCCCTGCAGGGCGGGGTCCACCAGCTCGGCGCCCGGGTCCACCTGCAGCCGGCTGGCCACCAGCGCCAGCTGGGCCGGGTTGACCGCGAAACGCACCGTCACGTCCACGCCCAGCGACAGCCCTTCCACCGACTGCACCGGCGCCGGCCCGTCGTGGCGCGCCATCTCGGCCGATTTCCAGTTCTGGTCGCGCAGCGACAGCACCCGCAGGCGGTGCAGGCCGGGCAGCACCCAGACATTGCCCGCGCCCAGTTCCTGCTGGTGGCCGGTGAGCTGGTTGGTGCGCAGCGCCGCTTGGCCCGGGTTGATCGTGAGCGCGGGCGGGTGGCGCACCAGGGTGTAGCCACCGGCGACCAGCAACAGCACCCCCACCACCACCGGGGCGGTGTGCCGGGGCAGGCGCGGCAGGCGCAGCGGCGGGCGGGGCTGTGCCGGCGGCGCGCCGTCCTCGAACAGCGGCGCGGTGCTGGGGTCGGACGCCGGCCGGGCAAAGGCCTGGCGCAGGCGGGCGGTGAGTTGCTTGAGCGAAAACGACATGGTGAAGACTCCTGGGGATCGGGGGGCAGACGCCGCT
>Ga0155522_1407_pt1 | contig 7015 bp, 4 predicted proteins | sample RifCSPhighO2_12_FD_107179 | JGI IMG/M metagenome (GOLD analysis project Ga0155522, IMG submission 107179) | Burkholderiales bacterium RIFCSPHIGHO2_12_FULL_67_38
GTTCTACGTGTACTACTCCATGTTCGGCTTCCAGCGCATCGGCGACCTGGCCTGGGCCGCTGGCGACATGCAGGCCCGGGGTTTCCTGCTGGGCGGCACCTCGGGGCGCACCACGCTCAACGGCGAAGGTCTGCAGCACGAAGACGGCCACAGCCACATCCTGGCCGGCACCATTCCGAACTGTGTCAGCTACGACCCGACCTTCGCGCACGAAGTCGGCGTGATCCTGCACCATGGCTTGAAGCGCATGGTGGAGAAGCAGGACAACGTTTTCTACTACCTGACCCTGCTGAACGAAAACTACGCCATGCCGGGCCTGACCGCCGGCACCGAAGACCAGATCATCAAGGGCATGTACCTGTGCAAGCCGGCCGCCGGCAAGATCACGGCCAAGACGCCGCAGGTGCAGTTGCTGGGTTCGGGGACCATCCTGCGCGAGTCGATCGCCGCTCAGGAACTGCTGGAGAAGGACTGGGGGGTGGCCGCCAACGTGTGGAGCTGCCCGAGTTTCAACGAACTGACCCGCGACGGCCAGGACGCCGAGCGCTGGAACCTGCTGCACCCGACCGAGCCGCAGCGTGTGCCCTTCGTGACGCAGCAGCTGGACAAGCACGCCGGCCCGGTGGTCGCGTCCACCGACTACATGAAAAACTACGCCGAGCAGATTCGGCCGTTCGTGCCCAAAGGCCGTTCGTACAAGGTGCTGGGCACCGACGGTTTTGGCCGCAGCGACTTCCGCAGCAAGCTGCGTGAGCACTTCGAGATCAACCGCCACTACATCGCCATCGCCGCGCTGCGCTCGCTGGCCGATGAGGGCGCCATCCCGATGGCCAAGGTTGCTGAAGCCATTGCCAAGTACGGCATCAAGACCGAAAAAGTGAATCCCCTTTACGCGTAAGCGGAAAACGGGATGCACTTTTCAGCGAAGACTCATATCGCGAAGCGATGTGATGTCGTAGCTACAAGGTGTCTCCCACCCACATAAGCGAGACAAATATGGCACTGGTAGAAGTGAAGGTCCCGGACATCGGCGACTTCGACGAAGTGGCGGTCATTGAACTGCTGGTCAAACCCGGCGACACGGTCAAGGCCGAGCAGTCGCTGATCACGGTCGAGTCCGACAAGGCCTCGATGGAAATTCCGTCCAGCACCGCTGGCGTGGTGAAGGAACTGCGCGTTGCCCTGGGCGACAAGGTGAAAGAAGGCTCGGTGGTGCTGGTGCTGGAAGCCGCTGGCGAGGCCGCTGCTCCAGCGCCCGCTGCTGCTGCCCCCGCTCCGGCGGCGGCCCCTGCCGCAGCGCCGGCCGCTGTGGCCGCACCGGTTGCTGCGCCCGCTGCATCGGGCCCGGTGGAAGTGCGCGTGCCCGATATCGGCGACTTCAAGGACGTCGCCGTCATCGAGGTGTTCGTCAAGCCCGGCGATGCCATCAAGGTCGAGCAGAGCCTGATCACGGTCGAGTCCGACAAGGCTTCGATGGAGATCCCGTCGTCCGCCGCGGGCGTGCTCAAGGAATTCAAGGTCAAGGTCGGTGACAAGGTCAACATCGGCGACTTGCTGGCGATACTGGAGGGCGCTGCGGTTGCCGCTCCCGTATCTGCTCCCTCTCCCGCCCCGGCGGGAGAGGGCGGGGGTGAGGGGGCAGTGCCCGCCCAGCCCTCACCCCAACCCTCTCCCGCAAGCGGGAGAGGGAGCGAAGCCCCAGCCCACAACCCCACCGCCACCCCGGCGCTGGGCCTGCCGCACGCCTCGCCTTCCGTTCGCAAGTTCGCCCGCGAACTCGGTGTGCCGCTGGAAGAGGTGCAGGGCAAAGGCCCCAAGGGCCGCATCACGCTGGACGACGTGCAGGGCTTCACCAAGTCCGTCATGGCCGGCGCGGTGCAGACCAAGGCACAGGCCGCCAAAGCCCCGGTGTCCACCGGCGGTGGCGGTTCCGAGCTCGGCCTGATCCCCTGGCCCAAGGTGGACTTTGCCAAGTTCGGCCCGATCGAGCGCAAGGAGATGGGCCGCATCAAGAAGATCAGCGGCGCCAACCTGCTGCGCAACGCGATCATGATTCCGGCCGTCACCAACCACGACGACGCCGACATCACCGACCTCGAAGCCTTCCGCGTCTCCACCAACAAGGAAAACGAGAAGAGCGGCGTCAAGGTCACCATGCTCGCTTTCCTGATCAAGGCATCGGTGGCTGCGCTCAAGAAATTTCCCGAGTTCAACAGCTCGATCGATGGCGACGCGCTGGTCTACAAGCAGTACTGGCACATCGGCTTCGCAGCCGACACGCCCAACGGCCTGATGGTCCCGGTGATCAAGGACGCCGACAAAAAAGGCGTGCTGCAGATCAGCCAGGAAATGGGCGAGCTGGCCAAGAAAGCGCGCGACGGCAAACTGAGCCCGGCCGAAATGAGCGGCGCCACCTTCACCATCTCCAGCCTGGGGGGCATTGGTGGGCGTTACTTCACGCCCATCATCAACGCGCCCGAGGTCGCCATCCTCGGCGTCTGCAAGAGCCAGATGGAACCGGTGTGGGACGGCAAGGCCTTCCAGCCGCGCCTGATGCTGCCGCTGTCGCTGACCTGGGACCACCGCGTGATCGACGGCGCCGCTGCGGCGCGCTTCAACGCCTACCTCGGCCAGATCCTCGGCGACTTCCGCCGGGTGCTTCTCTAATGCCTTGCGGGTCAGACCACCGCGCAGCGGTGCTCTGACCCCAACTGAACAAGGAAACATATGGCACTGATCGATATTCAGGTTCCCGACATTGGCGACTTCGACGAAGTGGCCGTGATCGAGTTGCTGGTCAAACCCGGCGACACCGTCAAGGCCGAACAAAGCCTGATCACCGTGGAGTCCGACAAGGCCTCGATGGAGATTCCCTCGTCGCACGCCGGCGTGGTGAAAGAGCTCAAGGTCGCGCTGGGCGACAAGGTCAAGCAGGGCAGCGTGGTGTTGGTGCTGGAGGCCGAAGGGGCTGGTGCCGCCGTGCCCCCACCCCAACCCTCCCCCAGTGGGGGAGGGAGCCAGGCTCCCGCGCCGGCCGTGTCTTCGAACCCTCCCCCGCTGGGGGAGGGCCGGGTGGGGGCGGCTCCCGCTCCCGCTGCAGCCAGCTTCGGCGGCAGCGCCGACATCGAGTGCGACGTGCTCGTGCTTGGCGCCGGCCCCGGCGGCTACTCGGCCGCCTTCCGCGCCGCCGACCTTGGCCTCAAGGTCGTGCTGGTCGAACGTTACGCCCAGCTGGGGGGCGTGTGCCTGAACGTGGGCTGCATCCCGTCCAAGGCGCTGCTGCACGTGGCCGCCGTGATGGACGAGGTCAGCCACATGGCCGATCTGGGCGTGGACTTTGGCACGCCCTCGGTCAATATTGACAAGCTGCGCGCCCACAAGGAAAAGGTCCTCGGCAAGCTCACCGGCGGCCTGACCGCGATGGCCAAGATGCGCAAGGTCACCACCGTGCGCGGCTACGGTGCCTTTGTCGGCCCCAACCACGTCGAAGTGGAAGAGACGACCGGTACCGGGCAGGAGAAGACCGGCAGCAAGAAGGTCGTTGCCTTCAAGAAGTGCGTTATCGCCGCTGGCTCGCAGGCGGTGCGCCTGCCCTTCATGCCCAACGACCTGCGTGTGGTGGACAGCACCGGCGCGCTGGCCTTGAGAGAAGTTCCCAAGCGCATGCTGATCCTGGGCGGCGGCATCATCGGCCTGGAAATGGGCACGGTCTACAGCACCTTGGGTGCCCGCCTGGACGTGGTCGAAATGCTCGACGGCCTCATGCAGGGCGCGGACCGCGACCTCGTCAAGATCTGGCAGAAGATGAACGCCAAGCGCTTCGACAACATCATGCTCAAGACCAAGACGGTGGGGGCCAAGGCCACGCCCGAAGGCATCGAGGTGACGTTCGCCGCCGCGGAAGAGGGCGGCACCGCCCCCGCGCCGCAGGTCTACGACTTGGTGCTGCAGGCCGTGGGGCGCACGCCCAACGGCAAGAAGATCGCCGCCGACAAGGCCGGCGTGGCCGTGACCGACCGCGGCTTCATCAACGTGGACATTCAGATGCGCACCAACGTGCCGCACATCTTCGCCATCGGCGACATCGTGGGCCAGCCCATGCTGGCGCACAAGGCGGTGCACGAGGCACACGTGGCGGCGGAAGTCATCGCCGGTGAACTGCAAGGCAACAAGGAACTGGCCGCGGCCGCCTTCAACGCCCGTGTGATCCCGAGCGTGGCCTACACCGACCCCGAGGTGGCCTGGGTGGGCCTCACGGAAGACCAGGCCAAGGCACAAGGCATCAAGGTCAAGAAGGGCCTGTTCCCCTGGACGGCCTCGGGCCGCGCCATTGCCAACGGCCGCGACGAAGGCGTGACCAAGCTGCTGTTCGACGACAGCCCTGAAGCCCATGGCCACGGCAAGATACTGGGCGGCGGCATGGTCGGTACCCACGCGGGCGACATGATCGGCGAGATCGCGCTGGCCATCGAGATGGGTGCCGACGCCGTGGACATCGGCAAGACGATCCACCCGCACCCCACGCTGGGCGAGAGCATCGGCATGGCGGCGGAGGTGGCGCACGGGTCGTGTACGGACTTGCCGCCGAGCAAGAAGTGAACAGCTTCGGCGTTTCGTAGGAAGAAAGGAAAGCCCGAGCCGGCAGCGGTTCGGGCTTCTTTTTTTGGGGCTGGTCAGTTGGTCGTCTGGGGGCTGCACGATGGCGCCCTTCGGCTCGTTTAAGAGACTCTCTATCGAATTCCATCCGCCGATGGCTGCATCGGCCTGATGTGTGTCAGCTTCTGCGGGTTGCGCATCACGTAGATGGCGTTGATGTGTCCGTCCGCCTCGACGCGTAGCGCGGTGGTCTGCAGCACCTGACCCTGGACGTCGTACAGCACGGCACTCGGCAGGCCGTTGATGCGGGTGAAACGCAGTTGGTAGTCCTGCGCTCGCCACATTTTGGCAAAACCAATCAAGGCCTTGGCGATCAAGGCCGCGCCGCTGAGCGGCTGGGCCACCGCCGTGACGATGCCTCCACCATCGGAGAGCATGACCGCATCCTGAGTCAGGAGTTGGGCCAAAGCGTCGGCGTCCCCGCTGACAATGCTTCGCACAAAGGCGCCGAGCAGGAGTTCGGCCTGCTCTTCCCGGAGATCGACGCGCACCTGTTCGCTCTGCACGTGCACCCTTGCACGTGCGGCCAACTGGCGACACGCCGCGGGGCTGCGCCCCAGGCGTTGCGCGACTTCCTCAAAGCTCTGATCAAACACGTCGTGCAGCAAAAAGGCCGCCCGCTCCAGCGGCGAGAGTCGCTCCAGCGCCAGCATGAAGGCCACCGATACGTTTTGTGCGTATTCCACGCGCGCCTCCGGCCCCGGATCAAACTCGCCCACTTCGTCTTCCAGTGGCTCGGGCAACCAAAAACCCACGTACTGCTCGCGCCGGGCGCGCGCCGATTGCATGCGGTCCAGGCACAGGTTGGTGGCGATGCGAGAGAGATAGGCGCGTGGGAATTCAAGTTCGGACAGATCCACATCCTTTTGGCGCAACCAGGTGTCCTGCACCACGTCTTGCGCGTCGGCGCGCGAGCCCAGCATGCGATAGGCGAGGGCCAGGAGATGGCGTATGTGGGCTTCAAACAGCTGCGGTCTTTCGTCTTTCATGGTCGCCCATTGTGGTGACTTTTTGCAGCGCGCACCTGCTGCAAAACCTCTTGAACCGACGCCAGAACCAAAGCCGATCGCTCCAGGTGCAGGTAGTGGCCGGCATCGGGAACGAGCACGTGTTTGGCCGCAGTTTGCGTGGCCAATCGTTTTTGCCCGGCCATCCAGTGCTGGCGCATGTCCTCGCGCTCCCAGCCCGGCGGGAACTCGCTCAGCGCATTGGTGCTGAGCACGATGGTGGGAACCGGTGGCACCGGCGGCAGTTGACGGGCCACCTCCAGCGCCGGGTCAATGCCCAGGTACTCGGCATGGAGCGCGCGGTAGTTCTTGCTTTGGAAGGCCAAGGCGCGTGCTGTCGGCTGCTCATGAGTGGGCAGCTTGTCCAGCACCACCGACGCGGGCATATTCGCCAGGCGCGTCAGCCCCAGGGGTGCCATCCAGGTGGCGGAGCCGGTCAGCATCTTCATGGTACGGCTGTAGCGCGCATGAGCCGCAGGGTCCATGCTGGCAGTCTGGTCGTGGTGCAAGGCATCCACCAGTACCAAGCCCACCACCTCGTCGGGGTGTGCTTGCGCCAGCATCTGGGCCAGCATGCCGCCCCACGAATGCCCCACCACCAGAATCGGGCCGTGCAGATTGGCATTGCGCAGCAGGGTGCGCAGGTCTTCCACGGCCAGCAGGCCGGTGCGCGCGGTGGGAGCCTCATCGGACCAGGCATAGCCCGCGCGGTCGTAGCTGCACACCGTTGTGTATTGAGCCAACCGCGGCTGCACCAGGGCCCAATCCTGCGACCAGCCGCTCAGGCCCGACTCCAGCAGCACAAGGGGCTCTCCCTGGCCCAGGCAGTTCAAGTGCAGGCTGTGGTCGCCAACGTTGACCATTTTTCCGGGTGCGGCGTATCGCGTGCGCGCCTGGTCGGTGAACAGGCTTTGGGTCAGAGCCCCGCACGCCCCCAGACCCAGCAGGATCAGCAGCACCAGGCCGATGGTGCGGCCCATGCCTGGGCGGCGGCCGGTGTTCGGTGCTTGCGAGTGACGCATGTTCGTTCTCCTATCGATGAATCGGTGAAAGTGGCTTCATCCATCTAAACGACACAGCACCACCGTTTGTGACATGGCTCCGAACTGTCCTTGCCAAACCCGTCTGCCGGCTTGGCGGGGTTGTTGTTCCCTGAGGCGGACTGAAATGCGGCCTCTGTGCCCGCGCACGGGCCGTTGACATTCCGTCAAGTCCTGCCCGTGCGCCATGGACAAGGTGGGGAGGGACAGTTCTTTGCGGGGCCACAACAATCCGGGCACTTCAACGCGCACCCCATCCAACAACTGCCCTGCCATGTCGCACAACGCCCATACCCTTCACCTCTTCTTTGA
>Ga0155522_1191_pt1 | contig 5976 bp, 5 predicted proteins | sample RifCSPhighO2_12_FD_107179 | JGI IMG/M metagenome (GOLD analysis project Ga0155522, IMG submission 107179) | Burkholderiales bacterium RIFCSPHIGHO2_12_FULL_67_38
ATTGAAGCCTGCGCAGGTCGACTGGATGAACCCCGAGCAATTGCGGTTCATATTGAAGGAAGGCAAGAAGCGCCAGATCCGCCGCATGTGCGAACAGGTCGGGCTCCACGTGGTGGGCTTGAAGCGCATCCGCATCGGCAACGTGGTGCTGGGCAATCTGCCGGTGGGGCAGTGGCGGTATCTGGGGGCGGGGGAGCGTTTCTGAAATCAGGCAGTGTGTCTCCTTGGAAGACCAAGAAAGGCATGGAAAGCATCGAGCGCCAGAAAGCAGGGGGCAGGAGGGCGGTGCATTTCGGTTCCAGTCTGGCCGGCCCATTGCCGCTGCCCCTCCCCAGCCACAATGGCCCATGACCCCTCCCACCCCACCCAACACCCCCAAACGCGCCGTGCTGCGCCACCTCCGCCCGTCCGACCTGCGGGCCGCCGCGCAGCTGGCCGCGCATGCGACGCAGGGCGTGATCAACATCACCGAGGGGGTGCACCAGTCGGTGCGGCGGCGGCTGGGGCTGTCCAGCGGGGCCTCGGACGAGCGGGCCAATGGCCTGACGGGGCAGATCTACCAAGGCATCCGTGGCGTGGCGCACATCGTGGGCCATCGGCTGGACGGGGCGCTGGCCGCACTGCTCCCGCTGGTGGACGACCCGGCCAAGCACCCCGAGGCCTCGCCCGCGCGCGAGGCGGTGCTGGCGGCGCTGAACGGCGTGTTGGGCGACCGCCTGCAGAGCTTTGGCAACCCGCTGGCCCAGCCCATGCAGCTGCGCCACCAGGGGGCCACGCTGTCGCTGGAGGCGGGCGCGCTGAAGATGCAGCTGGGCGAACGGGCCAGCCCGCACCTGCTGTTGCTGGCGCACGGCCTGTGCATGAACGACACGCAGTGGCGCCGCAGCGGCCACGACCATGGCGCGTTCCTGACCCAGGCGCTTGGCTGCACGCCGGTGTACCTGCGCTACAACTCCGGCCTGCACACCTCCACCAACGGGCGCGAACTGGCCGCCATGCTCGAGCAACTGGTGGCGGTTTGGCCGGTGCCGCTGGAGCGCATCACCCTCGTGGGCCACAGCATGGGCGGGCTGGTGGCGCGCTCCGCGGTGCAGGCCGCGCGCGAGGCGGGCCAGCGCTGGCCGGGGCTGCTGCGTGAGCTGGTATTTCTTGGAACGCCGCACCACGGCGCGCCGCTGGAGCGCGCGGGCCATGGCGTGGACCTGCTGCTCGCCTCGTCGATCCACACGTTGCCGTTCGCCCGGCTGGGCAAGATCCGCAGCGCCGGCATCACCGACCTGCGCCATGGCCACGTGCAGGACGCGGACTGGCGGGGTCGCGACCGTTTTGAATCGTCCGAAGACCACCGCGTGCCGCTGCCCTTGCCCGAAGGCGTGGCCTGCTTCGCCGTGGCGGGCACGCTCGCGGGCCAGCGTGGGCTGCTCGCGGACCGGTTGACCGGCGACGGGCTGGTGCCGCTGAATAGCGCGCTGGGCCAGCACGACGATCCGGCGCGCCGGCTGGTGTTTGCGAAGGACAGCCAGCGCATCGTCTACCGCACCGGCCACCTGGATCTGCTTTCCAGCCCGGCGGTGGCGCAGCAGCTCCTGCACTGGCTGGTGCCCACGGCCTAAGAGGCTGAGTTATTCCCGGCGAAGTTGGCACGGAACTGGCTTTGGTGTGTTCATGGACCAGAGTCATCAAACGTCCTCACGGGGAAGGAACGGGGCGTGCTGAGATGAACAGCCGCCTATCAGCAAGAAGTTGCATGCCGAGTTCAAAGAGGCATACGGCTGGCCAAGTTTCTGAACTATCCTCCCCAGACATGATCAAGGTCGCCCTGCTGTTGATGTCTGCCTGCCTGTTGGTCGGCTGTGCGTCTTACGACCCCCTCGTCGCGCGTGACCTGGAGCCGGGTCGCCTACCGCCGCCCGACGTCACGCTCAGCATTGCCGGCCTGGGCCCCTGCACCGACAACCCGGACCGCCGCCTGCACCTGAAAGCGGGCGAGCCGGTCACCGTGCTGGTCCACGGCTGTTTCGGATCTTCGGGCCAGTTCCGCGCGCTGGCACAGGTGCTGGCCTTCCAGGGCCAGCAATCGGCCTGCTTCACCTACGACGACCGTGCGGCGCTCGACGACAGCGCGGGTGCCCTGCGCAGCGCCGCCACGCAACTCGCCGCGCTGTCTGGCGGCCCACCCGTCACCATCGTCGGTCACAGCCAGGGCGCACTGATCGCGCGCAGAGCGCTGACCGATGCACTGGAGCCGGCACCGTCATTGCCAGCCCCCCAGGCTGTGAACTGGCGGCTGGTGACTATCTCCGGTCCGTTCTCCGGCATCGACGCGGCCAGCACCTGTGGCAAGAACTGGCTCTACCCTCTGACGCTGGGCCTGTTGCCGCTAAGCTGCCACATCTTCACCGGCCCAAAGTGGAAAGACATCACGTTTTCGTCAGACTTCGTCACCGAGCCCGGCCAACTGCTGGCGGGGATCAACTACCTGAAGATAGACACCGATGAAGAGGGCACTTGCCGCCGAGAGGCCGACGGCCGTTGCCTGGAGAGTGATGATATTTTTTCGTTGACCGAGCAACGCAATGCACGGGTCGAAACCGGCGCCGCAGTGGACCGCGTGCAGGTGCAGGCCGGCCACGTGGAGATCGTGGGCGACAAGCTGCAGGCGCCGACCAAGCTGATCACGGTGCTGCAAGACAAGGGAGTGCTACGCCCCCTGGCCGCCAGCCGCCGGGCTGCGTTTGAGCGGATGTTGGCGGTGGCGTATGGCCTGCAGTCGGACGCCTTGCGCAGGCCGGCGGTCTCCCGTTGACACTCTGTTGGCAAATCATGGGCTGCCGCGCCGCACCGATCCATTCGTTGTTGACCTGAACCACGGGCTTGCTGCGCATCGGAATTTCAATCCCCTTGGACCCGGCCAGACACGGCCGGGGAACAATCTGCAGCAGGTTGAGGGTTTTTTCCGGCGAAGTTGGCACGGGACGGGCTTTGGTGTGGGCATGGACCAGCATCATCAAACGTCAGTGCAACGGGATCAGCAACTGCTCGACGATTTGGTGCAGCCCTGCCCCGAGATCGATGCCGCACAACCTGATGCGGGTAGCGGCGCTGGCACCGCAATTGATCGGCTGGGGCAGTGGTGCGCCTGTTGCGCCACCCTGCCAACCGCATTGGTGGCTCTCGGCCACCGCTTGCACTCGGTGCGGGATGGCTTCATGCCCTCCTTTGCCAACCCCTCATGCTTGAAAAGCGAAAGCTTCTCAGTCTCTGAGCGCTGGCCCGGCGCCCGGGCCCGCCGCCTCAGAACGTGACCACCACCTTGCCAAACGCGCCGCGGGCCAGATGGTCCAGCGCGGCGGGCAGATCGCTGGCCGCGTAGCTGGCGGCGATGGTGGGCGTGAGCCCGTTCACGTCGATGGCGCGCACCAGGTCTTCCAGGGCCCGGCGGTGTCCCACGTTGATGCCCTGCAGCACGGTCCGGTGGCGGATCAGCGGGTAGGCGGAGGTGCCGATCCGGTCGCCGTCGAGCACGCCAATGACCGACAGCCGCCCGCCCGGCGCCAGGGCTTGCAGCGAGCGCTCCACGTTGGCGCCGCCCACCAGCTCCAGCACGTGGTCGGCGCCGTGGCCCTGGGTCAGCGCGTGCAGCTCGGCCACCCAGTCGGCGTCGCGCGCCAGCGCGTGCGTGGCGCCCATCGCCAGCACCTGCGCGCGCTTGGCCGGGTCGCCCGAGACCACCACCGTGCGCGCGCCGTGCAGGCGCGCCAGTTGCAGGCCAAACAGCGCCACACCGCCGGTGCCGTGGATCAGCACGGTCTGGCCGGCGCGCAGTGCACCCTGTTCGATCAGCGCAAACCAGGCGGTCAGCGCCGCACAGGGCAGGGTGCTGGCCTGGGCGGGGCTCAGCGTGGCGGGCGCTGCCGTGACCCATTGGGCGTCGAGCAGCACGTGCGTGGCCAGCATGCCCGGGCCGGGGCCGCCCAGGGGGAAGACCTCGGGCGTGGGCCTGCCGTTGAGCCAGCCCGCATAAAAGGTGCTGATCACTTCGTCGCCCGCTTGCCAGCGCGCGACGCCGTCGCCCACGGCCAGCACGCGGCCAGCCATGTCGGAGCCGGGCGTCCAGGGGGCGGTGAAAGGCGTGCCCATGCCGTTGTCGATCATCAGCAGATCGCGGTAGTTGAGCGAAGCGGCGGCCACCTGCACCAGGATCTGGCCCGGCCCGGGGGTGGGCATGGGGGCCTCGACGTAGTTGAGGTGCTGGCGGCCGTAGGCGCCGAGTTGCCAGCGGGAAAGGGTGGGAGGTGCATCGGTCATGGCTGTGATTTCGGAGGGAGGGTTGGAAACAGCGACCGATGCTATTGGTTCCTTGGTGTGCCGTGTGGTGGATAATTTTCAACATACTGGTGATCTGGAGTTGTCAATGAGTGAGCGTTTTCGGGGGGTGGAGGAGTTCGTGGCGGCGGTGGAGGCCGGCAGCTTTGCCCAGGCGGCGCAGCGCCTGCACATCACGCGCTCGGCGGTGGCCAAGAGCATCGCGTTGATGGAGTCGCGCCTGGGCGTGCGGCTGTTCCACCGCACCACGCGCAGCCAGAGCCTGACCGACGAAGGGGCCGCCTGTTACGAGCGCTGCCGCCGCGCGCTGCAGGAACTGGAGGCCGCACGGCAGGAGATCGACGCGGGCCGGCTGGTGCCCACCGGGCGGGTGCGCGTGTCCCTGCCCGACGTGGTGGGGCGCCGCTGCGTGGTGCCTTTGCTGCTGGAGCTGGCGCAGCAGCACCCCGAGCTGGTGCTGGAGGTGTCGCTGAACGACCGGCGCGTCGATCTGGTGGAAGACGGGGTGGACGTGGCGCTGCGCAGTGGCGCGCTGCCCGACAGCGCGGTGCTGTCGGCGCGCCCGGTGGGCCACCAGTGGATGGGGCTGTACGCCGCGCCGGCCTACCTGGCGGCCCGGGGCCGGCCCGCTGGCTTGGCCGACCTGCGCGCGCAATTCCCGGCGCACCGCTTCATCGTCTATGGCCGCGCCGGGGCCTCCGGCCTGTGGCGGTTCGGCCAGGGCGAACGGCCCGAAGACACCCTGCCCATTCCCTCGCCGGCGCTGGTGTTCGACAGCATCGAGGCCATGTGCGCCGCGGCCGTGGCCGGGCTGGGCCTGGTGCGGCTGCCGAAATGGCTCGTGGCGCCGGCCGTGGCCGCCGGGGCGTTGGTGCCGGTGTTCGACGAGCCGGTGCCGTTCGGCTTCCCCATGCACCTGCTGTGGCCGCACAGCCGGCGCCTGCCCCTGAAGACCCGGGTGGTGCTGGACCTGCTGGGGCAACGGTTGCCCGGCCTGTTGGCGGCCTCTTGAAACCGCGCCGGCCACCGCCATCTATGCGGCCCGGAGATTTCAGAATGTACGAGTCAGTACACCGGCGAGCACTTCCAGACGCTGCCGGGCGAACAAGGCATCACATGCAGCATGAGCAGGACTGGCGAGGGCTGGGACAGCTCGGCAATGGAGAGATTCTTCGGTTCGCTCAAGACCGAACGCACGGCCAGGGAGGTGTACCGAGCGTGAGGGGAGGCCCGCTCAGACGTGTTCGACGACATCGAGCGCTTCCACAACACAACGCGCCGGCGTTCGACGCTCGGCTATCTCAGACCCATGCAGTTCGAGCAAGCTCAAGAAGCTTAGGTTGGTGTCAACGGAACCAGCAGCAGCCCATTCCGGCATCGTGACCGCTCATTCCGGTCACCCCGCAAATCGGTCATGTTGCTCTGGAATACCCTGCTGTCTTCCCGGATTAGCCAAAGAAGTCTTGGCCGAGTGTTTCTTCTAGTCGCTCCTCGAGGCCAGATGAGAATTCACGAACGACGGGAAACGGGCTCTGGAAGAGCTTGATGTTGTTGATGAGGCCAGACTCGTTCCGAGTGAGTATGGTGGCGCCGGCGATCGGCTTGCCACCGTGTATGGCCTCCCACTCAATGTAAGTCTTCGCACCGTCA
>Ga0155522_1440_pt1 | contig 5488 bp, 8 predicted proteins | sample RifCSPhighO2_12_FD_107179 | JGI IMG/M metagenome (GOLD analysis project Ga0155522, IMG submission 107179) | Burkholderiales bacterium RIFCSPHIGHO2_12_FULL_67_38
ACTCGAACCAGGGACCTGCGGATTAACAGTCCGTCGCTCTACCGACTGAGCTATCAGGGAACAGCCTCAAATTATAGTGTGATTTTTGCCGTTTTCCGAGGGAGGCGCATTTTTGTCAAAAAAATGTCGCCGCATCCAGCGATGGCGAGGCTCAGTCAAACACAGGCGATTCGACACCCAGCACCTTGTGCAGTTTCGGGCTCGTGGTGGTGTACTGCAGGAAGACCTTCTTCTCGGGGAAGATGAACGGCACCGCGCCAAAGGCCGCCAGCGCGCATTCGTGGAAGCCCGAGAGGATGAGCTTCTTCTTGCCGGGGTAGGTATTGATATCGCCCACGGCGAAGATACCGGGGATGCTGGTGGAAAACTTCTCGGTGTCGACCACGAGCTGTTTGCGCTCGATCTCCAGGCCCCATTCGGCAATCGGGCCGAGTTTGGGGCTCAGACCGAAGAACACCAGCAACACGTCCAGTGGCACCACGCGGGTCACGCCATCGGCACCGGTCACCTTGACGCCGGTGAGCTTGCCGTCTTTCTCTTCGTAGCCCGTGACCTGGCCCACGATGAACTGCATCTCGTAGGCCTCGCACAGCTCTTTCATCTTGGCCACATTGGCCGGGGCGGCCTTGAATCCGTCGCGGCGGTGGATCAGGATCACGCTCTCGGCCTTGTTCGGACCCTCAGCCGCGAAGTTCAGCGTCCAGTCGAGTGCCGAGTCGCCACCGCCGACCACGACGAGGTTTTTGCCGGCGAAGTCGGCTGGGTTCTTCACGCGGTAGAAAAGCTGCGAACCTTCGAAACGTTCCAGTCCATCGACCTTGAGCGTGCGGGGCTGGAAGGCGCCCACACCGGCGGCGATGAAGATGGTCTTGGTCAGGAATTTCGTTCCCTTGGACGTCTCAACGAAGAAACGGCCGTCTTCCTGCTTCTGAACCGTGGTGACTTCCTGGCCCAGGTGGAAGGTCGCGCCAAAAGGCTCGATCTGCTTGAGCAGGGCATCGGTCAATTCCTGGCCGGTGCAGACCGGGACCGCCGGGATGTCGTAGATGGGCTTGTCGGGGTACAGCTCCACCGGTTGACCACCGGGGTAGGCCAACGAGTCGATCACGTGCGCCTTGATTTCAAGCAGGCCCAGTTCAAACACCTGGAACAGGCCCACTGGCCCCGCGCCGACGATGACGGCGTCGGCTTCGATCGGTCCGTCGTGCGCGGCAGCGGTGGCCATCACTTCTTGGTTCAGTTTGGGTTCCATTCTTCAGCGCAACAGTTCAGGCAGTTTGCCTGTCCGGTCTTTCCATTCCTCGGCATCGGGCAGCGGGTCCTTGCGCTTGGTGATGCTCTTCCAACCTGGCAACCGGGCCAGTTCGGCATTGAGTTCGGTCATGTGCACCTGGTCTTTCGGCAGATCCTCTTCCGCGTAGATGGCACTCACCGGGCATTCCGGAATGCACACTGCGCAGTCGATGCACTCGTCGGGATCGATGGTCAGAAAGTTCGGACCTTCGCGAAAACAGTCCACAGGGCAGACATCCACACAATCGGTGTATTTGCAGCGGATGCAGGATTCGGTGACGACGTGGGTCATGGTGATGGTGAGATAACGGTAAACCCTGGATTTTAGGGTTTCCCAGAGGTTAAGGCCTGGTCAAGTCCCTTGCCTTGACATAAGTTAACAGTGGCGGAACCGGGTCAGTTCACCAGCAAAGCGCCCGAGGTCTTGTGGCTGGCCGTGTCCACCAGGACCAGCGAACCGAGCGCACGCGACTGGGCAAAGGGCAGGGTGACGAGGGGTTCCTGCAGGGTCAGTTCGATGTGGCCGATGGCGTTGGGTTCCAACTGGGTCGCATCTTCCTCGGCCAGGGTGTTGATGTCGAGCTTGTGCACGATGCGACTGACCTTGGCCTTGACCCAACGGTGGCCGTGCAGCGCCCAGTAGACGCGGCCAGCGACCAGGGTCTCGTCGTCCATCCAGGCCACGGTGGCGCGGATCTCGCGGCTGGCTTCGAGCGCAGCGCCTTCGCCGTCGGCGGCGAGCAGCCAGTCGCCACGCGACACGTCGACCTCGCGATCCAGCACGATGCCGGCGCTGTGACCCGCCTGCACGTTCTTCGGGTTGCGCGCATGGTTGAGCACCTGGGCCACGGTGGCGGTCTGCCCACTGGGCATCACCCTGACGGGCTGGCCGGGCATCACACCGCCGGTGGCCACGCGGCCCCAGAAGACGCGGCGGCCCTGGCTGGTGTTGGAAGACGACGAGAACTTCTCGACCCACTGCACCGGGAACGCGAACGGCAGCGCGGTGTCGGCCGCGGTCACCGGCAGGTGTTCCAGGATGTCCAGCAGCGTGGGTCCGTTGTAGCCACACCAGGCGGCGTCGGACGCGGGGTCCACCACGTTCCAGCCTTTGAGCGCCGAGACCGGCACGGTGGCCGTGACGGTGATGTCGGCGTCGGCCGCGAATGCGGTCAGCGCGGCGCTGATGTGGGCGAACGCGAGCGCGCTGTCGGCAACGGCGTCGAGCTTGTTGACCGCGAACACGATGGATGGCACGCGCAGCAGCTTGAGCAGCAGCGAGTGGCGACGGGTCTGCACCAGGAGTTTGAGACCGGCGTCCTGCCAGTCGAGTTTGGTGGCATCGACCAGCACCACGGCCGCATCGGCAGCAGAGGCGGCGGTCACCATGTTGCGCGTGTACTGCTCATGGCCCGGCGCGTCGCCGATGATGAACTTGCGGGTTTCGGTGTTGAAGTAGCGGTAGGCCACGTCGATGGTGATGCCCTGCTCGCGCTCGGCCGACAGGCCGTCGGTCAGCAGCGCGAGGTCGGTCTCGCCCTGGCGCTGCACACCGGCCAGGTGGTCCTGCAGCACGGCTTTGCTGTCCACCAGCAGGCGGCCGATCAGCGTGCTCTTGCCATCGTCCACCGAACCGCAGGTGATGAACTTCAGGGCGGGGCGGGTGTCTTGTGCGAGGGCTTCGACAGGCTCAGCCCGAACGGAGGTGTTGGTGTTCATATCAATTTCGTTGCGAATAAGCAATGCAGCCGGAGGAAGTGTCCCCATCCAAGGGCGCCGCGGAACCGGCTTTGCCGGGCCGTTAGCGCCGCCCCCTTGAGGGGGTGACGCGCCTTTAGGCGCGGCGCGGGGGTGGATCAGAAATACCCGTCTTTTTTCCGTTTCTCCATCGAAGCGTCCGACGTCTTGTCGTCCATGCGCGTCGCGCCACGTTCGCTCACGTCGGCGGCCAGCGTCTCGATGACGATGTCGCCGGCCGTGGCGGCCAGGCTCTCCACCGGGCAGGTGCAGGTGATGTCGCCCACGGTACGGAAACGCACGTCGCGCACCTGCACCGTTTCGCCGTCTTTCGGCGGGGTCAACTCGGTCACGGGGACCAGCAGGCCGCGGCGGTCCACCACTTCGCGTTTGTGCGTGTAGTAGATGGAAGGCAGGGCGATGTTTTCGCGCTCGATGTACTGCCACACGTCCAGCTCGGTCCAGTTGCTGATGGGGAACACGCGGAAGTGTTCGCCCGGGGCCAGGCGGGTGTTGAAAAGCGTCCACAACTCGGGCCGCTGGGCCTTGGGCTGCCACTGGCCGAAGCTGTCGCGGTGGGAAAAGATGCGCTCCTTGGCTCGGGCCTTTTCTTCGTCGCGGCGGGCACCGCCGATCAGCGCGTCGAAGCGGAATTCTTCGATCGCTTCGAGCAGGGTGACCGACTGGTGCACGTTGCGGCTCTCGCCCGGGTGGGCCAGGCGCACGGTGCCGCGCTTCATGGAGTCCTCGACGTTGCGCACGATCAGCTCGGCCTGCAGCTCGGCGGCACGGCGGTCGCGGAAGTCGGTCACTTCGGGGAAGTTGTGACCGGTGTCGATCATCAGCAGCGGGTAGGGAATGCGGCCGACACCAAAGGCTTTTTCGGCGCAGCGCAGCATCACCAAGGAGTCCTTGCCGCCCGAGAACAACAGGGTGGGGCGCTCGAAAGCGGCGGCCACCTCACGCAGGATGAAGATGGTTTCCTCTTCGAGCGCGTCGAGGTGGGCGTTGCTCAGGTGGTGTTCGGCGGATTGCAGCACGGCAGATTCGGTACGGGCGTTCATGATGGTTCTTGTGTCCTGATCAGTGGGCCAGGTGCAGGCCGCACTCGCGGTTGTCTTCGCCCTTGGTCGGGTCCACGTAGTCGAAGTTGTTGGGCAGGCCGTGGGCTTCGCAGTATTGGTACAGGTCTTTGGAAGACCAGTGCAGCAGCGGCGCGACCTTGATCAGGCCGTCGGGGTTGATGCTCACCGGGTCCATCTGGGCGCGCACCGCGGTGTCGGTGGCCCGCAGCGCGGTGAACCAGACCTTGGGCGCCGTCTCGCGCAGGGCGCGGGCAAAGGGCTCCAGCTTGACTTCCTCTGTGAAGGCGGCATGGCGCGGGTCGTCCAGCGCAGGTGCCGTTCCGTCCACCGCCTCGCGGTGCGCGCGCGAGCGGCGCGGCAGATAGATGCGCAGGTTCAGCTGGAGTTGCCGGGTCACTTCGTCGGCGAAGCGGTAGGTGGCTTCGGTGTTGTAGCCGTTGTCCATCCAGATGACCGGCACATCGGGCTTCACGCGCGTGACCAGATGCAGGATGACGGCCTCGAAAGGGCGGAAGTTGGTGGTGACGATGGCGGGCTGTCCCAGGCCCAGGGCCCAGTTCACCAGTTCGGGCGCGTTGCGGCCGAGTTCAGCGTTGACGCGTGCGATGTCGTTGGAAATCATGTGGTGTGCTCCGTTCAGGCCGCGACGGCAAAGTGCGGTTGCGTGTCCACCGCATCGCCCTGGTAGAAGGCGGGGTAGTGGGCCAGCAGCTTGCGACCGTGTTCCAGGTCCTGGTCGTCGCGCAACACGGCTTGCGAGAAGCCGCTGCGCTGCATCTGCGCCAGTTGGTCGATCAGCACGTCGCCGGTGGCGCGGATCTCGCCAGTGAAGCCGAGGCGGCGGCGCAGCAGGAAGGCCTGGCTGAAGGCGCGGCCGTCAGCGAACTTGGGGAACTGCAGCACGACGGTGGTGATGCCGTTCAGATCGGCGTCGCGCGGATCGGCGTCGTTGGCCAGCGTCAGGGTGTTGGCCTCGTCGGCGACGAAGGTCTGTGCCTTGAAGAGTTGGAGCGTGGGTTTCATGCGGGTCTCGGATGCTGGGCTCAGGCGGCAACGGGTGTGCGGGCGGTGGCCACGCGCACCGCGTTGGCGGCGGTCTTGAAGGGGTCGATACCGACGCGCTTGACGGTCTGGACGAAGGTTTCGCCCGACTGGCGCTCCGCGCGGTAGGTGGTGAGCAGGGCCTCGATCACGTCCGTCATTTCATTGGCGGCAAAAGACGGGCCGATCACCTTGCCCGGCGTGGCCTCGCCCGACAGGCGTGTGCCGTCCGAGCCGCCCAGGGTGACCTGGTACCACTCCTGGCCGTCCTTGTCGACGCCGAGGATGCCGATGTGGCCGCTGTGGTGGTGGCCGCAGCTGTTGATGCAGCC
>Ga0155522_1304_pt1 | contig 4800 bp, 4 predicted proteins | sample RifCSPhighO2_12_FD_107179 | JGI IMG/M metagenome (GOLD analysis project Ga0155522, IMG submission 107179) | Burkholderiales bacterium RIFCSPHIGHO2_12_FULL_67_38
CCCTTGCCGTTTTCCATCAGCACCTTGCGGCCCAGCAGGTCCATGCCCTGGATGCCGTGCGTGCCTTCGTGGATCATGTTGAGGCGGTTGTCGCGCCAGTACTGCTCCACCGGGAAATCGCGTGTGTAGCCGTAACCGCCGTGCACCTGGATCGCCAGCGAGTTGGCCTCCAGGCACCACTCGCTGGGCCAGCTCTTGGCGATGGGCGTCAACACCTCCAGCAGCAGGCGCGCGTCGTCGGCCGCTTCAGGCGCGCCGGTGTGCTGATCGTCCACCAGGCGGGCGCAATACAGCTCCAGCGCCAGCGCGCCTTCGCAGTAGCTCTTCTGTGCCAGCAGCATGCGTTTCACGTCGGCGTGTTCGATGATGCGCACCTGGGGCGCTGCCGCGTCTTTTCCGCCCGTTGAAACAGGCCGTCCTTGCGGCCGGTTCTTCGCGTAGTCGAGCGAGGCGTGGTAACCCGCCATGCCCAGCATGGTGGCCGCCATGCCGACGCCGATACGGGCCTCGTTCATCATGTGGAACATGCACTGCAGGCCCTTGCCGGGCTGGCCGACGAGGTAACCAATGGCGCCCGCCTCCGCTCGTCCTGAGCCTGTCGAAGGGACCGGGTACTTGCCTTCGCCGAAGTTCAGCAAGGTATTGGTCGTGCCGCGCCAGCCGCATTTGTGGTTGAGCCCCGCCAGCGCCACGTCGTTGCGCTCGCCGGTGAGTTGGCCTTCGGTGTCCACCAGTTTCTTGGGCACGATGAAGAGCGAGATGCCTTTCACGCCAGGGATGAGCTTGCCGTGTTCGTCGGGAATCTTGGCCAGTACCAGGTGGACGATGTTCTCGGTCAGCTCGTGTTCGCCGGCCGAGATCCACATCTTGTTGCCCTTGAGCCGGTAGCGCGGGCCCAGCGGGTCGGCTCCGCTGCCCTCGCCGTCCGGCACGGCCCGCGTCGTCACGTCGCTGAGCGACGAGCCGGCCTGCGGTTCGCTCAGGCACATGGTTCCTGAGAAACGGCCACTGAACTCGTTGAGCGCGAACACGCGCTTCTGCGCTTCCGTGCCGTGTTTCATCAGCAGGTTGGCGTTGCCCGTGGTGAGCATGCCGCTGCCGATGCTCACCGAGGCCATGGCGAAGAAGGCGTTGGCCGAGGCCTCCACCGTGTAGGGCAGCTGCATGCCGCCCACTTCGTAGTCTTGCGCGGCACTCAGCATGCCGCTCCCGGCATAGGCCTTCTGCGCATCGTGCGTGGCCTGCGGCAGGATGACCTTTTCGCCATCGAAATGCGGCTCCAGCGTGTCCACCAGCCGGTTGAAGGGCGCGTACTTCTCGCGCGCGATGCGCTCGCAGGTGTCGAGCACGGCGTCGAAGGTTTCGCGGCTGTGGTCAGCGAAACGTTCGCGCGACCGCAGCGACTCCACACCGAGCCACTGGTGAAGCAAAAAATCGAGGGTGGGACGCAGACTCATGGCGGCGATCGGTGCTGAAGGACGATGGCTTTGTAGTGTGCCGTCCGCATGGGTGGGAGCAAGGGGAACGGCCCGGGAAGGCGGCGAAACTCGTCCCTCGCGAGACAGTCCGCTGCGGGACAGTGCCGTTAGGCACCGCCCCGCGCGCACCTTATTGCGGCTCGATCTTCGCGTCTTTGATGGCCTTGGCCCACTTGGCGGTTTCGGTCACGCTGCGTTTGGCCAGGTCTTCGGGGGTGCCGGGTTCGACCGCGAAGCCGATGCCCGCGAAGCGGTCCTGGATCTCCTTGCTGCTGGCCGCGGTGTTCACCGCCTTGTTGAGCTTGGCCACGACGTCGGGCGGCGTGCCCGCGGGCGCGAACACCGCAAAGTAGGCGATCAACTCGTAGTCCTTCAGGCCCAGCGCTTCGTTCACGGTGGGCAGTTCGGGCACGGCCGGCGAGCGCTTGCTTGAGGTGACCGCCAGACCGCGCACCTTGCCCGCCTTCACCTGCGGCAGCATCACCGCGAAGTCGGCGCTGAACATCTGCACCACGCCACCGATCAGGTCGGTCATGGCGGCGGGGCCGCTCTTGTACGACACGTTGGTGAGCTGGATGCCGGCCATGCCGGCCATCATCTCGGTGGACACCAGCTGCGAGGTGCTGGCACTGGCGAAGTTGATGCTGCCGGGCTTGGCCTTGGCCATGTCCACCAGTTCCTTCAGGGTCTTGGCCGGCACGTCGTTGTTGACCGCCATGATCAGCGGCACCGAGCCCATGTAGGCCACGGGCGCGAACGCGGTGTCCTGGTCGTAGGGCAGCTTCTTCATCAGGCTCTTGAGCGCGGCGTTGGTGCTGTTGGTGCCGATCAGGATGGTGTAACCGTCGGGTGTGGCCTTGGCCACTGCGTCGGCCCCCAGCAGGCCGTTGGCACCGGGCTTGTTGTCCACCACGATGGTCTGCCCCAGCACCTCCTGCATCTTCAGCGCGAAGGCGCGGCCGATGGTGTCGGTGGCGCTGCCGGCGGCGAAGGGCACGACCGCCTTGATGGGGCGCTCGGGCCAGGCCTGGGCCAAGGCGGTGGATGACAACGCGAGCACGGCCACGGTGGCGGCGATCAATCGGACAACAGGCTTCATCGGAGTCTCCTTCTGGTGGGTTGTGAAAACGGGTTCGGTCTCAAGTCTCTCAAAGCGGCAAGTCCAGCACGGCCGCGCTCAGGGTCTTGCCGTGGGCGTCCAGCGCCAGCGAGCGCGTGACGCCGCCGCCCAGGGCATCGAACATCACGAAATGCACGGCGCCCAGGTGCGGCAGGGTGTGGCGCTGCACGGTGCCATGCACCACGCCCGCAAAGTGCGCCTGCACCCGCTCGGCGGTGAGTAGGCGCTCCAGCGTGGGGTAGTCTGCCGGGTTCAGTGCGATCACGCTCAGCGTGGCGCGGTTGCCCTTGTCGCCCGAACGGGCCAGGGCGATGTCGCGCAGGGTGCGGCCCGAACCGACCCCCACCCTGGTCATTTGGTGTACCGCGCTGCCCCCCGAGGGCGCGCGAGCTTGCTGGGGGCTGCCCGGCGCTTCGCTCATGCTCATGGCGTCCACTCCAGAATGTCGCAGCGGGCATGGACGGCCGAACGCGGCACCAGGGCCGAGGCCGCGGCGATCACCTCACGCACCGACTGCGTCACGCCGCCGCCGCCCGCCGGGCCGTTGAGGTAGAGCGCCTCCACCTCCTGCCCCAACGCTTCGGCCTGCGCACGCGTCGCGCAGCGCACCGCCAGGCGCACGCGCACCTCGTAGGGTTCGCGGTCCGCGCCCAGCTGAGGGCCGTGCATGGCGTTCACGCCGATCAGCTCGGCGCGGTGTTCCAGCCCGCGGAGACCGTGGGACAGCGTGGCGTCGTCCAGCCGCTGGCGCAGGATGGACAGCGCCAGTTCGCCACGCGCCCGGGCGCCCGGGCCGGCGTAGGAGATCTGGCCCTCGCCGATGAAACCGTCGCGGTAGCCCAGCGTGGCTTTCAGTTGCTCGGGCCGGGCGTGGCCGCTGGCGCCCTGCGCCTGCACGCGGTCGGGCGCCAACTCGCTGAAACGCACCTGCGAAAAGTCCCCCACCACATCGGCCTGCAGGTAATGCGCGGGGTCTTCCACTTCGTAGAGCAGTTGCGCGGTACAGCTGAGCCGGTCCACCCGCCCGCCGGTGCCCGGCAGTTTGGTGACGACCGCGCTGCCGTCGGCGGACACCTCGGCCAGCGGGAAACCCACGCGGTGCAGGTCGGGCACGTCCACATGACCCGGGTCGGCCAGGTAGCCGCCGCTGACCTGGGCCGCGCATTCGAGCAGATGCCCCACCAGCAGGCCCTGGCCCAGGCGGTGCCAGTCGTCCGCGGCCCAGCCGAAATGCGCCATCAGCGGTGCCACAAAGAGCGACGGGTCGGCGACACGGCCGGTGATGATCACGTTCACGTCGGCCTGCAGCGCGGGCAACAAGGCGTCGGCGCCGAGGTAGGCGTTGGCCGAGATCAGGCGCCCGTCCAGCGAACGCACCGTGTCGGGCGAATCCATCAGCGGCGCGTCGTTCGCCAGCATCCAGGGCAACACGTCGTCGCCCGTCACCACCGCCACCCGCAGCCGCGACAGGCCCAGTTCGCGCGCCACGTCCAGCACCGCCTGCCCGGCCGCCATCGGGTTGGCAGCACCCATGTTGGTGATCACCGTCACCCCGTTGCGCACGCAGGCCGGCAGCACGGCGCGCATGCGCGCCTGGAGCATGGGGTCGTAGCCGGCCTGCGGATCGCTGGCACGGCGCAGTTGGGCCAGGGCGATGGTGCGCTCGGCCAGGCACTCGAACACCAGGGCATCGAGCTCGCCGCGCTCGGCCAGATCCAGCGCGGGGTCGATGCGGTCACCGGCGTAGCCGGCACCGGAGCCGATGCGGTAGGGGGTCATCAAGGCAGTGTGTCTCGGTTTGCGAGCGCGAGCCATGGGGTGAACCCCGGCGCCACCGCTCGCTCAGGCCGTGGCCGCAGGCAACGCGGCGATGGTGCCCTGCGCCACGGCACAGAGCTTTTCTTCCCCGTCTTTCACCACGAACACATCGCAACGGCAGACCGCCTGCGACTTGCCCGTGTGCACCGCATGGGCGCGCGCGATCAGGCGCTCGCCGATGGCCGGGCGCAGGTAGTTGATCTTGAACTCGGACGTGACCACCGGCACGCGCAGCGCCGTGCCGCCGGCGTAGGTGAGCGCGTTGTCGGCCGCGTAGCTCACCACACCACCGTGCACGAAGCCGTGCTGCTGCTTGATCGCCTCCGTGATCGGGACATGCAGTTCGCAATGCCCCGGCGAGAGCGCCGCCAGTTCGGCCCCGAT
>Ga0155522_1347_pt1 | contig 4737 bp, 4 predicted proteins | sample RifCSPhighO2_12_FD_107179 | JGI IMG/M metagenome (GOLD analysis project Ga0155522, IMG submission 107179) | Burkholderiales bacterium RIFCSPHIGHO2_12_FULL_67_38
GGGTGCACGACGGCCAGACCGTGGCGCTGGACCCCAAGGCCAAGCTGGAGTCGCTGGATTCCGTGACGCTGATCTGGCACAAGCCCGCGGGCCGGGCGCTGCCGGATGTCTCGCCCTTGCCCGATGCGCTGGCGGCCGAACTCTTCACCAACGCCAACCGGTTCAAGGGCGACCGTTCGGGCGTGCGCCCGCTCAAGGCGCACCGCCACAAGCTGCTGCCCGTCGCGCCGTTGTCCACCCCCATGAGTGGCCTGATGGTGTTCACCCAGAACCCCGGCGTGGCGCGCAAGATCTCGGACGATTCGGCGCAGCTCGAACACGAGTGGCTGGTCGAGGTGGCAGCCGATCCTGAGCTGGACGACGAAGCCCGGCGCGAAGCGGTGTTGAAGTCGATCGGCAAGGCCTTGTTTTTCGACGGCTGGAGCCTGCCCTCGGCGCGCGCCAGCTGGCAGAGCGAACACCGCCTGCGCCTGGCCATCAAGGGCACGCGGCCGGGCCAGGTCGAACACCTGTGTGAACGGGCGGGCCTGCAGCTGGTGGCGGTCCGGCGCCTGCGCATGGGCCGGGTCGCCCTCACGGGGCTGCCGGTCGGTGAGTGGCGTTACCTGCTGGGCTACGAACGTTTTTAGGAGGCTGAGTGACTTTCGCTCATGCTCGAACAGCGCCGAGCCTCTGACCCCGGTCCTTCCGGGCGGCCCACACGCTCAGGGCCATCGCCAGGATCAGCACCACCAGACCCACCTGGTGCAGGCGCAGCATGTGGCCTTGTGCGATCAGGATGCCCCCCAGCGCTGCGCCCAGCGCCTGTCCGCCGTACATGGCGGAGGTGTTGAGCGCGACCGTGGCAGGGGCCAGGGTCGGCGAGAGGTGGACCAGCCGGGCCTGCTGTGCCGAGTTGCAGGCAAAACAACCCAATGCCCAGGGCACCAGCACCAGCGCCTGTTGCCATATGCCCGCCTGACCCAGCGGCCAGAGCAGCAGCGTCAGCACCATGGCGCCGAGCGTGAGCAACACGGCGCGCGGTGCGCCGATGCGGTCGATCCAGCGCGAAAGCCCCACGTTGCCGGCCAGGCCGAAGGCACCGAACCACAGGAGCATCAGCGAGAGCGCACCGCCGCCCAGGCCGAGGGTCTGGAAGAAGTAGGGTGCGAAGTACGAGAACAGCGTGAACTGGCCGAAGGCCGAGAGCAGCGTGACGCCCACGGCGAGCATCAGGGGCGCCGAGCCCAGGGTCTGCCCCCAGGCCTGGCGCGACAGCGCCGCCGGGCGGATGCCGTTGGGCATTTCGCGCCACACCCAGGCCGCGCTGACCACCGACATCGCAGCCACCAGGCCAAACGCCCAGCGCCAGCCCAGCGTGCCACCGATCCAGGCCGAGAGCGGCATGCCCATGACCGAAGCCACCGACCAGCCCAGGAACACGAAGGTGATGGCGCGCCCGCGCTGCGCCGGTGACACCAGCAGGCCCACGCTGGCGGTGGCCTGTGGGGTGAAGACGGCGGGTGCGATGACGGCGAGCACGCGCAGCGGCAACAGCGTGGCGTAGTTCGGCGCCAGCGCGCAGATGCCGGTGAGCAGGGCGTACCACGCCAACGAGAGCGTGAGCAGCCGGCGGCGGTCCCAGCCCGCCACCAGTGTGGCGAAAGCGGGCGCGCCCAGGCCCATCAGGATGGCGGCCGCGGTGATGAGTTGGCCGGCCTGGGGAATCGACACGTTCAGCGAGGTGCTGATGTCGTTGAGTGTGCCGGGCACCACCATGACCCCGGTGCCGATGACGAAGTTGCCCATCATCAACGCCCACAGCGAGCGGGGCAGGGCTTTGTCGGTAGGTGGAATTGTGGTGGTCATGCCGGGCGGAGTGGATTCGCAGCGGCAGAGTATGGGTGGCACGACACGGGCGGCGTCAGAACGGGAGTCCCCCAGGGAACACCCACAGCAGTCCGGCGGTGATCGTGAAGTAGCGCGCAAATTTGCCGACCGCCATGTAGCCCACGCAGGGCCAGAAGGGAAAGCGCAGCCAGCCGGCCACCGCGCAGATCGGATCACCCACGCCGGGCAGCCAGGACAGCAGACAGGTCTTGGGGCCGAAGCGCTCCAGCCAGTCCAGCACACGCACGTGGGTCGGGTGGCCGTGGCGTGCCTTGTCGACCACGCGGTGTGCGCCGTAACCCATCCACCAGCTGACCGCGCCGCCCAGTGTGTTGCCCGCGGTGGCGACCAGGATGGTGGGCCAGAACAGCTCGGGGTTGAGCTTGATCAGTGCAAACACCGCGGGCTCGGAACCCAGTGGCAGGAGCGTGGCGGAAACGAACGCGACCAGAAAGACCGTGCTCAGGCCGACCTCGGGCAAGGCCAGTGTGTGCAGCAGTGAAACGATCCAGGCGGGCATGGGCAGCGGGTGAGTTCGTGGAATGCGAGAGCATATCGCCTGCTGAAAAAACAGGCAGATACAATGCCCATCCCCCGCCTGCGAAATGTCCGCACCGCGGTGGCCCCTCCAAACCCGCCATCCGACTCGCCCCTTCCATGCAACTGGGTCCGTTCACCCTGCCCAATGCCCTTTTCGTCGCGCCCATGGCCGGCGTGACGGACCGGCCGTTCCGCAAGCTCTGCAAGCGGCTCGGGGCCGGTTATGCCGTGAGCGAAATGGTGACAAGTCGGCCGGATCTGCAGGACAGCCTGAAGACCTCGCGCCGCGCCGACCACAGCGGCGAGCCCGGGCCCATTGCGGTGCAGATCGCCGGCACCGACGCGGCCATGATGGCTGACGCCGCGCGCTACAACATCGACCGTGGCGCGCAGATCATCGACATCAACATGGGTTGCCCGGCCAAGAAGGTCTGCAACAAGTGGGCCGGTTCCGCGTTGATGCAGGACGAAGCGCTGGCCATCGAGATCGTGCAAGCCGTGGTGGCCGCCGCCGCGCCGCACGGCGTGCCGGTCACGCTCAAGATGCGCACCGGCTGGTGCGCCGACGTGCGCAACGCGCCGGTGATCGCGCTGGCGGCCGAAGCCGCTGGCGTGATGATGCTCACCGTGCACGGCCGCACCCGCGAGCAGGGCTACAAGGGCTTCGCCGAACACGACACCGTGGCCCACATCAAGTGCCGCGTGAACATTCCGGTGGTGGCCAATGGCGACATCACCAGCCCGCAGCAGGCGCGCGACGTTCTGAAGCGCACCGGCGCCGACGCCATCATGATCGGCCGCGCCGCCCAGGGCCGGCCCTGGATCTTCCGCGAGATCGCGCACTTTCTGGCCACCGGCGAGGTGCTGCCGCCGCCCGATCTGCTGGAAGTGAAGGCCTGGCTGCTTGATCACCTGCTGGACCACTACAGCCTCTACGGCGACTTCACCGGCGTGCGCAGTGCGCGCAAACACCTGGGCTGGTACGCCGCGGCGTTGCCGATCCCGGCGAGCGAGGCGCTCGCCTTCCGCCAGCGCATCAACGCGCTGACCACGGTCGAGGCGCAGTTGCAGTGTGTGGGCGAGAGCATCGACGCCTGGGCCGCTGCGGGCTATGACGATATGAAACTTCAAGAAGAAAACTGGAAACTGGCCGCATGAGCAACCACAACAACCTGCACGACTGTGTGCGTGCCAGCCTGGAAGAGTATTTCCGCGACCTCAACGGCACCGACCCCGCCGGCCTGCACGACATGCTGCTCAAGGCGGTCGAGAAACCGCTGCTCGAAGTCGTGATGCAGCAGTCGCAGAACAACCAGTCGCGTGCCGCGCAATGGCTGGGTCTGAACCGCAACACCCTGCGCAAGAAGCTGCTGGAGCACAAGCTCATCGATTGAGCACCTGCGGCCTTGCACGAAACGAATTCAAAACATCCCGAGACCCCTTCCCATGCGCGCACTCATCTCCGTCTCCGACAAGACCGGCATCGTCGAACTGGCCCAGACCCTGCACGGTCTGGGCGTGTCCCTGATCTCCACCGGCGGCACCGCCAAGCTGCTGGCCGAGAAGGGTCTGCCGGTGACAGAAGTGGCCGAGGTCACGGCCTTCCCCGAGATGCTCGACGGCCGCGTCAAGACCCTGCACCCCAAGGTGCACGGCGGTCTGCTGGCCCGCCGCGATGTGCCAGAACACATGGCGGCTTTGAAGACGCACGGCATCGACACCATCGACCTGCTGATCGTCAACCTCTATCCGTTTGAAGCCACCGTGGCCAAGCCCGGCTGCACGCTGGAAGACGCGATCGAGAACATCGACATCGGCGGCCCGGCCATGGTGCGCAGCGCCGCCAAGAACTGGAAGGACGTGGCGGTGCTGACCGACGCGGCCCAGTACCCGGCCGTGATCGACGAACTCAAGGCCAGCGGCAAGCTCAGCGACAAGACGCGCTTCGCCCTGTCGGTCGCCGCGTTCAACCGCATCAGCCAGTACGACGGCGCCATCAGCGACTACCTCTCCAGCATCGAGTTTGAAGAGGGTGCCAGCGTGCCGAAGCGCGCCGAGTACCCCGGCCAGGCCAACGGCCGTTTCGTCAAGCTGCAGGACCTGCGCTACGGCGAGAACCCGCACCAGACCGCCGCCTTCTACCGCGACCTCTACCCGGCGCCCGGCTCGCTGGTCACGGCCAAGCAGCTGCAGGGCAAGGAGCTGAGCTACAACAACATCGCCGACGCCGACGCGGCCTGGGAATGCGTCAAGAGTTTCGACGTGCCCGCCTGTGTGATCGTGAAACACGCCAACCCCTGCGGCGTGGCCGTGGGCAAGGATGCTCTG
>Ga0155522_1188_pt1 | contig 3784 bp, 3 predicted proteins | sample RifCSPhighO2_12_FD_107179 | JGI IMG/M metagenome (GOLD analysis project Ga0155522, IMG submission 107179) | Burkholderiales bacterium RIFCSPHIGHO2_12_FULL_67_38
CACGGCGTGTTCCCACTGCGCCATTTTTTCGGCCGCCCGTTCGCGCGACAGCGTGGGGTGGAAGGTTCGCTCGGCGCGCCACTGTTGGGACAGTTCGTCCAGCCCGGCGTACAGCCCGCTGTGCAGGCCGGCCAGGTAGGCCGCGCCCAGGGCGGTGGTTTCGATCACCGCCGGACGCACCACGGGAATGCCCAGCAGGTCGGCCTGGAACTGCATCAGCAGGTCGTTGACGCAGGCGCCACCGTCCACCCGCAGCTCGCTCACGGGCACGCCGCCGGCCGCGATCGCGTCGCGGCTCATCGCTTCGAGCAGGGCCGCGCTCTGGAACGCGATGCTCTCCAGCGCCGCGCGCGCGATGTGGGCCATGGTGGTGCCGCGCGTCAGACCGGTGATGCTGCCGCGTGCGTCGGCTTGCCAATAGGGCGCGCCCAATCCGGTGAAGGCGGGCACCAGCACCACGCCGCCCGCGTCGGGCACGCTCTCGGCCAGGGCCTGCACCTCGCTGCTGGACTCGATGGCGCGCAGCCCGTCGCGCAGCCACTGCACCACCGCACCGCCAATGAACACGCTGCCTTCCAGCGCGTACTGTGGTGCGCCGGGGGGCTGTGCAGTGGCGGTGGTGATCAGGCCGTTCTGGCTGGTCTGGAAACGCTCGCCGGTGTGCATGAGCATGAAGCAGCCGGTGCCGTAGGTGTTTTTCGCCATGCCGGCCGAGAAGCAGGCCTGGCCGAACAGGGCGCTTTGCTGGTCGCCGGCCACACCGCCGATCGCCAGCGGCGCGCCCAGCCATTCGGCCTGGATGTCGCCGAAGTGCGCGCTCGACGGCAGCGTTTCGGGCATCAGGCTGGGCGGGATGTCGAGCAGGGCCAGGAGCTCGTCGTCCCAGCGCTGGCTGTGCACGTTGAACAGCATGGTGCGCGAGGCGTTGCTGATGTCGGTGACGTGGCGCGCGCCGCCCGTGAGCTGCCAGATCAGCCAGCTGTCGACCGTGCCGAAGGCCAGCTCGCCGCGTTCGGCCTGCGCGCGCGCGCCAGGCACGTTGTCCAGCATCCACTGGAGTTTGGTGCCGGAGAAATAGGCGTCGATGCGCAGGCCGGTTTTCTGCAACACGGTGTCGCTCAGGCCACGCTCGCGCAGCTCGGCGCAGGCGGCTTCGGCACGCCGGTCTTGCCAGACGATGGCGTTGTACACCGGCGCGCCGGTGCGCCGGTTCCACAGCAACGTGGTTTCGCGCTGGTTGGTGATGCCCACGGCGCGGATGTCGCTCGCCTTCAGGCCGGCCTGGGCCAGCGCCTCGCGCGCGGTCTCCAGCTGCGTCGTCCAGAGGTCGCGCGGGTCGTGTTCCACCCAGCCCGGCTGGGGGTAGATCTGGCGGAACTCGCGCTGCGCCATGGCCACCACGTGGCCGTCGCGGTCGAACACGATGCTGCGCGAACTGGAAGTGCCCTGGTCCAGGGCGAGCAGGTAGGTCATGGCTTGTCTCGATAACTTTGTGTGAATCAGGCGGGGTCGTCCGAACGGTCGGCCACCACGCATTCGACGTGGCCCTGCGCCATCAGCTCGCCAAAAGGCGGGGGCGGCGGCGCGTCGGTGAACACCACGTCGATCTCGTCGAGCCGCGCCAGTTCCACCATGGCGGGCCTGTTGAACTTGCTGTGGTCGGCGGCGAGCCAGACCTCGCGCGACTGCTCGACGATGGTGCGCGCCACCTTCACTTCGCGGTAGTCGAAGTCGCGCAGCGTGCCGTCGGACTCGATGCCGCTGATGCCGATCAGGCCGATGTCTACCTTGAACTGGCGCATGAAGTCCACCGTGGCCTCACCCACGATGCCCTGGTCGGCGCCGCGCACCAGGCCGCCGGCCACGATCACCTCGCAGTCGGGGTTGGTGCTCAGCAGCGCGGCGATGTGCAGGTTGTTGGTGATCACCCGCAGGCCGCGGTGGCGTAGCAGTTCGTGGCCCACCGCCTCGATCGTGGTGCCGATGTTGAGGATCAGCGAACAGCCGTTGGGCACCCGCTGCGCGATGGCGCGCGCGATGGCGCGCTTGGCGTCGGACTGCATGGCCTGGCGCTGCCGGTAGGCGATGTTTTCGGTGGTCGATCCCGGCAGGCGCACGCCGCCGTGAAAGCGCGAGAGCAGGCCGGCCTCGGCCAGGCGCTGCACGTCGCGGCGCACGGTCTGCAGGGTCACGCCAAAACGTTCGGCCAGGGCTTCGATGGTCTGTGGGCCGCGGGTGCGCACGTCGTCGAGCAGCTGGGTGTGTCGGGGTGCGAGGTTCATACGGGGGGGATTCTGAAACAGGACAACCCGAACATAACGGAAATCATATTTTTGCCCTTAAGGGTAAATACCGAATAAAAAAGAACATAAACGAACAATAGAATCGCCGAAACGAAAACACCCGACCTGGGTGGCTGGCCTTCTTCTGGACCCGAAATGCAGCTCTCTCTGGAACACGTGGGGAAAACGGTCGGACCATCGGTCCACCTCTATCCCCAGAGCCTGACCCCGGTACCCGGCGCGGTCACGGTGTTGCTGGGTGCGACCCAGGCCGGCAAGACCAGTCTGATGCGCCTCATGGCCGGGCTGGACGTGCCCAGCACGGGCAGGGTGCTGGTGGACGGCATCGACGTCACCGGGGTGCCGGTGCGCGAACGCAATGTGGCCATGGTCTACCAGCAGTTCATCAACTACCCCTCGATGACGGTGGCCGACAACATCGCCTCGCCGCTGAAACTGCGCGGCCTGCCGCGCGCAGCTATCGACACCCAGGTGCGGCAGCTCGCCGAGCGCCTGCACATCGACATCTTTCTGGACCGCCTGCCGGCCGAGCTCTCCGGTGGCCAGCAGCAGCGCGTGGGCCGCGCGCAGCTATCGACACCCAGGTGCGGCAGCTCGCCGAGCGCCTGCACATCGACATCTTTCTGGACCGCCTGCCGGCCGAGCTCTCCGGTGGCCAGCAGCAGCGCGTGGCGCTGGCCCGCGCGCTGGCCAAAAACGCGCCCCTGATGCTGCTGGACGAGCCACTGGTGAACCTGGACTACAAGCTGCGCGAAGAGTTGCGCGAGGAGCTGGGCCAGCTGTTCGCGGCCGGCGACTCCACCGTGGTCTACGCCACCACCGAGCCCGGCGAAGCGCTGCTGCTGGGCGGCTACACGGCGGTGATGGACGCGGGTGAGCTGCTGCAATACGGGCCGACCGCCGAGGTTTTTCATGTCCCCAAGTCGATCCGCGTGGCGCGTGCCTTCAGCGACCCGCCGATGAACCTGCTGGCGGCCGAGGCGGTGGACGGTGGCGTGCAGCTCAACGGCGGGCCCCGCCTGGCCGTGAACCTGCCCGAGCGCGCCACCCGCGCGCTGACGGTGGGTGTGCGTGCCAGCGCCCTGCGGGTGCATCCGCGCGAGGGCGATGTGACCCTGCCCGGCGCCGTGGAGCTGGCCGAGATCTCGGGCTCCGACACCTTTGTGCACGTGCACACCGGCGTGGGCGAGGTGGTGGCCCAGCTCACCGGCGTGCACGACTTTGAACTCGGCAGCCCCATCACCCTGCACCTGAACCCGGCGCAGGTTTATGTGTTCGACCAGTCGGGGGACCTGCTGGTCGCGCCCGAGCGCAAGGGAGCGCCTAAATGAGCCGGATTGATCTGGACCTCGCGCACTCGTACAAGCCGAACCCGCAAGAGGACGGCGACTACGCGCTGCTGCCGCTGAAGATGAGCTTCGAAGACGGCGGCGCCTACGCCTTGCTCGGCCCCTCGGGCTGCGGCAAGACGACCATGCTCA
>Ga0155522_1375_pt1 | contig 3772 bp, 3 predicted proteins | sample RifCSPhighO2_12_FD_107179 | JGI IMG/M metagenome (GOLD analysis project Ga0155522, IMG submission 107179) | Burkholderiales bacterium RIFCSPHIGHO2_12_FULL_67_38
CGGCCAACCTCAAGTGGGCCGACGTCGGCGCCGACATCGTGATCGAATCCACCGGCCTGTTCCTCGACAAGGTCACGGCGCAGAAACACCTGGACGCCGGCGCCAGGAAGGTCATCCTGTCCGCGCCTTCCAAGGACGACACCCCCATGTTCGTCTACGGCGTGAACCACACCACCTACGCCGGCCAGGCCATCATCTCCAACGCCTCGTGCACCACCAACTGCCTGGCCCCTGTGGCCAAGGTGCTGAACGACAAGTGGGGCATCAAGCGCGGCCTGATGACGACGGTGCACGCAGCGACCGCGACGCAGAAGACCGTGGACGGCCCGTCCAACAAAGACTGGCGCGGCGGCCGCGGCATCCTGGAAAACATCATTCCTTCGAGCACGGGCGCTGCCAAGGCCGTGGGCGTGGTGATTCCCGAGCTGAACAAGAAGCTGACCGGCATGAGCTTCCGCGTACCGACGTCCGACGTGTCGGTGGTGGACCTGACGGTGGAGCTGAGCAAGGAAGCCAGCTACGCCGAGATCTGCGCCGAGATGAAGGCGCAGAGCGAAGGCGCGCTCAAGGGTGTGCTGGGCTACACGACCGACAAGGTCGTGGCGACCGATTTCCGTGGCGAGACCTGCACCAGCGTGTTCGACGCCGACGCCGGTATCGCGCTGGACAGCACCTTCGTCAAGGTCGTGGCCTGGTACGACAACGAGTGGGGCTATTCGAACAAGTGCCTGGAGATGGCGCGCGTCGTGGCTGGATAACGCACCCCCTGCGCCGCTTCGTGGCTTCCCCCGGAGGGGGCCGCGCCCTGTGGCCCGGCGAAGCCGGCTCCACGGGTGCCCTGGAATGAAAAAAGCCGCTGTGCAAACAGCGGCTTTTTTCATTCGCAGGGCTGGAGTCTTTTGCCCGCGAGAGCTGTGCCGAGGCCACTCACGGCGTTGCGCTGCGCTTCGGTGGCGGCGGGCAGGCGCAGGACAAAGTTGGTGCCTTCGGGCCGCTCCACCGCCACGCGCGCGGTGCGCACGCCCTTTTTGCTCAGGTCCTGCAGGGCCTGTTCGGCCGAGGCTTCGCTGGAGAAGGTGCCCAGCGCCAGACCGCGTCCGAGTGCTGGCACCGTGACTTCCCGGAATTCGATCTTGATGTCGCGCAGTTCGGTCTTTTTGCGCGCCATCTGCTCGTCGTTGTAGCGTCCCATGTAGACAATCCAGCGGCCTCCGCTGAGAACTTCATTGAGCCGCCAGGCGCCGTCGGGCAGGCCCAGCTGCTGCAGAGCCGTGCGCAACACATCGGCCTGGGCTGGCGAGTAGATGGCGGCCTGCCAACAAGCGGTGGCGGGCGTGTTGTCGGCCTGGGGCTTGGCAGGGACTTCGGCGGCTGCAACCGTGGACGCTGTCGTTGTCTCTGGCGCGGGTGGCGATGGGGGCGTCGCCGTCGGTGCTGTGGCGTTCGATGGCGCCTCTGCCGGTCGGGGGGCGTTGAGCAGGCGCAAGCCCTCGGGCTTGATCTGGGATCGCAACCGCTCGGGCTCGGACTGCACCGCCGGCTTCAGGCCCAGGGCGCCCAGGTACCCCTGGGTCCAGGCGAAATAGCCCGCGTTGGCCAGCACCAGCAACCAGATCACCACCCTCAACATGGCCGCACACTCACTTCCGAACTGGTGACCGCCTGCATGCCCTGGTCGGTCTGAACCAGCAAGGCCCCTTGCGGGCTCACACCACAGGCGGTTCCCTGGGTGCCGTCGGACAGGCGCACACTTTGCCCCTGGAGCGCATCGCGCCGGGCGAAACGCTCGGCAAAGGCGGTGAAGCCTTGCGACTCAAAGGCCTGGATGTTGCGCACCAGCGCGGGCGCCACCCGTGCCAGCGCCTCGCCGGCGGTCAGGCCCACCAGCACTTCGGACAGGCCGGCGGGCGCCATGGCGGGCAGCAGCGCGTCCGGGCTGGCCAGGGCGCTCACGGCCGCGGCTTCGGGGCGGGCGATGTTGATGCCCACGCCCACCACGACCAGGCGCGGGTGCGTGGCAGCGCTGCCGACCGATGTGCCGTTGCTGGCGGTTTCCACCAGGATGCCACCGAGCTTGCGCTGGTGCAGCCAGAGGTCGTTGGGCCACTTGAGCCGCACATCCGGGTGCAGGCTTTCGGCCAGGCTCACGCCGACCGCCAGCGACAGGCCCGACCAGTCGGCCGGCGCCAGCGGCAGCGCGAGCGAAAAGGTGAGCGACTGGCCGGCCTTGCTGTGCCAGCCCTTGCCCAGACGACCGCGCCCGGCGGTCTGCTCATCGGCCGCCAGCAGCACCGGCTCCATCAACCCGGCGCGCGCGCGGCGCATGAGCTCGCTGCTGGTGGAGTCGATGCTGGGCAGCACCTCGACGGTGAAGCCCGGCAGATCGGGCACGACCGCCTGCCAGACGGCCTCGACGTGGGCGAGCAGGTCAGACATGGTCGGAGAGACGTGCCTGCAGCCCAGACCACCGCGCAACCGGCTTTGCCGGGGCGCTGGTGTTGTCCCCCTGGGGGGAAGACGCGAAGCGGCGCAGGGGGGTCATCCGAGCTTGGAAGCGCGGCCTGCCCGCTTCGGCGCCAGCAGCGTGCCGCGGCAGTTCTTGGCGCCGCACCAGCAGGGGTACTCGGCCTTGAGCTTCGGCGTGTAGGGCTCGTCGATCACCAGGCCGTAGTCGTAGAACAGCTCTTCGCCCGCGGCGATGTTGCGTTTGGCGCGGATGAAGACGCGACCGTCGTCCACCTCGGCTTCGCAGTTGGGCTTGCAGCTGTGGTTGATCCAGCGCGAGGAGTTGCCGCCGACCTTGGCGTCGATGACGTGGCCTTCGTCGATGTGGAAATAGAAGGTGTGGTTCGGATCGCTGGGGTCGTGGGGGTGGCGCCTGAGCGCCTCGTCCCAGCTGATGATCTCGCCCACGTATTCAATCAGGGTCTCACCTTCGGCCAGATCCACGACGGCGTAGACGCCCTTGCCGTGCACGCCGGAGCGCCGCGTCTGGATGCGCCGGCTGCTGGCAGCGGGCGTTTTGGTGGCGGACGCGGCGCGCGTCTGGCGGGGGCTTTTTGCGAAACCTGCGGTTTTCGTCACGGCCGGAATTTTTGGTAAGGTTGATTCATGCAGGTGCGCGCGTGTGTGTGCGTACCCATGTGTGCGCGTGCATGCGCGCGTGAAAGCTGATTGTAGAGATGAAAACTTCTGAAGGTTTCGCCAAAACCCTGGTCATTGCCGAGAAGCCATCCGTGGCCCAGGACATCGTGCGAGCGCTCACCCCGGTGGCGGGCAAGTTCGACAAGCACGATGACCACTTCGAGAGTGACACCTACGTCGTCACTTCCGCCGTGGGCCACCTGGTGGAGATCGCCGCGCCCGAAGAGTTCGACGTCAAACGTGGCAAGTGGAGCTTCGCCCACCTGCCGGTGCTGCCGCCCTACTTTGAACTCAAGCCGATCGACAAGACCAAGTCGCGCCTGTCGGCCGTGGTTCGCCTGGCCAAGCGCAAGGACGTGACGAAGCTCATCAATGCCTGCGATGCGGGCCGCGAGGGCGAACTGATCTTCCGCCTGATCGAACAGTACGCCGGTGGCCTGAAGGGCGGCTCGTACCAGACGCTGGGCAAGCCGGTGCAGCGCCTGTGGCTGCAATCCATGACGCCTGCGGCCATCCGCGACGGTTTTGAACACCTGCGCAGCGATGCGCAGATGCAGGGCCTGGCCGACGCCGCGCGCAGCCGTTCCGAGGCCGACTGGATGGTGGGCATCAACGGCACGCGCGCCAT
>Ga0155522_1393_pt1 | contig 3472 bp, 2 predicted proteins | sample RifCSPhighO2_12_FD_107179 | JGI IMG/M metagenome (GOLD analysis project Ga0155522, IMG submission 107179) | Burkholderiales bacterium RIFCSPHIGHO2_12_FULL_67_38
GATCCGCCTGACGCACCCGGACTTTGCCGCCGGCAGCGGCGAGGCCTGGCCCGCGGACGCGGCCACGCGCATCAACCAGGCGAACGATGTGTTGTCGTCCTTCGAGCGGCGCTCGGACTACAACGCCGCGCTGGCTTCGGCGCAGCCGGTGGCTTCGGCTGCGGGTGCGGCGGCTGCTACGGCGAAAGTGGCGCAGAAGAAGCCGGCGACACCGCGCTCGCGCGTGCTGACGCTGCGGCCGAAGAAAGACGCGGATGCGGCGGCGGAGCGCGCGGGCCCGCGCGTGCCGCGCGGCGTGAAGATCGCGCTGGCTTCGCTGGGCGCGCTGGGCGCGGCGACGGCGCTGCTGATGAACGGCCCCGCGGGCGACAGCGGCTCGCTGGCGGTGCGCAAACTGCCCAGCGTGGCCAACCCGACGCTGCAGGCCGAGACCAGCCTGGTGCTGGCGGGCGGGGCGGCGAGCGAGGCGCAGGTGGACACCGCGCCGATCCCGGCGCCTGCGGCGGAACCGGAGCCCGTTGAACCCCAGCCGAAGCCGCGCCGCAACCGGACCAACCGCGAGCTGGCGGCGGCGAAAGCGGCCGAGGGCAGCGCCAGCGGCGCCCCGGGCGAGGCCGCGCTGAGCCTGATGATGGACACCCGGATGGGGGCGCCGGTGGCGATGCCGGTTTCGATGACGGTGGCGGCGGCTGTGCCGGCGCCGGCGCCAGTGCCAACGCAGAGGGCGGCTGCCCCGGCCCCGGCTGCGTTGCCCGCCGAACCGGCGGCGCCTGCGGCATCACGCGCGGCGCTCCCCGCGCCGACGCTGGCGCAGGTGCAGCCGGCGCTGTCGAACCTGGTGGCCAGCCTGCCCAGCGGGCGCGGCGAAAACATGGCGCAGTGGATCGACAGCGGTTTTCGGGCCCACCCGGACACGGGCCGCTTCGTGGGCCGGTTCAACCAGTTGCTGGCGGGCCTGCGCGTGACGCAGCTGGGTAATGTGCGCTTCAGCTCGCGCACGCAGGGGGTGCAGCTGGTGGTGGATGGCGTGATCGTGTTGCACACACAAGATATGAACAACGAGGCGCGCGTGCGCGACCTGCACCTGCGCGCGTTCTTCCAGCCGCAGGACGGGCAACCGGTGCTGACGCACCTGGTGGCGGAGAAACTGCAATGACGGCTGCGACCCTGACCGACGCAAAACCGGGCTGGACGCCAGCGCGCATGGGCGTGTTTGCGCTGCTGGTGGTGGCGGCGCTGTGGCTGGGCTGGAAGGCTTGGGACGTGAACATCACGATGTCGTGCTGGAAGAACGAGTGGCCCAACCTGCCGGTGTGCGACCAGATCAACGGCCGCACGCCGCAGGAGCGCGTGGCGCGGCTGCAGGAGCGGCTGGCGGCGAACCCGGGCGATTCGCAGGCGCTGGTGGAGCTGACCGAGCTGGCGCACCGGCCCGAGACGGCAGAGGGGCTGGACGCTCCGGCGCTGCTGGCGGCCGCGGGCCAGGCGGCGCCACAGGATGTGACGGTGTTGCAGCTGCAGGCCAACGAGGCGCTGCGCGCGCAGCGCTGGCCCGATGCGCTGGACAAGCTGACGCGGCTTTCGCAGCACCACCACAACGCCGATGCCACGCGCGTGCTGGCGGAGCTGGTGGCGCTGGCGGCCCAGCCGCCCGCCCAGCCCACGCTGCAGCAGGCGCTGGTGGACGCGGTGGACGCCGATGCGGGCTGGCTCGACCGCGTGTTGCGGGCGATGCCGGGGGCGAAGCTGCCGCTGGGAAGCGCGATGCCGCTGGTGGCTCTGGCGGCGGCGAAGGAGCCGGGTTTGTCGGCGCCGCTGGGGCTGTATGTGATCCGCCAGCTCAAGACCGAGGGCCTGTGGCTGGAGGCGCACGCTATCTGGCTGCGCCTGTGGAAACGGCCGCTGGGCTATCTGTTCAACGGCGATTTCGAGCAGAACTTCGTGGCCGGGGGTTTTGACTGGGAAGTGATCGAGCGCGATCCGCACCGCGGGGGCGCGCGCATCGATCTGGCCGGGCGGCGCGAGCGCGGCCAGGTGCTGCGCGTGGCGTTCACCGGCCGGGCGATGAAGACACCGCTGCTGCGCCAGCACATGATGCTGCCGCCGGGGCACTACCGTTTTGCGGGGGATTTCCAGTCGAGCGACCTGCGCAGCAACGAGGGCCTGAGCTGGGTGTTCAGCTGCGCCGGCGGCGACCGGCGCGAGCTGGCGCGCACGCCGGCCCTGAAAACCACCGGGCGCACCTGGCAAACGACGGGCGTGAGCCTGGAGGTGCCGGCGGAATGTGGGCTGGGTGTGGCGCTGTCGCTACAGACCCAGGCCCCTTACGAAGCCCGGACCGGCCTGCGCGGCGAGGTGCTGTTCGACCGCTTCACCTTGGTGCAGGAAGCCGCACCACAAGGGACCAGCCAGCCATGATCGATCTGCACAGCCACATCCTGCCCGGCATCGACGACGGGGCGAAAACGCTGGACGAGTCGCTGGAGATGGCGCGCATCGCCGTGGCCGACGGCATCCACACCATGGCGTGCACGCCGCACATCTACCCCGGCATGTACATGAACGACGGGCCGGGCATCGAGTGCGCCCGCGTTCGCCTGCAGGCGGAGCTGGTGCGTGCCGGCATCCCGCTGAAGCTGGTGATCGGGGCCGACGTGCACCTGGTGCCGGGTTTGCTGGATGGATTGAAAAGTGGGCACATACCCACGTTGAACAGCTCGCGCTATTTCTTGCTGGAGCCTTCGCACACCACGCCGCCGCCGCGGCTGGAGGACTCGGTGTTCAACCTGATCGCCTCGGGCTACACGCCCATCATCACGCACCCGGAGCGGCTGACCTGGGTGGAGAGCCACTACCCGGTGTTCCAGCGGCTGATCACGCAGGGCGCCTGGATGCAGGTGACGGCGGGGGCGCTGACGGGGGCTTTTGGCAAACGCGCGCAGCACTGGGGCGAACGCTTCGTGGGCGAGGGCTTCACGCACATCCTGGCGACCGACGCGCATTCGACCGGCCGGCGCCTGCCGCGCCTGAGCGAGGGGCTGGAAGTGGTGCGGCGGCTGGTGGGGGACAAGGAAGCGATGCGCATGGTGTCCGAACGGCCGATAGCGGTGCTTGAAAACCTGTCGCCGCACGACTTTGGACTGCCCCAAAAAGAGGCATCTCGCCCATCGATGTTCGGTAAATGGTTCTCAAAGGTGCGCTCCTTACCTTGATGTGTGCCAAATGGTTTCAAGTCCTTGAAAACATTTGATTTTTTCTGTTCCCGGGGTTGACGTGTCACACAGCCCCACTTAGTATCAATACAACTTCGGAGGTATTCCCATGAAACAACTCGCTCTCGCTCTCGCCATCACCGCTGTTGCTGGCTCCGCATTCGCCCAAGCTGGCGCCACGGTCACTTCGGTGAACGGTCTGGTGACCATGTCTTCCGGCAACCAGCTGGTCAACGTCACGCCCGGCATGCCCCTGCCCA
>Ga0155522_1112_pt1 | contig 3158 bp, 2 predicted proteins | sample RifCSPhighO2_12_FD_107179 | JGI IMG/M metagenome (GOLD analysis project Ga0155522, IMG submission 107179) | Burkholderiales bacterium RIFCSPHIGHO2_12_FULL_67_38
TGGCGTGGCAGGTCTACATGGGCTGCGGCGCCGACCCCGAGATCACGCGCTACATCGCCGGCCTGCGCCAGACGCAGCAGGACCAGCTCCGCCAGCGTTTCCTCACCGTATTCCCCGAGCTGTCGGCCTCGCCCGACACCCCGGCCCTGATCGATCTCGTGATGTCCACCCTGCGCGGCATGGGCCTGGTGCGCCTGTTCGGCCCGGCCGACGCGGCCATGGCGGCCCAGCTGGACCAGCTGGCCGGCCTGCTGGTGCATCGCTGCGAGAGCCTGGCTCCTCCACCCACCTCCCAAAGGAAAGCCCCATGAAGCTGATCACGTTCACAAGGCGCACCGCGCGCCTGGCCGCCGGCCTGCTGGCCCTGCCGCTGCTGGCGCACGCCGCCTACCCCGAAAAGATCGTCACGCTGGTGGTGCCCTACCCGCCCGGCGGCGCCACCGACACCATCGCCCGCAAGCTCATGGAGCCGTTGGGCAAGCGCCTGGGGCAGAACGTGATCGTGGAAAACCGCCCGGGTGCGGGCACCGCCATCGGCGCCACGCTGGTGGCCAAGGCGCCGGCCGATGGCTACACGCTGCTGATTTCGTCGAACACCACGTTCACGGTGAACGCCGCCATCAAGCGCCAGTTGCCCTACGACCCGCAGAAGGGTTTCGAGTCCATCGGCACCATCGGCAGCTCGCCGCTGGTCCTGCTGGCCAACCCCAAGGTGGCGGCGAGCAACCTGCCCGAACTGCTGGCCCTGGCCAAGCGCGAGCCCAGCGGGCTGAACTTCGGCTCGTTCGGCAACGGCACCACCGCCCACCTCGCCGGCGAAATGCTCAAGGTGATGGCCGGCGCGAACCTGGTGCACATCGCCTACAAGGGCAGCGCCCCGGCCATGACGGACCTGATCGGCGGGCAGATCCCGCTGACTTTTGACACCAACGTCGCCGCCATGCCGCAGATGACCGCGGGCAAGGTGAAGGCGCTGGCGGTCACGTCCAAGAAACGCTCGCCGCAGATGCCCACCGTGCCGACCATCGCCGAGGCCGGTTTCCCTGACTACGAAATGGTGCCGTGGATCGCCATCGTCGCGCCGCGTGGCCTGCCCGAGCCGGTGCGCGCGGCCCTGGGCAAGGCGCTGGCCGACACGGTGAACGACCCGGCCACCCGGGCCGAGCTGGAAAAGATCGGCGTGGAAGTGGCCTACGAGCCGGGCAGCGCCTACGACACGCGCGTGGCGCGCGAGCTGCCGCTGCTGCGCGCCTACGTGCACAAGGCCAACATTCCGCTGGAGTGAACGGATGTCCCTGGTCCAACTGAGCGCGGTCGAGCTGCGCCGACGCATCGGCAACAAGGACATTTCCCCGGTCGAGCTGCTCGAAGCCTGCATCGCGCGTATCGAAGCGGTGAACCCGGCGGTGAACGCGATCTGCGCCACCGATTTCGAGCGCGCCCGCGCCGCCGCCCGCGACGCCGAGGCCCAGGTGCTGCGCGGCGAAGCGCTGGGCCCGCTGCACGGCCTGCCCCTGGGCGTGAAAGACCTGCAGGACACCGCCGGCCTGCTCACCACCAGCGGCAACGTGGGGCGGCGCGGCAACGTGCCCCAGCAGGACAACGCGCTCGTGGCCCGGCTGCGCGCGGCCGGCGCCATCGTCACCGCCAAGACCAACGTGCCTGACATGGGCGCCGGTGCCAACACGCGCAACCCGGTCTGGGGCGCCACCGGCAACCCCTTCAACCCGCTGCTCAACGCCGGCGGTTCGTCGGGCGGATCGGCCGCCGCGCTGGCCACCGACATGCTGCCCCTGTGCACCGGCTCCGACACCGGCGGCTCGCTGCGCATCCCGGCCGCGCTGTGCGGCGTGGTCGGCCTGCGGCCCTCGCCCGGCGTGGTGGCCAACGACGCGCGCCCGCTGGGCTGGTCGGTCATCTCGGTGCTCGGCCCCATGGGGCGCACGGTGGCCGACACCGCGCTCATGCTCTCGGCCAGCGTCGGCCGCCACAACATGGACCCGCTGAGCGTGTCCGGCGTCTGCCAGGGCTGGCCGCTGCAGGCCGCGGACCTGGCCGGCCTGCGCATCGGTACGGTGGAAGACTTCGGCGCCTGCGCGGTGGAGCCCGGCATCCGTCGCGCGTTCCGCCAGCGGGTGGCTGCGCTGGCGCGCCACGTCCGCTCCTGCGAACCCGTGGAATTGAACCTGCCCGACGGCCACCGCTGTTTTGACGTCATGCGCGCCGAAAGCTTCGTGGCGGCCTTCGCCGACACCTACCGCAACGACCCGGCATCGCTTGGCCCCAACGTGCGCGCCAACGTGGAGATGGCCCACGCCATCACGCTGGGCGACCGCGCCTGGGCGCACCTGGAGCAGACGCGCATTGCGCGGCACTTTGAACGCGCGTTCGAACACGTGGACCTGATCGTGGCGCCGGTCACGCCCGTCTCGCCCTTCCCCTGGAGCGAGCTGTACGCCGAGCGCATCGACGGCCAGGAAATGCGCAACTACTACGAGTGGCTGGGCCTGACCTACCTGGTGACCCTGGCCACCAACCCCGCGCTCTCGCTGCCCTGCGGCGTGGATGAAAACGGCATGCCCTTCGGCCTGCAGCTCATCGCCCCGCTGCGCGCCGACGACCGCCTGCTCGCCATGGCCGCTGCCATCGAAGCCGCCTTCGCCACGCAGCCCGAGCTGTGCCGCCCCAGGCCGGCCGAAACGGTGCTGGCCCAACCCACACCGGCGCTGAAAAGCCTGGTCACGCACCCGCCGCTGTTCGGCGGCGCGGCGCCCGCTGCCGCGAGCGAGACCGCGGTGTAACGGCGCACGCAGAAACCGTTCGGGCTGAGCCTGTATTTCCGATCGTCCTGAGCCTGTCGAAGGAAGCCCTGCGCAGTGCAAGCACTTCGACAGGCTCAGTGCGAACGGTTCTTATGCTTTCAAGAGCGGATCCATATCAGCCGCTCAGACCAGCCCGGTGACCGGAATCGACGCGCCGTGCACGGCACGCGCTGCGTCGGAGGCCAGGAACACCATCACGTCGGCCAGCGCCTGCGGCGTCACCCACTGCGTGGGGTCGGCCGCGGGCATGGCGGCGCGGTTTTCCGGGGTGTCGATGATGGAAGGCAGCACGCAGTTGACGTTGATGCCCTGGCCCTTGAGCTCGGCCGACATGGA
>Ga0155522_1024_pt1 | contig 2465 bp, 3 predicted proteins | sample RifCSPhighO2_12_FD_107179 | JGI IMG/M metagenome (GOLD analysis project Ga0155522, IMG submission 107179) | Burkholderiales bacterium RIFCSPHIGHO2_12_FULL_67_38
CCTGGCCTTGCTGGGTCTGGGCGCCTTTGTCTTCGCCGAGACCCGGGTAACAGCGCCTTTGGTGCGGCTGGCGACGTTCCGCCACCCGGTGATGGCCACGGGCTTTGCGGCGAGCGCGCTGGTCACCACCGTGGTGATGGCCACCCTGGTGGTGGGGCCGTTCTACCTGGTGGGCGCGCTCCAGCTGGACGCGACACACATGGGGCTGGTGATGTCGGTCGGCCCGGCCGTGGCCGCCGTGTTCGGCGCGCCGGCTGGCCGCCTGGTGGACCGGGTGGGCTCGCTGCCGGTGGGCGTGGCGGGGCTGGTCACCATGTTCCTGGGCACCACCACGCTGCCGATTGCGGCCACCACATGGGGCGCAGTCGGCTATGCGGGGGCGCTCGGCCTCATCACGGCGGGCTACGCCAGCTTCCAGTCGGCGAACAACACCGCGGTGATGGCCAGCGCCACAGCTGACCAACGCGGTGTGGTGTCGGGCCTGCTCAACCTGTCACGCAACCTGGGCCTGATCACCGGGGCATCGGCCATGGGGGCGGTGTTCAGCTTCGGGGCTTCGACAAACCTGGTGGCCACGGCGGGCGCGCAACAGCTGACGGCGGGCCTGCACCTCACGTTTCTCGTGGCGGCGGCATTGGTGGCATTGGGCGGTGTGCTTACCTGGCTGGGCGTTACCGCTTCGCGTCGCATCACACCGCGTGCAGAGGCCCAGGCTTGAACCGTGGACTGGGCGGTCGCCCGTCTGCCAACGAGCGCCCGATCCAGGTCGAGGGCGAATGATGCCTTTGACGGGCGGTTCAGACGCTGTGGATCAAAAAGTATTGGATATCGATCCTGAAAGTTCGATTTTTCGATTCCAGTAGTCAAATCTGACCTCGGATACCTGCGCCCATCCCACCATCGCGCCATGTTCAACAACCCATCGAGGTTTCACATGGCCAGCAGCCCCCGTTCCCCCCTCATCGTGATGCGCGACACCCGTGCCTGGCAGCTCCAGGTCTGGGTGTCGTTTGGCCTCGCGGTGTTTCTCTGCGCCACCGGCCTGGCCTACCTGCCGGGGCAGGCGCTGGACCGCGCGTTCATGGTGATGGGCTATGTGTTCTGCCTGTCCACGGTGTTCGTGTTGTCCAAGGCGGTGCGCGACACGCAGAAAGCCAGCCTCACGGGTGAGGCCGAGACGCCGATGTGGCGCCTGGTGGTATGGGGCGGTTTTGCGGTGGCGATGGGGCTCACGCTCTGGGGCCTGCTGCGCATGCAGATCGATGAGACCTACAAGGCTTACCTGGGCGTGAGCTGGCTGTACCTGGTGACGTCGGCGTTCACGCTGGCCAAGACGCTGCGCGACCGCCACGAGGCGGACCTGGCTGAGGCGCATGTGGCGGGCCGCCAGCAGGCGCTGGCCGAACGCTCGGTGGCTCCTGCTCAGGCGGCGGCCTGAAGCGGCTCTTCTTTCCCCTCTTCTATTGACCCAGTTTCCTTTTCAGGAGCGATGACATGACACGTTCATTTTTGACCAAGACTTTTCTCGCCGCCGGCCTGGCGCTGGCTTTGGCCGCCGGCCCGGCCCGAGCCCAGAGCGAGGCTTCGCTGGTGCTTTCGGCTTTGCCACTGGCCTCGGTGGTGGGTGTGGCGGGCAGTGCCGTGGCGGGCGCGGTGGCGGTGAGCGCGCTGCCGGTGGCGCTCACGGTGAGTGGCGCGGTGCTGGTGGTGAAAACGGTCGAGGTGTCGGCGCGTGGCACGGTGATCGTGCTGGAGCGGGCGTCCGACGGCGCGCGGGCCAGTGTGGAGCTGACGGGGCGCGCAGCCTCGGGCGTGGCGGCCAGCGTGGGCACGGCGGTGGCGGTGAGCGTGATCGGCACGGGCGTGCTGCTCTCGGCGGCGGGTGAGGTGTTGTGCTTCATCCCCAACGAGATAGGGCACGCTCTTCTCCACAACGAACGCATCACTTACTAATAGAGGGTCACCATGAACAAGACGTTTCAGGCGATTCCCACAGCGCTGGCCCTGGCCGCCGCGCTGCTGATGGCGCCCGTCGCGCACGCCGGCCGCTCCTGCGAACAGCGGCCGCTAACGCCCCGGACCCTGACGCAGGGCCTGGCGCTGGCGCAGCTGACGGCGCAGGCGCTGGACGCGGAGTTCGCCCGCAGCGGCGCACGCGTGGTGGTGCTGGGCCGCGCAGGGCAGGACCTGGGCAAGTACCAGTTGCGCTATTCGCACCTGGGCTGGGCGTACAAGTCGGCCGAAGGCCCGTGGCGGGTGTTGCACAAGCTCAACCAGTGCGGCACATCCACCGGCTCGATCTACCGCCAGGGCCTGGGCGAGTTCTTTCTGGACGACCTCTGGCGGCACGAGGCGGTGTGGTCGGTGCCCGCGCCCGCGCTGCAGGCGCCGCTGCTCGCGCTGTTGACCGACCCGGCGCGCAGCCTGCGCCTGCATCAGCGCGACTACAACATGGTGGCCTACGC
>Ga0155522_1158_pt1 | contig 1936 bp, 1 predicted proteins | sample RifCSPhighO2_12_FD_107179 | JGI IMG/M metagenome (GOLD analysis project Ga0155522, IMG submission 107179) | Burkholderiales bacterium RIFCSPHIGHO2_12_FULL_67_38
TCAAGGCGGTGCAGCTGGGTCAAGCGGCCGCCCCGATCGGCACCCCGCTCAAGGCCAGCGCGATGCCCTGGCCGCCGCTAACGCCACTGGCTTCGCCCGCCACGGCCCCGTAGCGACCCGCAGCCCGCAGCGGGCACAGCGCCGGCTCGACGCCGACCCCGACCCCGACTCAGGAAACGTGCCGCCAGCACAGACTCACATCGCACGCAGCTGCGGTTCGTGCGCAGCGAGCTGCATCCCAGCGGGTTGCCTACCGTTGCGAGGTTCCAGGCTCGCCTGCTGGTCGAGCGCCGCCAGCCGCGACAGCGAGTCGGCGGCCGGCGTGTTGGCCGCCTGCCGGGCGTCGAGCACGCCGTCTCTGAGTACGCCGTTCTCGTGCTGGCCGAACCGGATCTGGCCGTTGTTCACCCGCAGCAGGTTGATGCCGCTCAGGCCGTTTTCCCGCGCGCAGCAGGCCAGCGAACAGACCGTGTTGTCCAAGCCCCGGTCCCAGGGCAGGTGGTGGGTGGCGGCGAGCTGGCGCACTTCGCGCTGGCTGTCGCTCAGCAACGCCTGGGATACGCGCGAGAGCGCCGGCCCCGCATCGGCTTCGCGCTCGCGTCGGGCGGGTTCACCGGGCGGCAGTGGGCCACGCAGGGTGTCCACCACATCCAGGGCATTGCCCACGGGCCCTCGGCCGACGGCGGTGATGACGCCGCGCATGCCCTGCACATCGCGCCGGTACTCGCCGATGCGCGTGACGTTGTCCTGTGCTCGCTGCACGGTGGCCGGGTCCTCCAGCACGGAGCGGTCGGGTCGGCCGTTGGCATCCACGCTGGCGAAGTGGTGCATCTTGTGGCTGTCGGCCATGGCGATGGCGGCGGCCGTGGTGGTGGGCGGTGTGAATCCGGTGGCCAGCTGGATGGGGCTGCGGCCGCGCAGGGGATCACTCCAGTGGGTCTTGTTGTCGTAGCCGTGGGCGTCCAGGGTCTGGATTTCCTGGGCCGTGGCGTGCACCTTGACCTGGCCGTAGTGGGCGCTGGCGGCGCTGACCAGGTCGCCCGCCATGACGTGGTTGGTGACCGAACTGCCCCCGGCCGGGATGCGCAGGCCCAAGCTGGTCGCACCGTAAGCGTTGAAGGTCTCTCCGCGCAGGTCGAAATGGTGGGCCGTCACCTGCGCCAGCGTGCCGCCGAGGGAGTGGCCGGTGACGGTGACGGGGAGCTGACTCACGCCAAACTCGTCCGCTCTGCTTCGAGAGAAGACTGTGGCTTGACGGGTAAGTGCGATCGCGTCGGGTGTCTGCAGGTTGGAACGGCTGAGCACCATGCCACCGTCGGCGAGCAGCCCGTCCTTGAAGGCCTCACGATCAAACTCCGTCCCCCGGTGGGCCACGATGATGGCACCGGTGTCTGCGCGTTGGTAAATGGTGCCCTGATAGCCGGTGCTCGGATTGTCGTGATGAGCAAGAATTTTGTATTGGTGTTGCCCAATCTGCACGGGATCGTCGTTGATGCCGGTCACCTTGCGGCTGTTGTATGCGTCTTTCGCAAGATCGGCATGGTCTTGGCTGTTCATGCTCATGGCTGCACTTTCCCAGGTGTCAACGTCATGGAAAACAGGTGGCCGCGATCACGTTCCAAATACCGCTCTCGCGTCAGACTTCCTAAGCTAGCCACCCCTCCACTCTCGCTCATGGGGTAATACCTTTTCAAAAAGTACAGCTGCACCGGCTTCTCTGCCAACACCTGATCCGGCTGCAAGCTCGCTCTGAATGAGGACTCAACCGGAGCCCCTGTTGCCATGACCCCTGCGCCCACCCCGACCATCTGCCACTGGCACACCCCATTGCCGTAGTAGTCCTCATCGAGCATGGCGTCGAGGTAGACGGTGGCGGCGAAGCTGCCATCGGGCCGCTCGGTGAAGGGCAGCTCCACCGTGTGTTCCGGCTCCCCCC
>Ga0155522_1202_pt1 | contig 1915 bp, 1 predicted proteins | sample RifCSPhighO2_12_FD_107179 | JGI IMG/M metagenome (GOLD analysis project Ga0155522, IMG submission 107179) | Burkholderiales bacterium RIFCSPHIGHO2_12_FULL_67_38
GCGTCATGGATCTGCTTCGCGCCCTGGAAGCTCGCGCCGCTGTCCACCAGCAGCGCGCCCGCGGGCGTGACCACCAGGCCGATGTTGGCGTTCAGGCCCTCATTCTGGTGCGTGCGGCCGCCCTTTTCGCCGACGAATGCGTAGACGCCGGGGGCGACCGGCTCGAATGTGATGTCGACGGCGTGGGCCAGGGGAACAAGGGCACACAGTGAAAGGCCGAGCAGATGGCGGCGCAGCAGGCGAAGGGGCATGGCAGGTCTCCGGTGCCCTGGCCATCGGGGTGGCCGGGCGTTGTCATCAAACGGGTGGGGGTATCCACCGCAAATGATAGTCCGCGCCCGTCCGTACTCAGTGCAGCGTCATCGGGTGCGAGGTGGTCTTCACCCGCACCACCGCAGGCTTCGCTTCGTAGGGCGCCGGCTCACCCCCGCAGATGTGCGCCGCAATCGCCCGAGCCTGCCGTGCGATGGGTTCGATGTAGCGGCTGGCCTGGCCGGCGATGGTGATGCAGTCGCCCAGGGCGTGGATGCGTTCGTCGCTGGTGCGCAGCGTGGCCGCGTCCACGGCGATGCCGTTGTTCCAGTCCAGCGCGGCGCTTTGCGCCAGGCGCGGCGGGGTCATCAGGCCGGCGGCGGCGATCACCTGGTCGGCCACGAACTTCTGGCCGCAGACGGTGGTGATGCGGTAGCGGTCGCCCAGCTTCTCCACGCTGGTCACCTGCACGCCGCCGACGAAGCGGATGGGCAGGTCTTGCCAGGCACCGAGCAGTTGCGCGCCGGCCTGCTCGGCCTGCCAGCGCGCAAGCGGCTCGGCCATCACGTCGAGCAGGGTGATGCGGTGGCCGCCGAGTGCGAGGTCGTTGGCGAGTTCGCTGCCGATCAGGCCGGCGCCGACGATGACCACGTCTTTCGCGGTGTCACCGAGCGCCGCGCGCAGGCGCTGGTACGCGCCCAGGTGGTTGATGCGCCAGCAGTGGGCCGCGGGCAGGGCGGGCGGCAGCGCAGCCTGCGCGCCGTGGGCCAGCACCAGCTGGTCGTAGCGCAGCGTGCCGCGCGTGGTGCGCAGGCTTCGCGTGTCGGGGCAGATGCGCACGGCGTCGGTGTGGGCGAGCAGGCGCACGCCCAGGCGCTTCGCGGCGTCGGCGCCGGTTTCCTTGACGAGTTTGCCGGGGTCCATCTGGCGAGCCACCGCCACCGAGAGCAGGGGCTTGTCGTACACGTCGGCGGCGCAGGCGCTCACCAGGGTGATGGGCAGGGCGGCGTCGAGCGCGCGCAGGGCTTCGGCCATCTGCCAGCCGGCGCGGCCGCCGCCCACGATGAGCACGCCCGGTGTGCCGCTGCGTTTCGCTACCGGGGCTGCGCCGCCAGCGCGCGCGCGCAGTTCGTCGAGGCTCGGTGCGCTGTAGGGCTCGAAGTCGCTCTTGGTCACGCCGCAAAGCGGGCAGGCCCAGTCTTCAGGAATGTCTTCGAAGCGTGTGCCCGCGGCCAGGCCGCTGTCGGGGTCGCCTTCGGCCTCGTCGTAGATGTAGCCGCAGGCGTGGCAGATGTATTTGTTGAATGCAGGTGCCCCCAGGGCTGCGACGACCTGGGCCACCGGGGTGGGTTGGATGGCGGGGGTCATGCCGGCATCTCCTCGGCCGACAGCCGCGCGATCTCTTTGCGCAGGTGTTTGATGGCCGGCGTGACGATGGCGACGAACTGCGCTTCGCGCACGCGGCGCTGTACCTCGCTGCTCATGAGGTAACCGCGCGCGCCCTGGTGCATCAGCGCGGAGTTGGCGGCGCGCAGGCAGAGCTCGGCGCCGTGGGCGCGCGCGTCCAGCACGTCGATGAAGTAGTCGGTCGAGGTGTCGAACGGCGTCTCGGCCAGCTTCATGATGCGGGCCACCAGCGCGTCGAACTCGGCCTGCAGTTCGG
>Ga0155522_1123_pt2 | contig 1128 bp, 1 predicted proteins | sample RifCSPhighO2_12_FD_107179 | JGI IMG/M metagenome (GOLD analysis project Ga0155522, IMG submission 107179) | Burkholderiales bacterium RIFCSPHIGHO2_12_FULL_67_38
CGGAGCCACCACCGGCCTTGAGCACATAGGTGTCGGAGCCGTAGCCACCGTCGAGCCAGTCGTTGCCGGCGCCGCCGTCGAGCACGTCGTTGCCATCGTTGCCCACGATGGTTTCATTCCCACCTGCACCCTGCAGGTAGTCGGCACCCCAGGAGCCACCCACAAACGTCTGGCCGGGCATGGCTTCCATGAGCGCCTTGGCTACTTGCGGGAACTGTGCCGAATTCCAGACCGTGCCGTCACTGAACAGCACCTCGTTGATGCCATCCGGCTGGAAGCGAATCTCATCATTCGAGCCCAGCAGGCGCAGCACGAAACCACTGGGGATGTACTGACCCGTCAGCGGGTCAGGACCTCCCTCGCTCCAGAACAGGGCCACCTGATCCGAACCGATGCCGGGTGCGACGACTATGCGGTTGTTGTCCTGGTAGTTGGCAAAGTCGATGACCGTGTCGGAGCCGCCACCGGCCTTGAGCACATAGGTGTCGGAGCCGTAGCCACCGTCGAGCCAGTCGTTGCCGGCGCCACCGTCGAGCACATCGTTACCGTCATTGCCCAACAAGGTCTCATTGCCGGCGCCGCCCTGCAGGTAGTCGGCTCCCCAGGAGCCACCCAGGAAATCTTGTCCGGGCATAGCTTGCATGAACGCCTTGGCCACTTGCGGGAACTCGGTTTCGTTCCAGGTGGTCCCGTCTGCAAAGGTGATGGACCCAATCTGACCCGGTGTCAGGAACTGAGCAGCATTCGATCCCAAAACCCTGAGTACAAAGCCGCCGCCCAGATACATGCCCGATAGCGGATCCACCCAGTTGTCCACATAGGTCAGAACGACCTGGAGGGGCCCCAATGGGGGCGCCATCACCAATTGATCAGCTTGAATCGACCAGTACGCGGTTGCGTTCTCATCCATGTGGATATCCTCCCTGTTGCAGATGGTTACTTTTGAATAAGCATAGCATCCGCTCGTGACCTGTCCTGCGTCCGAGCATGGCAGGAGATCGTCCAGGCGCTGTATCGCGCGGTGGCTGCCTGACGCCGCTCACTCGCCCGATTTGAACGTGCGCGGGAACACCGTGGCCTGATCGCGCTCTCGCAGGCGGTAGCCCATGGCGGCCCGGCCGTGGTCGC